>Ga0114909_1000091_pt1 | contig 69685 bp, 51 predicted proteins | sample MalvireepMed_906_FD_87290 | JGI IMG/M metagenome (GOLD analysis project Ga0114909, IMG submission 87290) | Marine viral communities from the Global Malaspina Expedition - Malaspina viral metaG DeepMed_906 | ecosystem: Environmental > Aquatic > Marine > Oceanic | place: Mediterranean Sea...
TGAAGGTGGCCGTACTGTAGGCGCTGGTGTTGTTGCTAACGTATTGAACTAAGACTTAAGTCTCAGTAATGAGATTATGAATTAGTCATAAAAAAGCCACCCTATCTAGGGTGGCTTTTTTTTGGAGGTAAATAGGGGTATTTGCAGCATTAGATCTAAGTTTTGGTAAAATGGTTCTTTTGATGGAGTGACTTTTGATACTGGCTATTTATTTATAATGCACTGTATTGTAATTTGCCACATAGCTTGCTATATTAGCGCTGCATTTAACGTGTATGGTTAATCTAAACCATAACGAGAAAGCCTATAATTAATATAGTGACTTTTGATAGATGTAATATCAGGTAAAAATTAACAATTTTACCGCCAAAGGCTTGCATTCTATGCTGGATATTGTATAATGCTGTCCTTTACATCCATAGGCGATTGGCTCAATTGGTAGAGCATCGGTCTCCAAAACCGAGGGTTGTAGGTTCGAGTCCTACATCGCCTGCCATCTTCTTATCTCATCTTTGTTGTACCCCATCATCTCCGAAGCGAGTTCTTTATGAGCAATAATCAAGATAACCTCGAGACTAAGTTATCTGATGCCAAGGCGGTTGCTGGTGGAATGCTGTCTAAAGATAAGCACATCTCAGCGAGCGGTACTTCTGCTGTTGAAGTTGCTAAGACTGGCTCAATCAAAGATTTGATTTTGTGGCTACTTACCGCAATTGTTTTGATCGGTGCGACTCTCGTTAATCAATATCTACCAGGCTATTGGCAACCTGCCAACGATGTCTGGGTACGTATTGGTATTATTGTTGCACTTGTTTTATTTGCATTAATTTGCTTGGCGCTGACGCATCAAGGTCGTGCTTTTAAAATATTATTAAGAGACGCAGGTGTTGAGCTTCGCCGAGTGACATGGCCAGGTAAAGACGAAACCTTTCAATACACATGGCAAGTCATTGTCGTAATCGGAATTGTTGGGTTTTTTATTTGGTTATTAGATAATTTCTTTAATTGGTTCGTTGGTATCTTTATCGGTTAATAGCACGTATTAGTGACTATTAACGAGAGATTTACTTATAACGACTTATTCATAATGATCAGGAGCGTGATATGCGTTGGTATATTGTCCAAGCGTTTTCAGGATATGAAAAACAAGTACAACGTTCGTTAACTGATCGTATTAACCGTAGTGACTTTGCTGAGTCATTCGGTGATGTACTGGTTCCTACTGAAGAAGTCGTCGAAATGAAAGACGGCAAAAAGCGTAAGAGTGAGCGTAAATTCTTTCCAGGTTATGTATTGATCCAGATGGAGATGAACGATAATACTTGGCACATCGTAAAAGATTGCCCTCGTATTATGGGCTTCGTTGGTGGCACGCCTGAGATGCCTGCACCAATTACGCAAGTAGAAGCGGACCGTATTTTGAACCGTTTGAACCAGACTGAAACTGACCCACGTCCTAAGACGCTATTTGAGCCAGGCGAAGAGTTATTGGTTATCGATGGTCCATTCACTGACTTTAAAGGGTTAGTAGAAAAAGTGGATTATGAGAAGTCTAAACTACATTTAACGGTAAACGTATTTAATCGACCTACGCAGGTTGAGCTTGAGTTTAGTAAAGTTGAAAAACTAGACTAAATCAGCAAAAAGTTAATCAACCGGGGAGCTGTTAGTCAACTAGGTATATGTCATATCACGTTGATTTGGCGCTATCACCCATTTAGGAGAGTATCATGGCTAAGAAGATTGATGGTTACATCAAACTGCAAGTGCCTGCAGGCAAAGCAAATCCTTCACCACCGATTGGTCCAGCTTTGGGTCAAAAAGGCGTGAACATCATGGCGTTCTGTAAAGAATTTAACGCTGCGACCTCAGGCCAGGAGCCAGGTCTACCGATCCCAACTGAGATCACAGTATATAACGATAAATCTTTTACCTTCATCATGAAGTCACCACCAGCTGCGTACTTACTACGTAAAGCTGCTGGCATCGCTAAAGGTTCAGGTACACCGAACACTGCTAAAGTCGGCAAAGTGGACCGTGCACAACTAGAAGAAATCGTTAAGACTAAGAATGCAGATTTAACGGCTGCTGATCTTGACGCTGCTGTCCGTACCATCGCTGGTACTGCACGTTCAATGGGTATTACCGTGGAGGGTGTATAATGTCTAAGCTAACCAAACGTCAAAAAGAAATTCAAAGCCGTGTTGATAACGAAAAACAATACACGCTAGAAGAAGCTGTTCAAATCCTAAACGATTTGCCAGCGCTAAAATTCAAAGAGTCTATCGATATTGCAGTAAACTTGGGCGTTGACCCACGTAAATCTGACCAAGTCGTTCGCGGTGCAACCAATCTACCTGCTGGTACTGGTAAAACTAAACGCGTTGCTGTATTTGCTCAAGGCGCTGCTGCTGAAGCCGCTAAAGAAGCTGGTGCGGACATCGTTGGTTTTGAAGACCTAGCAGAAGAAATCAAAGCCGGTAACATGGACTTTGATGTTGTGATCGCAGCTCCTGATGCTATGCGTGTTGTTGGTCAATTGGGTACGATCCTAGGTCCACGTGGTCTAATGCCTAACCCTAAAGTTGGTACGGTAACGCCAAACGTTGCTGAAGCTGTGACTAATGCGAAAGCGGGTCAGGCTCAGTACCGTGTTGATAAAGCTGGTATTATCCATGCAACTATCGGTCAAGTTGGTTTCACTGCTGAGCAAATCGAGCAAAACGCGCAAGCGATTCTTTCTGATTTAAAGCGTGCTAAGCCTGCTACTTCTAAAGGTACTTTCATCAAGAAAATCACCTTGTCTAGCACGATGGGCCCTGGTCTAACGATTGACGCTGTTCCTTATCGTACTGCAAAATAATTAAAGTCTCTATTTTTGAGTACTTGAACTTCAAGTATTTTGAATGTCGAGCACATACTATATTCAAAAATTAGGTCAGCGTAGTATTTGCTACGCTGTCTAAGACCGTAGGTAGAGAGTGGTTTAGCGTCATAAGTGACAATTTTCGAATGGTTAAATATGACACTGAGTCACTTTTGTTAATCGACGACAGATGAAAATCTTAGTTGTCCTACGCAGACGGTGGCCCACACAGTTTAAGACACGAGCGAATAGGGCGGTAAGGTTATTTATATAATCTTCAAACTATTACTCAACGTCATTCTGATAACGGTGCCGTAATCAGTCGTTACCAGTAGATGCTTTTTTTATTAATTGAATCCGCTGGTAATGTGTCGTATCAAGTCAGTCCTAGCTTGAAATTTAAGCTTGCAGAAATTTCGATTTTTAGCGCTTTTATGATAAGCAGATTGATAAGATTAAAGGAGTCAACTTATGGCATTAACGCTAGAGCAAAAACAACAAGTTGTGGCTGAAGTGTCTGAAGTTGCTGCTAATGCTTACTCAGCAGTAGCTGCCGAATATCACGGTATTGGTGTTGCACAGCTTACTCAGCTTCGCGTACAAGCCCGTGAAAAAGGCGTCGTTTTGAAAGTGGTAAAAAATACCCTGGCAAAACGCGCTTTTGAAGGCACTAAGTTTGAGAGCATGTCAGACCGTATGACTGGTCCACTACTTTTGGCTTTCTCTATGGAAGACTTGGGATCTGCCGCTCGAGTCGTTTTCGACTTTAGCAAAGACAACAAAGCTTTAGAGACCAAATTAGTATCAGTCGGTGGTGAAGTTTATGGTCCAGAAGAGCTAGAGCGCGTATCGAAGCTACCAACTCGCGACGAAGCAATCTCTATCTTGATGGCTACTATGAACGCACCAGTGACCAAGCTTGTCCAGACTATGAACGCTGTTCCTGGCAAGTTCGTTCGCACTGTAGCGGCAATCAAAGACGCAAAAGAAGCTGCTTAATTGCTTGTTTTAACGTAACTTTAACATTGCTAATTTTGGTTGAATTTTATTGCCACATTCGGCAATCAATCAAAGCGATATTAAAATCAATTAATTTTTATCAGATAACGGAGAGTTCTCATGGCACTATCTAAAGAAGATGTGTTAAACGCAATCGCTGAAATGTCAGTAATGGACATCGTTGAGCTAATCAGCGATATGGAAGAAAAATTCGGCGTAACTGCTGCTGTTGCTGCTGCTGCACCTGTTGCTGCTGCTGCTGGTGGCGCTGCTGCTGCTGAAGAAAAAGACGAGTTTGACGTTGTTCTTGCTAGCTTCGGCGACAAGAAAGTTGGCGTAATTAAAGCCGTACGTGAAGCAACTGGTCTTGGCCTAAAAGAAGCGAAAGATTTGGTTGAAGGCGCTCCAGCTCCAATCAAAGAAGGCGCATCTAAAGCTGAAGCTGAAGAGTTGAAAAAGAAACTTGAAGAAGCTGGTGCAACTGTTGAACTAAAATAAGTTTAACACTGTACAGAAAAAAAAGCTGGTAATGCCTTGCATTGCCGGCTTTTTTTTATTATAATTCGTAGCTTGACCTTTTGTGTCTGCCAACATACGTATGCATTAACGGTGGATACCCATCAAAAGGACAGACGATATACATGCAAGTACACATACCAGTTTTTAAAATCAGTTAATATCAGCTAAACGTCTGTAGATGTTTGGCATTTTTTTGTGTCTGCATGCTTTCCTATCAACACTATAGTTTATACTGATTCTTAAAGTTATAGTTACCCCAATTATTAATCCTGAAAAAAGCGGTATTCTGAAAAAGCTGGTGATCATAAGTTGCCTACTTGGTGTGGCATGACTGTCGATATTAAGTCTTATAGACAGTTTGCATGTGTAGGGAACATAGTTCGGTAATAAGCAGTCTAGATGGCAAGTGGCTTATATGCAATCTTAATAGACGTTATTTTCCAGCAATGTATTTGTAAATTAAGCCTCATAGGCAATGCATTATAGATTATATAATATTGAATTTTTTGGTTGCAACAGTCATATAGATTGATTCACTTACCATGAATTTAGCAAGCAACGACGAGATTAAGTGAAGTGTGCTAGGTAAGCACTGATGAGTAAAGTAGTAATTGACAGAAAAGACATGAACTGAACACGAAAACCCGTTTTATATTATCGTTTACGTCGCTAAGTGTGCATCGTATTTATGCATATTGGCCACGCTTTTAATTTGTTTCCACGTTTACTGTAAGGACTCTCGATGGCATATTCTTATACTGAAAAAAAGCGTATTCGCAAAAGTTTTGCTGAATTGCCCACTGTAATGGACGTTCCCTATTTACTGTCTATTCAAGTAGATTCTTATGAGCAATTTTTGCAAGAGCATAAAAAGCCAAAAGCTCGTGAGAATACTGGTTTGCAAGCTGCGTATTCCTCTATTTTCCCAATTGAGAGTCACTCTGGTAACGCGGAGTTGCAATTTGTTGAGTACTATTTAGGTACGCCTGAATTTGATGAGCGTGAGTGTATCTTACGTGGTTCAACGTTCGCGGCGCCGATGCGTGTCAAAATTCGTTTGATCATCAAAGATAAAGATAGCAAAGATAAAGATAGCAAAGCCGCTATCAAAGATATCCGTGAGCAAAGCGTTTACATGGGCGAGATACCTTTGATGACGGCGAACGGTACTTTCATTATTAATGGTACTGAGCGTGTTATCGTATCTCAGCTACATCGTTCACCTGGTGTGTTCTTTGACCATGATAAAGGTAAGTCGCATTCAAGTGGTAAAGTGCTTTATAACGCGCGTATTATCCCTTACCGTGGTTCATGGTTAGACTTTGAATTTGATGCAAAGGACTTAGTCTTTGCTCGTATTGACCGTCGCCGTAAGCTATTGGCGTCTATCATTCTACGTGCACTTGGCCTGACTACATCTGAAATTCTAGATTTGTTCTTTGATAAAGTTGCTGTTTATAAAGCTGAAGAGACGTTTGAAATTGATCTAGTTGCTGATCGTCTACGTGGCGAAATGGCGCAGTTTGATATCGTATCACCTGAAGGTGACGTTATTGTAGAGCAGGGCAAACGTATTAACGCACGCCGTATCCGTCAGCTTGAAGAAGCAGGTATGACGAAAATTGCTGTGCCTGATGAATACCTATATGAGCGTATTTTAGCTGAAGACATCGTTGTTAATGATGAAATCATCGCTAAAGCGAACACGCCAATCGACCACGAGTTATTGGTGAAATTGAACTCATTTGAAGCCAGTGGTGCCATCAAAGAGTTCAGCATTTTGTTCACTAACGATATCGACCAAGGCAGCTATATTGCTGATACGCTACGTGCTGATAGCACCTCAACCCGCGAAGAAGCATTGATCGAAATCTACAAAGTTATGCGTCCAGGTGAGCCGCCAACGGTTGAAACGGCTGAGAAACTGTTTGAGAGCATGTTCTTCAACGCCGATCGTTATGACCTATCTAACGTCGGTCGTATGAAGTTCAACCGTCGTCTTGGTCTGCCATTTGAAAACACCGATGACCCAGACGTACAACGCGAACGCAGTGTATTGACCAACGATGATATCGTTAATGTTCTAAAAGAACTTATCGAAATTCGTAACGGTCGCGGCGATGTCGATGATATTGACCATCTAGGTAACCGCCGTATTCGTTCAGTGGGCGAGATGGCAGAAAACCAATTCCGTGTTGGTCTAGTACGTGTTGAGCGTGCCGTAAAAGAGCGTTTGAGCTCAGCAGAGTCAGACAACTTGTCACCACAAGATTTGATTAACTCTAAGCCAGTAGCGGCTGCGGTTAAAGAATTCTTTGGTTCAAGCCAGTTGTCACAGTTTATGGATCAGAACAACCCATTGTCTGAAGTTACCCATAAGCGCCGTGTATCAGCGTTAGGACCTGGTGGTCTAACTCGTGAACGCGCAGGCTTTGAAGTACGTGACGTACATGATACCCATTATGGCCGTGTATGTCCTATTGAGACTCCTGAAGGTCCAAACATTGGTCTGATCAACTCACTAGCGACATTTGCTAAAACCAACAGCTTTGGCTTCTTAGAAACGCCATATCGCCGTGTGGTTGATGGTAAAGTGACTGATGATATTGAATATCTATCAGCAATCGAAGAAGTCGGTACTGTTATTGCACAGGCTGACTCTCCGATGACTGAGGATGGCGCGTTATCTGACGAGATGGTCAGTGTACGTAGCTATGGTGAATTTGTTCGTATGCCGCCAGAAAAAGTGACGCATATGGATGTATCACCAAGTCAGGTAGTATCGGTTGCAGCAGGTCTGATTCCGTTCCTAGAGCATGATGATGCTAACCGTGCCTTGATGGGCTCGAACATGCAGCGTCAGGCGGTTCCTACCCTGCGTGCTGATAAGCCATTGGTAGGTACCGGTATGGAGCGTCACGTTGCTCGTGACTCAGGTGTTTGTGTCATCGCTAAGCGTGGCGGTGTGATTGAAGATGTTGATGCATCACGTATCGTGGTTCGTGTCAACGAAGACGAGATGGTTGCTGGTGAAGCGGGTATTGATATCTATAACTTGATCAAATACACGCGCTCTAACCAAAACACTTGTATCAACCAACGTATCATCGTTAACCAAGGTGACGAGATTGCTTTGGGTGATATCTTGGCTGATGGTCCATCAACGGATCTTGGTGAGCTAGCACTTGGTCAGAACATCCGCATCGCATTTATGCCGTGGAATGGTTACAACTTTGAAGATTCAATCTTACTATCTGAAAAAGTCGTAAAAGAAGATCGTTTCACTACGATTCATATCCAAGAATTGACTTGTGTGGCTCGTGATACCAAGCTAGGTACAGAAGAGATCACGGCTGATATTCCAAACGTTGGTGAAGCCGCACTATCAAGTCTTGATGAAGCAGGTATCGTCTATATCGGTGCTGAAGTTGATGCTGGTGATATTCTCGTTGGTAAAGTGACGCCAAAAGGTGAAACGCAGCTAACGCCAGAAGAGAAACTACTACGCGCTATCTTTGGTGAAAAAGCGGCGGATGTGAAAGACACTTCACTACGCGTACCAACTTCAAGTAAAGGTACGGTTATTGACGTACAGGTTTTCACCCGTGATGGCGTTGAAAAAGACGCACGCGCAAGAGCGATTGAAAAATCGCAGCTTGATAGCTATCGCAAAGATTTGAAAGAAGAGCTACGTATCTTTGAAGAAGCGGCTCGCGGTCGTATTAGTACTCTACTAGATGGCCAAAAAGTCAGCGGCGGTGCTGGTCTAAAAGCCGGTACGGTTATGGCATTGGCTGATATGAAAGATATGAGCCTTGAAACATTGCTTGATATCCAGCCAGTAGAAGAAGAAATCTCTGAGCGTCTGACGCAAATCTCTGATTACTTGGTTGATAAGCAAAAAGACATCGATGTGAAGTTTGCCGAGAAAAAACGCAAATTGACTGCTGGTGATGACTTACAACATGGCGTACAAAAAATCGTTAAAGTATATCTAGCGGTTAAGCGTCGTATTCAGCCTGGTGATAAGATGGCTGGTCGTCATGGTAACAAAGGTGTGGTATCGCGCATCATGCCAGTTGAAGACATGCCTTATGATGAAAATGGTAATACAGTTGACATCGTATTGAACCCACTTGGTGTACCATCTCGTATGAACATTGGTCAGGTTCTAGAGACGCATTTGGGTATGGCAGCGAAAGGATTGGGCGAGAAGATTGATGGTATGCTCAAATCTCAAGCAGCGATCAAAGAGCTACGTGACTTCTTGGACAAAATCTATAACCAAGTAGGCGGTGAGCAAGTTGATCTTGATAGCTTAAGTGATGATGACATCATGGCGCTAGCAGACAACTTACGTGGCGGTGTACCAATGGGCACAGCAGTATTTGACGGCGCAAAAGAAAGCCAAGTCAAAGACCTGCTTGAGCTTGCTGGTATGGATCGCGATGGTCAGCAGACATTATATGATGGTCGTACAGGTCAGAAATTTGACCGTAAAGTGACCGTGGGTTACATGTACATGCTCAAGCTTAACCATTTGGTTGATGACAAAATGCATGCGCGTTCAACGGGTTCTTACTCTCTAGTCACGCAGCAGCCACTCGGCGGTAAAGCGCAGTTTGGTGGTCAGCGCTTCGGTGAGATGGAAGTGTGGGCATTAGAAGCATACGGCGCGACTTACACGTTGCAAGAAATGCTAACGGTGAAGTCGGATGACGTTGAAGGCCGTACTCGTATGTACAAAAACATCGTTGATGGTGAGCAGTATATGGATCCAGGCATGCCTGAGTCGTTCAACGTACTGACCAAAGAAATCAAATCATTGGGTATTAATATTGAGTTAAAACAAAGCAACTAGCCCGTTGTTTAACTTAGTTGTCCACTAAAGGCAGTCTGCTTTATTGCTGCTGCTTTTAGTGATTTGTCTCAACCCTATTCATTGCCTTCATTCATCTTATCTGCGTCAATGGTACGCTGTCAGATGATTATAAAGATAACGGAGAAGCAACTTGAAAGATTTACTCGATATCATGCAAAGCCCTACCGGCAACGGTAATACAGAGTTTGATAGCATTCAAATTACTCTAGCCTCACCTGACGTCATCAAGTCATGGTCGCACGGCGAAGTAAAAAAACCTGAAACCATCAACTATCGCACGTTCAAACCTGAGCGTGATGGTCTTTTTTGTGCCAAAATATTTGGCCCAGTAAAAGATTTTGAATGTCTATGTGGTAAATATAAGCGCCGTAAGTTCCAAGGCGTTATCTGCGAAAAATGTGGTGTTGAAGTCACCACTGCGAAAGTTCGTCGTGACCGCATGGGTCATATTGACCTAGCCAGTCCTGTGGCGCACATTTGGTTCCTAAAATCACTACCAAGCCGCATCGGTCTATTGCTAGACATGACATTGCGCGATATTGAGCGCGTCCTGTATTTTGAAAGCTACATCGTGACTGATCCTGGTCTGACTTCTTTAGAAAAGTATCAGTTGCTTGATGATGAAGATTATTACAAAGCACTTGAAGAGTTTGGCGACGAGTTCACTGCCAAGATGGGTGCGGAAGCTGTCCAAGACCTATTGAAAGATATCGATATGGATCTTGAGATTGATGAGCTGCGTGAAGCGATTCCACAAACAGGTTCTGAGACCAAGCTTAAGAAGATGTCTAAGCGTCTTAAATTATTAGAAGCATTCCGTGACTCTAATAACAAGCCTGAGTGGATGGTAATGAATATCTTGCCAGTACTACCACCAGATTTGCGCCCGTTAGTACCGCTAGAAGGTGGTCGTTTTGCGACGTCAGATCTAAACGATCTATATCGCCGTGTGATCAACCGTAACAACCGTCTTAAGCGTCTGCTTGAGCTGAGTGCACCTGATATCATCGTACGTAACGAAAAACGTATGTTGCAAGAGTCAGTGGATGCGTTGCTTGATAACGGTCGTCGCGGTCGTGCCATCACTGGTAGTAACAAGCGTCCATTGAAATCTTTGGCTGATATGATCAAAGGTAAGCAAGGTCGTTTCCGTCAGAACTTGCTTGGTAAGCGTGTCGATTACTCTGGTCGTTCGGTTATCGTTGTAGGCCCAACACTACGTTTACATCAGTGTGGTCTACCGAAGAAAATGGCTCTAGAATTATTCAAGCCATTTACTTATAACAAACTATTGTCTCATGGTTTAGCGACTACGATCAAAGCTGCCAAAAAGATGGTAGAGCGTGAAGAGCCACAGGTGTGGGATATGCTGGCCATGGTTATCCGTGAGCATCCAGTACTTCTCAACCGTGCGCCAACACTTCACCGTTTGGGTTTACAAGCATTTGAGCCAGTATTGATCGAAGGTAAAGCCATCCAGTTGCATCCGCTTGTTTGTACTGCATTCAACGCCGATTTCGATGGTGACCAAATGGCCGTTCACGTGCCATTGACCCTAGAAGCACAGCTTGAATCACGCGCCTTGATGATGTCTACTAACAACATCTTGTCACCTGCGAACGGTGATCCAATCATCGTACCATCACAGGATGTTGTACTTGGTCTATATTACATCAGTCGCTCGTCGATCAATGCCAAAGGCGAAGGCATGATATTTTCGACCGTCAACGAAGCTTTGCGTGCAATTGGTTCAAACGATTTACATGTAAACGCGAAGATCAAAGTGCGTGTCACTGAAACACAAATTGACGAAGACGGTAACGAGACCAAAGAAACCAGTATCAAAGATACAGTTGCTGGTCGTCTACTTATCTGGAACATCATGCCTAAAGGTATGACGTTTGATGAGTGTAACCAAGAGATGACGAAGAAAAATATTTCTCGTTTGATCAACTCTTGCTACCGTAAAGTGGGCGTCAAAGAAAGCGTTATGTTTGCTGACCAATTGATGTATCTTGGTTTTGCTCAAGCAACGCTATCTGGTGTGTCTATCGGTATTGATGATATGGTCATTCCACCACTGAAAAAGCAAATCATCGAAGTGGCAGAAGGCGAAGTTCGTGAAATCGAAGATCAATTTGAGCAAGGCTTTGTGACCGCAGGTGAGCGCTATAACAAAGTCGTTGATATCTGGTCACGTACCAATGACAAAGTCGCTAAGGCGATGATGGATAATTTGGCAACAGATAAAGTTATCAATGCGCAAGGCGAAGAAGACGAGCAGAAGTCATTCAACTCGATCTTTATCATGTCGGATTCTGGCGCTCGTGGTAGTGCGGCACAGATTCGTCAGTTGGCCGGTATGCGTGGTTTGATGGCGAAACCAGATGGCTCAATCATTGAGACACCAATTAAAGCGAACTTCCGTGAAGGTTTGACCGTACTACAGTACTTCATCTCAACGCATGGTGCACGTAAAGGTCTAGCGGATACAGCACTAAAAACAGCTAACTCAGGTTACCTAACTCGTCGCCTAGTTGATGTGGCGCAAGATTTGGTGATCACCAGTGATGACTGTGGTACTGAAGAAGGCCTACTCATGAAGCCACATATCCAAGGTGGTGAAATCATTGAGAAGCTAGGTGATCTCGTACTTGGTCGTGTGACTGCCCGTGACGTTACTTACAATGATGACAGTGAAAAAGTATTGATTCCAGCGGGTACCTTGATTGATGAGTATTGGGTTAATGTCCTTGATAACAACGCAATCGATGATATCTGGGTACGTTCGGTGATTACTTGTGATATCGAACATGGTGTGTGTTCACAGTGTTATGGTCGTGATCTGGCTCGTGGTCACAAAGTCAATATCGGTGAGTCAGTCGGTGTCATGGCAGCGCAGTCAATTGGTGAGCCTGGTACCCAGTTGACCATGCGTACCTTCCATGTGGGCGGGGCCGCGAGTTCAGCATCTGTGGACAACAGCATCTCTGTACGTAATGCTGGTCAAGCGCACTTTGAAAACATGAAAACGGTACAGCATACTGATGGTCACTTAGTCATCGTATCGCGTTCAGCTGAAATCGCATTGACCGATGAGCTTGGCCGTGAGCGTGAGCGCTATAAAGTACCGTACGGTTCAAGCGTTCTTGTGAAAGACGAAGAGCAGGTTGAAAGCGGTCAAACCATCGCTAAATGGGATCCGCATACCCATCCAATTATCACAGAATTTGCTGGTACAGCACGTTTCAGTGATATCGTTGATGGTTCAACGGCGACCGTTAAGGTTGATGATGCCACTGGTATGAGCTCGTTTGAGATTCTAGCGACTCGTGACCGTTCAAGTTCAGCAAAAGACTTACGTCCTGCCATTATCTTGAACACTGACGAAGGCAAAGAAGTGGTTTACTTCTTACCAGCTGAAACGATCATTCGCGTGAGCGATGGTGAAAAAGTAGCAGCAGGTTCGATTCTAGGCCGTGTCCCACAAGCCTCTTCTGGTACAAAAGATATTACCGGTGGTCTACCACGTGTTGCTGATCTATTTGAAGCACGTCGTCCAAAAGATCACGCCATCATGGCAGAAATGACGGGTGTCGTGAGCTTTGGTAAAGAGACCAAAGGTAAGAACCGCTTCATTATTACCAATGAAGATGGCGAAGTACATGAAGAGCTGATTCCAAAATGGCGTCAAATCAACGTCTTTGAAAACGAGACGGTAGCACGTGGTGAGATTATTGCAGATGGTCCACAAAACCCGCATGATATCTTGCGTTTGAAAGGCCAGACGGCACTTGCTGATTATATCGTCAACGAAGTACAGGACGTCTATCGCTTGCAGGGTGTAAAAATCAACGATAAGCACATCGAAGTTATTATTCGTCAGATGCTGCGTAAAGTTGAAGTCACTGACGGCGGCGATTCAAGCCACTTCAAAGGTGATCAGGTCGAGTATGCAGATATTAAAGCGTTGAATGCGAAACTAGAAGCGGAAGACAAATTCCCAGTACAGTTTGAACGTCAATTATTAGGTATCACTAAGGCAAGTCTTGCAACTGAAAGCTTTATCTCAGCGGCGTCTTTCCAAGAAACAACCCGTGTACTAACGGCGGCGGCTGTGACTGGTAAAGTGGATGAGCTACGTGGTCTGAAAGAAAACGTGGTCGTTGGTCGCTTGATTCCTGCAGGTACGGGTCTTGCTTATCACAAGGCACGCAAAGAGACAGCGGATCAGAAGCTACAAGACAGTGATCTAAATGCAGCGTTTGATATGACTGCAAGCACTGACAGCAAAGACTTTGCAAGCTTTGATGAGGCCTTTGCTCAAGAGCTAAATCAAAATAATTAATCGTATTGAGTATTTTGTTACATTCCCAATTTAAGAAAAAGCCAGCCTAAGTCGCTGGCTTTTTTGTGTGTATAAAAACTGAGAAAGGCATGGTGCTATTATCTAAAAAAATAGTACACTGGAAAATAAGCCTCAATTTACTATCTATAGAAGGATAAGTCGCACATGGCAGGTAAAACTCGCGTTGCCAAATATCAAGCAGATCGTACCAATCAAAAACTGTATTTCTGCCGTCTCTCTTGTCAAGCAGCAGGCAGCACCAATGATAAGCAGCTATATCAAGCTCATTGTGAAACGGCTATTTTTCATTTGTATGGTGCGCTGCTGGCATTCACTCAAGAACTGGGTCATTTTTATAGCTTAAATATGACCGCACCAACTTTGTCAGATATTGAGCAAGCACTAAGCGAGCGCACGCAGGTATCTCCTGAGATTCAGCGTTTGCAGCAATTGCAGCAGCAAGGCTTTATTGCAAATATAGAGCGCGCTTATGAGCGTTGTCTCTATGCGGTACCACCAGATACGGTTGTGGATGAAAAACCAAGTAGCGATTTAGCCGCGCCCGACCTTATTGTGAATGTCGTTACTTTGTCAAATCAATGGTTACCTGATGAGGCAACGATAAGAGAATGGCGTAATCAGCTTTTAGAGCTGATCGAGCAACTACGTGCAGGGATGGTTGATTTTTAGCAGGATGAGTCTATTCGAAATATAATATCTACAAAAAAAGGCTTATTCAGTGATGACTGAACAAGCCTTTTTTTTATATCGGTAGCTAGAGATACCAGTAGATTATTCTGGCATCGGGGGCATACGCTGGACCGGCGTAACCGATAAAGGGTTTTGCGGCACGCTATCGTTACTACGGCTATTGTTTGCTTGAGCTGCTGAGTTGTTAGTATCTGCAGTGGGCTCGGCGACTGTCGGTTTGCGCTGCTGAATTTGAGTCTTGACCGGTTTTGCTGGTGCGCTATTATCAGAGATGTCGTCATCATCAGTTATAATACCATCATCGGTCATTTCTATAATTTGCTGTTGCTGCTTTTTAGATTTTGAGCGGTTATTGATAGACACCCATTGGTTTGGCGTGTCTTTGAGCTGAGCTTTCATAAAGTCCATCCAGATGGGCAGGGCAGCCACACCACCATACTCTCGGCGACCCATAGATGTTGGCTGATCAAACCCCATCCATACAACCGTTGCATTGGTAGGATGAAACCCTGCAAACCAAGCGTCTTTGGCTTCGTTGGTTGTACCGGTTTTGCCGCCAATATCATCACGGCCTAAGGCTTTTGCTCGTACTGCAGTACCACGTTGCACCACATCACGTAAAATATCTGCCATTTCAAATGCTACTCTAGGCTTTAATATCCTTGGTGCTTGTTTGGCTGCTATGTATTGTACGACAGGTGCTTTTAGGCGATCTGATTGTGGACCAGCGTCATAGACAGTAAGATCGATTGCTTCATCCGTTTCTTCTACATTTTCACTATTTTCTAGCTCTGTGCTCTCGGTAGCCAATTCTTCAGTAGTACTGTTTTTATCTTCTAATGATTTGTTATATTCTTCTATCAGGTTTTTATTAACCGCTTCAAGTTGCTCATTAAAGCATAAGGCGCAAGCCTGAAGTGGATTGGCCTGAAATAATAACTCGTTTTTATAATTATAAATTTGCTCAATAAAGTAAGGTTGTACGCGGTGACCACCATTAGCAAAGGTTGAATACGCCGTTGCCATTTGCAATGGGGTTGCTTGTCCTGCCCCTAGAGCCAACGATAAAGTTGTTGGTAGTTTTTCTTTGTCTAGGCCGAACTCATCTAAGAGGTTGCGCGCATCAGAGATACCAATGGCTTGTAGGAGACGGATAGAAACCAAGTTGCGCGATAAATACAAACCGCGACGTAAGGTAATGTCACCTAAGAAGCGTTCATCAGAGTTTTTAGGTTTCCAGTCGCCTACTTGAATAGGGCGATCTGAAACAATACTGTCTGGGCGATAGCCTTTTTCCAAAGCGGCGGTATAGACCAATGGTTTGATGGTTGAACCAGGTTGGCGCCATCCTTGTAAGGCTCGGTTGAACTTACTGTGTTTGAAATCAAAACCGCCTACTAATGCATTAACCGCGCCGGTTTCTGGATTTAATGAAACCAGACTACCTTGTATTTTGGGTATCTGCCCTAGTTGCCAATTACCATTTGCGGTAGGTATCACGCGGACAATATCGTTTTTGCTCACTATTTGGCCAGCATTATTAGGATAGTAACCGATACGATTGGCAGAGATGTATTTGCGTGCCCAGCTCATGCCAGACCAATTGACCGTTACACTTTCACCAGACTGTAATATCGCTTCAAAACTACGAGAGTTGACCTTGGTAACTTTGGCAGGAGACATATTGCTATAGCGCTGAAAGTTTTCGAGAGGCTCGTCATTTGCCTCTGCACCGCGCCAGCCATGACGATGCTCGTAAGCAATCAGCCCAGTTAATATGGCAGCCTCTGCCGCCGTTTGTGCCTTGCTATCGACCGTGAGACGAACGCGCCAACCACTGTGCATGACTTGCTCACCATAGCGTTCAACTAAGGTTGCACGTGTCATTTCTGCCAAATAGGGCATATTAACGTCGAGTTTTTCTTGATATAGCTTAATGCCAACGGGGGAGTTAACGGCCTCATCATGCTGAGCTTTGGTGATATAACCAAGCTCATGCATACGGCCAATAATCCAGTTACGCCGAGTCAACGCGCGGCTAGGATTGGCAACAGGATTATATTTAGAAGGGGCTTTTGGTAAACCGGCAAGCATTGCCATTTCAGCAATAGTAAGATTATCTAGTGATTTACTGTAGTATTTTTTGGCAGCGGCGCGGATACCATAAGCGCCTTCGCCCAAATAAATCTTATTGACATATAAAGTCAAAATATCGTTTTTACTCAGCTCGTCTTCGATTTTACGTGCTAAAAATAATTCCGTCAGTTTGCGGTTTAGAGTACGCTCAGGACTTAAAAAATAATTTTTGGCGACCTGCATTGTAATAGTTGAGCCACCAGTCTGACTGTCATCATCAGTCACCACTTCAGTGACCGCACGCCCAAGACCTTTGATACTGATGCCACTATGCTGAAAGAAAGAAGCATCTTCTGCCGCTAAAAAAGCGTGAGTCAAATCTTCAGGAATTTCATCAAATGTGACTGGTAACGATAAACGATTGCCGTATTGGCCGATTAATTTGTCATCGCTACTATAAATCTGCAATGGCATTTCTAAATTGGCAGTTTTTATCTCTTGAATACTTGGCAAAGTTGGCGATAAATACATCGCCATCCCATAAAAACCAATAGGTACAGCAAGCGCTAAGATAACTGCCAATGCTAGGCAAGCGACGAAAAGTCCCACCAAGAAATGAATGAGACGAGCGGTAGCATTTTTTTTGGCCATAATAAGACTTATTCATTAGAATTTGTAGCGGATAAGGTATTATACCTTGAACAAAATCAACAGGTCATAATAAATGTGTAAGTAGGCCTTAATATATTTTTAAACGCTTGAATCTACCAATTAAGTAAAGTATTGTATTCAATTATTACAAATAACTATCAGATTGTACACTTAATATAAGGTATAGAGTTTGTGAGGCTATTTACTTCAAAAAGTCGACATTTGATTGGTGTGGATATTTGTGCCACTTCAGTAAAAATAGTGGACATACAGCGTCAACAAGGCATGTTCCACCTAAAATCTTACGGTATTGAGAGACTACCAGAAGGTGTAGTCGTCGACAAACTCCTAGTTGATACAGAGGCGGTTGGCAACATTATAGCGAGTCTAGCAAGACGTTGCCAAGTTGCGGGCAGTAATGCTGCAACCGCCGTATCAGGATCTGCCGTCATCACCAAAATTATTGATATGGATATGATGCTAAGCGATGTTGAGCGTGAAGCACAAATACGTTTGGATGCTGATCAATATGTGCCTTATCCATTAGAAGATGTCAATTTAGATTTTGAGGTGCTAGGTCCATCTTTAGTGAGTGAGGATATGGTACAAGTACTGCTTGCGGCCTCTCGCTCAGAAAACGTTGATCAGCGTGTTGATGCGTTGGCCTTTGGTGGTATGCAAACCAAGGTTATGGATATCGAGTCACATGCAATAGAGCGCGCTTTTGGACTGATGGCAGACAATCTGCCAAATATGCCAGAACTGGTCGCTTTGGTTGATATCGGCCATAATCAAACCACTTTATATATCGCAAAGAATGGTGAGTTTATTTATAGTCGCGAGCAATTGTTTGGCGGTGTTCAGTTAACAGAAGCGATTCAAAACCGGTATGGGTTGTCAGCTGAAGAGGCAACGCTGAGCAAACGTGAGCGCACATTGCCTGATGACTACTATCCTGAAGTTTTGACCCCTTTTATAGAAAATACCATTCAGCAAATCACTCGTTCCTTACAATTTTACTTCTCCTCAAGTCAGTATAGTAGTATTGACCACGTGGTACTTGCGGGTGGTAGTAGCTCCATTGCAGGTCTTGCTGGGATGGCACAACAAAAACTCGGTGTAAGCGTTAGTGTTGCCAATCCGTTTACCAATATGACCATTGCGCCTAATATCGATAATGAGCAATTGACCATTGACGCGCCAGGATTAATGGCTGCATGCGGTCTTGCGTTAAGGAGCTTTGACTAATGGCTCGTATTAACCTTTTACCTTGGCGACAAGAGGAGCGCGAGCGTCGTAACAAAGAGTTTATGACTCTGATCGTTGCGGTGACTTTGCTCACCTTATTGGCGGCCTTTGCTTCATGGAGCTATTTTAACAATGAGCTTGATGAACAGCTTGATGCTAATGCTTTGATTGAACAAGAAAATGCACGCTTAGACACCGCATTGACTGAGATTGACAGTTTAGAGCAGCGCCGTGAAGATATTATCTCACGTATGCAGGTCATTCAAGACTTGCAAGGTCGGCGTCCTGTACCAGTACGTTTGTGGGATGATCTGGCAAGAGCGATTCCACCAGCGCTTTATCTAACCAATCTCAAACGCGAAGGCGATGTATTAACATTGACTGGTCTGGCTGATAACCCAAACATTGTATCTAGCCTGATACGTAATTTGGACAGCAGTAAATGGATGGGTAACTCAGCAGTTAGCAATATTCAACAGAACATTAGCGCTTATGAAGCGGCCCCTGTACTAAATAATACCGTCACTACGGCTGGTGAGACACCGCGTCCAGTCTATCCTGAAGACAGTTATGTACAGTTCGTAGTGACGACTAAAGTACAATCAGAAACGCCTGTCCCTGCGGAAGATGGTGTGGGAGGGGAGTTATGAAACTTGTCCGTAAAAAAAGCCTGATCAAGACCAAAAAAATTGCTTCAAAACCAAAGAAGCAGTTTGATCTTAATGAATTTCGTCGCAGTTTTGAGTCACTAGACTCTGAAAACTATGGCAGCTGGCCGTTACCAGTGAAGGTGACGGTGATCGGTCTTATTATTACCTTTATAGCGGCCCTATCATGGGCGCTACCGATTAGTAGTAAAATCGATGAGATCAATGCTGCTGAAAGTCAGCAACAGACCTTGCTTGAAAGCTATCGTGAAAAAGAATCGCGCGCGCGTCACCTACAAGCCTATCAAGCACAGGTCGTTCAGATGGAAACGGAGTTTAATACCTTATTAGACCAGTTGCCAAAAGACACGCGTGTGTCAGAGCTGGTAGAAGGTATCAATATGACAGGTGTCGGTAGTAATATTCGTTTTCAAGACATCTCTGTCGAACCTGAGATTGAAAATGAATTTTTCATTGAGCAACCGATTCGCATTGCTGCTTTAGGTGAATATCATCAGTTTGGTAGTTTTATTAGTGGCCTTGCAGCACTGCCTCGTATCATCACCATGCACGATTTTGAGGTGAGTAACCCACAACCGAGCTTAGATGTTTTACCTGAGCTTAATCTAGTCTTGCAAACCAAAACCTATCGTTCAAAAGAAGCGACTCCTGAAGATGAAACGGCTCCTGCAGGTGATGCCGCCGCTACTGATGCAAATGCAGGAGGTAACTAATGAGTATGCAAAAACTACCCATGCTGTTGACTTTAAGTATCTCAGTGCTAGCGATGACTGGCTGTACGGATCGTATCGGTATGGCAGAGCAAGCGATGACTGACATCCGTAACCAGCCAGCGCAGCCTATCGAACCACCACCCAAAGCTGAACTAGTAGAAGACTTCGTCTATAGTGCAAGCTCACAGCGCAGCCCGTTTTTACCACCGAGCTTGGTGAATGTAGAGGGTCCTACCACTTCTATTGATGGCGTGCGCCCAGATATTACACGTGTAAAAGAACCACTTGAACAATACGAGTTATCGCAACTGGTTTTTCGAGGCGTAGTAGTGTCGCCTGAAGGTCAGCGATACGCATTGGTACAACGTCCTGATGGTTCAGTTGCTAGTGTGAAGGTAGGTGATTATCTTGGATTGAATGACGGCCGTATTGTTGAAATCACGCCGACCCAGATCAATTTGATTGAAATTGTGCCAGACAGCCGCGCTGGGTTTATTGAAAAACCCCAGTCGCTGGTATCCCCTATAAGCTAAGTCGGCAGATTTTTTGAGGAATAAATAATGACAGTACGCAATAACAAGGTAATGATGATGAGCAACCGCGTTTCTTCTGCTTTTGCCATTTCAGCACTGGCAGTCAGCATGGTGGCAGTCAGTAGTAGCGCCCACGCTGCACAGCGCATCAATAATGTGTCTGTAGTGCAAACTGCACCAGCAGTGACACAAATGCGTTTGGGGTTCACAGGTTTACCAGTATTGCCTGCAGCCTACGAGCTTGATGATCCTAGCCGCTTGGTATTAGACTTTGAACAAGTACAAAACGGTCTTGCCAGTCGTTTCAACGAATACAATATCGGTATGGTCAATGATGTCACCACGTTGAGTAGCGACAGTACGACGCGTCTTATCGTTGGCCTCAAGCAATCAGGCAATTATACAACAGCGATTGAGGGTAACGAGCTACTACTGACCATTACAGATCCTGATCGTCCAGTGATTACTAGTGACCCTGTACAAGATGTCCTTAATAACTCTAGCGGCATCACCACCACTGCAGTCGTCACGCCAATCGTTGAGACCAGCACGGTTCCCGTTGCAGCTGTCAGTACAAATAATACCGTCGTGGTAGAAAACGAAGTACCAGCCGATACGATGGTAGTCAGAGTTAATCCACTGTTGAACCCGCAACTTGCTTCGGCACAAGTGAGTAAGCAATACAGCTATGATGGTCTCAGCGCGGTCAATTTTTCGGCAGGTAATGATGGTGGCGGTAACGTCAGCATGGTACTTGCCAACGAAGCCATTCCGGTAGATGTACAACGCCAAGGTAATAAGCTTGTCGTACGTTTAACAGGCAGTACGGTCCCAAGAAACTTGCTACGTCGATTAAATATTAATAGTGGTTTGGTGAGTAGCATCGATACTAAAAACCAAGGACAAAATGGTGTCATCACTATTAATATGTTTGATGATTACGAGTATCAAGCTTACCAATCGGGCAATCAGTTAAATATTAGTATTAGCAAGCCTGAGCTGCTACGTGAGCCGACACTTGAGGAGAGAGTATACAGCGGCGAGCCACTGTCTATGGAATTCCAAGACGTTGAAATTCGCAGTGTGTTAGATATTTTAGCGCAGTTTACCGAGATGAATATCGTTGCGAGTGATTCAGTCGCTGGTAACATCACCTTGCGTTTGATCAACGTGCCTTGGGATCAAGCACTCGATATTATCCTAAAAAGTAAAAATCTAGGCAAGCGCGAAAATGGTAATGTGATTTTGGTTGCGCCTTCTACTGAACTCGCTGAACAAGAAGCACGTGAGCTTGAAGCGCAGCAAGCTGTTCAATCTTATGCGCCATTACGTACTGAATATATTCGTTTGAGCTATGCAAAAGCACAAGATGTCCTGACTTTGATTTCTCAAGGAAGTGGCTCATCTGGTAGTAGCGGTATAGGGGGCACGAGCGGACTTACAAATCGTGGAAATGACAATAATACGTTGTTGTCGGATCGTGGTACGGTAACAGTTGATGAGCGTACCAATACCTTGATTGTCAAAGATGTGGCAAATAGCATTGAAAATATTCGTACCTTAATTAGCAAGATTGACATCCCTGTGCGTCAGGTTATGATTGAAGCGCGTATCGTTAGTGCCACTGACAGCTTTAGTAAAGAGATTGGGGTTCGCTGGGGAATCTTATCAAATGGTGCAGCCAATAATCGTAGCTTGTTGGTTGGTGGTAGTGATCAAACTTTGTGGGACTTAAAAGATTTTGACGTAGAAACCACGACTGTCAATGGACAAACGGTTTCTTATCCTTCATATGACATCAGCCGTCCTGATAACTTAAACGTTGATTTAGGGGTGGATAATCCAGCCGGTAGTATCGCTTTTGGCCTATTAAGTTTATCTGATGTGATGCTTGATCTTGAACTATCAGCATTACAAGCGGACAATCGCGGTGAAGTCATCTCAACCCCGAAAGTTTTGACGGCCGACAAGCAAACCGCAAAAGTTTCTTCTGGTACCCAGATTCCTTATCAGGAAGCCTCAGCGAGCGGCGCAACTACAACCAGTTTTAGAGAAGCGGCACTGAGTTTAGAGGCGACACCAAATATCACCCCTGATGGTAAGATTGGATTGCAATTGCTGATTACCAACGGCACACCAATTAGGTCTCTTGATGGTCAAGTTGCTATTGCTGAAGACTCTATTTCCACCAATGTGACTATAGAAGACGGTCAAACCGTCGTATTGGGTGGTGTCTTTAGAAACCGTAACAGCAACGAGGTGGAAAAAGTGCCGTTTTTAGGCGATTTACCATACATTGGCCGTGCATTCCGCAGAGATGTGCGCAATAACAATAAGGAAGAGCTGTTGATATTTGTCACACCAAAATTGATCAATGATGGCACAAGTCGCTTGAATTAATCATAAATTTGTTGATTATTCACTAAAAAAGTAAGCCTTAGTGCTTACTTTTTTTTGTGCGTAAACTTAGCCTCTTTAATATTGCGAGCTATATGCATGGATTAATGGACGATAAGCTCTAAATATTACTAACAATAATCACAGCGCATTACTAGCCAGAATATCAATGACGTTGTATGATAGCTAATTTAGCTGAGTGAGTATTATGGTGCAGGAATTGCCGTCGGTGTTTTTAGTGGGTCCGATGGGAGCGGGGAAGACGACGATCGGTAAGTTACTGGCCAAGCAGTTAGGTCGCACTTTTGTAGATAGTGATTGGTATATCGAATCGCAAACCGGTGCTGACATTGCTTGGATATTCGCCAAAGAAGGTGAAGCGGGTTTTCGTGAGCGTGAAACACGTGCCATTGATGAGCTGACTCAAGCCCCCCAAATTGTATTGGCAACTGGCGGTGGCGCAGTATTGGCTGCTGAAAACCGAGAGTTCTTAAGACAGCGTGGCATCGTGGTTTATCTCAATGCCCCAGTCGATGTGCAAATGGCCCGCACTTCTAAAGACAAGTCACGGCCTCTTTTACAACAGCCTAATCCTAGAAAAATACTGCAAGATCTATATAGTATTCGCGATCCATTATATCGTCAGGTCGCGCATATTATTATGCCCACTGGTCACACTTATCCGCGTCATATGGTCAGCCAATTAATGCAGCAGCTGAACGCATTTTTTGATTGTACTGACACAACATCAAAAGACAATAAAGAGTAGACCGATATTATCTATTGATATGATAGGTAGGTATACTCAGCTACTTTTACCCAATTATAAATGCTTAAGGAGTGTCTCATGGCAACGTCACTGTTTCATGATAGCTTAACAGTTCGTACGCAAAGTCATGATTATCCAATCATTATTACTGAAGATGCGACGTCAAAAGACAGCAGTATGGCAAAGCAAGTCGCACCTTATATTAAGGGCTGCCAAGTATTGATTGTGACTAACGATACCGTGGCACCTCTATATTTGCAAGCTTTAGAAGACGAGCTAGCAGAGCAGTTTAAGGTAAAAGTTTGCGTGTTACCAGATGGTGAGCAATATAAGAACCAGACAAGCATTGACCAAATATATGATGCACTAATGGCAGAGCATTTCAATCGTGATGTCACGCTTATCGCACTTGGTGGCGGCGTGGTAGGTGATATGACAGGTTTTGCTGCGGCAAGTTTTATGCGCGGGGTCAACTTTATCCAAATTCCAACGACCTTATTATCGCAAGTCGATTCTAGCGTTGGCGGCAAAACGGGCATCAATCATGCGCAAGGCAAAAATATGATTGGCGCATTCTGGCAGCCACAAATGGTGCTCGCTGATATGAGTACGCTCAAAACGTTGCCTGCACGTGAGCTGTCAGCAGGAGTCGCTGAAATTATCAAGTATGCGCTTATCATGGATGAAGCATTCCTGACATGGCTTGAAGAGAATTTAACTGCAATGATGGCGTTGGATCTGGCAGTACTTGGCGAAGCCGTGAAGCGCTGCTGTCAATACAAAGCAGATGTGGTCGCTCAAGATGAAAGAGAGTCAGGTGTGCGTGCCCTGCTGAACTTTGGGCATACGTTTGGTCATGTGATCGAGACCCATCAAGGTTACGGCAATTGGTTGCATGGTGAGGCGGTAGCGGCGGGCATGATGCAAGCAGCTGAACTGTCCCAAAAAATTGGTTGGTTGACCCTTGATGAGGTTGAGCGCATTGAGCGTGTTTTGATGCTAGGTAACCTGCCAACCAAACCGCCTGCCATTGATGTACAAACTGCTCTGGACTTGATGGGACACGATAAAAAAGTGAAACAAGGACAAATCCGGCTGATTTTGTTAAAATCAATAGGGAGTGCAGTAGTGACCAATGACTTCGATAACGATCTGTTGCTCGAAGTATTGTCACAACACAGCGCATAATGTATCAAAATTTTAGTGAGTATTCGTACTAAAACTTGATATGTACAGCAGATTCATAGGCTGCACTAACTGCACTTCTATTTGAATGAGCATTGATGTAATGCTCTTAAATATGTTTTTACCAAGGATATTCCTATGGCAGCATCAAAATCGAAGACGCGTACCGCTGGCCAATCATACAGTCGTCAAGCCCTGATCTGGCTGGTCGCGACGTTACTATTAGGTGTTGTGACAGCGTTAGTCTGGATGCTAAGCCAAACGCCAGCGATGGGTGCCAAAATTGAAAACGAACCAGTATCAGCACCGCAAATGTTGGCTGATGAGTTTGAGCAACCATTAAAAATCGAGTCGCTTCACGAGCTGGATACCGATGTACAGCCGATTAGTTTTGATACGACTGTCCGTGACTTGCGTAATTATCCTGACGAGTTTAAAGACAAGCGCTATCTACTTGCCAACAAGGGTAAGTGGACCGTGCAGGTGATGAATGTCGCTGAAAATGACGTGATTGTCAGTTATTTAGAAGGCCGTGAAGATCGTGATAAGTTCGCTTATTTCCGCTATCTTGATAGTGAAAATCAAGTCCGTTATATACTGACTTACGGAATCATGAGTAGTCCACAGGAGGCCGTTGGGGCAGCAAAGCTCACAGATTTTAAACTGCCTGCCAATGTACGTGTACTACCGGAGGAGATCAATCGATACGTAAGTATTATCGATAACTACGAGCGTCCTGATCCAGTAAAAGACTTAAGTACGAAGCGCACGCGCGCTGTCAATCTAAAACCGACTAAGCGTGAAATACCAGTACGTCAGCAAGCGCAAGCAGTCAACAATACGGCTAATGAGCAAGAAGCCGCTAACACTAATACGAGTCGCGATAGTCAACGTTCCTCTAACGATAGCGCCCCAGTAGAAAGCATCCGTCAATCTGCAGATACCTCTGAAACATTATCTGTCACAGAAGAGCGCACAGTTGGTAATGAGCCACAATCAACTGATGAGGCATCAAGTCAAACGCAAAGTAATACCAACAACTCCAAGCAGGAAAATAAAAAGCCGTCAACAGCAGGTGCAGATAATAGCACCGCTAAAAAACCACCCGCTATACCTGCGCCAAAACCGCCCAATACGGGCAACAATGGGGCAAATAGTAATGCAAATGCACCTAAAAATAATAATGCGCCTAAAAATAATAGTGACAGTATCAAGTCGTTAATAGAGGACAAAAGCAACTGATACGCATTTTCTGTTATTGAAAACCCCACTAGCTAATTGGTTAGTGGGTTTTTTTTATACTTCGTTTTTTTAATATATTAGTGGCTACTGTCGCTATTTTGGGGCAAAGTATTCAAGGTAGACAGATATCATCCATTGCCTCAGGTAACCCTAACATAGGCGCTTTATATTATATTTCTAATAGGTTTTTAATCGTCCTATAACCAATAGTAATGAGACCTTATACAAATTATGGCTGATGAATCGATAGAAAAGACTAGATTTTTTGTGAATCATTAACTAATATAACTGTGGGCGACGTTCTGTATAGTTATCGTAAAAAACTATTATTAAACAAGCATTTAGTGATAGATCTATCATTTATAGAGTTTATTACTGAAATTTGTTGTCTCAAGCGCGGCTACTTACAACCGACATCAAGATCATTGTAAGTGACGCAACCTCTCTTATTGTCACTCTTTTTAGAGTGAATAAGGCGCTTGAATACAGAGCGTCAGATATTCAAGACGAACCACATGCACGGTTATTAAATGGTTGGATGTCCAGCTCTCATTGCTAGATATAACGACATAACACACGATGCTTAAACGAACGACATAACGTATTACTGATTGGGCAATTGGCATTTAGGGGTATAAATTACTCTGTTTCAAAGGGCTGTCATTCACTGTCTTTAATATACGACGCATATGTCACGACATTACCTAATGACCAAGAGGGTCAAAGGGTTACTTGCTTTTAGAGCATGATGTTGATTGAGCCTCGCACCATTTACTAATTCAACTATCCGAATATCCACTATCAGCCCGTTCTGCTTACGGGTACCAGCTTATGCTCCGCATTGGAGATGTAAGTTGCCCGTCTACTTAAAAGGACAAGCTATGTCAATGATTTCCTCGCAAACACACCTGGCCACGCCAGATGATTTTTCTGATAATTGCGGTTTTGGTCTAATTGCTCATATTAAGGGTGAAGCCAGCCATAATTTGGTAAAAACCGCCATTCATAGTTTAAGTTGCATGACACATCGTGGTGGTGTGGCGGCAGATGGTAGAACTGGTGATGGTTGCGGTCTACTATTAGCGACGCCTACCGACTTCTTTAAACAGATCGCTGATGAGCAGCAATTCGCAATCACAGACAACTTTGCTGTTGGTATGGTGTTCGTCAATTTGGATGATGATAAAGCCAAGCATAGCCAGCAAGTATTGAGCGATGAGATTACCGCTCAAGGATTAGAAGTCGCTGGCTGGCGTGATGTGCCACTTGATTTGAGTATTGTGGGTGAGATCGGCCGTGAGACATTACCAGGTTTTAAGCAGGTATTTGTCAATGCGCCAGATGACTTGGCTGCTGAAGATTTCAACCGTAAGCTATTTGTTGCACGCAAAAAAGCAGAGCAGCGCCTGACAGATGACGAGCTGTTTTATGTATGTTCATTAAGCTGCCAGACCATTATTTATAAAGGTTTGGTCATGCCATCAGACCTGCCAGCATTTTTCTTGGATCTTCAAGACGAGCGCTTGGCGTCACATATCGTGGTTTTCCATCAGCGTTTCTCCACCAATACTTTGCCGCGTTGGCCTTTGGCACAGCCGTTCCGTTATCTGGCTCATAATGGTGAATTGAATACCATTACAGGTAATCGCAACTGGTCTAAAGCACGCACGCCAAAGCTTAAATCAGACAAACTGCCGAACTTGAATGAATTGACGCCGCTTGTAAACAGTACAGGTTCTGATTCATCAAGCCTAGATAACATGCTTGAAGTGCTAATGTCTGGTGGTATGAATTTGTTCCATGCGATGTCGATTTTGGTGCCACCAGCGTGGCAGAACGTCGATAGCATGGATATGGATTTGCGAGCGTTTTATGAGTTTTATTCGCAGCATATGGAAGCGTGGGATGGTCCTGCAGGGCTTGTGATCCAAGATGGACGCTATGCCGTCTGTATGCTCGATAGAAACGGTCTGCGTCCGTCACGTTGGGTGACCACCAAGAACGGTTATATCACGGTTGCATCAGAGGTTGGTGTTTGGGACTACTCACCACAAGATGTGTTGGCAAAAGGTCGTGTCGGCCCAGGTCAAATGCTGGTTATTGATACGTTGACAGGTCAAGTGATGGATACGACTGCTGTTGCAACGTTGCTAAAAAATGCGCATCCGTATCGAAAGTGGCTGCGTGAAGAAGCGACACGTGTCCGTGATGATGAGCGCTTAGAAGAAACCTTAGCAGCGCAAGCGTGCCGTGGCGACAAGCTAAAAGCTTTACAAAAGATGTATCACATCACCAATGAAGAGCGTACAGAGATCATCCGTCCTAATGCTGAAAACGGCCAAGAGCCAGTAGGTTCGATGGGTGATGACACGCCAATGGCAGTACTATCGCAGCAAATCCGCCATGTCGGTGATTTTTTCCGTCAGCAATTTGCACAGGTGACCAACCCGCCAATTGATCCATTACGTGAATCAATCGTGATGTCACTACAAACTTGCCTAGGTGCTGAGACTAATGTGTTTGCGCCATCAGCAAGAGATGCTCACCGTATTATTTTGTCATCACCAGTCTTGTCAGCCAGCAAGATGCAGCAGCTTGAAACCTTGGATGATCCAGCATTCAAGATGGCTCGTATCGATCTGAACTATGACCGTACTTTAGAGTTATCTGATGCTATCGTTGCTATTTGCGAAGAAGTGGCAGATAAAATCCGTTCGGGCAATACCTTGATCGTACTGTCTGATAAAGAGATCGATGCAGAAAAAGTACCTGCCAATGCCATCATGGTCACAGGAGCCGTACATCATTATCTGATTGCAGAAGGTATCCGTACCGATGCTAACTTGGTGATTGAGACAGGTCTTGCACGCGATTCGCATCAAGTCGCGGTATTGATCGGGTTTGGTGCAACTTGTGTGTATCCATATCTGGCATATGATGTCATCGATGACTTGGTGGCGACTGGTGAGTTGCTTGGTGATCCGATTCAAGCTCGCGTTAATTTCCGCAAAGGCTTGGATAAAGGTTTGCTAAAAATCTTATCAAAAATGGGTATCTCTACCATTGTGTCGTATCGCGGTGCGCAGCTGTTTGAAGCAGTTGGTCTGTCTGAAGAGGTCGTGAGCCTATGTTTTAAAGGCGTACAAAGCCGTATCAAAGGCGCTACCTTTGCAGATCTTGCCGCTGACCAAGCGCAACTGGCTGCCAACGCATTTAAGCGTCGTGCGCCACTAGATCAGGGCGGTTTGCTCAAATTTGTCTTCAATAAAGAGTACCATGCCTTTAACCCTGACGTGATCAACAGCCTGCATACGGCAGTACGTACGGGCGATTATGAGAATTATCAGAATTATGCCAATCTAGTCAATAGCCGCCCAGTGGCGACCTTACGTGACTTGTTGCAATTAAAGACTGACAACAGTATCGATGTCGATGATGTTGAGGATATCTCTGAGATTTTGACGCGTTTTGACTCAGCAGGCATGTCACTAGGTGCGCTGTCTCCTGAGGCGCATGAGTCAATTGCGATGGCGATGAATACTATCGGTGGACGTTCAAACTCTGGTGAGGGCGGTGAAGATCCTGCGCGTTATGGCACGTTGCGTAACTCAAAGATCAAGCAAGTGGCCTCTGGTCGTTTCGGCGTGACACCTGCATATCTGCGCTCAGCAGAAGTCATGCAGATTAAGGTCGCTCAAGGCGCAAAACCGGGCGAGGGTGGTCAGCTACCTGGTGGTAAAGTGAATGCGCTGATTGCGCGCTTGCGTTATTCGGTGCCAGGCGTGACCTTGATTTCACCGCCGCCGCATCACGATATTTACTCTATCGAAGATTTGGCGCAGCTGATTTTTGATTTGAAGCAAGTCAATCCAGATGCATTGGTATCGGTTAAATTGGTGTCGCGTCCGGGTGTTGGTACGATCGCGACAGGCGTTGCAAAAGCCTATGCCGATTTGATTACGATCTCAGGTTATGATGGTGGTACAGCAGCATCTCCGCTATCGTCTATCCATCATGCAGGCTCGCCATGGGAGCTAGGTCTGGCTGAAACCCATCAGTCTCTACGAGTGAATGGATTACGTGATAAGGTACGTGTTCAGACCGATGGTGGTTTAAAAACAGGATTGGATGTCGTCAAGGCTGCCATTCTTGGTGCAGAGAGCTTTGGCTTTGGTACTACGCCGATGATTGCGGTTGGTTGTAAGTACCTTCGTATCTGTCATTTAAATAATTGTCCAACAGGGGTTGCTACCCAAAAAGCCAAGCTACGCGATGAGCATTTCATTGGTGAAGCAGAAATGCTGATTAATTTCTTTAAATTTGTGGCGACTGAAACACGTGAATGGTTAGCAGCGCTAGGAGTTCGTAGTATGGAAGAGCTGGTCGGTCGTACTGACTTGCTAGATATCTTAGAAGGTAATACGGACAAGCAGCGTCATCTTGATTTAACGCCATTGCTATTTAGTCACCCAGCCAGTGTGGGCAAAGCCCAAACGTGTCAGGTGGAGCGTAACGAGCCGTTTGATAAAGGCTTGCTCGCTGAGCAGATGATTCGCGATATGCTCGTTAATATTCGCCAAGGCTCAGGCGGCGATTATAGCTATTTCGTTGGCAACTGTGACCGCTCTATTGGTGCTCGTATCTCTGGTGAGATTGCACAAGTATGGGGCAACCTTGGCATGAGCGATATGCCGATCAAGCTTCGCCTGACAGGTACTGCAGGGCAAAGTTTAGGCGTGTGGAATGCTGGCGGCTTAAATATCGAGCTTGAAGGCGATGCCAATGACTATGTGGGTAAAGGCATGGCTGGCGGTGAGATTGTCATTTATCCACCTAAAGACTCAAACTTTACGGCACAAGAAACCGCCATCATCGGTAATACTTGTCTATATGGTGCAACGGGCGGTAAGTTATATGCTGCTGGGACCGCAGGTGAGCGTTTTGGCGTCCGTAACTCTGGTGCGCATGCAGTCATTGAGGGTACAGGTGACCATTGCTGTGAATATATGACGGGCGGTATCGTCACGATTCTTGGCCGTACTGGGCTCAACTTCGGCGCTGGTATGACGGGTGGTTTTGCTTATGTACTCGACATGGAAGGTGACTTCTTTGATCGTTGCAATCATGAACTGATCGATCTCAACCGTATCTCAAGCGAGCAAACAGAAGAGCATCGCATTCACTTACAACAAGTGATTGAAGCTCATGTAGATAAAACAGGCAGTGCGTGGGGTCAGACGATATTGGACGACTTTGAGCACTATGTTCGTAAATTCTATTTGGTGAAGCCAAAAGCGGCGAACATTGCAAGTCTTCTTAAAACTACCATGGCCGACCCACAATAGCCGATTTGTCATTGTCGGTCGTGTCAATCGATTTTCTTAAGAGATCGTATTGAGAAATCGACAATGACTTTAATTAGGGTAGCCAGCGTTCCGTTTTTAGAGACGTTTTAACTCACAGGTTTTCAGCAGGTACGTGACAGCAGTGATATATGTCTTTGATTTTAGACAAACAACACATCGCATGACTGTCGCCACCACTGCAAAAGAGCCTTATATAAAAGAGATAGCACCATGGCAACACGCTTAGAAAATAACTTCCAGTTTTTAGATGTACCGAGATTTGATCCAACCAAAAAAGACATTGCAACGCGCTCAACAGAGTTTGTTGAGATTTATAAACCTTTTGAAAACGAAGCTGTTGCTCAGCAAGCGCATCGTTGTCTTGAGTGTGGTAACCCGTACTGCGAGTGGAAATGCCCAGTACACAACTATATTCCTAACTGGCTAAAGTTGGCGACAGAAGGACAGATATTCCAAGCGGCTGAACTATGCCACCGCACCAATACCTTGCCTGAAGTATGCGGACGAGTTTGCCCGCAAGACCGTTTGTGTGAAGGCGCTTGTACATTGAACGATGGCTTTGGGGCAGTGACCATTGGTAATGTCGAGAAATATATCAACGATACCGCGTTTGCACTTGGCTGGCGCCCAGATATGTCTGAAGTTGTTTGGACAGACAAAAAAGTTGCTATCATTGGCGCAGGACCAGCAGGTCTTGGTTGCGCAGATATCTTGGTCAGAAATGGTGTCAAGCCTGTCGTCTTTGACAAACGTCCTGAAATTGGTGGCTTATTAACTTTTGGTATTCCTGAGTTCAAAATGGAAAAAGACGTCATGCGTAACCGCCGTGTCATCTTTGAAGACATGGGTATGGAATTTCGCTTAGAGACAGAGATCGGTACAGACGTCACCATTGATGAGCTATTGGCTGAGTATGACGCGGTCTTTATGGGTATGGGTACATACACCTATATGCGTGGCGGCTTCGCTGGTGAAGAGTTGACAGGCGTCTACGATGCGCTAGATTACCTGATTGCCAACGTCAACCGTTGTAATGACTGGGAAAAAGATGCCGAAGAGTACATCGACCTTAAAGGCAAAAGAGTTGTCGTACTAGGAGGTGGTGACACAGCGATGGACTGTAACCGTACCAGTATTCGTCAAGGTGCTGAAAAAGTCGTCTGTGCTTATCGCCGTGATGAAGAAAATATGCCTGGCTCACGCCGCGAAGTAGTCAATGCTCGTGAGGAAGGGGTTGAGTTTTTATTCAACCGCCAGCCTACTGAAATCATTGGCTTAAACGGTAAGGTCAATGGGGTAAAAGTAGTCACGACGCACTTGGGTGCGCCAGATAACCGCGGACGTCAGCGTCCTGAGCCGATTCCTAATTCTGAAGAGATTATCCCATGTGATGCCGTGATTATGGCATTTGGCTTTAGACCAAGTCCTGCTGATTGGTTCGAGTCGCAGCAAGTGGCAATGGACAGCTCTGGTCGAGTGTTGGCTGCAGAAAAACAAACCTTTAAATTCCAAACGCAGAATCCCAAAATTTTTGCAGGTGGTGATATGGTACGTGGCTCTGATTTGGTCGTGACGGCTATTTGGGAAGGCCGCGAAGCAGCAGAAGGTATACTAGACTTTTTAGAAGTATAATTACCTCGATTTAGATTCCACGATTTATTAGTGGTTTGTGATGTAAACGTCTTTTGTCTTTTATCAGACAAAAGGCGTTTTTTTTGAGTGATGCTTGGTAAATCGAGGCTCGACTGCTAGCATGTTTTTGCGTACCCTATATGCTTTATCGTTTACCTTATTTATCCACTAAAACTCGTTTATTCACTAAAAAGAGTAGCCTTGCGTGAAATCAACCCTTTACCAGCTTATTACTGCTCCATTTACTGAGCCTTATGTTCGCTATCAACATGCCGACGTCTTGCACGCCATTCGCTTAGGAACGGCTGTCATACTGGCGCTACTGGCCAATAAACTCACCAACCTGCCGCATGGTGAGTGGACCACCATTACGGTTTTTATTATCTTGGGATTATTGCAGTATCAAGGCGCTATCTATACCAAAGCCAAAGAGCGTGTCTTGGGTACTCTATTAGGCATAGGTACGGCCCTTGGGGTGCTGTGGTTCATTCAAAATGCAGGTGCATGGCTATGGATCGATTATGCACTTATCGGTATATTAAGCGGCATCATTGGCTATTTAGCCGTCAGAAAGCTCGGATATACAGGGCTGCTAACGGGTATCACTATGTTGATGATTGTCTCTGACTTGGGTCACAACAGCATCGGTCAAGATGGCATCTACCGCGCGCTAAATATCTTACTGGGTACAGGTGTTTCGGTAGCAGTGACGCTGATTTTACCGCTCAAATCAACGTTGATGTGGCGGTTTTTATTGAGTAGTAATCTTGACGCTTGTAGCAGTCTCTATGCTGGCGTGGGTCATCATATTGATGCAGCGGATGGGGTAATGGACAATGCTACTCAAAAATCAAACCCAATCGCCTTTCCTATTAAAGAAGTACCCGTTGATAGGAAGTTGGTAACAGCGCTACAGCAGATCAACAAACGCCTGCTGGCTGTGCGTCCACATATCGCTGCGACAGCAAGTGAGTCAGGAATCGAAAAAGAGACGCTAGAGACCATTCAGCGTACCCATCGTAATATTATCGGAACGATTGATTTATTATTAAGTGCTGCTCCGCGTTTGGCGAATATCGAAATTGATGAAGAAAACCATGTGTTACTGATGCATTATCAGCACGAATTGACGCAAGCCATGCAGCATATGGCGGCGGTACTCCGAAGTCCAAGCGATGAAGTGTTTCGCCCGATTACTCGTATTGCTGTGTCAGAATATCCAAGTGTGCAGCACTTAGCATTTGAGTGGCAGGGGTATTTTTGGTTAACACAGACGTTGCAAACCCAGTTGCAGCAATTGAGTGATCTGTTACAAACCTCTAAGCCACACTGGTTTGCTGCATCTGGGCTGGGTTATCAGCGCCGTGAGCAGCGCCGGATGAAAGAGCAGGGCGGCGAGACAGATTTGCATTTATAACGCACAAAAAAACGCTGACCATTTAGGATCAGCGTTTTTTCTTAAAGATTTACTTTATTTTAAAGGTATTAAACCATGGCTATTAGCGCCCCGTTTTTAGCTTATCCCAGTATTGTTGATACACTTGTAGTGCTTCATCGCCCACATCTTCTTGGAATTCCGCTTTGGCTAACACGTCTTTAGATGGGTAAATCGTTGGATTGTTGCGAACGCTTTCATCCATCAGCTCTCGTGCTGCCTGGTTTGGTGAGGCATAACCAATTTCTTCACTCACGATTTTGGCGTTTTCAGGACGCAATAAGTAATCAATAAATTTATGTGCTGCATCAACCTGTTTGGCATTTTTTGGAATGACAAAGTTGTCCATCCACAAGATAGCGCCTTCAGTTGGGTATTTATAAGCCAGGCTCGTTAGACCTTCGTCATTCGCCATGACTGCTTCGCCATTCCACGTCATGCCAAGAGACGTCTCACCTTCGATGTACGGCATACGTGTCGCATCAGAGTTAAACGTTTTGACGTTTGGCATTAACGTTGTAAGCTTGTCGTAAGCCGCTTTGATTTCATCAGGATTGCTACTGTTGCCCGAGTAGCCTAGCGTCAGTAACGCCATACCGAACACTTCACGCACATCGTTGGTAAGCATCACCTGACCTTTGTACTTAGGATCCCATAGGTCGTTCCAGCTATTCACAGTTGCAGGATCGACACTATCGCCATTGATCGCAAGACCGGTGCTACCCCACATGTACGGTATAGAGTATTTATTGTCAGGATCGACTTTGGTGTTGGTAAATGACGTATCGAGGTTTTTAAAGTTACTTAATTTAGACTTATCTAACTCTTGCAGTAACCCTTCTTTGGCCATTTTTTCGACATAATAAGTCGATGGAATGGCCAAATCATACTGGCTAGAATCATCAAGCAATTTGAGTTTGGCGTACATGGCTTCGTTGGAATCAAACGTTGTGTAATTGACCGTGATACCAGTTTCTTCCTCAAAACCATCCAAAATCTCTTGTGGCATGTACTCTGACCAGTTATACAGATTAAGCGTCTCATTGCTCGCAGCAGCGCTAGCATCTGCCGCATTGTCAGAATTGCTACAGCTGGATAATGCCAAGCCAACAGTGGCTGCTAGTAATGCTTTTGGCAGCATACGTCCAAAGCGTGCCGGGCTGCTTGAATGGAACGATGATAAATGGGTCAAAATACCTCTCCTAAATAAAGACAATTCAAATCAAAGATGCGGATAAAAATGATAAGGCAATTAATGCCTAATGTCGCTAATAACACTATTATGGTTATCACTTTGCACAATTTAAAGGGCTATTACTAAGACAATATGTCGTAATGCGCATACATAGCGCTCATGAGACAAATCAAATTTGTCATAACAGCTGATTTGAACACAGATGATAATCAGTCGAATTTCTAAAAAACTGCTCACAAGGTGCTGGGCAATGAGGTGATATAACCATGCTACTATAAACGTAGGCTCAAGCGCAAAATCGCAAAAAGCACTTGGCTCTCAATGAACCATACCACAATAATAAAGGATACCGCGTGATGACTCAAAGTACCTCTACTAACAGACCTGTCGCTATACCAGCATTACTTACGGACAAAGTCGCCATCGTCACTGGCGCCAGTCGTGGACTTGGTGCACAAATTGCTCAGCAAATGGCAACAGCTGGCGCAATCGTTTGTGTCAATTACCTCAACAGTAAAGAGGCGGCTGAGACGGTAGTGGCTGATATCATGGCAGCAGGCGGGCAGGCGTTCGTATATCAGGCGGATGTCACCAAGCTTGAGCAGGTAAAGGCCATGGCGGCTGAAGTTATTAGCCGTCATGGTCGTATCGATATTGTGGTCAATAATGCATTGCCACACTATCAATTTGACCCTAGTGCTGACAATACTAGCATCGAGACCGTGCAGTGGGCGCATTTTTCTCAGCAAATCGACGGTATCGTCAAAGGCGCGGTCAACACTGTACAAGCGGTATTGCCACAGATGAAAGCGCAGCAGATGGGTAAAATCATTAATATCTCAACCAACCTTGTCTACAATCCTGTCGTGACTTATTATGACTATACGACCGCCAAATCGGCGCTGCTGGGGCTCACGCGCAATCTAGCTAGCGAGCTTGGTCCGCACGGCATTCGCGTAAACCTATTAGCAGGCGGCCTGTTAAAGACTACCGATGCTAGCAGCCTCACGACTGAGGAAGTCTTTGACTATATCGCTACCACCACGCCGCTGCGTCAAGCCACCTCAGTTGCCGACTTTGCTAACTCTGTACTACTCATGGCGTCTGATTTGAGCGTGGCTATCACCGGTCAGTCCATCGCGGTTGATGGTGGTTTGACGATGCCTTAGCAAAAAGCTAACGGGTACTTGATATAGGCTCAAGCAAGGTTTTTATTTGGTGGACGCGGCAGTGTAGAACTGCTCAAGCACGGCTTGGATACCATACTCTTCAATCGTACCAGTGACAAAATCAGCTCGTTCTATCAGAGCGGGCTGAGCATCCCCCATCGCAACCGCAAACCCCACCAAATCAAACATTTCTAAATCATTCATACCATCGCCAAACGCCATACACTCGCTGACATCGACCGCATAGTATTCGCAGACATCTTTGATGCCGCGCGCTTTTGAAGCATCTACTGGCAAAATATCTGCACCGATTTGATGCCAATGTACCAGCTTTAAATCATACTGCGCAAAATCGATGTCCTGCATTTTATCGAATTGATTATTAAAAAATACTGAGCATTGATAGACGATATTTGACTTGTAATACTCAGGGTCAAGAATAGAGTTGGGTGTGACAGCGTTGAATTCACGCAAACGGTCGTTTTCATCTGACCATGCGATATGAGTAGCAGAGTCAAACTTATGAATCAAGTCGCTCTGCTGGCAAAGACGCACGATTTTATCTGTTTGCTCATCTGACAATGGATAGTGGCTGATTCGGCCCTTTTTATCAAAGCTATACTGTCCATTCATACAAATAATGGCATCCAATATATCTGCATCAAGCAATGCTAAGATATCCTCAGGCAATATGGCCTTGGAGCGCCCAGTTGAAATCACCAGCTTGATATCAGTGTCTGCCAGTTGCTCAAGGGTTGCTTTATTATGTTCGGCAATGACGCCGCTGCGACTCAAGGTATCATCGATATCGAAAAAGATGATTTTAGGTGTAGAAACTTTGGTATTCATACTTTCTTGAGCAATTTTATCTTCGATAAACATGATGATCCTCTACATTTTAAGCGCTGCTACTAAAGGTAATAGTAGCTGATTACTAATGCCTGAGCGACTTTATTATTCGTCTTATCCTACAGGCTCATTAGCCAAAAATGAGGATGGTTTTGACTAGGTTGTGTAACGCATGGGTCTTACGCTATTCACTTTGATGATTCATAAAATTGCTAACGTATTACCGAAGATACCGTTGATATTCTATGTTTAGACTATATATAGACTACACTTAAATTAAATATTTTTTAGTTCATCTAATGAATTTTATCTAATAAATTACTATGTCGTTTTCTGAGCTAAGTTCTTTAAAGAGGGTTTATTGATAACGACTCAAGCACTTATAGAGAAAATTGAATAAGCAAAATAATTTATAGGGACAAGATTATGACTGCTTCTACCCCAAAATCAAATCATGATGCCATAGCAGATAACACGCTCGATGCGTCTATGCCACGTCACCCTGAGAGCCGATTACAATCAGAATGGCTATTTTTGTATGACAAACTGCCACCAGATCAATGGTTCAGTAACGACTATGTTTATAAGACATCTTTTTGGCTAAGTATTCACGCTGACATACGTAAACGCCAACACGTTCTTATCCAAATCAGTGATGCCTATCATGCTGGTGATATTGAATGGTTAGAATACCGCTCACAAATCTCACCACGGATTAATCAATATATTTTTAAATTACATCAGCACCATAATATTGAAGATACAGGCTACTTTCCGCAGTTCATGCGCATGTACCCTCAACTAAAAGCAGGGTTTGAGATATTAGATCGTGATCATGTGCATTTAGATACACTACTTAATGAGCTGCAAGTGCTAAATAGCAGGCTAGCATCAAGCAATACTGAAGATAAAGCGCTGGTTGAGCAATTGCATCAGCGCTTAATGGATGCAAGTGAGTTACTGTCGCAACACCTCACTGATGAAGAAGATTTGGTGATTCCTATTTTGGGGCTGAATTAGTGTTATAGCGAAAAATAGTTCAGCTTCATTTTTTATCAGACAAGACTACCGCACTGAATGTATCAAAATCTGTATAGTCGAACCACTATTAAAGTGTTACAGCGTTAGACTCGTTTAGCCTACTACTGTAGTACTTGCACTCGTCTGCCTTGTACCACTTTTAGTATTGATTGACTATAGTACTACGATGTAGCGATAGGAGTATGAGTACGCTATCTTATTGAAACTGCAACGTTGCCTCTCTAGAAAATAGTAATAACGGGTAAAAACCTACTAAAAAATACAAAATGTTGTTGATTGTACTTTAGAGTAAAGGATATCTTAATTTAAAGTGGCTTTTGATCATTGGAATCTTTTATGCATAAAGTTATTGATTACATCTCAGAATCTGGTACTGAAGTTTTGGAGGAGGGAGATAAAGACGGTGTAGATATTCTGGTTAGCCTCACATATATCGGTAAAAATCGTGAGAAAGATAATGGCATAAAGCTGACTCGTACCTTTGAGACGGCACGAAAAAATACCGAAAAAAGCAATATCACTTCAGCGCTTGTCATTAAGGATCATTATTTTATTCAAAACATTGAAAACTCGAGATTTTCGATCAATGAAAGCTTGGTTATTGCTATTTTGGGATTAAAAAATAGTAATTATAGTCAGATATAGATTAGGCTTTTGAGCTATTAGAATAATACAATCACACAGTTTTCACCAACATTTGTAGTAAAATTCGCGGCAGTAAATACTGGTGTCCTATCTCATCAAAAAGGTCATGTCACAATTTAAAAAATAATAATAGATGGTAAAAATTCGGTCAAAACGTAACAATTTCATTGATTATATTTTATAATAAAGTGTATCTTAATTTAGATAAGTATTTTGCAAATAGGGTTTCTTATGCATACAACGACAAGCCATGCTTCAGAGAACAAAAAAAGAAATGGCGAGCACATTCTTATCAACATGACATATATCGCCAGAAATGTCGATCTAGACTCAGGCATCGAGTTGACTCGTGCACTTGAGTATTGGAGAAGGTATTTCGAAGAAAACGGCATCGTTTCAGCTTTAGTTATCAGTGAAGGCTATTTTGTCCAAAGCTTTCAGGGAACAAGACCTGCTATCAGTATAGTCGAACCACTATTAAAGTGTTACAGCGTTAGACTCGTTTAGCCTACTACTGTAGTACTTGCACTCGTCTGCCTTGTACCACTTTTAATATTGATTGACTATACTGCCTTGCACAAGATATTCGACGAGCATCCAACTATTTTTCCTAACATTATCAACATAGAAGAAATAGAATCACGCCAATGGGATGGTTTTTTAATCAAACATTTAACGTCAAGTAATGAAGATGAATTGTATGCTTTGAAAAACTTCTCGACAGGTGCTGACTATAACCCTTACCTTATGAGAAGTAGTCAGATTGAGAACTTTTTACATGAGATTTTTGCAGATCAAAAAAAATTATAACGACATAATGACTGAAAAGGTTTGTGAAGAAAGAGTTGATGAGTTGTTCTCGCTACAGAACTCTCAGAGAAAGATATTATAGATGCTGTTTTTAGATTTTTTTGAGTGGAATTAGAATAAAAATACAAGATGGGTCTTCGAGAATTAATAACTTAAGGTTATTAATTAGTAACTATATAACAAAAAAATAAGGGGCTATTGATTAGGGTAATTCTTAAATAGTATCTTAAGTTAAATGGATTTTTAATTAGATACCTTATGCGTAGATTTATTGAATTCTAATTTAGAAGAGAGAAGGGAATGATTTCAGACGAGAGAAATAAAAACGGTGCTCACATTCTCACCAGTCTAACGTATATTGGCAAAAACCGCGAAAAAGATAATGGCGTGAAAATGGCCCGTACTTTTGAGATAGCAAGACGAAACAACGAGAAAAGCGGTATAACCTCAGCACTGGCCATCAACGACAACTATATTATTCAAAATATTGAAGGTTCAAGACTTGATGTCAACGAGCTGATAACGAGGATTATCACGGAACGTCCACATCTTTTTATCCATGTTGTAGATATTAAAGAGGTAGAGACACGTAAATGGGATGGATTTTTGATCAGATACTTAGCATCAACTCCTGAATATGAAGCACATACCCTCAGACATTTTTCGGCAGGTACTGACTTTAATCCCTACCTAATGCCGAAAGATCGAATCACAAGTTTTATGGATGCGCTGTTCACAGATGAACTGCTTAACGATATGTAAATGGAGCGTATCTGTTCGCTACAACTGTGTTTTTTCACTCTACTTTTAATCGTTTCTAGTTTTGGTGGCTCTTAGTTTTAATATTCAAATATGGCCAGACATTTTTCTGCTGTAGTACAAATTTTTGTTCTTGGTAATACAAACCTTTATTAGTACAAAAAAGCTGCCCATACATTGTGTATGGGCGGCTTTTTGATGCGTGATAGCTGGGTTTTAATCTAGCTTGATCAAACTTGAGAGACCAAAACTACCCAACCTCAACACTCGTTACATTCTGAAAGCCTCGTGGTAACTGTCCGCCGCGATTACCGCGAGTGCCCGTATAGTTAGCCAAGTCATTTGGCTTGAGTGTCACGTGGCGTTTGCCAGCAGTAATGACGAGGCTGTTTTGTAAACTAAGTGGCGTAATAGCCAGCACTTCTTCATCATCTTTCAGCTTAATCAGTTTGTTTCCTTTACCGCGAGCCTGTTCGGGCAAATCATCGAGGGCAAATATTAGTAGATATCCGGCATTGGTTACCACTGCGACATGGTCAGGCGTTATCTCTAACTTGGTGGTCTCGTCGTCAGTGTTATCCGCCGTTTTTACTGGCGCGTCGATACGAGCGACAGACAGCAGGCGACTATCGGCAGCGAGGTTAATGACATTCTTGCCTGCCTTTTGATTGCTGTCTAAATTAACAAGGGTGTTGATAAAGCCATAACCTTGCGAGCTGGCAAGAATGATGCGTTGATCGTCAGCACCAGTCAATAGCTGCTCAAAGCTGGCACCTGCTGGTGGTTTTAACACACTGGTCAGGGGATCGCCTTGACCACGCGCAGAGGCAAGGTTGTGCGTATCAATACTATAGCTACGTCCTGTACTATCGAGGACGTAAATTTTCTCATTGGACTTGCCGCGCACGTGCGCTTGATAACTGTCCCCTGAGCGATAACTCATACCAGCGGCATCAACATCATGGCCTTTGGCCGCGCGAATCCAGCCCGCTTTCGATAGGATAGCGGTGACCGGCTCGCTCGGTACGAGTTCTGACTCTTTTAATGCTTGTGCTTCTTCGCGTTCTGCTAATGGCGACACACGCTCATTGCCGTGTTCTTTCATATCGGCGGTGAGCTCTTCAATCATCAGATTGGTGAGACTGTCTGGATTGTCCAAGTACTCTTGGATGGTGGCGCGTTCGGCAGCGAGTTCATCTTGCTCGCGGCGTAGCTCAATTTCCTCTAACTTTGCCAACTGACGCAAACGAATATCCAAGATAGCATTGGCCTGAATATCAGTCAGGTTATAGTCCTGCATCAATGTTGCTTTTGGATCGTCTTCTTCACGAATGATACGTATGACTTCATCGATATTGAGATACGCAATTAGCAAACCTGCAAGGACGTGCAAGCGCTTATCGATTTTATCAAGACGATATTGCAGACGGCGTGTGACGACTGAGCGGCGACAAATGAGCCATTCTTCTAAGATTTCTTTTAGATTTTTGACCTGTGGCTTACCATTGAGGCCAATCATGTTCATATTGACGCGGTAGTTGCTCTCAAGATCGGTGCTAGCAAACAGATGGCTCATAACGCGATCGACATCGACGCGCGTTGAGCGCAATTCTAATACGATACGACAAGCGTTCTCATGATCTGATTCATCATGAATATCGGTAATCCAAGGCAGTTTTTTATCCGTCATGAGCTTGGCGATTTGCTCTTGGATTTTGTTGCCTGAGACTTGGTAGGGCAGCGCGTCAATAATGACTAAATTCTTCTCTTTGGGGTCGATATGAAAAGTCGCGCGCATTTTGTAACTTCCACGCCCTGTTTCATACATCGCCTGCAAGTCTTTTTTGCTAGTGATGATTTCAGCTGGCGTTGGCAAATCTGGTGCTGGTATTGACTGGGTAAGCTGCTTAACAGACAGCTCAGGATTTTTTAATAAACGAATAGCAGCACGTACCACTTCGTTAAGGTTATGCGGCGGAATGTCAGTTGCCATGCCAACCGCGATTCCTGTAGTGCCGTTTAATAAAATATTGGGCAGGCGAGCGGGTAGAGTGGTTGGCTCTTGTATCGTGCCGTCAAAGTTATCTTGCCAATCGACCGTGCCTTGTCCCAACTCTGCAAGTAGGGTGTTGGCATAAGCAGACATTTTGGCTTCGGTATAACGCATGGCCGCAAAGGACTTAGGATCATCAGGGCTACCCCAGTTACCTTGACCCGTGATAAGCGGATAGCGATAGCTGAACGGCTGTGCCATTAATACCATGGCTTCATAACACGCGCTGTCACCATGTGGATGGTATTTACCGAGCACATCACCGACCGTACGTGCAGATTTTTTTGCCTTAGCAGAGGATTTTAGCCCAAGCTCGCTCATGGCGTAGACAATACGGCGCTGAACAGGTTTTAGGCCGTCAGCGATATTTGGTAGCGCCCGATCCATGATGACGTACATGGCATAATTGAGGTAGGCCTGCTCAGTGAACTCTGCCACTGAGCGAGTATCCATCGGCTCATTAGGAATGATTGGGGCAACAGTAGGATCAATAACATCAGACATAAAATAGACTTCGCTTATGAGTTTTTAATTAGTATGGTTTATATAGTCAGGCATAGTATGAATGTGAACTGCACCGTATGCTCATTTAGGTTGGGCGCGATACTTATGCAAAAATAAGATAGTGCTATCGTAAAGGATATTGATCCAATTAAAAAGACATGTATCAGAATATACGACAGCTCATGACGTGCTTATACTGGCTTTTATAGACTTTACTTACCATGTCCCCGTACGTGGCTTTTATAGATAAAGTTAAGTATAGTAAAACTAACATTTGTTTTTAATAAATATCTTAGAGTGACAGTGCCGAATTAGTGACAGAACCAGCGCAGCTAAACCGAGCAGCGACAAAGAGAAGAGGGAGCTTACTGTAACTTTACGCCGCTCACTGGGCCAGCTGATGCCCTCGAGAGCACAGGCGAAGGCAGTTTTATTATGTAAATATTGTGTCTAAAATAAAAGAGATACTGTGGGTAAAATTCAGTGACATGACCAGTTTTTGTTGGTATAAATAATTGATATTAATGAAAATATCAGCCGTCAAGCCAGTTTGAGAACTCGTATAACAATCTTTTGTATTGAGTAGTCTATATAAAGTGTGTATGTTAATGAACAAAGGGCTATTTACCACTACATTGTTTGCTCATCACCTTACGACTATATCGCAGCCTCGCTTGTCATCATGATGGTGAGACTGCGCTCTGGTTTTTCGTCTGTTTATCACACTGTGATTTGCATGAGCTGACGGTAATGTATTATTACTAGGAGAGAAAAGATTATGGAAGATCAAGGTAACCTGATTCGTCGCAACGACAAAGTATGGCTCAAAACATACGAAAAACTTGGCATTCAGTATGATATTGATATGCCGCCAGCCAACACCTCATTGATTGATATCATTGAGCAAAACTTTATCAATCATGCAGGCAAAACGGCGTTTGTCTGTATGGATGTTAAGCTGTCTTACGAAGAGTTGGATCTCTATAGTAAACAAGTTGCCGCTTACCTTCAGTCATTAGGACTACAAAAAGGCGATAAAGTGGCAGTAATGATGCCTAATATTTTGCAGCTACCAGTTGCGGTGCTAGGGGTGCTACGTGCTGGTATGACATTGGTCAACGTCAACCCACTTTATACCAGCAAAGAGCTGTCACATCAGTTAACAGATTCAGATACCAAAGTTTTGATTTTGCTTGAGAACTTTGCCAAAACTTATGAAGATATCGGCCAAGACCTCGTCGATCATGTCGTAGTTGCCTCAATGGGTGATATGATGAGTCCGCTCAAGGGCTTTATTGTCAATGCCGTGGTACGTCACGTCAAAAAAATGGTGCCTGCTTATCATATCAAAGGCAGCGTCAAGTTCAAAAAAGCAATGAACCTTTTTTCTGCTAAAAGCTATAAACGTCCTAACAATATCAGCCTCGATGATGTCGCTGTACTTCAATATACGGGCGGTACGACGGGGGTGGCGAAAGGTGCCATGCTGACGCACGGTAACCTGATAGCGAACCTGATCCAGTGCAACATGCTATTGGGCGATGAGTTCGATGAGTTTGAAAGAAAAAATGAGCAACCCGTTATCATGACGGCACTGCCGCTATATCATATTTTCTCATTTACTGTTTGTGGTATGTTTGGCCTATACCGTGGTTGCATCGGGCTGCTAGTACCAAACCCACGTGATCTACCAAGTTTGATCAAAGCATATAAAGACTATCCACCCGCATTTTTCCCAGCAGTGAATACGTTGTTCACCGCCTTAGCCAATAACGCAGAGTTTAAGTCTTTGGATCATAGTAAGCTGGTCTCTTCAATGGGCGGTGGTATGGCAGTACTTGGCTCAACGGCTGAGCAATGGCAGCAAGTGACGGGCAACGTCATCTCGCAAGGCTACGGCTTATCTGAGACAGCACCTGTGGCCACTGCCACCCCCATGGGTAGCACCGTTTTTGATGGTACGATTGGTCTACCAGTACCTGGCACCGATGTTGCGATCTTGGATGAAGAAGGCAATGAAGTGGCCTTGGGTGAGCGTGGTGAGATTAGTATTCGTGGTCCGCAGGTAATGAAAGGCTACTGGAAGCGTGATGACGCGACTGCTGAGGTTATGACGTCTGACGGTTATTTCCGCACAGGCGATATCGGTATCATGGATGAAAACGGCTACTTTAGAATTGTCGATCGCAAAAAAGACATGATTTTGGTCTCAGGCTTCAACGTGTATCCAAATGAAGTAGAAGACGCCATGTCCACCCATCCAAAAATTTTGGAATGCGGGGTTATTGGCATTGATGATGAGAAGAGTGGTGAAGTGCCCAAAATTTATGTGGTACGTAGTGACGCCAGTCTGACCGCAGAGGAAGTCATTGAGTATGGCAAAGAAAACTTAACTGGCTACAAACGTCCTCGCCATGTTGAGTTTATTGACGAGCTACCAAAATCGAACGTCGGTAAAATCTTACGTAAAGACTTACGAGCACTCGAAGAGAAAAACCACGGTTAATCTACGAAGGCTTATGTTTAGATGGGGTTTTATCACTGGCGATTTATAAGTACCTCTATGATTGATTGGTACTTGTAATATGCTGAGTAACCAGATTTAGTTATTGTTATAACCAAAATGATAAGGTTGTCTCGTGCTGCCTTATCATTTTTTGTCTTTGTGCCTGTTGTGAATAGTGGGGCATAAGGAGTATAGATAGAGAATTTTTAGTAAAAATGCTATAGTGCCAGCCAAGAGATTTTTGCATTTATTTATAATAGAGTGATGATTTTACTCAATATGACTTGCAAAGCGATTACTATAAAAATGATATAGCTACGCTGACCTGTGAGCTCATTTAATACGATTTCACCATGCTGCATCAAACATTACACCATCAAAAAAACAGAGTTTTTATATAAAGTATTCTATGTTTTTAACAGTAATATTTAAGGAAAATTATGACGGACAATATCAATAAAGAGACAACAGATAATAACGCTGGCACCAGTGATAAAGGCAATGCATCTGAGTATATTTATCAAGACAATGCATTCCCTACTATGCCGACTATCGCCAGTGACAGTCCATGGTTGAGCGCTTATGAGCGTTATAGCATTGATGCTACGATTGAGATGCCAGAGGACAGTACCTCTTTACTTGATGTGTTTGAGCGTAATTTTAACCGTTATGGCCAAAAAACGGCCTATATCTGCATGGGCGCCTCGATTAGTTTTAAGCAATTGGACCTATATAGCCGCCAGATTGCCAGTTATTTGCAATCGCTAGGGTTGGTTAAAGGCGATAAGGTTGGGGTTATGATGCCCAACCTCTTGCAGTATCCGATCATCGCGTTAGGTGTCATTCGCGCTGGTATGATACTCGTCAATGTAAACCCTTTATATACCAGTCGCGAATTGTCCCATCAGCTCCATGACAGTGGTGCCAAAGCCTTATTCATCGTTGAGAATTTTGCGAAAACCTATCAAGATGCCGAAGATAAAGGGCAGATTGAGCATGTTGTCGTCTGTAAGATTGGGGATATGCTGGGTACGGTCAAAGGGGTCGTGGTCAACCTCGTCGCTCGTCATATCAAAAAAATGATTCCTCCTTATCGAATCCCAAATAGCGTGAGCTTTAAGGAAGCATTGGGCGCAGTCTCTGCCAGTCATTATGAGCGTCCTGAGTTGAACTTGAGTGATGTGGCATTACTACAATATACAGGCGGGACGACAGGCGTGGCGAAAGGGGCAATGCTATCTCATGGCAACTTAGTCGCCAATATGCTACAGGTTAGTGCACTGATGAATAGTGCATTCGAAGATGATATAGACAGCAGAGATGTCATCTTGACAGCACTGCCGTTGTATCATGTGTTCTCATTTATGGTATGCGGTATGTGTAGCATGTACCAGGGTTATACAGGCTTGCTTATTCCTAACCCGCGCGATCTCGATGGGCTTATCAAAGAGATGGGTAAATACAAACCTTCTTTTATCCCAGCTGTGAATACGCTATTTAATGGCTTAGTGCACAAAGACAGCTTTGCAGACCTAGATTTCTCTAATCTAAAAGCCTCTATCGGCGGTGGTATGTCCGTATTGCCGAGCGTTGCCAAAGAGTGGCATAAAATCACAGGTCTACCTATCGTTGAAGGCTATGGATTATCTGAGACGTCACCAGTCGTTGCTTTTAACCCAATGACCATCGCAGAGTTTACTGGCAAGATTGGTATTCCTGCACCTAGCACCGATGTCGTGCTCATCGATGAAGAAGAAAACGTCGTCGCGCTGGGTGATCGCGGTGAGATATGCGTCAAAGGTCCACAGGTGATGATTGGTTATCAAAACCGTCCAAAAGAAACAACCGAGTCCTTTACCGCTAGTGGTTACCTAAAAACCGGTGACATTGGCATTATGGACGAAAAAGGCTTTATCAAAATTGTTGATCGCAAAAAAGACATGATCTTGGTATCTGGTTTTAACGTGTATCCAAATGAAATCGAAGAAGCCATGAGTGAGCATCCAGCTGTGGTAGAGTGCGGTGCCATTGGCGTTCCTAATGATGAGCGCGGTGAAGAGCCAAAACTATTTGTGGTCAAAAAAGGCGATGTCACCGAAAAAGAGCTGCTTGAGTACGGCAAAAAACAACTGACTGGCTACAAGCGTCCGCGTCACATACAGTTCGTTGACGAATTACCAAAGTCGAACGTTGGCAAAATCCTACGTAAAGAATTGCGTAAGATGGAAGGCTTAGAATAGCCTCTATCGTCCATTATTGCCTAACTGACGGCGCAATGGCGGGCGTGAATCTTGCCATTGCGCCGCTGTCACGTTAGGATATCTTAAGATTTTAGTCTACCAGATACCTGTCGGTCTGCTTATTAGCCACTGATAGCGTACTTTTATGACACTGCTTTTATAATATTGTACTAGGAATTTTTATGCGTATTGACAATCGTGAACTTGACCAACTTCGTTCTATCAGCTTTGAGCGCCACTATACTAAGCATGCTGAAGGGTCAGTATTGGTCAGTTTTGGCGATACCAAAGTGCTATGTACGGCCAGTGTCGAATCTGGTGTACCGCGCTGGCTCAAAGGTAAAGGTAAAGGTTGGATAACCGCCGAATACGGTATGCTGCCACGCGCAACCAATACTCGCAATCAACGCGAAGCGGCTCGCGGCAAGCAGTCAGGCCGTACGCAGGAAATCCAGCGTCTGATCGGTCGTAGCTTGCGCGCCATGATTGATTTAAGTAAGCTTGGTGAAAACACCATCTATCTTGATTGTGATGTATTGCAAGCGGATGGCGGTACTCGTACGGCCAGTATCACTGGTGCGGCAGTTGCACTGATCGATGCGTTAGAAACTATCCAAAAGAGCAAAAAACTCAAAGCTGATCCGCTGATTGGATTGGTTGCTGCGGTTTCTGTTGGTATGAAAGGTGGTGAAGCTTATCTGGATCTGAACTACGAAGAAGACTCTAGCTGTGATACCGACCTAAACGTTGTTATGACTCAAAAAGGTGAGTTTATTGAGCTTCAAGGTACGGCTGAAGAAAAGCCGTTCACTCGCGCTCAAGCAGACGCTATGCTGTCATTGGCTGAAACAGGCATTGCTGAATTGATTAAAATGCAGCAGACTGCACTTGGTTGGTAGTCTGGTATTTAGATAAAACTTGCTGTCTTTATTTTTAGTTTTGATAACTGCCTGTTGGTTTCTGATAGGCAGTTTTTTCATAAAAAACACTTTTTACATTTCGCAATAGGTAACAATGCATGCTCAAGCTGACTGATGATGGCGCCAAAATCACCTTACAGGGTCAGCCGAATAATGCTGACAACGGTATGTTTTGGTTTGGATCTGCATTACTGATAGGGGCGGTGGCAGTCGCTATGGCAATGAGCTTATTGTCTGAGCGATTGGCTATCGGTGCGCTGGCACTGCTTATCGTCGGTAGTTTTATTTTTAACAAAAAACGTCAGCAGCATAAAAAAGCCATGAGTGGCATGATTAGTAGCGGTACATTATGGGTGCGAGCGGATGAGTTGGTACATGACAATCTAGGCAAACGTGAACACATTCATTTGACTGACGACGATAAAGTTGTGCTTATCGGTGATGGGCTGCAGATTGTCGATAGCAGTGAGGCACGCAAGTATCATATTACTGGTTTTGAGAGTGCCCAAGAGGCGAAAGTGACTAAAGCCATATTAGAAGGGCAAGCACTGACAAAACGCCACGTAAATATTAAAATGAGTAGTGATTAGTATTTTTACGCCTCAGTCGCTTGATTCATCAAAAGTCACTCCAGTCTCTATCCTATCTAACACCACCGTGCTTTGTCTTCTTTGACCCTTCTGAACGCTCTTCTTTGTTATGACCATGCGTCATGATTTTTATACCGTCTATCGCATATCTAAGGTGAATAATTCTTGCAGATGCCTGTCTAAATGGTTTATAAGTAAGATTACAAAATTCAATCTTCACTATTATCCATACTGTCATTGATACTTTTTTGATCAGGAGTTAGTCATGTCGCGTTTGCCTATGTCGTCAGTTGCAGCGTCGTGCAGTTTGTTATTATTCACTTGTAGCATACAAGCCCATGCAGATAGTATGAGCGCCCTTATCGCTCAAAAGTCCATCCAGTCTGACTCTAGTGCGCGCTATATGTCTTCTTATCCAGCAGTTCCCTCCGTCAAAGTCAGTACACACTCTACCATTCAACGCGCGCGCTCACCATCATATAGCAATGATAGCATGAGCAGTTATGGCAATCAGTCAACGATGAACAGCACCTATCATTACCCTGAAATTCAGCGTCAGTCACCCACCGTGTTGCCAGCATTTTTATCAGGGAGTTATGACAATGTCGATAGCGAGTATTTACCGCTATTGAGTAGTGCGGAGACGCAAAGCAGTATGGCTGCCCGCGAAGTGGTCAGCACGGCACGTAAAATGGCACTGAATGAGCGGACGATTATCAAAGGCGGCTGCTGGGATTATTTGAATGCGGTGTTTAATCGAGCGGGAGTTTCGCGTAATACCATTCATAAAGGCACGTATGCGCAAGGCCCTTATGCCAATAGTAGCGACATTGAGACAGGTGACTGGCTTTACTATATTAATCATGGCTACAATGGCATTGAGCACAGTGGACTGTTCGTCGGTTGGGTCGATGAGCGTGCTAAGCAAGCATTGATATTAAGCTATGCTGGTGAAAACCGCCGTGAGCCGGCGCGTTATCGTGTTTATGATTTGAGCAATGTCTATCAAATCATGCGCCCTAGTGTTTGATCTATAATATTTGGTAGACAGTCCAAAAAACAAATAAAAAAGCGTCCGTCACTTATGGAAGTGGCGGACGCTTTTTATTGGTAGGTCATCAGTTACAAGCATTTCGACTGGATTTTAGAATGGTTTAACGACCACTAAAATGACGATAATCACCAAGGCAAAAACAGGTACCTCATTAAACCAGCGCCAAAACTTATGGGATTTATAATGAGGGTTATCAATCAGTTTTTTGCGATAAAAACCGCAAGCGCCATGATAACCTGATAGCAGTACGACCAATAATAGCTTGACGTGTAGCCAGCCTTGGGTTTTATAAACATCCCAGCCCAGTCCTAACATCCATAGACCGAAGATCCATGTCGCTATCATCGATGGCGTCATAATACCGCGATACAGCTTGCGCTCCATAATGGCAAAGCGCTCTTGGCTGATGCTATCGTCACTCATCGCATGATAGACAAACAGACGCGGCAAATAAAATATCGCCGCAAACCAGCAGACCACCGAGATGATGTGTGCAGCTTTAATCCAGTTAAAATAATCTGCCATTACTTAATCTCTTATTATCAGCCGTGTAATATCAGGCTTGTTTTCATACATTGTTGTTAGCCGCACACAGCCAAACTAATCGGCCAATACCATCTGCGATTGATGACCGCTCATCGCATCCATCACAGGCAATACTTTGGGCGCTCTTGGTGCGGCAAACTGCTTGGTGAGGCCAAGCTCACGCATGAGTCTGTCGTCGCCTGATTGACTGGCATTACCCGTCGTCAATAACTTGTCGCCATAAAAGAAGGAGTTAGCACCCGCCATAAATGCCAAGGCTTGCTCTGAATCTGATAAGCTTTCACGGCCAGCAGACAAACGCACATAACTAGTCGGGCAGCAAATACGTGCCACGGCAATGGTACGAATCCACTCTAGCACTGATAACTGGCCTTCTGCCAATACTTTATCGCCAATCGGTGTGCCTTTAATCGGGACTAGCAGGTTAACAGGAATCGACTCAGGGGCTTTCGGCATTTTTAGGAGCTCATGCACCCAATCAATACGGTCATCCCGGCTCTCACCCATACCAACAATGTTACCACTACAAACATTGATACCAGAGTTGCGTACGTTTTCGATGGTATCTAAGCGCTCATCATAGCTACGCGTGCTGACGACTTGCTCGTAATAGCTGCGCGAGGTATCTAGGTTATGATTGTAATAATCCAGTCCTGCATCCGCGAGTTGCGCCGCTTGATTGGTATCGAGCATACCTAACGTCATGCAAGTCTCAAGTCCTAACGCTTTCACTTCTTTGATGAGCTCGACCACATAAGGCATGTCTTTGGCGCTTGGGTGTTTCCATGCAGCACCCATACAGAAGCGAGATGAACCGGTTGCCTTGGCGCGTTTGGCCGCGGCGATGACTTTATCCACTTCTATGCGTTTTTCTGCCTGCAGTTTCGTCGTATCGCGATGATGACCTGATTGTGAGCAATAGCCACAATCCTCAGGACAGTTACCCGTCTTAATAGACAGTAGCGTACTGATTTGTATTTCGTTAGCGACAAAGTGCTCTCTATGAATGGTCTGGGCTTTTAACAACAAGTCCATCAAAGGCAAATCAAACAACTGAGCGATGTCGTCACGACTGTATGTGTGAGCGGCTTTGTGAGTATCAGGTTGGCTGAGTAGGTCAGTTGTGCTATCGGCGTTTGGTTCAGAGATGCTAAGCAGTCCTGCCATAAGGTAAATCCTTTTATAAAATTAAATGGTATCAGGTAGTATCAATGTATGTGTCTATTGTCATTTATAAGGTAATAAAAAAGGTTGCCGTATAGTATACCGCAACCTTTTTAGAAAATCAGAACACTGCTAGAGAGCATGTATAATTGTCACAATAGCGCACATAAATAGCAACTATCTAGTTGATCCTATTTCAGCCATTTTACCAGTGAATATCATGCAATGCATTACTCATTTATAGGAAAGGATCAGCTATTTACTTGCCCAATTTATGCTTAGCAAAACCCACCCAGTGCTCAGCAAACTTCTGTGCTTTATACGCATAAGGCTTGGCTTTTTGGAGGTAGGGTTTACACTCTTCTGGAACAGCTGGCACGATATGCTTAGCAAGTTTGTTGAACCACATCATTAGGCTATAGTCACCCTCGATGCTTAGATTGCCTTCTTGCACGGCAGTCATAAATGCAGGCAAGCTACCTTTGGTCAATAGCTTGACGCCCGTCATAGAATCTTTGAAAGTAATGGTCAAATCTGCTGCTTTTGCATGACCACTTTGTTGACTAAATTGTCCATTATCAAAGCGAAAAGAACGCGCGATATCAGATTCGGTGCTGGCAAACTCAATCGTGACATTGCGATCGGCAAAGAGTGCTTTGACGTCTTCGTTGTCGCTATCAGCGAGCATGGACAGACGATAGCCAACCACGGCTAGCAGCGCATCTAATGGGTCAGATTTGATATCTAATACAGGAATAGTAAACATAGTGGAACTCCTAAAGAATGGGGCATAAAAATAAATCGTACTTTATACCAGTTTCTATGATAAATACATCATTAGATTATAACCTACTGAGTGATTTCAACTCTTTAGGAGTTAAGTAGAAAGCGTTAAGTATCTTGTAACATTAAATATCACTGTTATGGGTAGGGTATTCATATCAGTATGGCAGTATCAATGAAAGCGTGGCTTATAATCATCATCGTAAACAGGCGTATGTTCGACATAGCGAGCCGCTTCTAACTTGCGCTGCCGACTGACTGCATGACTCACATCCTCGTAGCGTAGTGCTCGGTATAGTACCCAGCCGGCCAAAGGTAACCAGCTGATTCCCATCGCGATGACGTAACGGTGCCATTCCGAAAGCGCAGACAGCATCGGACGACCTACCAAGATATTCTGTATCATCTCAACAGCCAACCAGTAGACCATACCACCAAATAGATATAGCAACAGCCAACGCTGCGATGATAGAGCGAGCGCCACGATCATACCTGCCAGTAAGCTATAGCCTAGCCATGCTGAGCTGCTCCACATCTCTACGCCAATAAAAGAAAAAATAGTCATTGCCATCATTCATCTCGCTATTCATAAGGTGAACTCCAATGAGACTATTATGGAAGGTTGCTGAGCAAAGCTAAAGAGGCGCTAGGCGACTTTGCGACAACCGTTGACGTTTGATTTTTTAGATTAAGGTTGCTTTTTTTTGGATAGCTTGTACGATTTTTAATCGTTAGCTGGTAGGCTAAGCGCCGCAAAAAAGGGCGCTTATATTGGGGAGGGTAGGAGCCGTTGTAATGGTTCAAACAGAGGCTTTTTAATCAAATATTTACACACAGAGGATCAACAGTTAAGCCTTATTGGTTCGTCTGCCCCACCAAGATAGTAACGACACCAAAATAGCACCAAGTAGCATAAGACCAACTGTGGTCAGCCAGTGGGGACCAGTAGGATACTGCCATGGCATAACGTTATTGATCGCCTCGCTGTTAAGAGCGCCTAATACATCTACTTTCCATGGCCATACCTTGACCAAAGAGCCGGCAATAAAACCGGTCAGCAATGCCAAGGTGGCTTGATAGTAGCGGGCTAATAACCATTTTAGAGCACGGGTAAATAATAACAATCCAGTTGCCATGCCCGCCATCACAGTTAATAGTACCGTAAAGTTAAGAGTATGCACGGCTTCCAATACCGTGTCATAAGCCCCTAGCAACAACAATATAAAAGACCCTGAGACCCCAGGCAATATCATGGCGCAAATCGCAATCGCGCCTGCAAAAAATAAGTATGGTAAGCTAGGTGTCGCCGCGAGTAATGGCAGACTACTAATGACCACAGCAGCAATGAGTCCGGCAGCAAACAGTGCCACACGTCCTATATTCCAGCGCTTAATCTCACTTAATAAGATAAATACCGTTGCGACCACCAATCCAAAAAAGAATGACCAAATAAGCAGTGGTTGATTGTCTAGCAAATATTTGATGATACCAGCCAAGGTAACAAAACTCGTCGCAATACCAAGTATCAAACACAATAAGAATGTCGCATCAACCTGTCGCCAAATCGCAATCAGTCCTTTGATTCCGCCGTTTTGTCGAAATATCTGCCAAAGGTTGGGGCCAATGCTACCGAGTGCATTAATCAGGCGCTCATAAATCCCTGCAATCAATGCAATAGTGCCACCAGAGACACCAGGAACGATATCAGCAGCACCCATCGCCATGCCTTTGACATAAACCCCTAGCAGCTCTTTTGGGTTATTCGTATGCACAGGGACAGAGACAGGGACCGTGCTTGCGTCTAATGGCTCTGCTACTGACGGCTGGTTTGGCCGTGGGGATTGTGGTGCCGTCATGAACAGTCCTTTATTATCTGAGAATAAATGTTATCTAAAAATAAATATCTGGCGTTATTACAACGAAACGTATTTAAAAATTAAAGCAACATCATTTAAAGCTGGCTTAATGAGACAGACATCAATCCCGTTTATCGGAAATCTAAGGGATGATGCGCTTATTTAGTAGAGGCAAATGCTGGATAACCAAGCGCATATAATGTCCCCTCAAGTCCTGTCACATTGATCGCGGCATCAGCACGTGCTTGCACGATGGGCTTGGCATGATAAGCCACTCCTAAATCGGCAAGCGCCATCATCGGCAAGTCATTAGCCCCATCACCGACACAGACCACTTGCGACATCTCCATACCTAAGCGCTCAGCCGTATGTTCGACTATAGCGGCTTTTTTGGCACCATTGACAATAGGAAGCTGCACCTGGCCGGTAACTTCTCCCTCGTCGATGTCTAAGACATTGGCATGGACCTCATCAATCCCTAATTGCTCAGCGATATAGCGGGCAAAGTAAGTAAAGCCACCAGACACCAGTACCGTATGGTAGCCCAAGGCTTTTAACGCACTGATGGTGGTACGGGCACCGACCGATAACGTCAAGCGGTTGCAAATATCATCAAGCACATCGGTAGAGATACCTTTTAATAAGGCCACGCGCTGAGCAAATGATTCATCAAAGTCAATTTCACCACGCATCGCCGCCTCAGTAATGGCTTCAACTTGCTCACCAATACCAGCCGTTTTTGCCAGCTCTACAATGACCTCTTGTTCAATCAACGTCGAATCCATGTCAAAACAGGCAAGCTTGTGAGTACGTAGCATATGACCGACCGATAGGATGTGACAATCGACGATGTCTAGATTGCCTGTACTATCCGCACTGCGTGTGCGGTTGTATTCTTCAGACAAGTCATGGCGCAGACGAGTGGTCAGCTGATCGTCAATGATGTGAGCGGCGGCGGTCTTTTTGCCAGGGTGCATCAGCGTATCGGTCACAGGTACCAACAAATAGCGGTATACTTGAGCATTGGTAAAGGGTAGACGCTGTGCATCGGCTGCCGTTGGCTCTGTATCAGAGACCGTAATATTAACAAAGCTCGCCTCAGTATCCTCAGCGACCGTCACCAAATGCCAACTTGGCTGCTCATCGACCCAAGACTGAACATATTGATGAATGTCCATCGCTGATACTTGAGTAGGCAGCACGACAATGAGCGCAAAAACAGGCAGCGACTGTAGCGCATCAAAATCTCGCAGATTGGTATCATCAGGTAATAATTCTGCAATAGAGTCGACGGCTTGTTGCCATGCTTTGCTGTCTTTTGGTAACGAATAAGATGTATTTTTTGGCATGGCTCAATTGTCCCTTGTATGCTCATATAAGATTGGGAATAATAACAGTTTTACTGAGCAGCGCCTATAGATGACATGCAAAGTATCATGGGTGTTCAAAAATGCTTATCAGCGCCTAAAATCTGCTGAAATGCAACAAAGTTATTATGATAAATTTATAAATCGACTAACGCTATAAGACTTATTATGGTGATATAGTAGATGACTTAAACTGACCCCTTGGTAACGATGCTGTGGCAAAAATAGCAGCGATAATCATGAGGCAGCGCGCGATAGTATCATCGTTCAAATTTAGCTCAATAAATAAGTGTCATTTTACATAGTAGCATTTTATATGATGACTGATTTCAATGAAATACTATCGATTTTCCATGAATATCGATCAATATTCGCGCATTACAATTGTTCAAAAATTAGCCAAAAAATGAGCAATAGACTCGTTTTTTAATTTCTTTTCTCCAAAAAAGTTTAACATATCATGACGTATTTAGCGCCGCGGCAAGGGTTGTTTGCCATTATTCTTCTGGTTAGTTTTTGTTTGCAGACGTTGTTATTGGTCATCAGTACCGATCAACAGCTGAGCAAAAGTCGTGCGTTAAAAGGCGAGCAAATGGTCGCCCAGCTGATTGATGAAGCAAGGTTGTCTTTAGAAAACAAAGACCGTGTCAGTCTCAGTGTGATTGCTAACCGCTATACCAGCGAGCAGGACGTAACAAGAATACTGATTAAAGACAATAAAGACGATATTTTGGTGCCTGTGGGCAACGCGCCGATGCAGCAAGGCGATACGATTCGCCAAATCGCCACCAATGGTGATGCGGTGATTGGTAGCGTTGCACTGACGTTAAAAGACGTTAGTAAAGGTGAAATCATCGCGATGCAGTGGCCGTTTGTGATTGGCACTATGTTGCTGCATTTATTACTGTGGTTAATCTACGGTTATCTTGCTCGTCCGACCAAAGAGCAAATCAGTGCGCTGAGCCGTAATATTCAGGACTTGTATCGCGAGCAGTACAGTCAGGGCGATCAGCGCGGCTACAGCCGTGACCTTGAGCGCGGCACGACTGGCAGTCTAGCTGATGGTACTCCAAGCGATAGTCAAATGGCTGGTTTGGCTGCCAAGAGCGAGACAGCTGGCAATGCAGCACAGGCGCGTCCGTTCAATGTACATAACGAAGTCAATGAGTACCTAAGAACACAGCAAAACCAAAGCAGCAGCGACGAAACTGGCAGTCTAACGGCTACGTCTGAAGGCGATATTGAAGACAAGGTTGTCGGCACTGTAAAGCGTCATAGTTCGCAATCTGGTGGTCAGACTTCTAAATTGTCTGCCACGCGCGCAGTCGATAGCGTGAGAGTGCAAATCGTCTTTCATGATGAATTCAATATGCTTGAGCGCCTTGCACCGGCGCAGCGCCTGCCTTATCTAGCCCTATGTACGCAACTGCTCAATCAAGCCGTGACCGAACTACTCAAACAGCCATTACTACTGGGTGTCAGTGCGACCAATGAGGCACACTTTGAGGACGATGGTGCAAGCGTGGTGCTAAAAGCGGACAACAGCCATGCCAAAGTAGCACTGGCTGGGGTCATGCTTGCCAAGCTGTACTTGATGCTCAACAAAATCATTCATGACAAGCATATCGAGCTGTCGCGCTTTGCACTACCAGCCAAAGCAGGGGTGAGTGATGAGGCGCAATCAGAGCCCATGACCCATCTACTACAGAGCATCGGCAAAAAAGAGCAACTGCTGATATTGCTGCCAGCTGCTGGTCTTAAACAAATCAGTAACCATGTACAAGTACACAGCATCATGCGTCCAACCACTGTCTACGAGCGCGAGTGTGCGATATTCGATGGCGGGAACGACTCGATGATTCAGCGTTTGGCAGATGTTCGTAATGCCGTGCTCATGATTGAAGACGAAGATGAGTCAGCGACATAGCAGTATTAACATGGGTCATTTATACTACAATTGTCCATTATATAACTGGTGTCATAGTCTTGGTACTCAGGCTGAAATGTGACATATTAAGAAAAAGGATTGACAACTTTCAATAGAGACTTTATAAGGCATATATATATTGATGTATATTTAATACCCTTGCCTAAAAATGATAGGAGTTTGTCATGAGTGACGCTGATATTGACGACGATTTTGATGATGATTTTGTCGACGATGACGATGCAAAGATGGTTGAAGAAGCTGAGACAAGTGTACGTACGCGTTTAAGTAGTCTTGAGAAGCGTCGACTGATCGATAATTTGCTAGAAGAAAAGCGTTTGGCTAAAGAATTAAAAGATGATCTAGATGATATAGACAATTTTGATGAAGATGGTGATGATTGGGATGACGACGATTTTTAATTCATTGGCACCATTGTCTAAGCTGACTAAAGTGCTTTAATGAGTGATAATTATCTACTCAGTTATACCGATTGCTCGCTGTTTGTTATTTTTGACAATGGCTCGCCATCTGCTCTATTCAATAATACTTACTTTATAAGGGCTGCTTGGTTACGGTTATTCAAGCAGCCTTTGTTTTAAAACCCTTTTGCCATTAACCAATCAATCACTGCGATTGACGATAGCTATCTCTCAAGGACTGTTAAGCCATGAATAACCAACTAAGTTTTGATGAATTACTAGATTATTTGGATAACCAAGAGAGCGAGTTTGTGCTCGATAGTGTCGCGGCGCATGGTTTTTTGACAGCGACGGTCATTGGTCGCCCACTCCCTAACTGGATGGATGCACTTTTTGAAGGTCATGTGAGTGAGATTCCAGAAAACGTCATCGATGGTATCAAGCGCTGGCGCGACTCGATCATGGCTGAGCTAAAAAACGAGACTCCGATTGAATTGCCATTTGGCGAAGATGCTGGTGACGAAGAAGTGGCAGTTGATTTTTCAGATGAATCAGATATTGTGGCTTGGTCGATTGGTTTTGTTGATGCCATGTATGGCGATGAAGCAAGTGATTGGTTTGAAGACGAAGAGACAGCAGAAGACGTGGCTGTGTTGACCTTACCAATGATTGTATTAAGCGGCATTGATGATGAAGATCCAGAGCTAGAAGCAATGCGTCGCGATGAAGATAAGATGGTTCAAATGGCCAACAGCATCGAAGGCAATTTGACCGAGCTGTTTTTGTTGTTTCATACCAATGACTAGTCATTCTAAAAGACAGTACGAATAATCGTACTGTCTTTTATTGGTGCTGCGTTAAGTCGCTCTGGTCATTCTTTTAGATACTTTAATAAGTTACCGATAAGGTCTTACTATGGCTGTGCAACTCTCCAATCTTGAACACCTACCTAATTATCAAATTACCGAGCGCTTAGATGTGGTGTATGGCAGTACGGTGCGCTCAAAGCATGTGGGCAAAGACTTGTTTGCTGGGCTAAAAAACATCGTTGGTGGCGAGCTGACCGCTTACACCGAGCTGTTAGAAGAGTCACGCCAAGAAGCGATCGATCGTATGGTGGTGAAAGCCGAGGCGTTGGGCGCTGATGCTATCGTCGGCTTGCGTTTCTCTACCTCTAGTATCGCCCAAGGGGCTTCTGAGCTGTTTGTTTATGGAACAGCGGTCAAAGCGGTACCAGTATCGCAGCAGCTCCAGAACCCACCAAGCGATAATCACTATCCGTCCGGTCAAACACCCAACCCTCAAGTCCAGACTGCGCCAGAGGATTTACCGCGTTTTAATCCTTTTGGTTGATCTTAGCGCTTTAAAAGCTGTAGCACTGAAAACCACAATGCTAAAAACCGTAATGATTTTTATAATGAGAAACGTCCCATGAATGACTCACTCACGCAAGTGCTTATCAATTATGGGCCGTTTATCTTTTTATTCGCCGCTGGTTGGTTTTTTGGGTCGCGTCACGAGCGTCAGCATTTGGCACAGCTAACGGTAGCAGAGCAGGCGCTAGGGGATATTACGGTTTCAAGCGAGCGTTTCTACCGTCCTGAGCTGGCTGTCGGTAGTGAGGGCGCGCTAGTTCTTGGCAGCGTCGTTATTGCTCAAGATTACTTTAAGATGATTATTGCTCGCGTGCTTAGTCTCTTTGGCAAAAACCTAACCACCTATGAGACCCTACTTGATCGCGCGCGCCGTGAGGCAATCGTCCGTATGCGTACACAAGCGAAAGCCAAAGGCTACACTCATATTTATGGTGTACGTCTAGAAGTCACTAACATAAACCAATTGGGCAGTATGGTAGAAGCCATTGCTTATGGCACGGCGGTCATCAGTACTGATCACACACCTATCGTTTCTGCTACACACACATCGCCTGCACGTGTACCTTCTGCACTTCCTAGCATCTCTTAATACCTCGTAGCACTGCTATTTAGATTCTCCTCTGTGGTTGTCGCAGCACAAAACCCAACGCTGACTGACCAGTAGTCAGAAAAATCAAATACATACACTTTTACAACGATATACTGACTTTCAATGTTTCGACATTTTTTGGGTGTATGTCAGTAGTGATGATTCCAAAAAGTGTTGTGTACAAAGTGTCGTATAAAAACGCTGACAATGTCGGTGGCTTTTACCCAAGATATCAGCAGGATTGGCTGATTGAGCATCATAACGTTGTCATAAACCTGCCCGTGTAAGGGTTATATCTACAAGGATGTAGTTATGGAAGGTGTGGAGTTAGTCACGTTTGTCAATTCAAAAGTCATTCCCATTAGTATTTTTTTGATTATGATGGGAATGGGGTTGTCCTTAGTTACCAATGACTTTAAAAGAGTCGTCAAATATCCCAAAGCAGTCGCAATCGGACTGACCAATCAGCTACTATTTTTGCCATTGGTCGGTTTTGCCTTGGCAACTTTCATGTCACTCGAGCCTGAGTATGCCGTTGGCGTTATGCTGCTAGTACTGTGTCCTGGTGGCACGACATCTAACTTATTTACTTATTTGGCAAAAGGGGATGTCGCGCTTTCGGTCACAATGACGGCGATCGCCAGTATTATCACCGTCTTTACCATTCCTATCGTGCTGAGTTTTTCGCTCGTGTACTTCATGGGTGCTGGTAGTGAGTTTCAGTTGCCAGTCGCCAAGACCATGATCAGCTTGATTACTCTGACCATACTGCCAGTTAGTATTGGTATGCTCATCAAACGCTATGCGGCAAGCTTCGCCGATAAGGCACAGGTGATGGTGTCTCGTTTTGGTGTGATATTTTTGAGCTTCTTGGTAATTTTTTTAGGATATGTGCAAAGAGATATTTTGGTCGAGGCCTTAGTTGCCACTGGCCCTGTATCGCTTATATTGAACGTATCGACGATGGCGCTTGGTTATTACACCAGTAAATGGTTCGGTCTAAATCCTGCGCAGAGAAGATCAATCACCATGGAAGTGGGTCTACAAAACAGTACGCTGTCGATGTTTATGGCATTGACGCTGCTCGCTAACTATAAGATGTCGTTGACTCCAGCTATTTATACGCTAATCATGTTCTTAACCGCAGGTATCATGGTCAGAGTATTTACCGCGCAACACAATAAAGCGAATAGAGTAGACAGAGAAAATAGCGTATTGGCTGCAAGAAGAATGTAGTTTAATCAGAATGTAAGCCGCAGTGCATTGCTAAGTACGCAGTGCACGACCCAATAAAATAAGCCCACAATATACTTTTTATGATGAGAGTTATTGTGGGCTGTTATATTTATCATGGTTTCTTAAAGTGTGTGGGTTGATTCAATACGGATAGCATCGCTCAACGCTAAAATCTGCGCCTATCTACTTCTGCTCGTGCCTCAGCGGCCTGCTCTTTGACCCTTTCAATTTCAAACAAGAATGTGCGGTTTTTGAGTACCGCGACAAATACCACGCCGCCGACCGTATTGCCCACCAAGACCACGACTAAAAATATCAAATAGTGCCATAGGCTGACCGTATTGCCATACAGCAATGCTGAAAACACTTCAATATTGCCAACGATACTGTGATGCAGACCCAAAAACCCGATACTACTAGTGATAATGGAAACCAAAACAATACGGCTAAGGGTATCGCGTGCAGATGTGACTAGCCATGCCGCCACGCCCATCATCCAACCTGCCAGTACCGCACTACCAAAGATGACCCACCACTCAAACCCTAAGATATGCTCAGCGTAAGCATCGATAGCATGGTCGGTAAACAGATGCATATGCAGCCCCAAACCAATTATTAAAGCGGCAAACAAACAGCCACCGACGATGTTACCAGCGATAACGATGCCCCATAGACGCAGCAGCTTATGCAGTGGTTCAATCTTGTTTAGCACAGGTAGACTGAGTAGGGAGGTCTGCTCAGTGAATAATAACGACTGACCAATCACCACGATAATAAAGCCGATCGGATAGAGCAGGGAGGACAGTACCATCGCATAGCGACTCGGCAGCACATCATTAAGTAAGGCAAACGCCGATAAAATCACAAAAAAGCTGATACCAATCTCAAGCCCAGCTGTAAAGGCGCTGGTAAACAGCGAGCCAAGCGAGCGCTCAAAGGTTTCTTTGGCATGGATGACTTGCTCCACCAAAATACTGGCATAGCTTTTCGCTTGGCTTAAATTATCGTCACTGGCAACTTTTTAATGGTTTCTTTGTCTTCGTCGCTGATTTCTTCTGGCAGGTCATCATTGTCTAAATCTTCGGTGGCTTTTATATGATCATCTGCGTGGCTATGCGTATGAATATCTATATCGTTGTTTTCAGGAGTGTGACTGTGCTGTAGCGTGTGACTGTGCGCCATATTGTCTTTTTTATGAGGATCGCTTGCATCATCATCCTGAGATGAATGACTGGTGGTACTCACGCGCGCGCTATCTGGTAGGATATCCTGAGCATCCTGACGACGGCTTTGGTTAGGTCTGTTATTTTGGGACAAGGGTGATTCACTGTTGGTCGGCTGGTATATGGATAGAGCTGATACAACGCTATCGATGCTATTTTAGCGCATGACTGTGGTAGGTTCTGTTGAGTGTTTAACCAATTGCGGTTATTAATTGTTCGATAACGGCATGAAAAATGACCTTCAGGCTTTATAAATTGCCTTACCATCTAACAAAATCTGCCTATCTGCGTTAAAATCACTCTATTCATTATTTTCCTAATTTTTATATTCTCTTTAATTCAATTAACTTTGATCACATTCAATCAATAAAAGATAATGCCATTATGAGTAACCACAACCTAACTGCCTCTATTCAAGCGGCACTCAATCAATTAGAAAACGCCTATAACCCTGCACAAGTCGAGGCAGGTATGTATCAAGGTTGGGAAGAAAGCGGCTATTTTGCCCCAACATTTGATAAAGATGAGTCGTTCTCTATCGCGCTGCCACCGCCAAATGTCACGGGCTCGCTGCATATGGGTCATGGGTTTAACAATGCAATCATGGATGCGCTCACACGTTATCACCGTATGAATGGCGACAACACGCTGTGGCAACCAGGTACGGATCATGCCGGTATTGCAACCCAAATGGTCGTTGAGCGTCGCTTGGAGGCGCAAGGCATCCGCCGCCGTGATATGACACGTGAAGATTTCATCGATAAAGTGTGGGAATGGAAAGAAGAGTCGGGCGGCAGTATCACTAGCCAAATTCGTCGTTTGGGTAGCTCGGTTGACTGGTCGCGTGAGCGCTTTACCATGGATGATGGTCTGTCTAACGCGGTAAAAGAAGTATTCGTACGCCTGTTTGACGATGGTCTTATCTATCGTGGTAAGCGTTTGGTCAACTGGGATCCAAAATTCCAAACTGCGCTGTCAGATCTTGAAGTCGAAAACCACGATGAAAAAGGCAGCTTGTGGCATTTTCGCTACCATTTCACCGATAAAGACCTAACCACTCAAGATGGCAAAAACTATCTGGTTGTCGCCACCACCCGTCCTGAGACACTCCTTGGTGATACTGCTGTTGCCGTCAATCCGAGCGATGAGCGTTATGCACACTTGGTCGGCAAAACCATTACTTTACCAATCACGGGTCGCGTCGTGCCTATCGTCGCTGATGACTATGTCGAGAGCGACTTCGGTACAGGCTGTGTCAAAATTACCCCAGCGCATGACTTTAACGATTATGAATTGGGTCGTCGTCATAGCTTGCCACTCATCAATATTCTCGATGAGCGCGCCAACATTTTGCCAGCGATGGAAGTCTATCCTGATTTGCAGACACGTGAGCCAGAGCTAGAGACTACGCCTAGCGAGTACGCCGGACTTGAGCGTTTTGCCGCGCGTAAGTTCCTTGTTGAGCAAGCAGGCGATCAGGGCTGGCTAGAAGACATTGAGGACTACGCACTTAAAGCCCCGCGCGCTGAGCGTGGCGGTACGATCGTTGAGCCATGGTTGACCGATCAGTGGTATGTCGCGGTCAAAGAGCTTGCCAAGCCTGCGATTGACGCGGTAGAAGACGGCAGCATCGAGTTTGTCCCTGCCCAGTACAAAAACATGTATATGGCATGGATGACCGATCTGCAAGACTGGTGTATCAGCCGTCAGCTGTGGTGGGGTCATCGTATCCCTGCATGGTATGACGATGCGACAGGTGAGGTGTATGTCGCGCGTGATGAGGCGGAAGTACGCACTAAATACAACCTAAGCGATGATGTGGTATTGCGCCAAGATGATGACGTGCTCGATACGTGGTTCAGCTCGGGTCTATGGACGTTCAGTACGCTTGACTGGGCAGACGTCAACGCCGATCCACGCGTGATGGAGACTTTCCACCCAACTAGCGTCTTGGTCACGGGCTTTGATATTATTTTCTTCTGGGTCGCGCGCATGATTATGCTGACCATGCATTTTGTCAAAAACGAAGACGGCACGCCGCAAGTGCCGTTTAAGACCGTCTATGTGCATGGTCTCGTCCGTGATGGCAACGGTCAAAAAATGTCAAAATCAAAAGGTAACGTCTTAGATCCGATCGATCTAATCGACGGTATCGATTTAGAAGCGCTGGTCGAAAAACGCACCAGCAATATGATGAATCCAAAAGACGCGGCTAAGATTGAAAAACAAACACGTAAAGAGTTCCCAGAGGGTATCCCAGCCTACGGTACCGATGCGCTGCGCTTTACCTTTACCTCATTAGCCAGTACCGGTCGCGATATCAACTTTGATCTGAAACGCGTTGAGGGCTATCGTAACTTCTGTAATAAAATCTGGAACGCCAGCCGTTTTGTCCTAATGAACTGTGTCGATGGTGACAGCAATGCCAAGCCTATCGACCAAACGGCGAACCCTGACGTATGGGAACTACCAGAAAAATGGATCATGAGTCGTCTGAACTCTAGTATCAAAGACATTCATCAGCATTTCGCCCAGTATCGTCTCGATATGGTCAGCCAAGATATCTATGAGTTTATCTGGAACGAGTACTGTGATTGGTACGTGGAGCTTGCCAAAGCCAGCCTAAATGATGACTCGGTGACGGATGCGCGTAAAGCGCAAATCCGCTATGTACTACTGCACGTATTAGAGACGGCGCTACGCTTTAGCCATCCAATCATGCCGTATCTGACTGAGCAAATCTGGCAGACCATCGCGCCGCTACTGGGTCGCAAAAACACCGACAGCATCGTGGTCGCTGACTATCCACAAACTGAAGCCAGCCAAATCAGTGAGCAGACCGAAGCGGATATGGCATGGTTACAAGAGCTGATTGCTAGCGTCCGTAACATCCGTGGTGAGATGAAACTGGGTAACGCCGTACGTCTGCCAGTACTCTTACAAAACGTCTCTGCCGATGAAGAAGCGCGTCTATCACGTATCAAAAACCAGTTCAAAGCGCTTGCCAAAGTTGAGAGTTTGGATATCGTCAAAGAAGGCAATGAAGTGCCACTGTCGTCATCGAGCATGGTTGGCCAGCTACGCGTCCTTGTACCCATGAAAGGGCTGATTGACCCAACCGCTGAGTTAAAACGTCTGGGTAAATCTTTTGATAAGCTACAAAAGCAAGCCGAAGGTATCTCGCGTAAGCTGAGCAATGAAGGCTTTGTCAGTAAAGCACCAGCGCAAGTGGTCGAAAGCGAGAAGGCGAAACTGGCTGAGTTAGAGGGGCAGTTGACCGCGATGACGGCGCAGATGGAGCAGTTGAAGGCGTTGTAATGAAACGGTTGTAATAATCTAATAATGATAAAAAACGCCTCTGTAATGGAGGCGTTTTTTGATTGGAAGATATGATACGAATAGGTAAGAAGTAGTTTATTTGTGATGAATGACAAGCTACACTAGTAAACAACATAATTATAGAAATTTGTTATTTTATACTTGATAAGACAATCTAATGCTTCTCATACCACCTAAATAAAAGGTAGGTATACGATGTATGAGGCGATATTATCAACTGGTCTGGCTCAGAGATTACAAAGATAAACAATAGTATGTTTTTTCTATTAACAAATCGTTTTTGAAGCTATAATTTCTTTAGATACTCTTGACCACGACATATTTATTTGAACAAGAAGATTATTTATGCAATACAAAGAGCAGCTGACTGAATGCATTCAAAACGATATGGATTTAGATGACATAGTTAGAAGATTTTTTATAGTACACCCTACATTTGCTTTTAATGACTTAGTTAAAGCTGACGATATACTTAACAAGGTTAGTCTTGAGTTTGATGTTCCTATAAATGATATTTTAGTTTGTGGATCGGCAAAGATAGGGTTTAGCTTAAAAAGCGGGCAACCGTATAAGCCAGGAGAGTCAGATCTTGATTTAGCCATTATCAACAATGAGATGTATTGTAGAATCTTTAATAAAGTGTTGACTGAAACTAGAAATTATTCTAGAAGAGATCTGTTTCAGAGTAAGGAGTGTTTAGAAAGGTATCAGTATGGTATTAAGTTAGGTATGATTAATTATAACTTCTTACCTAATATTGAGTTAAAAAGTGAGTTAACTAGTTTTTTTGATAGTTTATCAATCAATTATAGAGATCTTTTCTCAAGTATTTCTTGTTGTTTCTATATGTCGGAAAGTAATTTTAAGCAAAAGCAAATAAACGGTTTGCACAGTTGGAAAACAGATAATTTTATTAGGGAGTAATCGTGATAGCCTATCAAATCAGGTCAGTTCAGCTAATTAATCTTGTTAGAGATATAAAAAATGGAAACCTAATTACTAATGCTTATTTTCAAAGAAATCTCGTTTGGAGAGAGGTTAATAAAAAAGAGTTAATTAAAACAGTTCTAGATGGTTATCCCTTTCCATTGATATTTATTTCTAAGGGGGAGATTGACGTGGAAAGAATGATATCGACCTCCTGTATTGTTGATGGTCAACAAAGGTCTAATGCGATTGTTTCTTTTGTAAATAACGAATATCATATAGATGGTAGATATTTCAAAGATTTTAGCGAAGATGAAAAAGCTAATTTCTTCAAATATGAGATACCAGTATGTGAGCTAGATATTAAAAATACTGACCCTAGACTATTGGATATATTCCAAAGAATTAATAGAACTTCAGACTCTCTTACTGGTATAGAGAAAAAAGCTTCTGAATACGGTGCATCTTATTTCATGCTAGTGTGTCAAATGCTATGTAATCAAATAGATGTAAATTTAGCTGATAAAGATAATGAAGATTTCAAACTTGACCCTAATATACCAGAAAGCTTTTTGAACTGGGCTAGAGATAAAACAAATAGCTGTGAGAACATACAAAAATTACTTACTGATGAAAGAATATTTTCTATAAGAGAAATTTCTAGAAAAGTTAATCTTCAGTACACCTTGAATATTGTCTCTACATATTTAGCAGGTTTTTATACTAGAAATGATAAAGTAGATGAATACCTGTTGCTTTACTTGGAAGACTTCAATATGAAAGATGAGATTGTAAATAGATTTGAAAAAGTAGCTGAGTTCTATCTAAGACTTGAGTTAGATGATAAATCAATGTGGTTTAACAAAGCTAATATGTTCTCATTGTTCATTGCTCTTGCTAATTATAGTGAATTAGATAGCTTGGATATATCGAAATTTAGTGAAATATTGAACCAATTTGACAGTTTGGATGTATATGATCATGAATATATGGTTTGGGCTAAAGAGGGAGTTAATAATCTCAAGGAAAGAAGAGGTAGACACAAAATAATTATGAAATATATTTTGAACATACCAGACATACAAGAAGAGTCATTTAAGGATTAACATAATTAAAACTATATGAAAATTTAAGCTGATAACAAAAACCGCCACACCAAACACTATGGCGGTTTTTTATCACTTAAAATATCTTAAACTCTAAAGTATCTACAATGCCCACAGCGACTGGTACTGCTCATCAGTCAACGTCACAATATCGATCTCGGCCAGCATCTCGCGTAGCTCTTGCCACTTACTCGCATCAGGTGTGATCGGTGTAATCAATCTGCCTAACGTATTATCAATAATCGCATCCATCAGCGTATCCGCCTCAGTTTTACTATAGTCATAATACATGCGGCGCGCAGACTCAGGCTCATTTTTACACAGCTCTGTCATCTGATTTGTCACTTGGATAAAAGTATCTATCGCGTCTTTTTTCGCGCTATAGATCTCATCAGTTGTGAGGATTTCTAACGCCGAAAAGTTCGGATAAGGTGACAGATGCTGATCGATAAACGTAAAGTCTAGCCCTTCATGAGTCGCCTCAACCCCTTCAAAGTTATAAAAGCACAGCCATGCACCATCGAGACTTGGGTCTTCTTGCAGGTTTTTTATATGGTAAAAGTCTTTTTGTACAAAGCTCACATTGTCACGGCTGATAGTGAAGCCATTTTTTTTGGCATAGCGCGCTAATATCTCAAAGCCAATACGATTGGTTTTTTCTTCAGCAGCAGGGGTGCAAATGCGAATCGGTTGATTGTTTTTGAGCTTATCCATACTGGACTGCTGCATCAATATGCCGCCATCGGTCTCAAAAAAACAGCCAAGCGCACGCAGATTCGGCGCGTAATGCTCAAACAGATGAATCGGCTCATTCACATGCAGATCGATACTTTGGTTTTGCAATTCAGCAAAGCCATCATAGTGGTCATCAGGCTCGATAATAGTGATATCTAGCCCTGCCTGCTCATATGCGCCTGTGGTCATACCCGCGATAAAAGGTAGGTGATCAGGGTTTAAGAACCATTCGAGGGTAAGGGTCAATTTGGTGGTCGGCTGCATGGTTGTTTCCTTATTAATGATAGAAAACAATCAGACTGATGCTGTTTAAACAAAACAAAAAAGGCAAAACAAGAAAGGCAAAATCTCAACATGTAAGGCGCTATCAGATCAGCGCGTCAGGTAGAGATTTCTCTTATTTATAGACTGCTTAGGGTCTGTCATGCTTGTTTCCTACGTCAGTGCTAACTGCTTCAGGTTCACGGGTGTGTCTCAGCGATGGTTTTAACAATCGTTACAAGGTTAAAAGCAA
>Ga0114909_1000095_pt1 | contig 68923 bp, 49 predicted proteins | sample MalvireepMed_906_FD_87290 | JGI IMG/M metagenome (GOLD analysis project Ga0114909, IMG submission 87290) | Marine viral communities from the Global Malaspina Expedition - Malaspina viral metaG DeepMed_906 | ecosystem: Environmental > Aquatic > Marine > Oceanic | place: Mediterranean Sea...
GTATTTTTGAAAATACAAATGAATGAAGATTTAACAAGGAAAAAACCATGACATTAACAAAAGTAAAAACCAGCTCCAATGACATTCATGTCAATGCTGAACATGTATTGATAACTCCAGAAGCGCTCCGTGCTGAATTACCTTTGCCTGAAGCAGCACGTGAATTTGTTCAAAAGTCACGTAAAACGATCAGCGATATTATTCATAAACGCGATCCCCGTTTACTGGTTATTTCGGGTCCTTGTTCTGTCCATGATGTTGAAGCGGCAAAAGACTATGCCCGTCAGTTAAAAGCTTTGCACAATAAGCACCAAGGCTCTTTGTATGTGGTTATGCGTGTTTACTTTGAAAAACCACGTACAACGGTTGGTTGGAAAGGTTTAATTAATGACCCGCATATGGATGGCTCGTTCGATGTTGAAACGGGTTTGCGTAAAGCACGTGAATTGATTTTGTACTTAACAGAGTTAGGTTTACCGTTAGCAACTGAAGCACTTGACCCAATTAGCCCGCAGTATTTAGCTGAGGTATTTAGTTGGTCAGCTATTGGCGCACGTACGACTGAGTCGCAAACACATAGAGAAATGGCTAGTGGTTTATCTATGCCAATCGGATTTAAAAATGGCACCAATGGTAGCTTAGGCGTCGCAATTAATGCTTTACAGTCAGCAGCTTCTCCACATCACTTTATGGGAATTAATCGACAAGGGCAGGTGGCATTAATTCAAACTTCTGGTAATCCAGATGGTCACGTTATTTTACGTGGTGGAAGCCAACCTAACTATGACGCTGCTAGCATTGCGGATTGTGAACAAGCACTTGCTAAACAGGGCATAGAGCCTGGCATCATTGTTGATTGCAGTCACGGTAATTCAAATAAAGACTATACTCGCCAACCATTAGTTGCCCAAGATGTTATTGAACAAATTTGTGCAGGTAATAAATCAATTATTGGTATAATGTTAGAAAGTAATATTAATGCAGGTAACCAGAGCAGCGACTTAGCAAAAGATGAGTTAGCTTATGGTGTTTCAGTTACCGATGCTTGTATTGATTTTGCCGATACTGCGCAATTGTTAGCTGATGCTGATGCACGATTATCGGGTTGTTTATCATCTCGAATAGCGTAACTGTGTAGGTAAGACATTTTTAGCTAAACGCGACATTAGTCGCGTTTTCTGTTTTAAATGCGTTGAAACAATATTTTCAGTAAGATACTTGTCAGTATGACTATAGGTAAACTGGCTCTTGCATGGATTAAAGGTATTATGACAAATTCAGATCCCGATTTTGATAAAAAATTACTCTGTTTACGCGATGAAATAGATGAGATAGATAGTGACTTAGTTAAGTTATTACAAAGAAGACTTAGCGTTACCAGTAAAGTTGGAGCGCTTAAAAGTAGTGTTGGCAAACCTATTTATGACCCTGCTCGAGAAGCAAGTTTATTCGCTAAACGTCGCCAACAGGCAAGCGAAGCCGGACTCTCCCCAGATCTTATTGAAGATGTTTTACGTCGCTTAATGCGTGACTCATATGTTAGCCAAGATGCTAGCGGTTATCGCTGCGTTAACCCTGCGTGTAAAAAAGTCGTTGTGGTTGGTGGTAAAGGGCAGTTAGGCTCAGTATTTGTTGATCTTTTTCAGCGCTCAGACTATCAAGTTGCCATTATTGAACAAGAAGATTGGCCTCAAAGCGAAACTATTTTAGCGGATGCTAGTGTGGTTATTGTTGCAGTGCCTATTCGGTTAACCTCCATGGTTATTCATCACCTTAATAATTTACCTGATGATTGCATTCTTGCCGATTTAACCAGTATTAAAGAATCCCCTTTATACGAAATGAAAAAAGCACATGCTGGCCCTGTAGTTGGCTTACACCCAATGTTTGGCCCTGATGTCACAGGTCTTATTAAACAAACTATTATTAGCTGTGAAGGCCGCCATCCTGAGCAGTACCAATGGTTATTACAGCAATTTGAAGTATGGGGAGCAAAAATTTACCCTGTTGAAGCTCATGAACACGATAGCGCTATGTCTATGGTGCAAGTTATGCGACATTTTTCTACCATAGCATATGGTTATCATTTGATGGCTGAAGGTGCAGATATCGAAAAGTTAGTTGCGATGAGTTCACCTATTTACCGCTTAGAGTTGATCATGGTTGGCCGTTTATTTGCGCAAGACCCCGTACTTTATGCAGATATTATTTTTGCGAATAAAGATAATATTGCCATGATGAAACGCTTCGCTTACCGATTTTTAGAATTACTTGAAGATGTTAGTCTAGATGATAAGGATGCTTTTGTTGCCATGTTTGCTCATGTAGCTGACTGGTTTGGTGATTATGCGACTGACTTCCTTGAAGAAAGTAAGTCGATGTTATTAAAAGCTAATGAACTGAAAAAACATTAAACAAGCTGACATGGCCTGAACCCGATGATCTGACTTTAAGTTTAGCCCCTTGCCTATATCCCAAAAGACTGTTGAGCAGAAAACACTAAGGCTCAACAGTTTCTGAGTGAATAGCTTTAAAACGTTTGTATTTGTTGTGCCAATAATGGCTTGTTTTGATTGGCAATTTGTTCGGCTATTTTCGCTCTGACATCTGCTGATTTATTTTGACTAAGTTTAAATCGCCCCTCTACAGCCACTATAAGTACTTTAAAAATGCAAATTGCATTGAGCATTTGCAATATCGGTTTGCTTGGCGTTTCTGGTAATAACCAAGGCGTATCTTGCTGCTGTTCAAAAAATTCAGTGGTTTGCCGCATTTGCTGATACTTCTCCTCAACAGCTGTTATTTCAGTCGCTTGCCCTGTAATGTGCACCTTAGCGTAATTCCACGTTGGCACAGAATTATTTGTTTTATCAGGCAACATATTAGGCGATATATAAGCTTGCTCACCATGAAAGATTAAGTTGATGGTTTCACAGCTTTTATTTATTAATTTTTTCGCTAAAGGATGGTGCTTACTGACATGTCCTATTAATTCACTTAACTCGTTGGGCTTTTCTGTTTCAGTTGAATGAAAAGGAATATGGCTAATATTTGTTTTCAGTTCTTCATTATTAATAATTAATGTTGCTAACGGGTTATCTGCTATCAAGTTTAAGAATTTCTTGTGTTCTACAAGCGTGCTTTCTTGGTCTAAACTTTCTTGAAAATATTTAGGTGGGTACATAGTTAAACTCCTCAGGATTTTTGCCCGTTGCTATTAGCTGTTTTTTCACCTGTGGCCATTCTTCATCGATGATGCTAAACATAGCAGTATTTCTATAGTCACCATTTGGAGAGCGGCGATGCTTTCTCAGTATCCCCTCAAAGTGACCACCAATTCTGGTAATCGCAGCACGTGACTGTTTGTTGTTTTCGTTGGTACATATTTCTACCCGACACATACTTAAGTTTTCAAAGGCATATTTGAGCATTAAGTATTTTGCATGTGAGTTAACATAGCTGCGCTGAAAATCAGGAGTGATAAACGTATGGCCAAGCTCTAAAGACTTGTCTTTTTCATTCAGTCGAAACAGTCGAGTTGAGCCAATAACCCTATCCGTTTTTTTATCAATAGTGACAAATGCCAGCTGTAATCCTTGAGCCATTTCGTCAATCGCTTCTTGCATCCATGCTTTTGCAATTTCATCATTTTGACAGCGATTAATAGGCATGTGCTGCCAAACTTGTGGGTAATTACCTGCTAAGCAATAAGCGGGCAAGTGTTGCAACGTCATAGGAACTAGTTTGATTAAACTGCTCTCTAGCATTACCTGTTTTAGCAAGTTTGATTGACAAGGTGTTGCTATAGCTTCTGTTTCAGTAATATTTTCAGATGTTTGGCTAAGTTTCTTTTCTAGCATTTCGTTAAGCATTGCTTGCTCCGTTTGGGTAGATTAAAGCCTTTTAAGCTGTAGTGGTTGTTATTATGAATATCTTTGGTATAACTACTACAACCAGATTGATAAAAGATAATAGACCAGAGTGAAGTCACTAACCTTAGAACCACTTACTAAACAAAAAGCTAAATATTTAGCTATTGCCGATGCTTTACGACAAGCGATTAAATCAGGGCAGGTCGCTCCAACTGAAGCTTTACCTTCTGCGCGTAAACTTGCCCAGCAACTTGAGGTTAATCGCCATACGATCATGGCAGCGTTAGCGGAACTTGTTGCCCAAGGTTGGGTTGAAGCGAAGGAGCGTTCAAGCTATCGAGTGGTGGAGTTTCTGCCTATTCAAAGTAGTCGTGAAATAAGTAAAATAAAACAAGCAGTACAACCTTTTCAATGGCAGTTTAGGGGCGATTATCAAGTACCTGTTACCGCTAAAGTTAAGGCGAGTGAGTATAGTTACAACTTTTCAGGTGGGCAGCCAGATATTAGAAAGTTCCCCTTTACTGAGTTTAAAAGTCATTTTGCACAATCATGCCAGCGGCCAACAATTGATGATTTAAGCTATGGTGATAGTCGCGGAGAAAGTGAGCTTATTAAAGAGGTTTCGACTTACCTTAGGCGAGTTCGTTCCATTACCAGCAAACAAGTTATGATATGCAATGGTTCACAAGAAGCTTTGTATATGATCTCAAGGTTATTATTACAACCTGGTGATAAAGTGGCTGTTGAACAGCTAGGTTACCCACCTGCTTGGGCAGCCTTTAGTTGTTCAGGGGCAGACCTAGTCGCTGTTAAACAAGATGAAAGAGGCATAGTGCCAGAGCACTTAGCTTTGGTGTTAGCACAAGGGAATATTAAGTTACTTTATCTAACGCCTTTGCATCAATATCCTACAACGGTATCGCTAGATATAACGCGTCGAATGCAGATCTATCAATTAGCCGCCCAATATAATGTCGCCATTGTTGAAGACGACTACGATCATGAATTCCATTATAACAGCCAGCCTATCGCACCTATGGCTGCTGATGACCCGTCTGGTTTAGTTATCTATATCTCTACTTTCTCAAAATTGATGTTTGGTGCTGCGCGCATTGGCTATGTCGTTGCCAATGATGAACTCATTGAGCGCTTAGCAGCTTATAAAATGCTGATGAACCATAAAAGTAATGTTTTAGTTCAGCAAGCTGTGGCTAAATGGATGCAGCAAGGTGGTTTTGAGGCACATCTTCGTCGCATGACAAGGCTTTATCAAAAACGTCGTGACCATATGGTGTCCTTATTACAGGATTATCAAAAGCAAGGTTTACCTATTCACTTTGACGTTCCTGCAGGCGGCATGGCCATTTGGCTTGATACTGGCAAATCTATTGTCGCTTTGAAAGAGCAACTAATGGACAAACAAGTGTACTTGCAAACAGAGGTAGAATTTAATATCAAAAAAGGCCTAGCCAATGATGATTATCGTTTTATTCGTTTAGGCTTTGCCGCGATGAATGAAAAGGAAGTAAAAGAAGGCTTAGCCATCATTATGACAAGCTTGTACGGCTGATCTTACCTCGTTAATAATAGCTAACAAAATTGACCTAGTTATACTTGCTATTCGTAATTAATTAAGCGATAACAAACTATGATTAACAACGTTTTCAGTGAATTTTATTAGATGTTAAGCGAACTTTTAACTAAACCTATTCTTGTTGGCCCAATATTACGACGTTTAACCGAGCAACAGCTAGTATTATGGTGGCTTAGCCCTGTGCAATGTGAGGGGAAACTCTCTTGCTTTATTGGTGAGGCTGAGGTTTTTTCTGCAAAGTTTACTGCTGAGAACTTAACAACTTTTAAAGTAGGTGAGCATGCGGTTATCCATTTGCTTGATGTTGCAATTGATCTTGTTTGTGAAACTTACATTGAATATGATTTAATTTTCAGCCATCTTGAACAAGAGCAAGGATTAGCAGATACCGTTGAGCAACTTGCTTACCCCGAAAAACAGCGTCCATCATTTATCATTCAAGCGTCAATTAATAACATGCTGCATGGCTCATGCCGTAACCCACATCATGATAGTGCGGATAGTTTACTTGCGGGTGAAAAGCTTGTAGGAACGTCGTTAAAGGATAGAGATAAAAGGCCGGCTCTGTTAATGATGTCGGGTGATCAGGTATATGTTGATCATGTCGCTGGTTCAATGCTTTATGCTATTCACCAAGTGATTGCTTTATTGGGGCTTAATGATGAACATTTTAGTGACGGCTGTTTTAGCGAAACAAGTTTAACGGCACAAGATATCACTACAGCTAGTGACTTATATCAGCTTACTAATCAGTATTTTCAACGTGAGTTATTATTGCCCAAAGACAATAACTTAGCTTCAGGGGAGAAGTCGGCGAATTCAGCCAAGCAGCAGGCTATTTTTACCTCAGCTTATGCGCACAACCATTTAATGACTTTTGCTGAAAATATGGCGATGTATTTTTTAGTGTGGTCACCTAACTTATGGCAATACGTACAGCTAACTGGCTTTAGCGTGCCTGATAAATATCAAGTAACTCATCAGCAAGAGCTCTCAGCTTTGCAAGACTTTATTAAGGGTCTTGATAAGGTGCAACGTTTGCTCGCACATATACCAACTTATATGATCTTTGATGATCATGACGTTACCGATGATTGGAACCTTACCGCAGCTTGGGAGCAATCGGCCTACCAAGACCCTTTAGCTAAACGCATTATTGGCAATAGTTTAATGGCTTATTGGCTTTGCCAGGGCTGGGGTAATGATCCTAAAAAATTTAAAGGAGATTTTTACCTAGCAGCTGATCTCTATCAGCAAGAGCCATGCAGCAAGCAACAAGATGGTTTTATTGATTACTTATTAGCGTTTTCGAATTGGCAATACACCTTAGACAGTCACCCTAAACTTGTGGTGTTAGATAGTCGTACACGACGATGGCGTTCAGAGCACGCACTTAATGAACCATCAGGCTTAATGGACTGGGAAGCCTTATGTGAATTGCAGCAAGAACTCATCGGCCATGATTCAATATTACTGGTTTCCCCTGCACCTATTTTTGGCGTTAAAGTTATTGAAACCATTCAGCGTATGGCAACCTTCATCGGCAAACCGTTAGCTGTTGATGCTGAAAACTGGATGGCGCATTCAGGCTCAGCGAGTACGATACTAAATATTTTTAAACACCCTAAAACACCACAACATTTTGTTATTCTTTCAGGAGATGTCCATTATTCTTTTGTCTATGATGTCGAATTAAGGTTTCGTCATCACTCACCACAAATTTGGCAAATAACCTCCAGTGGTATTAAAAATCAATTTCCACAACCCTATATAGGTATATTAGACCGGTTGAATCGCTGGCTTTATGGCGCTTATTCCCCGCTCAACTTTTTCACTAAACGGCGTTCAATGCGTATTAAAGGGCGTAAATTGATGATCGGCACTCAGCTAAATGCACAAACGAATGTTAAAGCGCAAAGGTTGAAGTTAGGTCACCAAAGGTTACAACCTAAAAGTGGTCTGGGTTATTTAGAATTGAGTGATGATGGTTCACCAAGTTTTATTGCTGATTTACATTGCGACGATAGCAAAACCGTGTTTATTGAGAGCAATGAAGAGCTAATGCCGTAGATAATTATTGTTCCTCTCGCTTGAATTTTCTTGCTCATATTGAGTGCAAGTGATGAATTAACATTGTGCACTTAGGCTATTTTAGTGCGCTGTTTCTTATCTTTTAAATGAAAGGTAAGTTAAATACTCTTTAAAAATCAATGTATTAAAAAGATTCAAAGCGATTTTTTTAATGTGGTACTAATATTGCGTTGTACAGACTAATTAAACCTTTAATCGTTAGTTAGGTGTACATCATGAGCGGAACAGAGAGAGCAAGTAAACAGAAAGTTGTAGTAGTTGGCAATGGCATGGTTGGTCATCACTTTATTGACCAGTTAGTAAAAAATCACAGTGACGATTATCAAATAGTCACTTTCGGTGAAGAGTCTCGCTTAGCTTATGACCGTGTGATGCTCACCAGCTATTTTACGGGTAATACAGCTGATGATTTAGCAATGACAACACCTGAAGCTTATGATGAACAAGGTGTTAAATATTATCTTAATGCTCAAGTCACAGAAATTGATCGTACCAATAAAACTCTGCAAACTGCCACTGGCCAAAGCATTTCTTATGACAAGCTAGTGCTTGCGACAGGCTCATTTCCGTTTGTACCACCTGTTCCTGGTAAAGACCAACCGCATATTCATGTTTACCGTACATTAGATGATTTAGATGAAATCGCTGAGTCTGCTAAATCTTCTAAAGTCGGTGTTGTAATTGGTGGTGGTTTACTTGGCTTAGAAGCTGCAAACGCCATTAAGCAATTAGGTCTACAAACCCACGTAGTTGAGTTTGCTCCGCGTTTAATGGCGGTACAACTTGACCAAGATGGCGGCGATTTATTAAGACGTAAAATAGAAGATTTAGGTGTAAGTGTTCACACTGGCAAAAATACCACTGAAATTGTTGCGGGTGAAACCAGCCGCTATCGTATGAATTTTGCTGATGGTTCTTTCTTAGAAACAGATACGATCGTTTTTTCAGCAGGCATTCGACCACAAGATGCACTAGCACGTTCTAGTGACTTAGGTTTAGGTGAACGTGGCGGCATTGCAATCAATGATCAATGTTTAACCAGTGACGAAGACATCTACGCTATTGGTGAATGTGCTTTATGGGACAATAAAATTTTTGGTTTAATTGCCCCTGGTTACGCTATGGCAAAAGCTGCTGTTAGCCACTTAACGGGTGGAGAGAAGCTGTTCACTGGTGCAGACATGAGTACCAAACTAAAACTACTTGGCGTAGAAGTTGGTAGTATTGGTGATGCACATGGTAATACGCCTGATTCACAAAGTTATAGTTTTGTTGACTCATCTGCTGGCATCTATAAAAAAATAGTGGTTAGCAGTGATGGAAAAATACTACTTGGCGCAGTGCTTGTTGGTGATACCAGCGATTACGGTCAGTGGTTGCAATTAATTTTAAATAAAATTGAGCTAGCTCAGCCTCCAGAATATTTACTTTTACCTGAAATTGAAGGTGATTTTACCAATGCCGCTTCAGGTGTTGATGCTCTGCCAGCAACCGCGCAAATCTGTTCTTGTTATGACGTTACCAAAGAAGACATATGTTGTGCAGTAAAAGATGGCGCACAAGATATAGCCGCTATTAAGTCTTGCACAAGTGCTGGTACTGGTTGTGGTGGTTGTGTACCACTAGTAACACAAGTATTAAACAGCGAGTTAGAAAAAGCCGGTGTGACAGTGAACAATGACATCTGTCGTCATTTTGCTTATTCACGTGTCGAGCTATTTGACATTATCCGTGTTAAGCAAATCAAAACGTTTGAAGCTTTGTTAGCAGAATGTGGTCAGGGCGACGGTTGTGAAATCTGTAAACCTGCTGCTGCCAATATGCTTGCCTCATTATGGAATGATCACGTTTTAGCCGAAGAATTAGTTGGTCTGCAAGATACCAATGATAACTACCTTGGTAATATGCAAAAAGATGGTACTTACTCTGTTGTACCCCGCATTCCAGGTGGTGAAATCACCCCAGATCACCTTATTTTAATTGGTGAAATTGCCAAAGAATATAACCTGTACACTAAAATCACGGGTGGGCAACGTATTGATTTATTTGGTGCTCAAGTACATGAACTACCACTTATTTGGAAAGCAATGGTTGATGCCGGTTTAGAAACTGGTCACGCCTATGGTAAATCATTGCGTACGGTAAAATCTTGTGTCGGTAGCACCTGGTGTCGTTACGGTGTTCAAGACAGTACCAGCATGGCTATTTTACTTGAAAAACGCTATCGCGGTGTTCGCTCTCCTCATAAAGTAAAACTAGCGGTTTCAGGCTGTGCTCGCGAGTGTGCTGAAGCGCAAAGTAAAGATTTTGGTGTTATTGCTACAGATAATGGTTGGAACTTATATGTTGGCGGTAACGGCGGTATGCGCCCTCGTCATGCTGACTTGTTTGCTAGCGATATTGATGATGAAACCTTATTGCGTTATATCGATATTATTTTCATGTTCTATGTGCGTACTGGCGAACGTCTACAACGTACTTCTGTATGGTTAGAAAACCTTGAAGGTGGTCTTGATTACCTTAAAGAGGTGGTAATAAACGATAAGCTATCAATCAATGAAGAGCTTTTAGATCAAATGAGCCATTTAGTTGATACATATGAGTGTGAATGGAAAGTAACGATTAATGATCCTAAGAAGCTGAAACGTTTCAATCACTTTATTAATAGCGATAGACTTGACGATAAAGTTATTTTCACCACAGAACGTCAGCAAATTCGCCCTGCAACTAAGAAAGAGTTAGTGACTAGTTAACATATTCAGCTTATTCAGTAGCACGTTGATTACTCCGTTTTTTAGCAAAGAGTAATCAGCGCTGTGAAAAGATTTACACAACTTTAAAGAGAAATTTCATGACAAACTCAACGAATGAAAAAAAAGACTGGTTAACTATTTGCAATATTGAAGATATTGCAAAAAATACAGGTGTCTGTGCAGATTTAAATGGCAAACAGGTAGCTGTTTTTCATATACAAGCACCAAGTGCAAGTGGCACCAGTGAAATTAAAGCCGTTTGTAACCTCGACCCTTTCGCTGGCTCAAATGTTTTATCGCGTGGTTTGATTACTGAAAAAGATAAGCAATATTTCGTTGCATCCCCTCTGTTAAAGCAAGAGTTTTGCCTTGAAACAGGTCAGTGCCAACAAGATGAAGGGGTTTCAATCCCAACGTATAATGCTCGTATTAATAATGGCTTAGTGCAATTAGCGGAGGTATAACATGACTTCTTCAACGAAAAGTGGGTTTAATATATTTTCATTACAAGGGCCCATGAAAGTTTTGCATTTGAGTTGGGGCGCTTTCTTTATCAGTTTTTTGGTTTGGTTTAACCATGCACCCTTACTGGGCTTTATTGCCGAATCATTAAACTTAACCAGTGCACAGATAAAAACCTTACTGATTTTAAACGTTGCATTAACAATTCCAGCGCGTATTTTTATTGGCATGGCCACGGATCAATTCGGTCCGCGTAAAACATACAGCTTGCTGTTGTTTATTTGTTCAATTCCTTGTTTTATGTTTGCTTTAAGTAATAGCTTTGAGCAGCTTGCTTTAGCACGTTTCTTATTAGGCTTTATCGGTGCTGGTTTTGTTATTGGTATTCGTTTAGTCAGTGAGTGGTTCCCAGCTAATCAGCTAGGCACTGCAGAAGGAATTTATGGCGGTTGGGGCAATTTTGGTTCGGCTGCTGCGGCAATGATTTTGCCTGCTTTAGCATTGGCTTTTGGTGATGGAATATTTGGTCTTGAAGGCTGGAGATGGGCTGTTATTGCTACCGGCTTAATTTGTTTGATATATAGCTTTATCTTTTATGCCGGCGTACGTGATACACCAGCAGGAGCTACTTATTTTAAACCTAAAAGCTCCAAAGCGATGGAAGTAACAAGTGTTGGTGATTTCTATTTACTTATATTAATGAAAATACCATTATTTGGTGCTTTAGCATTACTTAACTGGAAGTTGTCGCCAGCAGGCGTTAACTTGATCAGTGAAAATATTTGTATCATCATTTATCTTGGCTTATTAGTTTTGTTTGTCTATGAAGTCATAGCGGCATATCAAGTAAATAAGTCAATATTCACCACACCAGTAGACCCATTACACCAATATTCTTTTAAACAAGTTGCTGTGCTTAATGTCTTGTATTTTGCCACCTTTGGTAGTGAACTGGCTGTGGTCTCAATGTTACCGCTATTTTTCAGTGAAACCTTTGACTTAAATATGGTTTATGCAGGATTGCTTGCTTCAAGTTATGCCTTTATGAACCTGCTTTCTAGGCCTTTAGGCGGCTGGATAAGTGATAAATATGGTCGTAAAAAAACCTTACTTATCTTAACGACAGGTTTAAGTATTGGTTACGCGGTTATGGCAACCATTACCGGTGATTGGCCTTTAGTCTTGGCTGTCATTGCTGCTATGTCTTGTTCTTTCTTTGTACAGGCAGGTGAAGGGGCGGTTTTTGCTGCAGTACCTTTAATTAAACGTCGTTTGACGGGGCAAATTGCTGGTATGACTGGGGCTTATGGTAACGTTGGCGCGGTATGTTATCTGACAGTATTGTCCTTTGTTAGTTACTCCGCTTTCTTCTGGGTCATTGCTGCTAGCGCATTTATTGGTTTATTAATGCTATTTTTAATGCAAGAACCTAAGGGCAGTATGGCTGAAATACTTCCTGATGGCAGTGTCGAGTTAATCAAAGTCGACTAACTCTTTAGAAAATGACACTATGAGTTCCCGCTGAATCTTGGTGGGAACTTCATTATAAGTAATGAAAGTTAGTGAAGTATGACAGTAAGAGGCTAATATGGCTCACGGCACGGTTTCTCCCCAGAAAATAAAATCACAAGACCATCTGGTTATTTCTTTTGGTGGACATTCAACCAAGGGTGATAAAAGTGAAAATCAAGATGCTTTTGCTTTAAAAAAAAGCCAAGGCCTTGATTTAGAATACAAAGGTCACATAGCGGTCATTGCTGACGGTGTCTCCAGTGCCAACTTCGCTGCTAAAGCCAGCCAAATGAGTGCTTGTCATTTTATTAATGAATATATTGCAACACCTGAAACCTGGTCAGTAAAGAAATCAGCCACTCAGGTTATTGCTTCTCTGAATAACTGGCTTTATGCTCAACAGCTGGTTGCCGATGAGAAGGGGCAATTAGCCCAATGGTTTAGTACCTTTAGTGCGCTTATATTAAAAGGCGACCGAGGACATATTTTTCATATTGGTGACTGTCAGGTAGCTAAAATTAATGATGATGGTTATCAAGTCTTAACTAAAGAGCATGCCAGCTTATCTGGCACACTTAATCGTGCACTCGGTGCAGGTGAAAATGTAGACATTGACATAAGTACTACGGCGCTTGCGCAGAATGATATTTTAATGCTGAGCTGTGATGGAGTGCATCATTTTGTCAAACCCAAACAAGTGCGACAGCTATTAAGCGAATATAACGATTTAGAACAAGCCAGCCTAGCCATCACTCAATTAGCTAAAAAACAAGGTTCACCTGATAACCTGACTTGTTTGTTGATAAAAATTGAACAACTGCCTGCACAGGCGCTTAATCAATTGGTATTTGACCGTAAGCAACAAGTGATTCCACCCGCTTTGCGTATTGGTACCACGCTTGATCATTATGAAATTATTGATACTTTGCAGGAAACGAGTCGCTCCCATGTCTACCTTGCAAAAAATATCGAAACTGGTGGTGACTGTAGCGAAGAATTAGTGGTTATTAAAACGCCATCGCTTAACTTTAGTGAAGATGAAAATTATCTTAGCGGTTTTATCAAGGAAGGCTGGATTGGCGAGAAAATTAATCACCCAGCTATTATGTCGATTTATCCAAGTGTCGCTAATGGGCGTTTTTTATACCATGCCTGTGAATATATTGAAGGACAGGATTTAGCGCAGTGGAGTAAAGATAACCCGCTTGCTCCTTTGTTAAAAGTACGTGATATTGTTGGTCAATTAGTTAAAGTATTACGCGTATTGCAACGACATGAAATAGTACATTGTGATGTAAAACCCGATAACTTTGTGATGGATAGCCAGGGCCGTATTAAACTCATTGATTTTGGTAGCAGTCAAGTCGGCTCATTTGAGAAATCGAATCAAGATAGCTCGGCTGTTGATAATATTGAACGCGGCTTAGGCACTTTAAACTTTAGTGCGCCGGAGTTATTTTATGGGCAGGAAAATACCCATAAAAGTGAGTTGTATTCATTAGCTGTATTAACGTACCAGTTACTAACTAATCGTTTACCTTATAAAGAGTTAGGCCAACTTTCTGAAGCGCCCAAAAAATACCACTTATGGCGTTATATACCACTAACTACTTATCGAAAAGACTTACCTAGTTATCTAGATGTGGTCTTAGCTAAAGCATTAAGTGCTAATCCAAGCCAACGTTATGAGCACTACTCAGAGTTTATCTCGGCATTTAATACACGCCCTGAAGGGACACAAGAAACCTTTAACTTACCACTGATAGAACGTGATCCTGTTAAGTTTTGGCAGGGTATCAGCGGCATACTCTTGCTATTATTATTTATTTCATTATCTCTTTAGAGTCATTGCACTACTATCTTGCTATCTCTGCACTATTATAATGCTATAAGTTATATCTTTTTTAAGTTTTAAATTTAAACTTTAATTAATACAAGTGCTTACTTGTTGTGTTTTATTTGGCTCGACCTGTGCATTTACTTGCTATAAGGATTTATTAATTCTCACCAGCAGCACAGTGAAGGCGGAAAATATGAATGCTCCACACTTACAAGCGATAACAACAGCAAAATTATCAGCTAACGATATTAATACTACGTGCCCTTATTGTGGTGTTGGTTGTGGTATTAAAGTTTCTAAAGCGGCTGAAAATAGTACTTCTCCGGTATTAATCAATGGTGATAAACGCCATCCAGCCAATTTTGGTAAGTTATGTATTAAAGGAAAAAATTTAGGCGACACTTTAACAAACGATAACCGTTTAGCGCTGCCGAAAATTAATAATCAAGTGCAGAGATGGTCTCGCACACTTGATTTTGTTGCCAGTGCATTAAATAAAACTATTGAAGAATACGGCAAAGATTCAATAGCGTTTTATGGCTCAGGGCAATTACTTACCGAAGATTATTACCTTGCTAATAAACTGATGAAAGGCTTTATTGGCTCAGCAAACATAGATACCAACTCACGTCTGTGCATGTCTTCTGCTGTTTCGGCACATAAGCGCGCTTTTGGTGAAGATATCATGCCGATGAGCTACAGCGATATTTTCAAAGCCGACTTAATTGTGATTACTGGTTCAAATTTAGCGTGGTGTCACCCTGTTCTTTATCAACGCATTCGCGATGAAAAAGAAAAAAGACCTGAATTAAAAGTTGTTGTCATTGACCCAAGAGTAACTGCGTCAACTGAATTGGCCGATTTACATTTAGCCATTAAAGCTGGTGGTGATCTGTGCTTATTTAATGGTTTGTTAAATTACCTTAATGAAAATGACGTAGTTAACGGCGAAGCGTTGAAACTTGAAGGTTTAACTGCGGCATTGCAGAGCGCAAAAAAAGAGTGTGCACACTCTGGCGATAAGCTATTAGAGAAAACAGGTTTATCAGCTCAAGACATTGAGGCTTTTTATCAGTTGTTCGTCAAGCAAGAAAAAGTCGTTACACTTTTCTCACAAGGGATAAATCAATCAACACAAGGCACAGACCAAGGCAATGCCATTATCAATTGCCATTTAGCTAGCGACAAAATAGGTAAGGAAGGTAGTGGCCCTTTTTCTCTCACGGGGCAACCAAATGCTATGGGGGGCCGTGAAGTGGGAGCTTTGGCAAATACATTAACTAGTCATATAGAATTTAGTGATACGCAAAATGATGCTGATTTACATAATACTATCAGTGAGTTTTGGCAAACAGATAAGCTTGCAACACAGGAAGGGTTAAAAGCGGTTGACCTTTTTAATGCTATCGATGAAGGCAAAATCAAAGCGATTTGGATTATGGCAACAAACCCAATTGTTAGCATGCCAGATCATGACAAAATTGCCCGCGCGTTAGCCAAGTGCCCCTTGGTAATTGTTAGTGATTGTGTTGAAAATAACGATACCTTGCAATATGCAGATGTTATATTACCTGCACAATCATGGGGGGAAAAGTCAGGTACAGTAACAAACTCTGAGCGACGAATTTCTCGGCAGCGCCCATTTTTAGAACCCTATGGCGAAGCTAAGCCGGACTGGTGGATAATCAGTGAAGTAGCTAAACGTATGGGCTTTAGCAAGCAATTTAATTATAACAATGTCAGTGATGTTTTTGCTGAACATGCGCGATTATCGGGTTTGAAAAATGAAGACAGTCGCGCTTTTGATATTTCTGCCTATGGTAATATCACCACTGAGCAATATGATAGATGGCAGCCGATACAATGGCCACAGCCTAAAGGTCAGACTATTAGGATCAGTGATCAAGGCTTCTTTAAGCAAGGAGGTTATTATCACCCTGATAAAAATCCGAAAATGGTTGCCGTAACAAGTGAACCTTTATCTTGCAAACTCTCTGCTGATCAGCAGCTTATTAACTTTACCTTAAATACTGGGCGAAACCGTGATCAATGGCATACGCAAACCCGCAGTGGTAAATCGAGTATTTTAACCAATAGGCATCCAGAACCAGAGGTCTCGATTAACCCAAAAGATGCGCTTGCGTTAAATATCAAAGAAGCTCAGTTGGTTAGCGTTTCAAGTAGTTTGGCTGACAAACAACTGATAATGCGCGCTAAGTTAACGGAATCAGTGCGAGAAAAAGCACTATTCATCCCCATTCATTGGTCAGAAAGCAACTTTAACCAAGGCTGTGTTAGCAGGTTAGTTCAGGCTAAAGTTGATCAAATATCAGGACAACCTGCCTTTAAACACAGCCAAGTAAACATCAAACCTTGTCCTGTGAATAGTGAAGCGCTGTTAGTTGTGAAGTTTCCTATAGAACAATTAGATGTTACTTATCAAGTAGAGCAAAAAATTAACGGCGGTTATTGTTACCATTTAGCCAGTGATAAAAGTCCAAAGCAATTCTTTGATTACTTAGATGCTTTTGTACGAAATCAGGATAAGAGTATTGCTATTGATAGCACAGAGCCTATGCAAGAAATGGATAGCTTAAATGCCAGTGAACCATTAAAGCAGTATTTTCGTAAGAGCTATTTAATTTTAGGTCAGTTACAAAGTTCAGTTCTGGTTTCGCCAAACAAAACAGATTTACCGCAAGGATGGATTAGCCAATGTTATCAGCTGGGCGAAACATTAAATGATAAGCGTGAATTATTATCTAATGATGGCCAGCAGTTACAGCAGAAAAAAACCTTTTGCCAGTGTTTAAATATAGAGCTTAATCAAGTTACGCAAGCGATTGAGCAGGGAGATATAACGGTAGCTGATATTCGCGCTAAAACAGGTGCCGGTAATGGCTGCGGCAGTTGCATTGGTGATATATCGTTAATGTTAAAAGAGCTTGAGTATAATACGACAGCTTAATAGCGAAATAACAAAGTAATGCGGCTAATTTTGTTACTGTATCTGCGCTGTGATTCAGCGCACCATTAAAAAGCAAAAGCACTGTTCTAGAGCAATGCTTTTGATTTTGTTTGTTTCAACGTATTGATTTTTAATTGTATTTTTAATGGCTCGTTTTTTGCTATTAAGCAGTAATGTCTTAATAAATAGCTAAATCCTGGACCCTTTATGTTGTTTGGACGCAAAAATAGAAAACCGATTACCATTCCTAATAAAAAAGTTAAAGAGTGGAAATATACTACGTGTAATTATTGTTCAACCGGTTGTGCCATTGAAATTGGTTTAAACGAAGAGAAGCGTATTGTCACTACGCGTGGTCATGCTGGCGCAGACGTTAATCGCGGTAAACTTTGTATTAAAGGTTTATTAGAGCATGAGCTCTTTGAAAGCCCTGGCCGTGGTACTGAGCCACTAATTAGAGCGAAACATTACGAAAAGTTTGAAAAAACAACTTGGGATAATGCTATTAGTACTTCTGCTAATAAAATTAAAGAAATTCAAGAAAAATACGGTCGTGATTCCTTTGCTATCGTTTCAACCGGACAACTGCTCACCGAAGAGTTTTATACCTTAGGTAAACTAACTCGTGGTTGCATTGGTACTAACAACTATGATGGTAATACTACCTTATGTATGGCCTCTGCGGTCAGTGGTTATAAGCGTTCTTTTGGTAGTGATGGCCCTCCTGGTTGTTACGGTGATTTTGAACATACTCATTGCCTAATAGCCTTTGGTTCTAACTTGCCTGAGCAACACCCAGTTATATACTGGCGTTTAAAGGAAGCCCTAGAAAAGCGTAAGTTTCCATTAATTGTGGTCGACCCTCGAGTTACCATGTTAGCGCAATTCGCTGATTTTCATCTGCCTATCACACCCGGCACTGACTGTGTATTAATCAACTCAATGATGCATGTAATAATTAATGAAGGTTTGCAAGATCAAGCTTATATTGACGCTCATACCCAAGGCTATGATGAAATTAAAGCCTTAGTGCAAGATTACGCACCTGAAGTAGCACAACATCAGTGTGGTATTGATGAGGATCGTATTCGAACTGTTGCGCGCTTATATGCAAAAGCGCCTGCAGCAATGAGCATTTGGACTATGGGTATCAATCAGTCTACTCACGGCTCTGATGGTGTTGCCAACATCAATAACTTAAATCTAGTTACTGGTAACATTGGTAAACCCGGTGGTACTTCACTGTCAATTACTGGTCAATGTAATGCTATGGGCACACGTGAATGGTCATCATGCTCAGGTTTACCTGGTTATCGCGCATTAGAAAATGCCGAGCATCGTGAAAAAATTGCTGATTTTTGGGGCATAGACCCTGAGTTTTTTCCAAAAAAACGTGGCATGGCACAAACCGATATCTTCCCTGCAATTGAAACAGGTGAGATTAAAGGTTTATGGATTATTGCTACTAACCCAATGACCTCGATGCCGAATACACCTCGTATACGCAAGGCGCTAGAAAAATTAGACTTCTTGGTCGTACAGGATGTTTACGAAGATGTTGAAATGAATCAATATTCTCATGTTTATTTTCCTGCATCTGTTTGGGCTGAAAAACAAGGGTGTCATACCAACACTGAACGTCGTGTCAGTCTAATTGATAACGTATTACCACCGTACGCTAATTCAAAGCCGGACTTTTGGATATTCAATCAAATGGCCAAACATTTTGAGAATGGTCAGAAAATTCACTTCCCTGAAACACCAGAAGGTGCTTTTGAAGAGATGAAAGAACTATCAAAAGGCGCCGGCCGGACATTAGATATTTCCGGTATGAGCTATGAAAAAATAATTAAAGCGCGTGGTATTCAATGGCCTTATAGTGAAGAGCAAGCGAAAGCGAGTGATGATTTGCAAGGTGACGCTCGGTTATATACTGACGGAAAATTCCAAACGCCTTCTGGTAAAGCAAATTTAATTTGTGTCGACTTTTACGATAACAACGAAAAACCCTGTAAAGATTACCCTTTTTGGTTAAACAGTGGGCGCGTTGTGGAGCATTTTCATACCCGTACCCGTACAGGTAAAATTGGTAACTGTAATAAATTTAGCCCGACTCCTTACATGGAGATGAATCCCGACGCAGCGAAAGAGCTAGGTATTAAACATCAAAGCTATGTTCGTTTAACTAGTCGACGAGGTGATGCGGTAGTGCTGGTACAGCTTACCCAACGAGTTGCCCGAGACATGGTTTTTATTCCTTTTCACTTCCATGACTGTGTTAACCGTTTAACGTTAGGTTTGTTAGATCCTTATTCTCGCCAACCTGCATTTAAGCAATGCTCTGCTCGTATTGAACAAGTAGACCAAGACGAAGCTGCACGCTTGAATGCAGAACGTCGTAACTATTAATTCGGTAGAGAAAGAGGATTTATTATGACTACAGAAATAGAAAATGCATCAGTCGAAACCGCAGTACAAGGATTTGATCCCGCAACAATGACGGTAGGAAAAGAGCAAGAAGGGCGCTCAAATCACTGGGAAGTAAGAACTGAAGAACGTTCATATGCTTTTTTAGCTGAGCAAAAAATTGCCAAAGAAAATCGCTATGGCCAGTTAATTGATTTGGTCGAGCTTACCGATCTTCCCGCTGAGCGGTCGATGTTTATCAATGAAAACCCTGAAGTTGGCTCAAACCCCAATCGAAATAAACAACATGGTTTTTTCTTCACCGCGGATAACTGTATTGGTTGTCATGCCTGTGAAGCCGCTTGTTCAGAGAAAAATGATAACCCATCTCATTTAGCGTTTCGCAGTGTCGGGTATGTTGAAGGTGGTTCATTCCCTGATTATAAACGCATGAATATTTCAATGGCGTGTAACCATTGTGATGATCCAGTTTGTTTGAAAGGCTGTCCAACCAAAGCTTATACGAAACATGCAGAATATGGTGCAGTTTTACAAGATCCAGAAACTTGTTTTGGTTGCGGTTATTGTACTTGGGTATGTCCTTACAATGCACCGCAATTAGACCCTGTTAAAGGCCGAGTTTCTAAATGTAATATGTGTGTCGACCGTTTAGAGGTTGGTTTGAAACCTGCCTGTGTATCGGCTTGTGTAGGTAATGCCCTAGACTTTGGCGTTATTGAAAATACCCCTGAAAACCGTGAGCAGTGTAAAACTCAAATTCCAGGTTTTCCAGACCCTGAAATTACTCATCCTAATGTACGTTTCCAACAAACAAAAGACTTACCGATTGAAATGAGCCGTACTGACTCTATGCCGGTAAAATATCATCGCGACAGTGAAGGGAATTACAAGCCGGTTGTTGATCAAAAACAAGGTAAAACAAAGCATTGGAACTTCGACAAACTTAACAGTCGTGAAAATCCATTAGTTTTATTCACCCTCTTTGCTCAAGCTGCTTTTGGGGTATTTTTAATTACCTTCTTAGGGGCATTATTAGGTATTGAATCACTTAGTTCATTTGTTGCTTCAGATATGTTTTTGCCATTGACCGTTACTTCGTTAGCAATGACAACTTTTGCCTTGTTGATGAGTGTTACTCATTTAGGTAAACCAATGCGCTTTTATCGAGGCTTTAACAACTTACGCTATTCACCAATGGCGCGAGAAGGATTAGGTTTAGCATTATTTTCTGCTGGTTGTGGTTTAACAGCACTGTTTTTGCTGCCAAGTAACAACTGGGTTACTGAATTTACAGCTACTACGTTAGGTCTTGATCTAGTCGTGTTAACCGAGGGTTTGCCATTGGCAACTTTAGTCAAATTTTTCGGATTATTTGCTTTAATCGGTGGCTGTGGTGGTTTGTTTTACATGAATAAATGTTATCAAATTAAGGCGCGTCCATTTTGGCATCATTTACAAACCGCAACCTCATTTGCTGGCAATAGCTTATCTTTAGGTGCATTTGTTGGTGGTGTAATTGTGATATCTACCTTGTTAGTATCGCAAGCTGAAAGCGCACTAGTTAATCAAGCAAGTCTAATTTTCGCTAGCGTTTTTATTATCGGTATGGTGATTGAAGCATTAGGTTTACTAAAACATAATAGTGACTTAAACCGTAGCGAAAATGAAGGTGGCGCAGCCCATTACATACAATGCACTACGTTTGGTAAAACCTATTTATTTAGAAACTGGTTATTAGCCATTAATATCAGTGCAGCAGCAGCTTTACTTACCCTAAACTTGTTAGGTTTTAATGAACCATCATTATTATTAGCTTGGTTACCATTAGCATTAATAAACTGTTTTACCGCTGCAATAGGTAGAGCTTTATTTTATATTTTAGTGATTCCAACAACTATGCCGGGAGCATTTTTCTGGAAAAACAAAGCCTTTGAACAGCATGCTCGTGATATTGGGTTAGCTGATAATCCTGCCACCGGTGTTGCGCCATTAGCACACTAAGTGTTCATTAAAGCAGCATGAGGTTAGTTTAAAAAAGAGCGAATGATTTCGCTCTTTTTTATTGGTAACAAAATAAAGTCTAGCTACACTAGACCTAATAAAACATAAGAATGATGTATCCATGTTAAAAACAGTAGAAGACACACTAAAAACAAGTTGTTTAATTGGCTTAACGTATTTCGATATAGAGGGTAAAGAGCTTAAGAAACAGCTACTCGCAGGTACGGTAATTGCTGTTGATGCGGAAATGGGGTTAACCATTAAGCTATTGACGGCAGAGAAAAGTAATAACCATAAAGACAAAACGGCTAATTTTATTATTCCTGCCACGTTATCTTGTTGGTTTAAAGCGCCAAAAGGTGAATTTCATACCAGCCATGAACAGGTCAAAATAGTTAACCCTGATTATTTAGTGACTTGGGATATCTACCAAACAAAAAGTCAGCAAAGCGAAAAAGAACAAGAGGGTGTACAACAATGGTGGAAGTGGTACCCGAGAACGGAAGATCCTATGGTTAATGAATAAAGTCTGCAAAAGTCTTTATACCAACGTCGTTGCTTAATAAATTGAGCATATTTTCGCTATGTTATTTATAGCTTATATATGCTCAACTTCCTCTGCTTCTATTGATAAGTTAACTTTGGCGTAAGCCTTCACTAGCCTCTTGCTTTGTTATGTTACTGCTTGGAATATAAGTAGCGATTAAAACCATGGCAATAATGAATATAGGTATGCCTAGCATGCCAATCAGGTAGCTATTGCCATTTATGACCAAAGATTGCGATAGCTGGCTCACTATCCAAAGTGATAACGATATACCCAGCGCAAGACCAAACAAGAGTTGTATCCCAGCTTGTCCCAAGAAAAGTTTAATAATTTGGCCGTCACGACAACCGAGTGCACGCCGTGTTGCGATTTCCTGACTTCGTAAAGTAATACTATTGGCGGCAACAGCATAAATACCACTAGCCGCTAGAAATAAGGCAACCAAGCCACAGCCTAAGAAAATCTTGTTAACAGCATTCACTAACATCATCGGTTGTTCTACTAAGTTATTATAACTTTGCAGGTGATAAATAGTGACATCAGCATTCATGTTGTTGATGGTTTGCATTAAGGCAGCTTTCGCTTGCGACTCATCGCCGGAGTAATGAATAACAATATTTACGCCCCATTGATATGTGTCCATTAGACCGTAACCAGTATGCTGAGCACTGGTAGATTTCATGGTGGAGCCATGGACGCTGTCAGAGACAATACCAATGATGGTACGCCACTCTGTGTGCCAACCTTCACCATCTACTGAACGAACACGTTGTCCTATGGCATCACCATTTGGAAATAACTCTCTGGCCATCGCAGCATTTATTACCACAGGCCTCTCGGTGTTGTTAAGGTCTATGTTGTCGCTAGCTGTGTCTCTAAGCGTAAAGCTGCGACCTTCAATTAACTTCATATCTACAGCACGCCATGCATCTCGGCTGACAACTTCAAAATTCCATAAAGGATTTTCGTTAAATACTTGAGCTGCCTTGCCCTGAATTTCAAAGTGAGAACTGCCTCCCCCTGTGCCGGGTAAACTACTGAAATATGCGACGCTATTTATATTTGGAAGCTGTTGCAATTCGTCCTTTAAGCGATAGTAGAAATCATTGCGTTTTTTTCTGTCTTCAGTTGCACCGTCATTCCATGGATAACTACCCCAAGCTAGCCTTACAGTTGCCGTTATTCTGTTATTTGTATCAACCCCATAATCGGCATTTTGTGCTGAATAACTCGTACTGAGTAGCATAGTGGCAACCACTAATACCACACAAGATAAGGCAATCTCAGTCACCACAAGTAACTTGTTTACACGACCAGCTTTTTTCCCCAAGGCACCACGAGTACCGTCTCTTAACACTGCATTCAAGTCACCTTTTAATGCGCGCCATGCAGGAATAAGCCCTGTCAGTAAAATCATAAAAATCACGGCAACCAGTAATACGATAATCGTATCTGCTCCTAAACTCAGTTGCCACCAAAATGGTCTTTCACCATTGACGGCAAAAATCTGCTCAAAGACACTATTGGTGGTATTAACGCTCCAACTGGCGAGAATAAATGCAACCAGACCACCTAAACTACAAATGAATATACTTTCCCAAAGCATTTGTACTATCAGTCGTTTTCTCGGTATGCCTAATGCGATGCGTATTGCTACTTCTTTAATACGTTCATTGACACGGGCCAAGAGTAAATTACCAATATTAATGCAGGTTAATAATAAGATCAGTAATACTACAATGAACATGGCGACAAAGACTGAGTAATTGTGAAATACAGCTTCATTGGTTAGCTTAAAAGGAAAAGCTCTTATATACCCTCCAGAAGAGGAAGCGCGCCAAGCAAACTCTTGCGGTAAATCTTGAAAATTTCGCTGCAAAATCCCTTTCATCTCCGCCTGAAACTGGCTCAAGGTTACTCCCGGCTTTAAACGGGCAAAAGACATTCGAGCATTCTCGTTTGAGGCTTGACTCGGGTTTATCCTTTCTGCTGGCATACTATGCCAAGCTTGAGCAACTGCAGGAAAAGAAAATCCTTCGGGCATTACCCCTATAACACGAGTAGGGCTTGCTTCAAATTCGACCATGGTGCCGATAATATTCTTGTTGCCTGAAAATAGGCTTTGCCATAGTTCAAAGCTTAATACGATGACTGGTTCTGCGCCTGTATCAGAGTCTCTTGGGTTAAATCCTCGCCCTAGTATGGGCTGAACACCAGCCACTTCAAAAAAATTCCATTCAGCATAACTCAGGTGCACCTTTCTGGAGCCGACTTCATTGCTTAAGCCGTTTATTGTTCTGACAAGCGATAGATAAAGACTCATGCCTTGTAATAGCTCGGATTCAGATTTTATCTGATTTAAATGATATGGGTCGGCATGTTGTCCGACACCATGAGCATCTCTGAATTCACCTTCAATGGCAATAATCGGCGTATCACCATTGAGCGTAATCGGCTTAAAAATTAGCTGATTTAGTAATGAGTATGTATACAAGGTCAGTCCCAGTCCGATAGCAACAATCAACACTGAGGTTGCGGTAAATGCAGGCTTTTTCAGTAAAAGCCTGAACGCGTATTTTATATCAATCCAAAAAGGCATAGGTTTTCCTTAATTTTGCTTATACAGCGATTGCTGAGGTTTCAATGCTTGCCGACTCTTCGCGGCTTTCAAGCGATACGTGCTTATCAGAGACTAACTGACCATCAAAAACTTCGATTATTCTTTGGCTTCGTGCTGCTGAAGCAGGATCATGGGTAACCATGCAGATGGTTGCTCCATCTTGGTGTAACTCATCAAGCAAGCTCATTACCGACTGCGCATTTTTAGAGTCTAGATTTCCAGTGGGCTCATCGGCGAGGATAATAGCTGGTTTCCCTGCGATAGCTCGAGCTACGGCAACTCTTTGCTGCTGACCGCCTGAAAGCTGAGAGGGGTAGTGGTTTGCTCGGTGAGCTAAATCAACTTTTTGCAATGATGAAAGCACCATTTCCTGTCGTTGGCTGTTATTTAGATCTGTTCGGTAGGTTAGCGGCAGTTCAATATTTTCCGCTACAGTTAAATCACTGATCAAGTTAAAGGATTGAAAAACAAAACCTATCTCTTTATTTCTGATTCTGGCACGCTCATCTCGGTTAATATTTGAGGCATTGTGACCAGCAAGTTGATACATTCCTCCAGTAGGTGAGTCTAACAGTCCCAGCAAAGACAGTAGGGTTGATTTACCACAGCCTGAAGGCCCAGTAATGGCAAGGTATTCTCCTTTAACTATGGTTAAGTTGATATTGTGCAGTGCTCTGGTTTCTATTTCGTCACTAACAAAAACTTTATTAAGATTCTTTAGTTCAACTAAAACTGCTTGTTTTGTCTCTGTAGTGTGGGTTTTCTTATTGGTTACTTGTTCCATGTCATACTCCTCGGGTTATGCTAATTGCTTAGACCTATTTGTTGATGTTGTTGCCAGTTCGAGCTATCTGAGATAATGATGCTTTGTCCTTTTTCTAAACCGTGCTCTATTTGGATGTACAGACTCGACATATGGCCAAACTTAACCTGTTTTTTATTAGCGTAATTGCCTTCATTGTCTATCAGATAAATGTTGGATTGACTGAAGCTACTGGCAAACATAGGACGCTTAACAAACAGTGCATTGGCTATGGTGGTGATTTCAATAACGCCATCTACAGTGAGCTCAGGGCGTACTTCTTTGGGCAGGTCACCAAGAAGTTCTACATCTATTTGCACTGAACTATTAATTACTGCGGGATCAATGCGCTGAACTATGCCTGAGATTTTACTGCTGCGAGTATCCAAGGTCACTTTTTGACCAATCATCACGTCCTTTATCTGCTTTTCAGGAATTCTGAGTTCAGCAATAAAATGGTCACTTCTAGCAAGCATAGCTAAGTTCGTACCGGCATTGACCTGTTGGCCTAACTCCATTGGCATTTCTTGCACTATGCTGTCCATAGTGGCCTTAACTTGTAAGCTGTCTACTTGCTGTTGAATACGTTGGACACTTTTGCGCATGCTGTTTAATCGGGCTTCACTAGCTTGGTTTTGCGCCTGCTGATTTTGTCGCCTTTTATCTAAACGTTTTTGTTCGAGCTGCCAACGTTGCTTAAACTGCGAGACATCAATCTTCACTTCTTCGTAGGCTATTTTTGATATAACGTCTATGCCTTGCCCTAATAGTTTTTTCTGGGCATCTAAAGTCAGTAGCGATCTTTCGTGATTAAGTTTTTCATTGATAACCGCAATTTCTTGATCTAATAAATCAGATTCTAACGAAATTCTACCGGCCTTAGTTTGAGCTGATAGTGCCTGTAGCTGCCATTGTGCTTCTGTTAATTGCTGCTGTAACTGTGGATTACTTAGCTCTAGTAGTACATCGCCTTTTTTTACTATTGCACCCGCCTTTTTGAATATACGTTCAACTCGCCCAGGTATATTAGTGGCTATCCAACGAATGTCTTTAGGTGCCAATACGCCAGTGCCACGAACGGAGATGTTTAACTCCCCTTGTTGCACAGTGTCGATTAATAAACTGCTTCTCTTTGCTAAATATGAGGCACTGCTTTTATTAAATAAGAGGATTGAAATCAGTGTTGCAGCGATTGTAAGACTGATAATTGTCTGCATTTTTTTAGTTATTTTGTTTTTCGTCTTGGCTCGAACTATATCCATAATCTTCTCGGTGCATTAGTGTTTAAACCTGTTGTCAGCAGGTTTGTGTTTTCAGATTAGATTTACTATAGAAGGCCGCTTAACGATAAAATAGACATGCTAGGTAAAGTTTTCAGGGGCAAAAGTTTACAAAAGTTTGCATTTGATTTTTCTAACTATTGATATGCTCTAGCGTTTTTATGATATCAATGTAGCGGTAACAAGTTTGGTATGAACTTGCTTGTATGTAGCGTTGAGTCAATGAAAAGGCCTTTACCTGTAACGCTTTTTGATAAGTTTTTTGAGCTTGGCAATAAAGTCTTCAGTCTCTCCTGCTCAAGCTCTTGGTAACTTCTTAGTTTTGAATGGCAAATAATTTTGCATTAAAGCGAAAAGGACGACTAACCTTTTAGCTGGAGGAACAGTTTTTTTGCATTTGAGTATCATGAACTGCGAGCATTGATTTAATACTAGGGCTCAGTTTTTTGAAGAAGTCATTAACACTGCTTGTATAACAAGACTCCTTGCCAAGCTCTGAATTTATTTCCCCATGAGATAAATCTACGGCTAGAACCTCTCCATAGGTTCCAAAGCTTTTAGCTTTTTTAATGAAATGTTTAGCCTGATAACAAGCAAATTCACTTCGTCGTGAGCATATTGCTAGAAATGGCGGTAATTTATTCGTCATTGAATGGAAAGGTGATGCCTTTTGCCAATCAAGATAAGTTTCACCAAATATTGCCCTGTAAAATTCAGAGGGGTTAGAGGAAGTCATTCTTTTTACGATATCATAAGCAGAGGTATCCATCGAAACAGTGCCTAACCATGGCTTTATGCCTTTTTTTGTAAGAGCGTTATATTGAGATGATGCTAGAGCAACTAAGTGTGCTCCCGCTGAATGACCCATTAATATGAACCTGTCTGCAGAACCTCCCCAAGTACTAGCGTTATGTTGAGCAAAAAGCAAAGCAGTAGAGATATCTTTTACTTGTTCTACCGGTTCAATTTTAGGTAGTGTGCGATAATTGCTAGAAATAAAGACAAAACCTTTTGCTACCCAGTACGCTACTTTGTTTTCAAACTCTGCACTATTAGTCTTATCCCCCCCGCGCCAGGCACCGCCATGTATCATGAAAATTACTGGAGCACCTTTTGCACCACTAGGCACATAAATATCTAGTGTTTGATCTGTATCTTTACCATATGAAATATCAGACAGTACATTTATGCCAGAAGGGGGTGTGTAGCTATTTGAGGTGTTTTTTGCATATGTTGAAAAACTTATGCTAGCTGTTAGTAATGCGAGTAATATTTTAGCGTACATCTATTATCCTTTATGGTTTATTTAGTGTGTTAATTTTTAGATTTCATTAACTCTTGTTTAGGAATACTGTTGACCACAGCATTGAATACAGCTTATAACTCTTCGCAGGGAAAGTTGATTGGAGCTAATATAGAAGCTTGCTTAAATTTAAAACAGTCACGTTAAGTAAACTTTTAAAGAGTAAAATTTTACAAAAGTTTACATGCGATTTTGACGAAATCCGGTATCTTGAACTCACAACGCTAAAGCCCTACTATTAGCACCTATTAGAAGTACCAGTAAAAGTAATAAGGCAAAAAATTGAGCATCAAACCTAAACTTCTTATCGTAGAAGATGAGCCGGCTATATTAAGAGGCTTAACCGATCTATTTGTTTATCATGGTTATCAAGTTGAAAGCGAAAGCGATGGCGATAAAGGGTTATCACAAGCACTGGATGGGCAATATGCCTGCATTATTTTAGATGTAATGTTGCCCTCTAGAAATGGCTTTGAAATATGTAATTTGATTAGAGAACATTCTCGTAGCCAACCCATCATGATGTTGACGGCAAAAAATTCAGAAGAAGACATTATTAATGGTCTGACGCTTGGAGCGGACGACTATGTAGCTAAACCTTTTTCTACGTCAGAACTGGTTTTACGAGTCAATGCTTTGGTTAGGCGCTCAGGCTGGACAGGTACAGATAATACTATTGTATTAAGCGAAGAGGTTTTTATTTGCACGCAAACATTAGCTGGTAGCTCGTATCAGCAGGATACTAAATATACTCGGCGTGAAGTGGAGGTTTTAAGTTACTTACAACGTCAGCACCAACCCGTTTCACGTGATGAGTTACTTAAGGAAGTATGGGGCTATAAAATAACTAAGGATATAGATACGCGCACAGTTGATATCCATATTGCAAGAATTCGCAAGAAAATAGAAACAGAGCCGAAAACTCCTAAGCATTTAGTCACTCACCGAGGTGAAGGATATCAACTTTATGTTATGTGAAATGCTGTCTAATATGCTCTCTATTTTATTGGTTGTCCTATTGGCTAATTTTACGCCGAACATTGCGAGTAATTAACTTGAATTTTTCAGATAACCGTTTGCTAAATTATGCTCAGCGTTTGCGTAGATTACGCTACCTTGCCATAGGTTTTTTGTTGGTTTTATTAATCCCTCTGGCTACGCTGCTGTATTTTGGTTTTCAGCAAATTGAAAAGAATTTACTCAGCGAGTATCAGCGTGAAGCAAGTAGTTTTGTTCAGGTATTTAATAGAAAACTGTATAAAAAACTTACCTTTACTAATATGTTGTCAGTGGATGCCTTTGATTATTATCAGCAGGTATATAACCCGATCACTAAGCAGCCTCAACAGGTAATATCGCCGTTGTCTCAGCTAAATCTGTTGCAGTTAAGCGAAGAGCAGCAAATAAAAGGCTTAGTTGGCTTCTTTCAATACAATAGCCAAGGAGACTTTAACAGTCCGGTCTGGCCATACCCTTTATCTGGCGATGCGAATGAGCTTGAACAACAGACGTTAGACCCTGAATTAGCGGTACGTAAAAAAGCAGCCGTCAAGGTATACCAGATTATGTCTCAGTCTAAGAAAGTGCAGCAAATGATTGAGCGAGGCTTTGACAAAAGTGATCAGTATATTAGCGTTATTTTTGATGTTCCTGAATATTTAATCTTTTATCGAGTTGCCTCTTTTGCAGAGAAAATTCGCTTGCAAGGCTACTTAGTAAAGCGTAAATCCTATATGCGCCAGCAAATTATCGACATCTTGGAGCTTAGAAACTTTAATAGTTCAGTGTTAGTTAAGTTGAAGGATGTTAACTACTCTGCTGAGCCAGACCTTTTTTTCTATGAAAGTTTACCTGATGGTCAAGCTAAAGTGACTCACTCTGTAGAGTTAGACAAGCGTTTTGATCAGCAAACCATTCACCAGACTAAACTGCAGTGGCCCTACAGAAGTTATTCGGTATCTCTGTCGACTATAGCTTTGCCAATGACAAACGTTATGCTCTATAGCAGTATTTTTATCGTGGTGTTAATTACTGCAATTCTATCTGCATGTTATGGTTTTTATCGCCTAGGAGTTAAACAGTTGGCACTGGCAGAGCAAAGGCTAAATTTTGTTTCTTCGGTTAGCCATGAGTTAAAAACGCCATTAACTTCAATTAGCATGTATTCACAAATGCTTAAAGAGGGCATGGTAATGTCTGCTACACACCAGCAAGATTATTATGAGTTCATCTATGATGAAAGTGAACGCCTTACGCGGTTAATTAATAACATCTTACAGTTGTCTACGTTAAATCATCAACAGCAAGATGCCCAGCCGGAATATACGCAGCTGACCATTTTACAGGATATTATTCGCTCTAAAACCTCTTCGATTATTGAAAAGAATGGTTTTCGCCAAAATATGGTGATGGAAATAGATAATGCTGAGGAAGTACTGGTGTTGGTTGAGCAAGATGCTTTTGCTCAGGTGATCATTAATATTACCGATAATGCCGTTAAGTTTTTTGATCAACAGCAGATCAATTCTGCTGCTCGACAACAAATTGATTTTATATTTCGCCATCATCCTAAGAAAAAGCACATGGTACAGTTGGAAATACGTGATTACGGTGAAGGTATAACTGAGGCACAGCAAAGCAAAATTTTTGAGCTTTTTTATCGTGGAGGTAATGAATTAACCCGAACAACTCAAGGCACGGGCATAGGATTGGCATTAGTTAATGAGTTGGTATTAGCTCAACAGGGAGAAATTAAAGTCGAAAGAAGAGAGCCTGGTTTAGCTATGCTGGTTTCATTTCAAGCCAAAGTCTGAGTCGATGTATGACTGTTTAGTAGAAAGCATAGTTTAATTAACTATCTATCTGGTAGGGGAGTTGATTTATCTCAGCTGCTTACTAGCAGATTAATTACTTAAAAAGAGCAAATTTATGAGCTTAACGAGTAAAAATTGACAGGTTAAGTTGAATGCTATCGCCTAACCAGTAGGCGTAATCAGTGTGATCCTTTAAGTTATTGCCAGTCTGTGCATGCACTAAGATAGTAAGACCTGCTCGGTTATCACTTAACCATGGGATAAGTTGCTTGAACTCATGCTCGGAGAAGCTTATTTGGCAACTCCACTTGGGATGTGGACCGACAGGTTTTTGATGTACTCTACCCACATCTACCTTAAACAGTTTACCGGCTTGAGCGCATAAATCACTGGCAAATTGCATTGTATGATTGTCAAAATAGACATGGGCGTGATAATAGCTGTGGATGTTTATTGGTCTTTGGATTTCAATCATCAATTTTAGCCTTTTTCAGTAAGTTTGCTGTTATAGGTTTGCAATAGAAAGTTTGATAACTTCATTGAGCTCTGAAAGCCTAGCTCCATTTCGTGCCATGACTGACAAACCAAACTGCAATGACAGAATATAATTAGCCATCACCTCTGCAGAGCGTGCATTCGACAAATTTCCGTTTGATATTTCATTATTGAAGAACTCTGTTAATGAAGATTGAGTTAAGGCATTTATTTCGAAAACAGCTTGCAGAGCATCGTTAGGTAAACAAGTGCTGCCAACTTCACAAGTACTGATGCAAACAAAGCAACCTCCGGGTAAGTTCTTATCCGTGACCATTTCTGCTATCGACGATAAGTAACATTCTAGCCTTTCACTTAAAGGTTTACCCAAAGTCATAAGCTGCTCCGCGTGGATCGTACCGTGCTTTTCAACATACCTTGCCAAGGCACTTTTATACAATTTTTCCTTGTTGCCAAATGCCGAATACAAACTGGGCTTATTAATGCCCATAGCGGTAGTTAAGTCAGCCAGTGAAGTTCCGGGATAACCATTAGTCCAAAATACTTCCATAGCCTGATCAAGGGCAATGTCTTTGTCAAAATTACGGTGACGACCAGCTTTCATTTTATATCAACTTAGTTTGCTTAATTATCTACTTGCAATTATGTACCGATAGGTATAGATTGTCAATTATGTACTGTTCGGTACAAATTTAATAATTAAAATATAGAGGTACAATAATATGAGTAACTTAATTGGAAAAACTGCAGTCATTACAGGTGGTAATAGTGGTATAGGTTATGCCACGGCACAAAAATTTAAAGCTGAAGGGGCTAATGTCATTATTACAGGTAGGTCAACAGAAAGAGTTCAAGAAGCAGCAAACGCATTAGGCGTTAAAGGCATTGTGGCAGATGTGACTAATTTATCTGCACTGGATGACTTAGTTGGGCAAGTTAAAAGTGAATTTGGTCAGCTAGATATATTATTTGTCAATGCCGGTATTTTTGCGCCAGCCGCAGTTGGGCAAAATACAGAAGAGATGTTTGATCATCAGATGAATATTAATTTTAAAGGAGCTGTATTTACTATTGAAAAATTCCTACCACTATTGAATGATGGTGCTTCTATCATTAATTTATCCTCAATAAACGCATACACGGGTATGCCTAATACCGCAATTTATGCAGCGTCAAAGGCTGCTTTAAATTCGTATACTCGAACCGCCTCAACAGAACTCGCTCCGCGAAAAATTAGGGTGAACTCGGTTAACCCGGGACCTGTTTCTACGCCAATTTTTAGTAAAACTGGTATGCAGGAAGCACAGATAAATGACTTTGCTGGCGCTATTCAAAATAGGATTCCGCTACAGCGTTTTGGTCAGCCTGAAGATATAGCAAACCTTGTTGCTTTTTTGGCATCAGATGATGCTTCGTTTATTACAGGTAGTGAATATAATATTGATGGCGGAATGAATGTGAATCCTTTGTTGTCGTAAGTTTTAATCTGATTAGCTGGCTGCAGATGAATGACAGCCAGCTTACTGAACTCACTTAACGGGAAAATAGATGACTAAGCATATCTTAAGAATTGATGGCAGTATGAGAAAAAACGGCTCATATAGCCGAAAACTGGTAGACAGTTTAATAGCACAGCTAAATAAAAAGGAGCCTCACACAACAAAGACAAGAGATCTTTCCAGTGGTGTTTCTTTTATTAATGAAGAGTGGATAGCTGCAAATTTTACTGCCTTCAACGAACGTACAGCAAGCCAACACTCTGAACTACAGGAGTCTGATAAGTTAGTTAAAGAGTTGCAAGATGCTGATGTAATTGTGATTGGCTTAGCTATATCTAACTTTGGCGTACCAGGTGCCTTTAAGGCTTGGATTGATCAGGTGGTTCGTTCTAAAGTAACTTTTCAGTATACTGATAAGGGACCAGAAGGCCTGCTCGAAAATAAAAAAGCGTATGTCGTTATCGCCTCAGGTGGTACGCAAATAGGCAGTGATATCGACTTTTTTTCACGTCATATTCGCCATGTTTTGTCATTCATAGGCATTCGAGATATCACTTTTATTGATAGCAGCGGGATTGGCCGAAATGAAGAGCAAGTATTAGCTCGTGCGAATGAAGAAATTGCAATCATTTAAATAATAACAAAGCTGATAATTCGCTACTTTTAATAAAGTCATCAATGCTGTCAGTGGTTAAAAAGTAAATATCTCCTAGTTCAACCGCTAGGTTGCGACAGTCAACATCGAGCTTTACATCTAAGCCCGTGGCTTGAGATAAGTAAGATTGCTGCGCGTTAATATAAGTACTGTGATTTCGAGTGACTTGCTCTATTTCATCTTGGCGTAAGCGCTATATACGTGCATCAAAGCTCAAATGCACCAAAGTTAACTTTTTTCTGTTCGAAAGGTTTATTGCTGAGCGTGAATGCAGTGTATTTTTTGTTGCAGTGACAGCCATACTTTTTATCGGCAAAAGTAAGGCTGTAACTTTGGATAGGGTAATAAGTTAAATAGCGTTTATGCGTGAGCTAAGTTTAAAGCCAGTGTTACGGTATTGTTGTGGTGTTTGTTTAAATAAACTTTTAAATGCATAAATAAAAGATGAGTCAGTGTTATAGCCGACCTTAAAGGCTATGTCTTGTACTGGTAGATCACTTTCAAGTAAGTTTAGCGATGATACTAATCTTAGGTGCTGTCGCCAAAGAGGGAATGTCATGGCTAATTCTTTGGTGAATAATCTTGATAAGGTTCTTTCAGATGCGCCAACTAGTTTTGCCCAGTCAGATAGTTTGGTATCTTGCTGTGGATTTTTCAACAGAGCGTTAAAAATTGACAATAAGCGTCGATCTTTCGGCAACAGTAGCGACATTTTGTATGATTCACCAGTCAATATTTGATCAACCAATACAAGTAACAAATTTGAAATTTCTTGCTCTGAAACATTTGAATTAATTGCACAGTAATTGATATGCAAAAGCAGCTCTCGTAAAAATGGCTAACGGACACTGCCTTGCTTTGCTGTGGGTAATTATTATTCTTTTTAGGGTTGAGATAAATGCCAATAAACTTGGTATCAGTCATAACAAATGACTCATGTTCAGTATTGGCAGGAATAAATAACATACCGGTATGAGGAATAACAAATTGGACCGCTGCTACTTTGGTTTGCAGTATGCCTTCAAAGGGAAAAACTATTTGGTGCCAAGGATGCTTATGCCATTTATCAATATAACCTTTAGGCATTCTCTCTATTTTAGCAGTAACTTGAAGGTCAGCATGCTCACTAATTAGTAAGTTTGCTGCTTTAGTTTGGCGGCTTGTCATTGTTTTTTGTCTTTATGTAGATATCAAGGTAATTAATGGCAATGCTAACATAGCTTATCGACCAGTCAATCTAGTTTGAGATATCAATCGAGGAAGAAGAGCAAATGAAAGTACACTTTATTATTCATGAAAAATATGAAGGTCCAGGGGAATTTTTAAACTGGGTAGAAGAGCATGGTTTTGTCAGCTCTAGCACAAACATTTATTTAGGTGAAACTTTACCGTTAGAGACTGACCTTATTGATCTCTTAATTGTGTTGGGTGGACCACAGTGTCCGGCGACAACGGTAGAACAATGTCATTATTTTAGCGCCGATGAAGAAGCTGCTTTTATTCGAGCTTGCATTGAAAATGGTAAAGCCGTCATCGGCGTATGCTTAGGTGCTCAGCTTATTGGTGAAGCGCTTGGGGCAAAATTCGAACAAAGCCCACATAAGGAAATAGGCTATTTTCCTATCGAGTTAACTGAAATAGGTAGGCAGCATGAGAAGCTTTGTCATTTTAATGCTAAGGAAATAGTCGGTCATTGGCATAACGATATGCCAGGATTAACACCCGCGAGTAAAGTCTTAGCGACCAGTGTTGGCTGCCCAAGACAGATTGTTGAGTATTCACCCCTTGTTTATGGTTTCCAATGTCATTTAGAGTTTACCACTGATTCAATAGCTGAATTAATTGAAGTTTCTGGTGATGAGTTTACTGCCATTGAACATTATAGCTATGTACAAGAACCTGAGAATATAGTTGCCAATAGCAGCTCAGCTATGAATGCGTTATTATTTGAATTTATGAATAAATTAGTGCTTTCGTATCGGGAAATTGCTTTGTGATTACAGACAATTTCAAAGGTAAGCATTAATATACTTAGGTGAGAAAACATTTTTAAAAGCAGACAAGGGACAGCCGCGTGAAAAGTAAGCATTATCTGAATAAAATTTACATCGGTACAGTAGCAAAACGCTATGACATTGAAACAGCTATGGCAAAGCAATCAGTCAATACTCGTTTATATTTATCTCATGAAGGATTAGCAGGAGATGAATGCGCCGATAAACGCCATCATGGCGGACCTGAGCGAGCGTTACACCAATATCCTCTTGAGCATTATGCTTATTGGCAGGAAAAGTATGGTGTAGATATTAATTGTCAAACAGCGGGTATGGGAGAAAACCTTAGCTCAGAAGGTATGACTGAAGATACCGTATGCTTAGGCGATCGTTATCAATGGGGCGATGCCATTATTGAAGTCAGCCAACCGCGTTCTCCTTGTTTTAAACTGAATAAACGTTGGGGGATCGAGAACCTATCGGTTGAAATGCAAGCGATCAGCCGTTGTGGTTGGTTGTACCGAGTCATTCAACCAGGCATGGTGAGTGTTGATGAACCATTGATATTAATTAGTCGAGTGACTAACGCGATGACAGTGCGTGAAGTTTGTCAGGCTTTTTTTTATGAGCCGCTTAATCAAGCAGGCTTATTAGCACTAACTCAACAAAGTGCGTTGTCAGACAGTTGGATGGATAAAGTCGTACAGCGCCTTGAAACCGGCAACGTAGAGAACTGGAATTTTAGACTGCTAGGACACGCCTAACCGAATAGCTTGAAGAGTACTATTTAGAAAAAGTAGCTTTTATTGAAGTCTACTTTTTTATCTACTAATTAACTCATTTGTTGCTCTAAAGTGAAGTGTTTAAAGCACTTAGCTCTGATAAATTTTCTCATGCTTCTCTAAAAATAGCCTATTCTTAAATGATTACTGTTTTTATCATTTTAATATTGCCTAGGCTAAATATATAAATTATAGAAATCAATCCGATGTTATGTGCTGGAGAGCTCATGAACGATGATGACTTAGTATCCTTTAAACAAGATATGGATGTAGAAAGTGTTTCTTTAGAAAATGATTTTGATGAGTATTGGCATCTATTGATTGTTGATGATGACATTGAGATACATGCTGTAACGCTATTAACGCTAAAGAATGTTGAAATTCTTGGTAAAAAGCTTAAATTTTATACCGCAGAAAGTGCTGAAAAAGCCAAAGAGGTTTTGCAAAAAGAAATCCCTTTTTCTATGGCGTTAATTGACGTAGTGATGGAAACAGATAAAGCGGGCTTGGATCTTATTCATTGGATAAGAAATGTTAAAAAGGATGAGCACATACGATTAGTGCTAAGGACAGGACAGCCAGGCCAAGCCCCTGAAAAGGAAGTCATTATAAATTATGATATTAATGATTATAAAGAAAAAACAGAGTTAACTGCGAATAAGCTATACACCCTTACTTATGCTTGCTTAAGGGCTTATAGAGACATAATTGATTTATACGAGAATAAAAATGGCCTTGAAACCATTATCAAATCGTCAAACAAAATCTTTTCCCATCAATCATTGAACGACTTTACTCAAGGCATGCTTGAGCAGCTTTGTGCTTTATTTCATATTAATGCCGGAGCAGTTTTTTCAAATGTTAATTTTATTGCAGCCTCACAGGGAGAAAAAACTAGTAAGATTATTGCTGCAACAGGGCGCTTTAGTAATTGTTTAAATCACTCTTTAGAGGATTTTATTGATATGCAGGGCGATGAATCCCTAAAAGGGTTGTTCGAACAGGGAGGACAGCATTTTGGTGATAATTATTTTATTGGTGTTTATGAATCTCACTTAGGAGGAAAAAACTTATTTTTTATAGAGGGTGTTGCAGACATTAAAAGCTTAGATCGGCAGCTTATTGAAATCTTTGGCACTAATATCGGCGTAGCATTTGATAATCAGGCTATGTATGAAGAAGTAGAAATCACCCAGCGTGAAATGATTTACCGCATGAGTGAAGCTGTAGAAAGCCGTTCAAAAGAAACTAGCAATCATGTAAAAAGAGTCGCTTTAACATGTCAGTATTTAGCAAGGGTTATCGGCATGAGTGATAAAGAAGTTGATATCATTTATAAAGCATCTCCATTGCATGATATTGGTAAAATAGCGATACCCGATAAAATATTGAATAAACCGGGCAAACTTAATGACGAAGAATGGCAGAAAATGAAAACACATGCTCAAATTGGTCGTGATATTCTGGCCTCATCGGAGCTAACGGTTCTCAGAGCCGGCGCAATTATTGCCGGAGAGCACCATGAAAATTGGGATGGCTCTGGTTATCCTCACGGTAAAAAAGCAGAAGATATTCATATTTATGGCCGTATCACCGCAATAGCTGACGTCTTTGACGCACTTGTTAACAAGAGATGTTACAAACCCGCATGGACAATAGCAGAAACGATGGTCTTCTTTAAAGAAATGTCAGGGATAAAGTTCGACCCTGATTTAGTCGATGTCGTATTAAGATACCAAGATGATTTGATGGTCATACAAGACAGATATAAAGATTCACCACTTGTTTAATAATCAATGAGTTTTGCATTTATTCAGTTAATCATTCTTGGTAAGCACGTCTATCGGAAACTCAATAATAAACTGACTTCCTTGAATAAATTCACTGTTAATTTTAATGGTGCCTTTTAATGACTGTACCACTAGGTTATAAACAATATGTAAGCCTAAGCCAGTCCCCCCTTGTCCCCTTTTTGTAGTGAAAAATGGTTCAAAAATTTGATTGATGTGTTCTTCGTTTATGCCCTTACCTGAGTCGGTATAGATCAAGTTAACAGTCTCGTTGTTACTTGTTATTTCAATATTTATATCACCCTCTGTTATATTTTCAAAAGCATGTACTAGGGAATTAATGATCAAGTTAGTAATGATTTGCGCATAGGCCCCAGGTTCGCTCGTAACGGCTAATTCATCATCACAGCAAAGATCGACATTAATGTTTAAGTTCATAAATTTTGGTTTGAGGCTTTGCAAAACTTCTTGGGTATATTCTTTAATCTTGTAGGTACGTATATCACTACTGCTTTGATCAACAGCAACTTGTTTAAAGCTCATTATTAGCTTCGCTGCCCTTAATAGATTTGAACTAATTAGAGCGCTACTCTCTTTCGCTTCAGTTAAGTACGAGTTTAAATGCTTATTGGTCATTTGTTCACTGGCATACTTGTTATTTATCTGTGTTGTTTCTTCTGATAAATGTGTTGAAGCGGTAATTCCTATGCTGATCGGAGTATTTATTTCGTGTGCAACGCCTGCGACTAATCCACCCAAAGAAGCCATTTTTTCAGACTCTACTAATGATTTCTGTGCAATATTCAATTTATCTAAAGACTCCTGTAAAGCATGATTCTTTTTTTCTAACATTGCTGGGCTTGGTAACTTTAAAAAGAAAGGCAATACAAACCATATAACTATGCCTGTGGCTACAGATGTTAGCGCAGTAATGGCTTTTACTATGGATGAAATGCCATAAATAGGCTCCCAAATAACAATAGCACTGATTAAATGTGAGGTGCCACATGCCAAAAAAATGATTGAACCTGCGAGTAGAAAAAACCATGGATAGGGTAAGTCTTTCCGCTTTTTAACAAAAATAATAACAGCAGCCGTAATTGAGAAATATGAAATAGCGGTTAAAACATCAGAAATAACTGAAGTCCAAAGAATATTTGGCTGCCATAAATAACACATGCCGTGCGGCATATACTGGTCGTAGTCAAAAAATGAAGTTGAAGTCATAGCTCAAACCTAAAATGTACAGAGTTAATTGCTATAACTTATTGTAGTTGAAAAAGGCTAAACATCCTGTTTTAACAGAGATTATTTAGCCTTTGCTATGAATGATTATGAGTTGTCTTTTATTATTTTTTTGTGTTTGAGGTAAAATGATTTTCTTATCGTGATTTTGGTACAAAAGTGCTAGCTAAGTCCGCGATATCATCAACACTTTTGGCTAATGCATGCATTTGCTCCGCTACATGATCGGTTTGACTCCATGTTGCTTCAGTTGTTGTTGCAATATCACTGAGGTGATTATTGATCTCGTTTGATACACATGACTGCTCTTCGGCTGCGGTAGCTATTTGTGTTGCTGAGTGATTAATGTTTTGCATCTTTTCGACAATTGAATCAATTTTCTGATGAGAAGTTTCAGCACTGCTAACGCAATAATTGGCTTCATCTTTATTTTTGTTCATCAGCTCAACCCATTGCTCTATTGTAGTTAACATAACCGTAAGTCGTTGATGTATTTTTACTGCTGATTCTTGTGTGCGTGAAGATAGATTGCGTACTTCATCAGCAACTACAGCAAATCCTCGGCCGTGCTCACCTGCACGGGCGGCTTCAATCGCGGCATTTAAAGCTAATAAATTCGTTTGATCGGCAATAGATTGGATTTCTTCCATTAACTCGCCGACACTATTCGCTGATTGAGTAAGACTATCAGCAGAACTAGAAGCACTTTCAACAGCTTGAGCTAATAGCCTAATTTTGTCAGTAGTCTCATAAATACTGTGCTGCGACTGTTCACAGTGGCTAAAAGTTGTTTCAAGTTCACTGGCTACTTGAGTGGTATTTTGTGCGATATCTTGCGTAGATGCCTGCATTTGGTTCATGGAAGTGCTTAATTGTTCCAAGTCATTCTTTTGCTGAGCTAATGTATCTCTGGTGGCATCTAACCCTTGACTGACTTTGCTCATTACTGCTTTGATTGGCTTAGCGGCATCAACAGTACGCTCAATAATTGCTTTTACCTTAGTTTTTAATAAAGAAAAATTAAAGTCAAAAACGCTAGCTGTGCCCTTACCGAAATATACTTTGCGAGAAATAGAGTCAAACATATTTTGCATGCGCTGGGCACGTCTTGCTGTTGGGATGATATCAGACCAAAAAACCAGTATAGGAGTTACAGCGCTAATGGCAGCAATAATTGAAGCCATGATGCCCAAGTTGGTAAAGATAAATGCTTGAGCGATAAGCGAGACTACGACTAAAAAAGCAAATTTATGATTTTTGGTTAACTCAAAAGTTGTCCAGTTATTTTGCTTATTGATGGCTTGGTATATGTCTCTGGCATTTTGAGTTAGTGTTGTCGAAGCAACCGTGCTGATACATTGAAAGCCAATCACTTTACCTTGTTGGTATTGCGGGGTGATAAAAGTATCTAGCCAAACACTTTGTTTATCTTTGCTTTGCAGCAACATAAGGCCTTGCCAAGAAAATCCTTTTGCTAGCGTTGAAGATAACTCATCTAAAACGCTTTTAGGCATATCGTTATGCGTTAAACGTCGGGTATCGGTATTAAGTAACTCACTTTCATCAAAGCCCGTTGTTTGGCAATAAGCTTGGTTTACGTAGGTATAGTTACCATTTAGATCGGTTACTGAAATTAATTGTTTTGTTTTTGACGACATAATTACTTTACACTCCTTAAGTAGATGGCATGGGCGTATACTGGTGTATTACACAAATATATCAGAAAGTTATCGCGTTAGTTTGATTTATATCGACAGATGTTGATTTTTATATAGCTATATATTTTAAGCTTAAGTCGTTAGTTGAGATAAGAGAGGGGCTGTTTATTCTATGTAGTACAGCTTCCGTTTTTAGAAGCTATAAGCAAGACCTATAGATATATTGGTATCAAACCAAAGAGCATCATCAAAGTAAGCCGCACAGTTTTCTTGTTGGCAAAATAGTGGTTCATCATCTTTTACTAAGGTTGCATATGCGCGCACTTCGGTAATAAAGGTAAGCTGCGAGGTCAGTTCATGGCGAGTGCCTATAGCTGTACTTAATGACGGGTAAATAACATTGTCAAAGTCGCTATCAAAGTAACTCGCACCAAAACCTAAAGAAATGGTTGTGCTATAACCAGACTCTTGAATAAGGCTGACACCATTAAAGTGTACATATAGAGTATCGAACTTTTGATTGACGTTACTTAGTTGATTACCTGCTATATCAGCGCCGTTAAAGTCTCGGCTAATATAGTTAATCAGTAACTGTCCTTGACCTTGGTTTTTTGCTCTTTTCGCGGTGCTTTCTTGCCAAGCTAAACCTAATGAGAAGTTAACTTTATCGTCAACAGAGATGCTTGAGTTATTATCAACACCTGCTAAGCTCGGGCTAAAGGTATAGCCAACATAGGATGATATTTCAAATTCAGTGGCATAACTAGGTAAAGTGTAACTGGTTAGAAAAATGAGCAATACCGCACGAATATAACGCATAGTTAGTACCTGAATTGGATTTTAGCTGTATAAGAAAAAGGATATTACCTAAAAAATAGTTGCGCTAGGCCAATTCCGCAAGCTAAGTAACGAAAATAATTAGATTAATTCAAAAGAAAACCAATGTAGCAGATAGCAAAAAAACTGTTAAGCTCAGCTTACTTTTTGCAGCTGAGCTACTTTATCAAGTATTAACCTAAGCACTTCACCACCAACTTGGTTACTCGCTAAACCATGCTCTTTACCAATTACTGGCAGCTCTACATTGCTAAAATGTTGGATAGTGCTTTTTCCATCTTTATTGATTTGGTGCACTTCTAGAGAATCAATAATAAAAGCTGCTATGGTAATACGTGTCGTCGCTTTACCCAACAGGCGCTTTTTTTGCTTATTAGCTTTCGCTTCGATAACGGCTGGGTTAATTTCCCCCATAGGTTTTTGAGTACTATCCTTTGCCAGAGCAGCGGCCAATTCAGCATTCATCTCAGGGTGCTGCTTTGCATAAGTTTTAGCGGCAATCTCAGGGTATAGAGCAGGGTAGTCTATAGCTAGCTTTTGACTTATTTGCTGCTGTAACTGACTCAGATTAGATACGCCATTACTCGCTATATTTTTTATTAAGTTAAAACGTAGTTTGTTAATGGTTACTTTGTCGACCTTGATATGTTGAACTTTTTTACTGATATCATTGTTATGTTTTTTTTGCTCTGATGACGCTGGCACAGGTGCAAGTTGTACCAAAACTTGTTCAATAATGACTGAGTCTTTCGGGAGATAATCTTTGGTATTAGCTAATGTTAATTGCTCCAGTATTAAAACCCCGTTATGACTGGTGAAATTTGCCTGTTTAACATCTATTTTTTGACCGCTGTAATATTGCCCCTGCAACACTACTTGACTTTTGAGGTAGTCATTTAATGAACTATCCGCTAAATACCACAACATGGTGCTAAAAAACATTAATAAGGCGAAGGCGACTATAGCTAATTTATTCAAGATTATGTTCTCGTTAATAGGTAGTTGTTAATTGTTAGTTAACCCCTACTTAATTTGAGTTAAGTGGTTAATATTTTAAGCTAAGTTACCACTAAGGTAAATGTTATCATCAAGAGAATAGGTTATAGTGAAATAGTCATTATTCTATTGGTTAACCCATTCGAGAAAACCTTTATGCCTGCTATTGAAAAAACAACTCCTGAGAAAAAAACGTCATTCGTCAGTCGCTTACCTTTATTCATTATCCTTACTGTCTTGGTGAGCTTAATTATTTATTTACAATGGCCACAAGAAAAGCAACAAAAAGGGAATTATCAACGTACTGTCGCGGTAAAAATGACACCCGTATTATTAACTGAATTTATTGAGAGTGTAGAAGCTGTAGGTACTGCTCGAGCGAATGAACAAGTGGAAATTACCAGTAAGTATTCTGATTTAGTCGATGAAGTCTACTTTGAAGATGGTCAGGTAGTCAAAAAGGGCGATATTTTAGTTAAGCTTAATAATTTAGCAGAGCAAGCTAAAGTCAGTGAGTTAGCGGCTAATTTGTCAGAATCTCAAGCGCATTTACAACGTTTGAACGATTTATTAACGAGTCGTGCAACATCAAAGTCACTCGTTGATCAGCAGGTGGCCAAAACCAAAGCCATTGAAGCGCAATTACTTAGTGCGCATGCAAGGTTAAATGAAACCACAATCACTGCACCTTTTGCCGGTGTTTTGGGCTTTCGTGAAATTAGTCGAGGCTCATATATCGATGCCGGAAATGTCATTACTAGCTTAGATGATTTATCGCAAATCAAAGTAGACTTTTATTTACCTGAGCGTTTATTGACTCATGTGCATCTAGGTCAACAAATTACGGCCGCAAATAGTGCTTATAAAAATAAAGCATTCATCGGTGCAGTCACTGCCATTGATAATCGCATTGATGCAGGTACTCGTAGTATTAAAGTACGAGCGACAATTGCCAATGATAAACTGAAATTACGTCCAGGTATGCTGCTTAATATCAGTGTTATTTTACAAGTTGAAGAAATATTACAACTTCCTGAAAGCGCTATTATCCCTATTGAAGATAAACACTATGTTTTTGTTGTGCATGACGATATTGCGCAGCGAAAAACAATTAAAATCGGTCGACGCCATCCAGGTGTAGTAGAAGTACTTTCTGGTTTAGTAGCCGGTGAACAAGTCGTGGTTGAAGGTGCACTTAAATTACGAGAAGGTGTTGCGGTTACTATTTTACCGCCAAATAAAGTAGAAGCTGAAGCTAAGCAGCAAGACAAAGAAGGTGTGGCTTCGGGGAGTAAAGTTTAAGTGATTTTATCTGACCTTTCCGTCAAGCGTCCTGTTTTTGCTACGGTAATTAACTTACTCATTATTACGTTTGGTATTGTCGCTTTTATAATGCTACCGCTGCGTGAATACCCTGACATTGATCCTCCCGTGGTTAATATCAGCACCTCTTACCCTGGGGCTTCAGCCGCTATTGTTGAAACCAAAATAACCCAAGTATTAGAAGATAGGATCAGTGGAATTGAAGGGGTCAAAACCATCAACTCTAATAGTCGTGTTGGCCGCTCCAGCATTACTATTGAGTTTGATCTTGACCGAGATATAGATGCCGCTACCAATGATGTGCGTGACCGCATCTCAAGAGCTTTGCGTAATTTGCCAGAACAGGCCGATCCTCCAGAGGTCTCCAAAGCCAATGATGATGAAAGTGTTATCGTCTGGTTTGTTCTGCAAAGTGAAACCATGAGCACGTTAGAGCTAACTGATTACGCTAATCGTTATATTGTTGACCGATTTGCTGTTGTTGATGGTGTTGCTCGTGTGCGAGTTGGTGGCGGTCGTACTTATGCGATGAAGATTCGTTTAAATCGTATTGCCATGGCTGCGCGAAATATTACCGTGTCGGATATTGAAACAACTCTACGCTCAGAGAATATAGAGTTACCCGCAGGGCGAGTAGAGTCAATTGACCGAGATTTTTCTATTAGAGTTGAGCGCAGTTATTTAACAGAGCAAGACTTTGCCAATATGGTAATAGCGCGCTCAGAAGATAATTCGTTAGTCCGCATGGGGGATGTTGCTGAAGTATTTATTGGCGCTGAAGATGATGAAAATATGTTTCGCGGCAACGGTAAAAACATGGTTGGTCTTGGCGTTATTAAACAATCAAAAGCGAATACTTTAGAAGTTGTCAAATCGGCACGAAAAGAGATGTTTAACATACGAAATGGTTTACCTGTAGGCACAACCATTACCAATAGTTATGACAGTTCTGTTTTCATTCAAGGCTCCATTGATGAAGTTTATAATACCTTAATCATTGCTATGCTAATGGTCGTTTTGGTTATTTTCCTCTTTTTGGGCAATGTCCGTGCGACTTTAATTCCTGCTGTTACTGTGCCCGTTGCTCTTATTGGCTCGATGATGACTCTATCTTGGTTTGGCTTTTCTATTAACCTATTAACCTTGTTAGCTTTAGTACTTGCCATTGGTTTAGTGGTTGATGATGCCATTGTGGTACTAGAGAATATATATCGCCGCATAGAAAGAGGGCAGACGCCATTGATGGCCGCTTTTGAAGGTGGTCGAGAAGTCGCTTTTGCCGTTGTTGCCACGACCCTAGTACTTGTCGCGGTGTTTGTACCGTTAGTTTTTTTATCGGGTAATGTTGGCCGTTTATTTACTGAGTTTGCCATTGCTATTGCTGCTGCAGTGGTCTTCTCAAGTTTAACTGCCTTATCGTTAACGCCGATGATGTGCTCTAAAATGCTAAAACATCGTGAACGAAGCTCTTCTTTTGGGCAAGTACTCGATAAAGCGTTTAGTAAATTTGAAGCGGCTTATGGCCGCGCGTTAAAAAATAGTATTCACCAACCTGTGCTTATTACCTTAGTTTTAGCTTTAGCATTAGCTGCAGTTTATATGTTGTTTACTAAGTTGCCTTCTGAATATACCCCTAAAGAAGATCGCGGCAATTTCTTTTTGATCATGCAAGGTGCAGAGGGAGCGAGTTATGAAAATAACGTTAAGAATATGCAGAAGATTGAAGAGAAACTCTTAGGTTATCAAGCGCAAGGGGAGTTAGACCGAGTCCTTGTGCGTGTGCCTGGTTTTGGTGGTACTGGCGGTATGGCTATTGTCGGTTTGCCTGAATGGGATAAACGCAGCATCGATACTTTCAGCTTTATTAATAAAATAAATAAAGATGTGCAAGATGTTACTGATGTTCGTGCTTTCGCCATTATGCGACGTGGTATTGGCGGTGGCGGTGGCAGTAATGCGCCAGTATCTTTTGTATTGCAAGGCAATACTTTCGGTGAATTGGCCCAGTGGCGTGATATCGTTATTAAGGAGGCGCAAAGCAACCCTAATTTATCCAATATTAACAGCGACTACAAAGAAACTTATCCACAATTGTTAGTGCAGATAGACCGTGAACGGGCTTACGATTTAGGCGTACCGGTTGGTGATATTGCTGAGACTTTAGAAACGATGTTAGGTAAAAGGCGAGTCACCACGTTTGTCGATCGTGGTGAAGAATATGATGTCATGCTCGAAGGTGATGAAAAGCAATACCAAAGCCCAACGGACATTGATAACGTTTATGTCCGTTCAAAAACCACTAATAAGCTCATTCCTTTAGCCAACTTACTGAGCATTAGTGAGGATGCTACTTCATCGCGTCTTAACCGTTATAATCGTTTGCGCAGTATCACAATTACGGCCAATTTAGCTGACGCTTATGCTTTAGGTGATGCTTTAGACTATTTAGAAAATGTTGCTAAAACTAAGTTACCTGATCATGTGCAGCTAGATTACAAAGGTGAATCCTTATTATTAAAGGAGTCTGGTAATTCCATCTTGTTTGTTTTCCTTTTAGCGTTATTAATTACTTATTTGGTATTGGCGGCGCAATTTGAAAGCTTTATTCATCCATTTGTTATTTTGCTAACGGTGCCTTTGGCTTTAGTCGGTGCTCTAGCTGGGCTTGAACTGATGGGCATGAGTCTGAACATTTACAGCCAAATAGGCATTGTAATGTTAATTGGCTTAGCGGCAAAAAATGGTATTTTAATTGTCGAATTTGCGAACCAATTACGAGATAAAGGCATAGAGTTTGAAGAAGCGTTAATTAGTGCAGCGCAGCAGCGTTTACGGCCAATAGTGATGACCACCTTTACTACGGTTACTAGTGCTATTCCTTTAGTGCTTGCGGTAGGTCCTGGCGCAGAGAGTCGTATGGTTATTGGTGTGGTTATATTTGCAGGGGTTTCTTTGGCGAGTGTTTTTACATTGTTTATTGTGCCGGGGGCTTATTATTGGTTATGCAGAAATACTGGCTCGCCTCAAGCGATTGCTAACGAAATAAGCAAGCGGCAAAATGGCTAACAGAGCCTAAGGCCCTAATTGTAGCTAAATACTATGAGCTGACATGTTAAGCGTCAGCTCCTTTTGAGGAAAATTATTTTCTTTGCTGTTTTTTACTTTCTTTTCGAAGTGCGCTTTCAAACTCGTCTGGGTACAATACAATGCCTTGGTTAGCTTGATTACTCTGAATAGGGAAGGCGACGACAGAGAGTTCATCATCCGCTAAGCCTAAGCTCCAACGGCTATACCATGTGCTTAATGATACTGCTGTCGCATTACAATCTTGCCATTCACCTGTTGCCCAGCGTTGCGCAAACTCTTGATTAGGCCATACCGGTACACAATCTTCATCTTCAGTGTTTAACATCATACAACCGTGTTCGTCGGTCAATAGCCAAACCTCTTGATTAGTCACTATTTGTTTTAACAGATAACTAAAGCGTTTTTCGTCATCATAATTTTCTATGGTGTTGAGCATTTCATCTGTTAAGACGGGTTTTGACATAATAATTAATCTACATGATATGAGTTAGTAGCTATTTTACAAAGTTATCAAGAGGCAAACAACTGACATTTTTCGAATGTCTTTGACATTGTACTTGTTCTGCCATCGACATTATTGTGAAGGTCCGCTAAAAATGACTCATATAGAAAGATACATATTCAGTTAGGGATTGGTAATCGCCGTCATTTCAAAATATTACGATGTTTTCAGTACAATGGTGTATTATGAATTATTAAACAGTTACTTATAGGGAATATGCTCATGAATAAATTATTATCATCTTCTTTAATTACTTTAGCGTTAGGCTTGTCAACGTACAGCTTTGCTGATGTTTTAACCCTTAAAGATGGCCAGAAATTGACGGGTACTTTAGTTTCTCGTGATGCTAACGGGGTGGTTTTTGATATAGCGGGTCAGCAGCTAACCTTTAAAAGTGATAATGTCGCCGGTATTAGTTTTGGTGATATAACTACGCCTACACCTGCAGTTTCAGATAAAGAGTTGAATGAAAGTAAAGCAGCAACTCAGGCAGCACCAAGCAATGCGGATACTACAAAATCTGTGACAGTACCTGTTGGAACGCGTTTAGTGGTGAGAAATAATACGACTGTTAATAGTAAGCAACATAAGGCAGGTCATAAATTTACTGCACGTTTAGAAGCTGATTTAGTGGTAGATGGTATTGTGGTTGCTCCCCGTGGTAGTACACTTTATGGGCTTGTCGCAACCGCCAAACAATCGGGAAGATTAGTTGGCAAATCAACAATTGAATTAACTTTTACCGACATTATGCTAAATAACCAAATGTTACCGATAAAAACCTCTGGGGTGAAAGCCTTAACAGAGAGTACCGCTAAAAGCACTGTAGGTACTACGGCGCGTACAGCAGCTATTGGCGGGTTAATTAGTGGCTCAAGTGGCGCTAAAGATGGTGCCAAAGTAGGTTTAGGTGTTTCGTTATTAACACGTGGCAATTCTGTGAATATACCGTCAGGCACCATGTTAGAGTTACAACTAGCGGCGCCTTTCACGGTAAAATAACTAACAGCTTTGCTATGTTCGATAAATAAAAAAGCCGCTATTTGTATCAAATAGTGGATTTTTTATCAGTGTTCTATTGTAATGTTTTGCCTAGTTATAGCTCGCTACTAGGTACATTTGTTGGGCTAATATGCTCTATCGGGTAACAGCCTAATACTTTAATAAAGTTAGTATGTGGTGTGATTTCATTGATAGCCTCTTGCAAAGCAAAGTTCTTTAAATTAGCTTCGACATCAATATAAAACATCTCCTCCCATGGGCGGCCTTGAATAGGTCGTGATTCAAGTTTGCACATGTTGATGCCTTTATCTTTTAAAACTAATAAACACTCCACTAAAGCACCTGCCTTTTGACCTGTAGCCAAAATAATAGCGGTTTTTGCTGGGATTTGCTCTGCGACATCAACGGCTTTACGAGCCACTAAAATAAAGCGCGAGTGATTTTCTCTTTGGTTGGCAATGGATTGCTCTAAAGCGTGAAGTTGATAAAGTTGGCCACCTTCTTCACTACCAATAACAGCTATCGTCTCATCTTGTAGTTGTGCTACTTGCGCCATCGCATCAGCAGTGCTGTCACAGTACTCAATGCGAATATTTTTTTGTTTATCTAAAAAGTTGCTGCATTGGGCAAAAGGCTGGCCGTGTGCATAAATAGTCGTTATTTTCTCTAATGTTGTGTTTACAGCCGTTAATAAACAGTGCTCAATTGGTTGAGTTATTTCACCGACAATTGCAAGATTAGTATGCTGCAGTAAATCATAAACTTCGTTGATACTGCCTGAGCTAGTATTTTCAATTGGCAACATGCCGTAGTCAACTTGTCCAGATTCTACTTTTTGCAAGATATCAGTGAAGTTTTGACAGCCAGCTTCAATAATTTTTTCAGCGCGGCGAGAGAAGTAACGATGACTAGCAAGGTAACTATATGAACCTTTATCCCCTAAAAATGCCACACTCACCGTTGGTATTTGAATGTCAGGGTTAGCTAAACTTTGTAAATATGCTTGTTGGTTTAATACAGAGTCTTCGATAATGGTTTGAAAAACACTGGTGACATAATGCGCATCTAAACCTAACGTTTTTCCGTGCTTAACTAGACGAATCAATAACTCTTGTTCACGCTGTTGATCTCTGATTGGACGTACTTGCTGAACTTTACTTTTGGCAACATTGAGCGTTAAAGCACGACGTTTAGCAAAAAGTGCTAATAGATCCTGATCTAACACGGTAATTTGTTGTCGTATTTCATTTAAATCTAACTTTTCGCTCACTTGACTGCCTTTTAAACATTAAAAAATTTCGAGCACTTACTCTAGCGAGCATAGCTAAATAGTGTCAACAGTTTCTTTAGACTGTTTTTGTTATTAAAGCTCACTTAAAGGATAATTATGGTTCAAGTGCCTGTGTTTAGTTGTGCTTAACATAAGTTAATTAACAAAGCTCAACTTGGAAGTTTACTTAAAAGAGTTAAGCAGGGATGCATTGATAAATAATGGCAAAACTACAAAAAGTAGCAAGGGCCCAAGCAAGCGATCTGAGCGAGCTAACATTAGCTAAATATAGAATGTTATAAACAATGCGAGCAATGATATGGACTACGGCAAGTTGAACTATAACCTTGTTGTTATTAAAACTAGCTATTGCGAGTAACAATGCCGGCGCAAATATAATTAATGATTCAAAGGCATTTTGATGAGCGGCTAAAGCGCGCGCACCAAAGCCAGTAAGTTTGCTTTGTTGCTCCCTTGGGTGGTTATTATTGTACCCCCCTTGCTTGGCCATCGCATAAGCAACAGGCCCCTTAGCTAATAAAGGTAATAATAAAGCAATAAACAAGCAAACGATAAGTGCAGTCATAACTTTCCTTGAGTAATTTTTCGTCGTCGCTAAGGGAACAATAATTAGATAATTTAATAACTTAGCAGTGTTAATTTATATTTTGTTTCGCCAGGTAAAAAAGCTGAAGCTGTACCTTGCTCCCAGTCACTGTGGCCAGTGTGATAATAAGGACTCCATGGATGACCTGCTTGACTGGTGGGCATATGAAAAATACCTGATTGCTCATGTCCTGGGGAGACCACCATACGCTGGGAAGCGCCAAACGCTTTACCTTGTACTTTTGGCATATAACTATCGCCAGATAAGGCTTTAGCAGGCATATCCAACCAATGACCAATAAATGGTATTGCTTTACTTAACGGGTGTTTTATTGCTGTGGTATTTTCTTGTCCCCATGTTGCAGAGCTTAAGGCTTGTTCCTTACGGGTATTGGCATGTGTCATATCATCAAGGGTTTCTTGCAAAGCCGCGATAAAAAGACTCTGCCAGTCTTTTGCACCTAACATTAAAAAGTTACTTGGTTGCTGATTTACTAGCTGCCATAAAGGTGTTTCTATTTGGTGGCGAATACTGCGAAAATTATAGCTCTGCTCTATATCTTTAAGTGAAGAGTTTAATTGTGAAAAGACTCTGTCTCGAATATTTATTCGAAAGTTACGTACTAAACGGTAGCTGACCGAGTTAATGCTGGCACTTAATGCTTTATTTTTAGTTAATAATTGTTCTACTTGTTGAAATTGACTATGTTGAGTTAAAATCTCATTGGTTAATACTTTTGATAATAGAAATTCTTGCCAACGTTGTAAAAATAAAGCTTTGTCATCTAAGGCAATGTCTAATAATGCTTGTTCATCATATTCGGTTAAGTTGTTTAAGTTATCTCTGATTTGGCTAGCTCTAGCCCCTAATGCGTAACCGCCGTTGCCTAATTTCGTTAACATTTCGCCACCAATAATTCGAGAATTAGCTGTCCACAAACGATTATTATTAGGGTTTTTAACCTGAGGGTATTCACTTGCAGGTAAATAACCTAGCCAAGTGTTATCACCGTTAGACCAAGAGTTCGGAGTATCACCAATTTCACCCTGTTTTTTAGGGATTGGCCCCATAATGGTCCAACCAATATTTCCAGCTTTATCTCCCACCATCATATTTTGAGAGGGAATGCCACTGCGAGCGGCAATATCAAAAGCTTGCTCTATATTTTTGGCTGACTCTAATTCGGTTGCGGTTAAATTGACCGCTTCTTTGTCGTGAGCAACCCAGCGATAAACAAGCAACTGATTTTGGTGGTTCTGCCCTATGATAGGCCCCCAAATTGTTTCTTTAATGCTGATCTCTTTGGCTTGCTCACCTTTAACGGCAATAATTTGTTTATGATAAGTAAAGTCTTGATAACCTTCGGGTGTCAAATACTGGCTAGCGTCTTCATTAGTCGTTAACGTTATTATATCGCTGTAGTCTCCGTAGCTGTTGGTAAAACCCCAAGCAATATTACCATTGCTACCGATGACTATGTTTGGAGTGCCGGGTAGTGTTGCGCCAGTTATTTTTATTTTTTCTGCTGTTTTTGCATTGGGGTATTCAAATGAGGCGCGAAACCAAGTATTAGGCACTCGAATGCCTAAATGCATGTCATTGGCTATTATTGCGCTACCTGTGGCACTGATCTTTCCGGATATTGACCAGTTGTTTGAACCTGGAAAACTATCACTTTGATACTTACTTGTATCTGTTTGAGCTAGTAATGGGTTTATGGTTAATAGTGACTGGTTAGCCGTACTTTTATTCAGTCTCTGTTGTTGCAATAGTTGCGCACTTGATGCTGCTGGCCATGCTCCTTGAGGCAATGGTGATGGAGCATAGTGACTGTTATCTATAGCGGCGTCCCATATACTGCCTTTAGGGTTTAAAAATGCATAAACCTCATCACTGAGAATTGATTTCATTAAACCTAAGGTACGTTCACGTTGACCATCAGGGTATTGCAAATCAATATACATGCTAAAGATAGTTAAAATAGAGTCCTCTTCACTCCATTGCGCAGGCTCTTGTTGTAGCAATAAATACTCAAAAGGAGAGCTTTTTAATAAAGCTAAACCTTGATTAACACCGCGGGTATATGCTTTTATTAAGGAAAGTTGTTCTTTTGGTAGTTGGTTAACAATGCTTCTTGCTCGGTCTCTGAAACGATGTCGGCGAATGAGTTCATCATAATCGAGAGCAACAGTTCCAAATAAACTTGCTAACTCTCCTGCAGAGTTTCGTCTAAGCAGATCCATTTGAAAAAATCGTTCTTGTGCGTGAATAAAACCTGTGGCAATTGCTATGTCAGTACGACTTTTGGCTTTTAATGTCGCTATGCCTTGCTTGTCACGTTCGACAATTACCGTATTTGTTAAACCTAGAACATTTTTTTTACCTTCAAGCAAAGGTAAAGAGCTTTCAATTTGACTATAAAGCCAAGTTGATGCGGTGGCAATAAGAAGAAAACTGAATAAGAGAATACTGGTAAGTGCTTTTTTCATGGCTAACAAGTGACAAAGAACAAGGTTACCTAGAGATTACCTGAAAAACTGCCTAGCCCCAAGCGACTTTACGCGTTGCACTCTTTTTCTTGGTTTTTAACTTCAGCTTTATGATCTTTTTGTAAGGGGTCAAAGGCCTGAGTGAGGCTGTTATTTGGTTTTTTTAAATATGAGATGAATTGCTGCATTTTGTCATTAAAGATCATCGCGCTATCAAAAAAGCTATTACTACCATGTAAACTATGTTGTTTAGGTAGTTGTTCAGCAGCTGCTCTGTTGACACTAGAGAGCGCAAGGCGACTAGATACTTTGTGTGCAAAGTTAGTATCAATATTTTTTACGTATTGAGTCATAATGTTGTTAACAGGGTTGCTTGGTAAACTTGACAAGCGACTTTCAAAACGTGATGCGGCTTTAGTTGAAATAACGTGTTCGCTACCTACTTTTAGGTAATGTACTGACATGGTAGGTTTTGCGACAACTGGCTGGATAAGCATTGCTGAACCAAGGATAATCGTACTACTAAGTAGTAATAATTTAATTGATTTCATGCTGTTATCCTTTAGCTTCTGTTATTAACTAAATAATTTCTTATTAGTTTGTGATTGTTTCGACGGCTTATGTTACTAAACTTTTACAATTGTTACTATAAGTGTTGTTGGATTATTAACCTAGCCGTTTGAGGTGAGCTGCTTTTTTAATACGTTAAGTCGCAGTTTACTTTGTTGGCTGTTTAGTGGTTATGGATAAGCGCGTACTTATAGCACCACTTATTTAGACAGTGGTATTGCTTAAACAATATGAACGGACTTTGAAGGAAATTATTTCAATAAAATTTAAAAACATTACAAAATGTAAGAGCAAGTAAGTAATTGACTCATTACTTACTTGCTCTGTAAGGACTAAATTATTGGGAATTATTTCTTAATTGTTGTTTTTTTTCTAATCGACACTGGTGCAATAAAGGCTCCGTATAACCGTTAGGTTGCTTAGCTCCTTCAAATATTAATGCGCTAGCAGCTTTAAAGGCAATGTTATTAGAAAAATTATTACTCATGGCTTGATAGCCTTCATCCATCTCATTTTGTTTATCAACAATTTTTGCCATTTTCTCTAAGCTTTGTTGAACTTGCTCTACAGTACAAATGCCGTGTTGTAGCCAATTAGCAATGTGTTGACTTGAAATACGTAAGGTGGCTCTATCTTCCATCAAGCCAACATCATTAATATCAGGTACTTTTGAACAACCTATGCCTTGATCTATCCAACGAACAACATAACCGAGAATACCTTGGGCGTTATTATCTAGCTCTTCGTTAATTTCGGCCTGACTCCAACTTGTATCTTTCGCTAACGGTATTGTTAAAATATCATCAAGTTTAGCTTTTTCTCGTTTAGCAAGTTGCGCTTGCAAGTTGAAAACATTAATTTGATGATAATGTAATGCATGTAAGGTTGCTGCGGTAGGAGATGGGACCCATGCGGTATTAGCACCTGCTTCTACATGATTAATTTTGGTCGCTAACATGTTGGCCATTTGATCTGGGATGGGCCACATGCCTTTGCCTATTTGTGCTTTTTGGCTAAAACCACAACTTAAACCAGCATCAACATTATTGTTTTCATATGCGCTTATCCAGGGGGTATTTTTAATCTCAGCTTTACGTGCCATAGGGCCAGCCATCATTGAGGTATGAATCTCATCACCCGTTCTGTCTAAAAAGCCAGTATTAATAAAGACAACACGATCTTTCGCTGCATAAATACAATTTTTTAAATTAACACTCGTGCGTCTCTCTTCATCCATAATACCCATTTTTATAGTATTTCTTGGCAAAGATAACGCGTCTTCTACACGAGAAAATAATGTCTCAGCAAAGCTTACTTCTTCTGGGCCATGCATTTTAGGTTTAACAATATAGATAGAACCTTCATTGCTGTTATGGTGTATACCGTTGCCTTTTAGATCATGCAAAGCAAGTAATGAGGTAATCATGGCATCCATAATTCCTTCAGGCACTTCTCGACCTTGGCTATCTATAATGGCACTGTTGGTCATTAAGTGGCCAACATTACGGACAAACATTAAGCTACGCCCCTTAAGTGTTGTCGTTTGGCCTTCGAGCGTTTGGTAATGTCGGTTGTCATTCATTTTACGAGTAAATTGTTGGCCATTCTTATTCATCGAACAAGTTAATGTGCCAGTCATTAAACCTAGCCAGTTACGATATGCCACTACTTTATCTTCACCGTCAACAGCGGCCACAGAGTCTTCACAATCCATAATTGTGGTTAAAGCAGACTCAAGCATGATGTCACTTAACCCTGCAGTATCGCTTTGGCCAATAGTGCTTGTTGCATCGAATACTAACTCTAAATGTAAATCGTTATGTTTAAACGCTATAGCTGAAGGTTGGCTAATACTGCCGGTAAAACCAATCAGTGCACTGGCATCTTTTAAGTGACTTTGTTCACCATTGGATAAGGTCACGGTTAGCTGTTGTTCGTTTAAGTGACTTTTATCCAAGTGGTAATTAATGACATCTTTATGACTCGCATTTGCCAGGGGAATAGATTGGTCTAAATACTCTTTGGCAAATGAAACAACCTTTTGTCCTCTGACGGGGTTATAGCTGCCAGCTTTTTCTGCGCCACCTTCGTCGCTAATAATATCCGAGCCATAAAGCGCATCATATAAACTTCCCCAGCGGGCATTAACAGCGTTTAGCGCAAAGCGTGCATTCATAATAGGCACAACTAATTGTGGGCCAGCCATAGTGGCGAGCTCTTTATCAACATTATGCGTATTGATGTTAAAGTCATTAACTTCAGGCACAAGGTAGTTGATATCAGTTAAAAAACTCTTGTAGCTTTCAAAGTTGAAAGCATCTCCTTGATTGCTTTGATGCCATTGATCTATTTTAGCCTGCAAAGTGTCGCGTTTCTCTAATAGCCTTAAATTTTCAGGGCTGAGATCTTGGATGATGGCACTAAACTTTTGCCAAAATTCATTGGATGAAATACCGATATTTTTGAGTGCTTCCTTTTCAATAAAGTCAAATAAACATTGGCTCACGGTTAAGTTTTCAATGGTTGTTGTGTGTGACATAGATCCTCCAGTCGGTATAGCCAAGGTATGTGTTTAACCTAGCGGTAAAAGAGATAGCAAATTAGGTGCTCATTCATTGTAAGCTGCACGGTTTAATTCATGCTTGGCTTATCGTGTGAATGAGTTGTTGAAAGTTTTCATCTAGATTGCTTGTTTTAGCCATCCTAGGTTGAATTAAACACGCAGGCAATAGCACTAAAGTAAGCACTAAGCTGAATTTACTCTTGAATTTATTAAAATATCAAAATATTGTTTTCTTAACTATTTGAAAGATATAGTTATATTTTAATGGTATTCATGTGGTTTATTAATTTGTTCTAGCGTATTACACTTTATGATAACTGCTATTCACATGGTGAATGGCTAGTGCCTTTGTTATTTTAATTGAGCATGTTTATTAGTTGTATAGCGCTAAGTAACATTAGCAAAAAACAGAACAGCGAGAGGTTGGAGGTATATGAATAACAGTGAAAAGATTGTAGCGACTACATTATAGTAAATATGGCTATAATGTAGTCGCTGCATTCTGCTGTTTGTAAGTTAGTTTAGCCGACTTGTTTGAGGGCTTCAGCGCAGCTATTATTTTTTCTTAAGTATTGCTCAATGTTTACTTTGTTTATTTGCTCAGGTTTCATGAACTTTTGCGCGTAAGTTAAATAGATGCCTGAGGTCAAAAACAATTCAAATAAGTCAAAATCAATGTGCTGATCAAGAGCAAATTTATGCAAAATATCAACGGCGACACTCAGTGGTTTAGCTTTTTTATACGGCCTGTCTGCCGCAGTAAGTGCTTCAAAGATATCAGCAATAACTAATACGCGCTCTGGAATAGATAAGTCTTTAGCGGTTAACTTTCTTGGGTAACCTGTGCCTATTAATGTTTCGTGATGCGTTGACGCGTATTTAGGAACATTTTTGAGCTCAGGAGGGAAGGGCAGCTGCTCTAACATTTTTATCGTACCGATTATGTGTTCGTTAATTTTGTACCTATCTTCAGTGGTTAAAGTTCCGCGAGAAATGGATAAATTGTATAATTCGCCTAAGTTATATAAATGCTCAGGTACCGGCATTTTTATTGCTAAATGTTCTTCGAAGGTCGGTATTTGCTCTCGAGCATAAATATGCTCAACCTTATTTGATAATAGCTGTTCAGTTACAGGCAAACTCTGTACTTTTTTGGCCGATGTTTTTGCTATATGAGACTCTTCTACTGGTGACAAACCTAACCTATCATCGAAAAATCGCTGCCAAGTAATGTCGGCTAATTGAGTTAAACGTTGTACTTTTTCGTCACTCATAAATTCACCGCCAACATTGGCTTTGGCAATGAAGTCAAAATCACTATGAAGTTGTGCCTGTTGTTTTTTTAATGCGGCAAGTAATAAATCATGTTGGCTTGGGTTATCATTAAGTTGCTGGTAATAATTAATTTCTGCATCACGCCAAAGCACTTCAAAGCGCATTCTGATCTCATGAATTCGGTTATAAATAGCTTCTAGTTTTGAGCCTTTATCAACAATATGTTCAGGGGTGATGATCTTTCCGCAATCGTGTAACCAAGCCGAAATCTTAAACTCACGGTATTGCTCTGGTGTTTTAAAAGAAAAACTATTAAAGGGTCCGTCATCACTTGCAGCAGCGGCGTCCGCCAACATTATGCCGAGTTCGGGCACACGGTTACAGTGGCCACCGGTATAAGGTGATTTATCATCAATGGTTTGAGCTATTAACTTAATGAAAGAGTCCATCAGCTCTTGTTGCTTTTTCTCATGATCTTTTATTGCATAGGACATATCGACTAGAGATGCTGCTAACGAGTCTATCTCTTTTATATTGCTGACAACTCTAGTTACTTCTGAGTATTGTCGGTTTTTGATTTTATCATTTTCAATGGCAAGCAATTTTATTGGCCTGACTATTGGACCAGAGAATAACCAACTGATAGGCAATACCAACAATAAACACACTGTAGTAATGAGTATCGACAGCTTCACTTTTGCAATGCTAGCTGCAAAAATCGTTTCTCGGGGTACGATAATAGCCAAAAATTCAGAGTGAGACTGATTGACAGGCGTAAGGTGCATATAATGACTTACATCATCAATCATAAGCGGCAATAACATACCGTAGTTTTTCGGATCTTTGGCGGAATTTACTAGTGCAACATATGGTACAATGGCTTGTTTTTTAACATCATTTATTGAGGCGGTTGGATTAAGCCATTTTTTGTCTAAAGCTAATTTTTGTTCGACTGTTATCTGGGATAAGGCAAGGTTAATTATTTCCATCAACTGGCTTTGCGAATGTTTTAACATAAAGTGCAGTGAGTTATCCAAGCTAACCGGGGAAAAGTTTATTGCTGTATGGTATTGAAAGTCTGTTGTGAGAAATTGTTTTTGGGTATAACGAAAAGTTGCTTCGTGATCTAAGCCGGCGAAAACTTCCCCCTGGGTTACTGCGTTCAACACTGACTTTGTTGTCGGGTATTCAATAATAGTGATATCAGGAAAATATTTTTCGATAATTTTAATGACAGACCATCCTGTAGGTATACCTACAGTTTTGTTATTTAATTGCTGAAGATTAGTGATGTTAGCATTATTAGCTTGGGTGATAATGGCAAAAGGTAAATCAACAAATGCATCCGAAAACAAACCCTTTTTGAGGTTGTTTTCTGTCTTTAACAATGGCTGAAGCAGATCAATATTATTGTTGTCGAAGCTTTCAATGAGTTCTTGCCAAGTGAACCCATTGGTATATTCAAAATTCAGCCCTGTCATTTGTGAAATTATTGATAAAATATCAATACTGTAACCCTTGGGTTGGCCTGAAATTGAGAAATCAATTGGCGCCCAGTCAGTTTCATTTGATACCTTAAGTGCAGGAGTACGAGCTATAAGTGCTTTTTGCGCTACGGTTAGCGGAATTTTAGTGACAGTATTAAGTAAATTTTGATTAACTTGTTTGGCTTTTTGAGAGTGCTGGTTACTTGCAATGATTTCGCCAGTGCCTTGATATAAAAATATTTTTTTGTCTTCAATTCCATCGTCACCTAAGCCTTCTTTAGTTAAATAAGACTCAAAAGAAGACAAAGCAATATCAATAGCTAATACGGCATTTGTTTTTGGTATTTTTGCCGAATAAGTTTGTCCCGGAGCCTGTAAGTGCTGAAACATATAGGGAGCGGTTTTACTGACCGTGTCAGCTTGTGCATTTTGATACCACAAGCGTGAGCTTGCATCGTAGCTGCTCTGATCTTCACGGATTGAAAGTATTTCAAGTTTATTATTAAGGTAGCTAAAACGACGTATTCTCTTTTCATTTTGACCATTGATAGTAACAATAGCCCAGCGACTTTCCGGCGTTGCATCTAATTGTGAGCGGATAATAGGGCTGGCGTTTAAGTTGATCACCTCATAAAAATCACCATTGCCAAAACCTATGTAAACGGCATAAAAATTACTATTGTTTTTTAGCATTTCAGCAAAGACGGGCAATGCTGATTTGTTCACTGTATTGCCATCGACTAGGTCAGCTAATTTAGCAAACATTCGAGTAGTGCTTTGGGCTTTTTCGTCTATAGAATGAAGTTGTTGCTGGGTATTGTGACTGGTTAATGAAAATAGCTGACTAGCGGATTCCGTCGCCATAGATTGGCTAAAGTGGTACTGCAAGCTGATAGCTATAGTTGCAGTAACTATGGTCGCTAAAACAAAAATACTCACAACGGTAAAACGAATAGTATGCTGTTTTATTTTTAATACGCGCATTGCTTTATCGCGTATAGCTGAAAGTAGCTTCATTTTAAATCCTTTTATAAATGGCTTGCTAGTCGATTGTCATCACTACAAATAAAATAACCTAGGGTAAGGATAATTTAAAGCTATTTAGTTAAGAATTTGTTAGTTATGGGTAAATTTTCAGTCAAATAGCTATGTCGTTTAAAATATTGTTAATAAAGCTGGAATGAGCCAAGGGCTGATAAGTGCGGTAAGTAATGCTGAAAATATCAAAGCGACTGAGCTATAGGCAACATGTTCATTGCTTATTTTAGCCAAGACAGCAGTGCCAATAACGTGGCTCGCTGTACCAATGGCTAACCCTTGAGCTTTGGCTGATTTTACCCCGATAATGGCTAACCACTTCGGCCCTAATAGTGCGCCAAATAGACCAGCAATCATTATCGAAAAGGCTGTGATTGAACTGTCGCCATTGAGCTGCTCTGTGAGAGCTATACCTATCGGTGTTGTTACCGACTTTAATGATAGCGCAACAGCTATTTCAGGTGTTGCAATCAATAACATAGCGGACAGAAAACTTACGCTAATGACTATAACGATACTTAAAAATAGTATGCTAAATATTTGCTTATAATGGAATTTAACTTGCTGCAATTGCATGTATAGCGGGAAACCTAACGCAACAATAGCGGGCTCTAACATGAGCGTAAGTATATTTATTGCTTGTGTATATTCATGATAACTGATGTGCGTAAACAATAAAAAGGGCACTAATAAGCAAATTGCTATTAGCATTGGGTTTAACCAAATAAACTGCCATCTTTGCTGTAAAAATGCTGCTAATTGATACAAAGCCATCGTCAATAAAGTCAAAGCTATGCTTATTAGTAATTGAGGTGCAATGTCGGTGAGAAAATCAGTGATTATCATGGTTGATTTTCTCTATTGTTGACGAGGTTTTATTATCAGTTAAGTAGTGTTCACTTAATAAAGCGACTAATGTTAGTAAGATAAAAGTAGTAATAAAGATAATACCAATAAGAGCTATACCGTGCTGTGCAATTAAATCAAAGTGATTAATGATTCCCACACCTGCGGGAACAAAACATACTCCCATATGCTTGATCAACCAATGATTTGTTTTACTGACTCGCTTAGGAGTTAACCACTTTAGTTGTAATAACAAGCAATATACCACCATGCCATATAAGCTTGCTGGTAAGCCGCCAACCGCAAAATTGATCAGTTTACCTATGGTTAAACTCAAACTAATAGCAAAGAGGGTATAAAAAATATTCTTCATGACTTTAATGATGCATAGTCTTTAGTTTACATAACCTCTTGGCATTTTTGTGCTGCTGCAATGACTAATTGTCTAAACCAAATATGGCTTGCGTCATGATGCAATAGAGGACTCCAGATCATCTTGAGTTCAATCTCAGGTATTTCAAAAGGAGGTTTTACAATGGTATAGTTTTTATCATTTTTATGTAATAAAGCTGCTTTTGTCGGCAATGTTGCAATTAAGTTATCTTCATATGCCAGCTGCATCGCGACATGATAGTTACGAGTGAAAACTTTTATATCTCTTTTCTTACCTAGTCTAGCCAGTGATTCATCTACCCAACCAAGCTTTTGCACATCTTTGGGATCCATACCAACACCAACACCAAAGCCAGTTTTTGATACCCAAACGTGCTTAGCATCTAAGTATGAGTTGAGGTTAAATTTACTTACTACAGGGTTATCGGCACTTAATAAGCAAGAAAAAGAGTCACGCCAAATAGCTTTTTGGTGAAAAGACTGCGGTAACTCATCGAAACGATTGATTGCCATATCTATTTTACCAGCCTCAACATCATGAAAAGTAACATCGCTAGGTGTCATGATATCTAAAGTGATATTTGGAGCAACTTTATTCAAGGATCTTAACAAGGTAGGTATTAAGGTCGAAGCAGCATAATCGCTAGCCATAATGCGAAATACACGCTGACTGTTAAGTTCGTTAAATTCTTCTTCACCTTGTAACGCTTCTTCTAATTCAAGCAATATTTTTCGAATGCTAGGCGCTAATACCCGTGCACGCTCAGTTGGCACCATACCATCTGAAGTACGTACTAAAATAGGGTCGCCAAATAAAGTTCTTAATCTTTTGAGGCCATTACTCATTGCCGGTTGGGTAATATTTAACTGACTAGCGGCCCGAGTTACATTCTTCTCACGTAACAGCACGTCTAAATAGATCAATAAATTTAAGTCGATTTTAGAAATATTCATAAAATTAATGGCTCTCTAAATAAATATAATGAAACCATATATAAGCTAAATTGTTATTTATTACAATGATTCTTTAGTCAAAGAATGCAGGTGATTATTAGAAAATAGCTAGATTATTAGGATATTAAATACTGTTATTCGTTTCGTGAATGACGGTAATAGTAAATATATATTTCAAAAATACTTATCGCTTGGGTTATTGTTTTTGTTGTCAGGTGTGGTGGCTTACGAGAAGGGTTACATCATCAGTGAACAAGCAATCGACATATTGAAAAAACAGAAACAAATAATATTTATTAATAAGACTCTTGGAGAAATGGACATGGCTAATTATCAAAATGCAATTGAAGCAGTTAAAGCAATAAAAGAAAAAGCAGGTAGTTCTTGGGCTGCTATTAACCCTGAGTCAGTTGCACGTATGCGTGCACAGAATAAATTTAAAACTGGTTTAGAGATAGCTCAATATACAGCAGATATTATGCGCAACGATATGGATGCTTATGATGCTGATAGCTCAAAGTACACACAATCTCTAGGTTGCTGGCACGGTTTTGTTGGTCAACAGAAAATGATTTCTATCAAGAAGCACTTTGAAGGTAAAACAGATCGTCGTTATTTGTACCTTTCAGGTTGGATGGTAGCAGCACTTCGCTCAGAGTTAGGCCCATTACCTGATCAATCAATGCATGAAAAAACCACGGTTGCAGCTTTGGTTAAAGAGCTATATACCTTCCTACGTCAAGCTGATGCTCGTGAGTTAGGTGGTTTGTTCCGTGAATTAGATAAAGCGAATGAGCAAGGTGATAGCGCTACAGCGGCAAGTATTCAAGATCAAATTGATAACCATGTTACTCATGTTGTGCCAATTATTGCTGATATAGATGCTGGTTTTGGTAATGCTGAAGCGACTTACTTAATGGCTAAGCAAATGATTGAAGCCGGTGCTTGTGCTCTTCAAATTGAGAACCAAGTTGCCGATGAAAAACAATGTGGCCATCAAGACGGTAAAGTGACCGTTCCTCATGCTGACTTTCATGCAAAAATTCGCGCATTACGCCATGCTTTCTTAGAGTTAGGTATCGACAATGGTATTATTGTTGCGCGTACTGATTCGGAAGGTGCGGGTCTTACTAAAGAAATAGCCGTTGTTAAAGAGCCAGGCGATCAAGGTGACCAATATAACTCTTTCTTAGATGTTGAAGAAATTGATGTAGCAGATATGGCCGAAGGCGATGTATGTTTCAACCGTAACGGTAAAATTGTTCGCCCTAAACGTTTACCTTCTGGTTTATATCAATTCCGTGAAGGCACAGGTGAAGAGCGTTGCGTATTTGATAGCATTGAAGCCATTAAAGCTGGTGCAGATCTGCTTTGGATTGAAACGGCAACACCAAATGTAGCTGATATTACAGCAATGATGAATGATGTTCGTAAAGAAATTCCGAATGCTAAACTTGTTTATAACAACAGCCCATCATTTAACTGGACGTTAAATTTCCGTCAACAAGCGTTTGATGCAATGGTTGCTGCGGGTGAAGATGTATCAAGTTATATTCGTAGTGATTTAATGAATGCGGACTATGATGAAACTGAATTAGCAGCTAAAGCTGATGATAAAATTCGTACTTTCCAAGCTGATACATCACGTGAAGCGGGCATCTTCCATCACCTAATCACATTACCTACTTATCACACAACGGCATTATCGGTTGATAATTTGGCTAAAGAGTATTTCGGTGAAGCGGGTATGCTTGGTTATGTAGAAGGTGTACAGCGTAAAGAGATTCGTCAAACTATCGCCTGTGTTAAACATCAAAACATGTCAGGCTCTGATATGGGTGATGACCACAAAGAATACTTTGCTGGTGAGAATGCACTTAAAGCAGGCGGTGCTAAAAATACCTCTAACCAGTTTTAAAATTAAAGCACAGAGGTGATGCCAGCTAAGTAAACGCCATAGTTTTAGCTGTCATCATGACCATTGAAATCGCCATTAAAAAGGCTAGAGTGTTTGAATATTCAAACGCACTAGCCTTTTTTGTTCTCTTCTTAACCATAGCTCTTTCTATAACGGTGCGAATAAGCAGTTCCGCTTTAATAGAGTTAACTATAAATTTATCAACAGTATATAGAGAGGTTTTTTTAATGATAGCTGCCTGAAAAGCGTCAGATATAAAACAAAATGACAAAGCAATAAATAAAATCAAACAATAAGTGTAAATTAATTACACTATTAAACACTTGTTGTTGTAGTATGAGTGACTCGAATTTTTCAATCGATTTTTTGCCTTAAGGAAATGTTTTGTTTTCATCTTCTAAAAAGCAACTATTATTGCTTAATACTAATGCCGAGCGCTTTGCGAAATTAAAAGCACTTTTAATGGAAAATACTGAAATAAGTATATTAACGGCAACAACAACTAAATGTGCTATCGATATATTAAAAAATCAAGCGGTTGATTTTGTTGTTAGTAATATCAATTTAGATAATTTTGATGGTTGGCGCTTAGCACGCATGGTTCGCTCAGGCGTATTAAAGTGTGCTAGTGATACTCCTTTTGTGTTGGTAGCTAATACATGGTGTGAACATTTAGCGAGTGCTACGGCGCGTGAATTTGGCATTAATCGCCTTATTGCTTATTCTGAATGTGAAATATTGCCTGACATTATTAACAACAATGAGTTAACACCACTTGAAGATATGAAAAAAGCTTCTTTGCTGGTGATTGAAGATAATGTTGATACTCGTCAATTGGTTAGCAGAATTTTAGCGACACGTTTCAATATAGACAGTGCTGAAGATGGCGAGCAAGGCCTAGCACTTTGGCGCAAGAATAACTACTCACTAGTTCTGTTGGATGTAATGCTGCCGGGCATGTCAGGTAATCAAGTACTTGATGTGATGATGCAAGAAAAACCCTCACAATCAGTGGTTATCATGACCGCCAACCATACGATGGAATTAGCAGAAGAGTTGATGCTAAACGGCGCAGCCGATTTTGTTACTAAACCTTTTCGCGCTGAGCAGTTACGCCGTGTCTGTGAAACTGCTGCTCGCCGTGAAGATTTTATTATAAGCAATGAGCAGTTCGCTGACAAAGTAGATTCTTTAAATAGCAGTAGAGCGCAATATAAGCATATCTCAGAGCAACATCAAAACCTGCTCGATCAACTCGGTTCAATTATTATTGAGCTAGATGCCCAAGGTAATATTTGCTTTTTAAACAAAGCATGGGAAAAATTTACCGGTTATTCAATTGGTGAGTCACAGCAACGCTCCTTACTTGATTTTATGGAAAAACCTCAAGCAACTGGCGGGCACATTTCCAATGAATTAAAAACAATTCTTTTGGGCAATGTACGTTCACATAGCTTTGAATTTCGTTTAAAGAACAAATTTAATGAAGAGTTATGGGTTGAAGCTCGGTTTGAAGTAACTCCCGGGGAAGACCATAAAAGTCATTGTATTTCCGGCACTATTGATAACGTTACCCTACGCAAAAAAGCACAAAATGATCTTGAATACTTGGCCATGCATGATGGCTTAACTGGCTTGTTTAATCGGCTCTACTTTGAAAGTGAGTTACAACAATATGCAGCAATGGCTGCTCGTGGTAACGGCCCCCATGCATTACTGTATTTAGATTTAGACCGTTTTAAAGTGATAAATGATACTTTAGGGCACCATCATGGTGATACCGTATTACGTAATATTGCAGAATTAATTCGCTCAAAACTTAGGGAGTGCGACTTCATTGCCCGTATTGGCGGTGATGAGTTTGCCTTGTTATTACCAAATACCAACCAAGCCACGGCTTTTGATTTGGCTTGTAATATCTGTAAGTTACTTGATGATTATCAATGCAAAATAGAAGGGCAAGTCTTTAAAGTAAACTGTTCTATTGGCATTGCAGATATGAACGGTGAAGAGTTTGTTAATGAAGAGTTTACCGCACAAGAGTATATGAAGCGTGCTGATATAGCATTGTATGCAGCCAAGAGAATGGGGCGGAATTTGGCACATATCTATAATGAAGATGATGTGTTAAGTAAAGACTTACAAGCAAGCTTAGAGTGGGCGAGAACGTTACATCAAGCAGTAGCGGATGATAATTTAGTATTGCATTTTCAGCCTATTATTCATATTGCAACTGGTGAAGTTGCTTATTACGAAGCCTTAGTGAGATTAGAGCTTGATGGAAAAATAGTCATGCCGGGCGAATTTATTCCAGCGTTAGAGCGAGAAGGTGACATGAGCTTGCTTGATAGGCAAGTGATCAGTAAAGCGATTTATTACCTTTCCGAGCATGATGGACTCACTAAAATTGCAATAAATCTCTCAGCGCAAGGGTTCAGTGATGAGCGTTTGCTGCCATTAATTAAAGAAAAACTCGCTCAATATCAAGTTGATGCTAATCGAATTATTTTTGAGTTAACCGAGAGCGCTAGTTTAAGCAACATTACAGCGACTCAACAAATGGTAGAGCAATTAATCGCCTTAGGTTGTGCTTTTTCAATTGACGATTTTGGTACTGGCTTTAGTACTTTTAGCTACTTAAAACAATTGCCTGCTCAATCAGTAAAAATTGACGGCTCTTTTATCGTTGATTTAGCGACTAACCCAGTGGATTTAGCACTTGTTAAAGCCATTTACGAAGTCGCCACTGCTTTAGATAAAAAGACCGTAGCAGAGTTTGTTGAAAATGAAGCCACGCTTAATATTCTCGCTGATATAGGAGTCACTTATGCGCAAGGTTACCATTTAAGTAAACCTAAGTCGGTGAATGCACTATTTGAATAAGGTTTTAAAATCCAATGTGAGGCTGTAAGTGAACGTGAGCAACGAAGATTCATCAGTGAAAGCAGAGATAGATAAACGAAATTGGGATAACGCCGACCTTATTGTTGAATATCTAAAAATACTCAATGTTGATTACGTTTTTGGCGTGCCAGGTGGCGCAATAGAACCACTATATAATGCTCTAGCTAGAAGGCAGGGCGATGGGCCTACGGTTGTCGTGGCAAGGCATGAAGCTGGTGCGGCATTTATGGCCGAAGGTTACGCTAGAGAAACAGGTAAGTTAGGTGTTTGTTGCGCAACAACAGGGCCAGGTTCAACGAACTTAATTACCGGTGTCGCTTCTGCTTATGCTGACAATGTGCCTATGTTAGTGATTACCGCACAAACCCCTTTGCCAAAATTTGGTAAAAATGCACTGCAAGAGTCCTCATGTACAGCAATTGATACCGTAGGCATATTTAAAAAGTGCACCCGTTATAGCACGTTAATATCTCATACTGAGCAAATGAATACTAAGATCATTGCTGCTCTAATGGCGGCAAATCATACACCCAATGGCCCTGTTCATATTAGCATCCCATCAGATATTCTTCGTCAATCCGCCACAAGTGACTCGCAAGTCAATATTAACCGTCTGATACAAGATATTACTTTGACAGACAATGCTGCCGTTGAAAAATTAACTTACATGATGTCAGACGCTTGGCGCGTGGCTTTGTTTTTAGGCAAAGGTTGTGGCGCTGCTATTGATGAGATTATGCGATTTTCAGATCTAACCCATGCGCCAATTGTTACGGGGCCAGCAGGCAAACGTTGGGTGGATGGTTTCCATAAACGTTACCGTGGTGTTTATGGCTTTGCTGGTCATGAAAGCGCTCAAAAAACCATGGAAGATGATGATATTGATTTAATTATTGCAGTTGGTACCCCAATTACAGAGCTTGGAACTGGAGGTTGGCAGCAAGATTTATTGAGTAAAAAACTTGTTCATATTGATACTACTATTGAGCATTTTTCACGTACTCCTATGGCTAAGCACCATGTCTGCGGTGATTTAAAATCAATATTTCAACAACTTAATAACAATATTGAAGAAGGTCTAAAGTGGGGAAGGTCGTGGGGCTCGGTGGATGCAATTCAAGTAAAATTTAAAGAGCAAGAATGTGCTGCTTCCACTCATGGTTATCAGATCAGGTTAAACGATCCGCAAAGTTGTCTTGCTGATGCAGTACCATTAAAGCCTCAACGTGTCGTAACCGAGTTTGCTAAAGCTATTCCTGCCAATTTTAGATTACACCTAGATGCAGGTAATGCTTGGGCTTGGTTTACCCATTATTTTCACCGAAAAAATGCGCAAGGAAATTATCATATTGCTATGGGCTTTGGCTCTATGGGCTGGGCAATTGGCGCGGCGATTGGCAGTAGCCTTGGTAGCAAAGATCCTTCCGTATGCATAACCGGTGATGGCAGTTATTTGATGTCAGGACAAGAAATAACTGTCGCATTACAGCATCAGTTACCTGTTATTTATGTGGTTTTAAATGACGGCGTTTTAGGTATGGTGAAGCATGGTCAAAAGTTAGGAGCTGCCGAGGAAATAGGTTTTGAATTACCAGAAATTGATTATGCTAAAATGGCAGAGGCCATGGGAATTGAGGGCATAACTATTCGCACACCTGAAGAGTTAGTTGAAATAGACTGGTTACGATTAGGTAGTAAAAATGGCCCAACAATGATTAATTTAATTATTGATGCTGAGGAAGTTCCACCTATGGGACAAAGAGTGAAAGGTTTGGCTGATAAAGGTGAATCAGCTACGCCGGGTGGATAGAAATAATAAGATTATTTAAAAGTTGAGCAGCTATCTCAGCGAGTGGTTA
>Ga0114909_1000098_pt1 | contig 66920 bp, 66 predicted proteins | sample MalvireepMed_906_FD_87290 | JGI IMG/M metagenome (GOLD analysis project Ga0114909, IMG submission 87290) | Marine viral communities from the Global Malaspina Expedition - Malaspina viral metaG DeepMed_906 | ecosystem: Environmental > Aquatic > Marine > Oceanic | place: Mediterranean Sea...
GCATACCGCACGTTATTATTTTAGTCGCTTATTACCGCGTCGATTATCTCTAATGGCTAGTATTCATTCAGGTAGTGATTGTTTGTTTAATCTCGATGACGATTTATTTTAAAAACATTAATTAACCACCTGGTTAACTAAATAATACAGTTGTGTACTTATTAAGGGGCTAAAATTTATTTTCAGCCCCTTTTTTTGGGATTAACAAACACAATAAAGCACAAAACCCCACAAATTCATCAGCTTCCTTGAATGCCGCAATTTTACTGATGTTATAGCCAGTATGAGTGTTATTGTTTTTCGATTTCGTTACTTGACATACCCTTGCTTAGTTCACTAAACTGTAGCAATGTGGAAAAAAGTGGGGAATTGTGGATCTTAGCATTTGCTAAAGAGTCATAGTTCACTAAATGAACAATAATTATTTAGAATAAAAATAAAAACTATGTTTAGAGGCACTAGCGCTATTACGCTTGACAGTAAAAATAGGATCACGATACCAACCAAGTATCGCGAAGAACTATTGACTGATTGCCAAGGAAAAATGGTTTGCACAGTAGACATTCAACAGGCTTGCTTATTGCTTTACCCATTAGCTGAATGGGAAGAAATAGAATTAACTTTGGCAGGTTTATCCAGTACCAACCCACAAGAACGTCTATTCAAACAAATTATTCTAGGCAATGCCAGTGATTGCGATATGGATAAGAATGGTCGATTGCTGATCAATGGTCCATTAAGAAAGCACGCCAACTTAGAAAAAAATGTCATGTTAGTTGGTCAGTTAAATAAGTTTGAAATATGGCATGAAAGTGCATGGCAAGCGCAAATGCAACAAGGTATTAGCAAAATACAATCAGGTGAAATTGAATTGACAGAACGTTTGCTTGATTTGTCTTTGTAAAATAGTGATGTGGGGAATAGCTTCGCATACAAGTTAAAAATTAAGGTTATAAAAATAACAACATGGAATTTGACACTACACACATTTCAGTATTACTGAACGAAGCCGTTGATGGTTTAGCTATTGATGGCGATGGTTGTTATATCGACTGTACCTTTGGTCGTGGCGGTCATTCCACTGTAATCTTATCTAAATTATCGACGAAAGGTCGCCTTATTGCTATCGATCGTGACCCTAGTGCTATTGCTGCTGCAGAAAAGTTCAAAGACGACCCGCGCTTTTTAATTGAACACCAAGGTTTTGCTCAATTAGCTGATATTGTTGAAAAACATGAGTTAACCGAAAAGGTTGATGGCATTTTACTTGATTTGGGTGTGTCTTCTCCGCAACTTGATGAAGCGGATCGTGGTTTTAGTTTTATGAAAGATGGCCCACTTGATATGCGTATGGATACAAGTCGAGGCCAAACAGCAGCAGAGTGGTTGGCGGTTGCAGATGTTGAAGATATTACTTGGGTATTACGAACTTTTGGTGAAGAAAAACATGCCTGGCGTATCGCTAATGCAATAGTTGATAGCCGTGATGAAAATCCGTTAACTCGTACCAATGAACTAGCAAAACTGATCAAAACAACAGCGCCTCAGCGAGAAATTAAAAAACACCCTGCGACAAGAAGCTTTCAAGCAATACGCATGTATATCAATAGTGAGTTAGAGCAAATTGAAAAGGCGCTTGCTGCTTCATTAGATGTGTTAGCTCCTGGTGGACGATTGGTGGTGATTAGCTTTCACTCACTAGAAGATAGATTAGTAAAACAGTTTATGAAAAAGCACTCGCAAGGCAAAAAAGTGCCCCGTGGTTTACCCATAAGCGAAGAAGAGCTGAATAAAGGTAAAAAACTAGCCTTAATTGGCCGCAAATTAAAACCAAGTAAAACTGAAGTCGAAGAAAATGTTCGCTCACGAAGCTCGGTATTGCGTATTGCGCAACGTTTATCCAGAACCAGTGATTAACTTGGCTGAGCAAGTGACATGACGGCGCGAAGAGCTGCTTTAGTTTTTGATATTTGGCATGACATTGTTCGTTACAGTTTTACCTATATTGTTTTGTTTAGCGTTTTATTATCAGCTTTTTCGGTTATTTATTACAGTCATGTAAATAGACAAACCACCAGTGAATTAGAAGTATTGTTGACGACTAGAGATGAACTGAACATTGAGTGGCGTAATTTATTGTTAGAACAAAATAGCTTAGCTGAACACAGTGCTATTGAGAGTAAAGCTAAGAAGTTATTGAACATGAAACGGCCTGATGCCAATTCAGAAATTATTATAAATTTGCCCTGATTGCTATGAAAGGTTTATAGAGAAAATTTGTCTAAAAGTGTAGTGAGATAAATTATTGATTAACTAATAAAGTAACGAGTATTTGCGTGACCAAGAAAAAAAACAATAACAAGCATCAAACCAATACAGCCCCGTGGCGGTATTACTTGGTGCTGTCTGTTATTGGGCTTATTTATTTGGCGCTAATGGCTCGTAGTGCGTATATTCAAGTTGTTGAACCTGAGATGTTGAAAAAACAAGGAGATATGCGCTCTTTACGGGTATTAGAAAATACTGTTCAACGCGGCTCCATTGTTGATAGAAATGGTGCTGAGCTTGCAATCAGTGTGCCCGTTGAAACCGTTTGGGCCGATCCTAAAATTATTATAGACAATAATGCTCTTGCCATGACTGAACATTGGCAGGCATTAGCTGACGTTCTTGACCAAGATTTAAATAAACTTACTTCTAGAGTCATCAAAAATCCAAGAAAGCGTTTTGTTTATCTTGAACGAAAAATATCGCCAGCCATGGCCAAATACATTCAAGAACTTAAAATCCCTGGCATTCACTTACGTAAAGAATCAAAACGTTTTTACCCTGCAGGTGAGATAAGTGCCCACCTTATCGGTTTTACTAATGTTGATGATAAAGGCATTGAAGGCATAGAACGTATGTATGATCAGCTGCTGACAGGTAAAGGCGGCGCTAAACGTTTTCGAAAAGATGCTAAGGGGCGCAAAATTGAAATTATTTCTGTGGAAGCTGCCGAGCAAGCGCAGAATGTTACGCTAAGTATTGATCAACGTATTCAGGCCATAGCGTATAAAGAATTAAAAGGTGCCGTACAGGCCTTTAAAGCCACTTCAGGCTCAGTCGTTGTCGCTGATATTCACACGGGTGAGATATTAGCAATGACAAATAGCCCTTCTTATAATCCGAATAACCGTCGCAATACTGCTATTCACCGTTTTAGAAATCGTGCCATAACAGATATTTATGAGCCAGGTTCAACCATGAAACCTTTAACCGCGATTACTGCGTTAGAATTTGGTTCTGTGGAAGAAAACTCTATCATTAATACTAGCCCAGGTTGGATGCGTTTAGGTGGAAGGCGAGTGAGTGACCCTATCAATCGCGGCAAACTCTCTCTTGAAGAAATTCTGATTACTTCTTCTAATATGGGAACCACCAAGCTTGCCTTGTCAGTACCGAAAAATTATTTATTAGATAAATTTTTTGAGGTCGGTTTTGGGGAAAATACAGGAACTGATCTAGTCGGCGAAAGCACGGGTATGATGCATGATAGATCACGTTGGTCTCAATTTGAGTTAGCCACTTTATCATGGGGCGCTGGTCTTGCAATTACCCCAATGCAATTAACACGCTTTTATATGGCACTAGCCAATGGCGGTATTAAACGTAAGTTATCAATCATTAAACATGACTCAGCCGAACTTATCGCTGATATTGGAAGCGAACCAAGAGAAGAGCGGATATTTTCACAAGAAAACAGTCTAGCCGTTGTTAACATGCTTGAAGCGGTTGTTGATGAACACGTACCAAGAGCTAAAATTTCGGGTTATCGTGTTGGTGGAAAAACAGGAACATCAATTAAAGCGGTAGCTGGCGGTTATGGTAACGATTATGTTGGTTTATTTGCAGGTATTGCTCCAATTTCTAATCCTAAAGTTGTCGTTGTTGTGGTGATCAATGAACCTAGTGGTGACTTATATCACGGTGGGGAAGTTGCGGCACCGGTGTTTTCCCGAGTAATGCAAGGTGCTTTACGTGTTTTGAATATTGCTCCTGATGCAGTAAGTAAAGAAGTGGCTCGTTATAAAAAAGAATTAACGGGGGCCGATAATGTCTAAACCTGCTAGTTCAAATATTATTGACGTACTAAAAAACTTTGCAATTAGTTTTTCTGAAAGTGATGACCCTAAAGGTAGATTAGCTAATTTTACTGGTGACCTTGTTAATGATAGCCGCATTACGGCAGAGGGTGATATTTTCTGTGCCATTATTGGGCATGACCAAGATGGTCGTCTCTATATTGATAAAGCTATAGCTCAAGGCGCTAAGTTGGTACTTGCTGACTGTGAAAGCCAATCAAAGCATGGTGATATTTCAATTGTTGCCAATACTCTCGTTATTAATTTCTATCAGCTTAATCAGCAGTTATTTAGGTTGGCTCAATACTACTATCAAAACCCACAAGAAAATATGACCATGATAGGTATTACGGGCACAAACGGTAAAACTACCACGAGCCAATTAGTAGCGCAAATGCTGAGCGCATTCAATAAACCTTGTGCTGTTATTGGAACCAATGGTGCAGGGAGAATAGATCAGTTACAACCAATTGAAAATACCACACCGAGTGCAAGTGAGTTACATCAATTCCTTTATCGTTTTCAGCATCAAAGTCTCAGTCATGTAGCAATGGAAGTCTCTTCCCATGCCCTTGTACAAGGCCGAGTGACTGGAGAATTATTTGATATTGCTGTTTTTACTAATTTAAGCCGTGATCATCTAGATTACCACGGCACTATGGCGGATTATGCCGCGGCTAAAAAAGCTTTGTTTACTGGTAGCGATAATCAAAAGGCGGTATTGAATTATGATGATGAACAGGTTAAATCCTGGTTATTATCCGAGACGTTAAAGTCGTCTAAAGATTACTGGTTTTTTGGGCAAGACATAACATTAATGCAAAGGCAAAGCTTTGTTTGCGCACAAAATATCAAACATCATCATCAAGGTGTAAGTTTTACCCTTGTTAGTCACCTTGGTGAGGTGATCATTGAGAGCCCATTGTTGGGACAGTTTAATATTGAAAACTTACTTGCCGCAATTTGCATCATGCTTATCGAAGGTGTAGAGCTTGATACCGTAGCAGAATTAGTAAAACAAGTTAAAGCGGTTGCTGGTCGAATGGAAGCAACTTCGGCGGATAAATTACCAACCGCAGTTGTTGATTATGCCCATACTCCTGACGCCTTAGAGAAAGCACTACAGGCTTGCCGTCAACATTGCGAAGGTGAGTTGTATGTCGTTTTTGGCTGTGGTGGCGATAGAGATAAAGGCAAACGACCTTTAATGGCAAAAGCAGCACAACAATATGCGGATCACATTGTTATTACAAACGATAATCCACGCAGTGAAGATGCTATGCAAATAGCAAAAGATATCTTAGCTGGATTTACCTTTAGCTCAGACTTTGAAATATCGAATGAAGAACATGAAAATGTTTCTGTGCTCTTAGAAAGAAAACAAGCGGTATTGAGAACTTTAACACAGGCTAGAGCACAGGATATTGTTCTATTGGCTGGTAAAGGCCATGAAGACTACGTTATTTTACCTGACGGACAAGGTAGTACTAAAAAAGTGCCCTACGATGAGCGAGCTGTTGTTGCTCAGTTCTACCATGATGATGCTGAGGTTAGACTATGATAGCACTTTCTTTAGCTGACCTAGTCAGTGCAACACAAGGGATGCTCATTGTTGATGATAGTTTAACTGAGCTTGTTATCGATAATGTTGTCACAGATAGTCGAGCTTTTAAAAACGAAGAGCAGAGAAACTCTGCTTTCTTAGCACTTAAAGGCGCAAAGTTTGATGGTCACCGATTTGTTGAGCAAGTAATCATTGACGGTTGCCCTTTAGTTATAGTCGATCATGAAATTCAGTCGATAGATAAATCGATTACCGCACAACTCGTTGTAAAAGACACCCGCATTGCTTTAGGTCATATAGCAGCTTATGTGAAAAGAACATTAGCTCCGAAAACGGTGGGTATTACCGGTAGTAGCGGTAAAACTACGGTAAAAGAAATGACTGCAGCGATCTTGTCACGTTTAGGTAATGTATTGGCAACGCAAGGTAATTTTAATAACGACATTGGCGTGCCATTAACGCTATTACGTTTAACAGCTGAGCATGATTTTGCTGTAATTGAAATGGGCGCCAATCATATGGGAGAAATTGCATATACGAGCAATTTAGTGAAACCTGATGTTGCTATTATCAATAACATTGCAGCGGCACATTTAGAAGGTTTTGGCGATTTATGTGGTGTAGCTCGCGCCAAAGGTGAAATTTTTTCTGGTTTGGGTGACTCAGGTGTTGCTCTATATAATCAAGATACTAAGTATACCGCTAAGTGGCAGTGGCGCTTAACCGATAAAACAGTCAATACATTTTCATGTGACGCTAAAGCAGATAAAAACATTACCGATGAAGGTAAGCCAGATTGTTATAGCAGTAATGTCACACTAGATGAAAATGGATGTGCAAGTTTTATCTTACATACCTTACTCGGTGATTGCGCCATAAGATTAAATATACCGGGCCAGCATAATGTTTGTAATGCAGTCGCGGCGGCCAGTATCGCATTAGCCTTTGATGCAAGCCTTGATGATATCCGAATTGGTTTGGCTAAAATGCAAGAAGTTAAAGGGCGTTTGAATCTGCATCAGTTAAGTGAGCACTTTAAACTCATTGACGATAGTTACAATGCTAACGTTGAATCAACAAAAGCAGCAACTCAGCTATTATCTGGCTATTCAGGTAAAAGAATTTTGATATTGGGTGACATGGGGGAGCTGGGTAGTGAAGCGCGTAGCTATCATCAAGAAGTTGGTCAATTCGCAGCAAACTTACCCGTTGATGTACTGTTATCCCTCGGTGTTTTAAGCCAAAGTGCTAGTGATGCTTTTCGATTGAATATTTCATCTTCAACACTATCTGCTGTAGATAAAGATAAAAGTCAGCACTTTAATGAGCGCAGTTTATTAATACAGCATTTAATCGACATCATTCAGCCAATATTAGACAGTGACGGTGCGACTGAAAATAAGCAAGAGCTTGCTATTTTAGTTAAAGGTTCACGCAGTGCTCGCATGGAGCGAGTCATCGAAGATATTAAACAGTGGTATTTGAATTCTAAGCATAAAAAGCAGGCGGAAAAATTGGATAAAGCAAGTGAAAAAATAGATGCAGTCAAAATAAACCCTACTGCAAATCAACTAGGAGCTAAATAATGCTGTTATGGTTAGGTGAGTATTTAACTCAATATTTCTCTGCTTTTAACGTTTTTTCTTATTTAACGTTTCGCGCCATCATCAGCACTTTAACTGCATTGTTTATTTCATTGTATTTTGGACCTAAATTAATTCGTTATTTGCAAAAGATGCAAATTGGACAAACAGTCCGTGATGATGGCCCTGAAAGTCACTTATCTAAATCAGGTACGCCAACCATGGGCGGCATCCTTATTTTAGCTTCCATCGTAGTGAGTGTTTTGCTTTGGGCTGATTTAAGTAATATTTATGTTTGGGTTGTATTATTTGTGGTGGTGAGCTTTGGCATTATCGGTTTTGTTGATGATTATCGAAAAGTAATTCGTAAAGATTCAAATGGCTTGATTGCCCGCTGGAAATACTTATGGCAAACCGTTGCAGGTTTGGCCACGGCAATTTTTCTGTATGCCATCGCCCAAGGCCCAAATGAAACAGGCTTATTAATTCCTTTTGTTAAAGACGTATTACCACAATTAGGAATTTTTTATGTGGTAATGACTTACTTCGTCATTGTTGGTACCTCAAATGCAGTTAACCTAACCGATGGCCTAGATGGCTTAGCCATTGTACCGACGATCATGGTCGCAGGCGCTTTTGCATTATTTGCTTATGTTACCGGTCATGCCAATTTCTCCAGTTATTTACATATTCCACATATTGCATTAACCAGTGAACTGGTTGTCGTTTGTACGGCAATTGTTGGCGCAGGCTTAGGTTTTCTTTGGTTCAATACTTATCCTGCGCAAGTTTTCATGGGTGATGTGGGCTCATTAGCACTTGGCGCGGCGTTAGGTGTTATTGCTGTATTAGTACGCCAAGAGTTAGTGTTATTTATTATGGGTGGCGTTTTTGTAATGGAAACCTTATCCGTTATTTTGCAAGTTGGTTCGTATAAAATGCGAGGTCAGCGAATTTTTAGAATGGCGCCAATCCATCACCACTATGAATTGAAAGGTTGGCCAGAGCCAAGGGTGATTGTCCGTTTTTGGATTATATCCATTATATTGGTCTTAATTGGTTTAGCCACACTTAAACTTCGCTAAGGTAAAACAAAAGAGAAAAATAAACAGTATGGCGGTATTAACAGAGTTAAAAAGCAAGAAAATTGTTGTGTTAGGTCTAGGCTTAACAGGACTTTCTTGTGTGCGATTTTTACACGCACAAGCTCTAACTTTTACTGTTAATGATTCTCGTGAAATGCCATTTAGCAATGCGGAATCCCATGCTGATTTCTTAAAGAGCTTCCCGCAAGTCGATTTAGTTTTAGGGCATTGGCATCAAGAACTCATTAGCTCGGCTGATGTGCTTATAGTTAGTCCAGGCATAGACCTAGAAGCTACAGGAATTAATGATTTTATCCGCCCTGACTGCCAAGTGATGGGGGATGTTGAGTTGTTTTGTCAAATAAATAACCAGCGTATTAATCCGATTAGTTTACTTGCCGTTACTGGCTCGAATGGCAAGTCTACGGTTGTATCTCTGCTAGCTTACCTTGCTAAAGTTCTTGGTATCAATGCTGGTCTTGGCGGTAATATTGGCCAAGGAGTACTTGACTTTCTTGCTTTAGAGCAAGCCTCAAATAATCAGGCATCAAACCAGGTTGATTTACTTATAATGGAGTTGTCGAGCTTTCAATTAGAAACACTCAGTAGTATGCAAGCCCTTGCTGCCAGTGTTCTCAATATTAGTGATGACCATTTAGACCGCCATAAAACCTTAAGTCATTACCAGCAAATCAAACAGAGCATTTATCGACAGAGTAAAGTTGCCATAGTTAACCGTGATGACCAAGCAACAATAAGCCCAAATGCAGCACAAAAAGTTATCTCTTTTGGTAGTGATATTGCGGAGGTAGGGCACTTTGGTCTTGATGTGGTCAACAATAAAAAGTGTTTAATGTTTGGAAAACAGGTATTAATTCCACTTGAGCAATTACCTTTAGCTGGCTTACATAATGCTCTTAATTACTTATCGGTATTAGCTTTAGGTTACAGTGCCGGTTGGTCGTTGACTGCCATGGTTGAAAATTTTTCAGGCTTCTCTGGTTTAGCTCATCGATGTCAACGTATTAAGACGAACGATAATATTCAATGGATTAATGACTCTAAAGCGACCAATGTTGGCGCAACGATAGCGGCTATCAGTGGCTTGTCGCCAACATTAGCTGCTGATGCTAAGTTAATACTTATTGCCGGTGGCGACGGTAAAGGCGCTGACTTTTCACCATTGAAAAGCCTTTTAGATACTGATCTAGTGACTGTTATCACCTTGGGCAAAGACGCTAACAAAATTGCCGAATTAGTGCCAAACTCAACTCAAGTTGATTCTATGCCTGCGGCGGTAAACTTAGCCAGTAGTTATGCAAATGCAGGTGATATGGTTTTGTTATCACCAGCTTGCGCTAGCATAGATATGTTCAAAAACTTTAGTGAACGTGGCGAGCAGTTTATTGCTTGCATTGAGCAGTTACCTTTTTTAGCTGAGGATGAGTTATGACCTTAGCTAATAGTGCATCGACTAAATTAACTCCGTCATGGTGGGCACTAAAATTACCATCATGGTTTACTGACTTATTATCAGGCGATGAAGGTTATAATAATGCGACTTTTGATCGCAGTCTTGTCGTTTTAGGATTCACCATGTATATGGTTGGTCTCATTATGGCTGCAACTTCATCTATGCCTGTCGCTGAACGATTATTTAACAACCCTTTTCATTTTGTTACCCGTCATGGCATTTATATCGCTTTAAGCTTGGCTATTGCTGGTGTTGCTTTACAAATCCCTATGGCTTGGTGGCACAAAAATAGTGGTTATTTGTTAGGTTTTGGCGTCTTGCTATTGGTCATCGTATTACTTATTGGTCGCACGGTTAATGGTTCGACACGTTGGATTGTTTTAGGGCCGATAACGATTCAAGCAGCAGAACCAGCAAAATTGTTTTTCTTTTGTTATTTATCTGCTTATTTGGTGCGACGCCGCGAACAAGTTATGGAAAACTTAAAGGGTTTCATTAAACCCTTAATTGTCTTCGGTGTTTTGGCTGCTTTATTATTACTACAGCCAGACTTAGGCACAGTAATCGTTATGTTTGTTACTACCTTCGGTTTACTTTTCTTGGCAGGCGCTAAATTATGGCAATTTATTGCTATGGCATTAGTTGGTGCAACTTCATTGGCAATGCTCGCGTACTTTGAACCTTATCGTTGGCGTCGAGTAACCAGCTTTTTAGATCCCTGGCAGGACCCTTTTGGTAGTGGTTATCAATTAACTCAGTCATTAATGGCTTACGGACGTGGAGAGTTATTTGGTCAAGGTCTAGGTAATAGCATACAAAAATTAGAATATTTACCAGAAGCACATACTGACTTTGTCATGGCTGTGCTAGCGGAAGAGTTTGGCTTTGTTGGTATTAGTCTAGTACTCATGCTTAGCATGGTTTTAGTCTTTAAAGCATTAATGCTAGGCAAGCGTGCGCTTGCTAAAGAGAAATACTTTGAAGGTTTTTTTGCCTACGCCATAGGTATTTGGATGTGTTTTCAAGCAGCTGTAAATATTGGTGCAAGCGCAGGTATAGTGCCGACCAAAGGTTTGACTATGCCGCTGATAAGTTATGGTGGTAGTTCCATGATAGTAATGACCATTGCTTTAGTGATATTGATCCGCATAGACCATGAAATACGTTTACAAAGCATACAAGCTACAAGTACACGCAAGGGGAGAAAATAATGAGCAAACCTTGCTTACTAGTGATGGCAGGAGGTACTGGAGGTCATATTTTTCCAGGCCTTGCTGTTGCACAAGAATTAGAGGCACAAGGCTGGCATATCCACTGGTTAGGTACGGCGAATAAAATGGAAGCTAATATTGTCCCTAAACAGGGCTATGGCATCTCTTTTATTGATATTAGCGGCGTACGAAATAACGGTTTATTAGCGAAAATACTGATGCCGATGAAGCTGTTGAAGTCATTACTACAAGCAAGACGTGTGATTAGAAATATAAAACCTAATGTGGTTTTAGGTATGGGCGGGTACGCAAGTGCTCCAGGTGGTATTGCTGCTTGGTTACTTAATGTCCCGTTAGTTTTACATGAACAAAATGCCGCAGCTGGTTTAACTAACCGCTTGTTAGCGCGTTTTGCCAGTAAAGTCTGTTGCGCCTTTCCTAATGCCTTTGCTAACGCAATTGAGGCTGAAGTTGTCGGTAACCCTTTACGCAAGAATATCACCGCTGTGCAAAATAAAAATCAGCAGCCAAAAAGTCACCGTAGCAAAAATTTATTAATTGTTGGAGGAAGTTTAGGGGCACAAGTCTTAAATCAAATGGTGCCAAAAACTTATCAAAACTTGTTGGCTTTACAATGCGAAGTGAATATTTTCCACCAGACAGGCAAGGATAAGCAAGCAGCAGTACTAGCAAGTTATCAGCAAGAACAACTAGACAGTGGAAAAGTACAGATAAGTGAATTTATTGAAGATATGGCTGCGGCGTATCAGTGGGCAGATATTGTTATCTGCCGTGCTGGTGCATTAACGGTTTCAGAAGTCGCTATGGCAGGTAAAGCCGCAATTTTTGTACCTTTACCTCATGCTGTTGATGACCACCAGACTAAGAATGCGCAATATTTAGTAAATTGTGGTGCAGCTAAGTTGTTACCTCAAACTCAGTTAAACCCAGAAAAATTAACAGAGCTATTAGTTGAGCTATTTGATAAAGAGCAGATTTTAATAGACATGGAAAAGGCAGCATTCAATGCTGCTGATACACAAGCAACAGAAAAAGTGTCGGCTTTATGCCAACAGCTTTTAAAGAGAAGAGATGATTAAGCAAACGACTAATAAATTAACTGATATTCAGCAAAATCAGAACAAAAATACACGACAAGTGCCCGAAATGCGCCGAGTTAAGTGTATCCACTTTGTTGGCATTGGCGGTGCTGGTATGGGTGGTATTGCTGAAGTATTGCTAAATGAAGGTTATCAAATTTCAGGCTCAGATATTGGCGAAAACCAAGTGGTGCAACGTTTACGTGCACTAGGCGCTGAAATAGTTATCGGTCATAACAGTGATAATATTAGTCAGGCTAGTGTTATTGTAGTTTCAACGGCGATTAATGCTGATAATCCGGAGCTGCTAGCTGCAAAAGAGCAACGTATTCCAGTGGTTCGTCGTGCTGAAATGCTTGCTGAGCTGATGCGCTTTCGTCACGGAATAGCTATTGCTGGAACACATGGTAAAACTACCACCACCAGTTTAATTGCCAGTATCTTTGCACAAGGCCAGTTAGACCCAACGTTTGTTATTGGTGGTTTGCTTAATAGTGCAGGTACGAATGCGCGGTTAGGCACAAGCCGTTATTTAGTTGCTGAAGCTGATGAAAGTGATGCCTCGTTTTTACACTTACAGCCAATGGTGGCAGTGATCACTAATATCGACGCTGATCATATGGAAACCTATCAAGGTGATTTTGAAAAACTAAAAGATACTTATATCGAATTTCTCCATAATTTACCTTTTTATGGCTTAGCGGTTGTTTGTATTGATAACCCAGTAGTACGTGAATTATTGCCGCGCATAAGTCGACAAGTAATTACCTATGGTTTTTCTGAAGACGCTGATGTTAAAGCGGTAAATTATCAACAGCAAGGCAGTGTCAGTAATTTTACCGTTGAAATTGAAGGGCAAGCGCCATTGAAGATGAGCGTGAACTTACCAGGACAACATAATGTGCTGAATGCTCTAGCTGGAATTGCCGTAGCTAAAGATGAAGGAGTAGGTGACAAAGCTATTTGCCAAGCACTAACTGAATTCGCGGGAATTGGACGTCGTTTTGAGCAGCTTGCTGATTTAAGTACTGATGCAGGCAATATGGTACTAGTTGATGATTATGGCCATCACCCTAGTGAAGTAAAGGCAACTATTTTAGCTATGCGTCAGGGGTGGCCAGATAAACGATTAGTGATGGTTTTCCAGCCACACAGATATTCTCGAACTCGTGATTTATATGAAGACTTTGTTGAAGTTTTATCTGAAGTTGATTGCTTGTTTCTACTTGATGTTTATGCTGCAGGAGAAACCCCGATTGCCTCAGCAGATAGTAAAAGCTTAACACGGTCTATTCGACAGCGTGGCCAGTTAGAGCCTGTGTATGTAAGTGATGCCGATAAGTTACCTGAACTATTAGCAACTCAGTTGCAAGATAACGATATGATCATTACACAAGGTGCGGGAAGTATTGGTGTAGTGGCTCGTAATTTAGCAAGCCATGAATTACTTAACTCTCCTCAAAAAAAGAATAATGCACAATTAGGAAAAGGTGAATAAGTGATGATGACTGAAAAATTATCACAACTAAAAAAAGAAACTATTGCTGTTTTATATGGTGGAAATTCTGCGGAACGTGATGTTTCGCTTAACTCAGGCATTGCTATTTGTAATGGACTTGAACAAGCAGGCTTTAATGCGTTGCTCATTGACACTAAAAGTTGTGCATTAACAGAACTCATTAAACAAGATGTTGAACGTGTATTTATAGCCTTGCATGGTCGCGGCGGTGAAGATGGTTGTTTGCAAGGAGCATTAGAATATCTTGGTTTGCCATATACAGGCTCTAATGTTTTGGGGTCGGCACTTTCTATGGATAAAGTGCGTAGCAAACAAATATTCAAAGCCTGCGATTTACCTACTGCTGATTTTGCTGTCATTGAAAAGAGTGATTTTAAATCATTATGTAATGAAGAAAATGCTTTAGCTGAGCTTCTTAATGGTCTTGGCGGTAAAGTTATGGTGAAACCAGCAAATGAAGGTTCAAGTATTGGTATGGCACAAGCGCATTGTGCAGAGCAATTAAAAAATGCATTAACGGAAGCTTTTGGTTTCGACCATCAAGTTTTACTAGAAGCTTGGATTGATGGACCAGAATATACAGTTGCTATTTTAGGGGATGAAGCTTTGCCGGCAATCCATATGGAAACGCCGAGAGAGTTTTACGATTATGAAGCGAAGTATCAATCAACGAGTACACAATATCATTGTCCGTGTGGCTTGAGTGAAGAAGATGAGACAGCATTAAAGGCGCTAGCCTTACGCGCTTTTAAAGCAACTGGTGCGCAAGGTTGGGGTCGTGTAGATATTATGCGAAATAATGCAGGAAAATGGCAGCTATTAGAAGTAAATACGGTACCAGGTATGACTGAAACGTCATTGGTACCAAAAGCAGCAAAAGCGCATGGTATAGGTTTTAGTGAATTAGTGACGCGGATTCTCTTGTTGAGCATTAAGGAATAAATGCAAAACTATGGCTAATAAAAATAATCACGTTAAGAAAAATGTTAATAGCAAGCCAGCAGTTCCCTGGGTATTCGGTGTTGGCGTTTTATTTTTTCTAAGCGTCTTATTTACTTTGATTAGCATCACTTGGTGGCTTGGCCAACGTATTGTCGGTCAAGAAAGCGTACCTGTTACTGCGATAGAAGTGGTAGGTGAAATGAGTTATAGCAATCGTGACGATGTAATTACGGCAATTGAAACTATCGATTTAGGTAACTTTTTTCAATTAGATGTTGATGACGTGCAAAAACAGGTATCAGCTTTACCTTGGGTTTACTCCGTAGCGGTGAGAAAGCAATGGCCAAATCAACTGAAAATTTATGTCGTTGATCAAAGCCCTGTGGCTTTATGGAATGGTGACTTTTTATTAAATAAGTTTGGTAAAGCTTTTCAGGCAGATATAGAGCGAGTAAACCATGCACTACCTAAGTTTTTTGGCCCTGAAGGAACTCAGCAGCTAGCTTTAGAAAATTATAGAAACCTCAATGAGTTACTTGGCTTTGATGGTTTGAGTATTGATGAGTTGTTACTGACAGAACGTTTCTCATGGCAACTCACTTTAAATGATGGCGTGACCTTAAATTTGGGGCGGGAAGAGCGAGTTGAGCGCATTGTACGCTTTATGGATGTTTACCCAATGATTAAAGCGCAGCTTGCATTAAAAAATAATGCTGCTAGCAAAGTAAAAATAAAAATAGAAAAACAGAAAAATCAGGCGGTTGATTACATAGATTTGCGGTATGATACGGGATTGGCAGTCGGCTGGAAGACAGTGGCTATTAAAGCAGCAGAAAAAATAGCCAATATAACAACAAGCACAATAAATAATAATAGAAAGATAGAGCTTAATGTCTAAAGTAGCAGAAAGAAAATTAGTTGTCGGCCTTGATATTGGCACCTCAAAAATCTCAGTAGCAGTTGGTGAGATCACACCAGATAATCAATTAAGTATTGTCGGTGTTGGTAATCAACCTGCACGAGGTATGGATAAAGGTGGCGTTAATGATTTGAATTTGGTTATCCAATCAATTCAACGGGCAATTAATGAAGCTGAACTAATGGCTGATTGCCGGATAAGTTCTATCTATTTGGGCATATCGGGTAAGCATATTAGCTGTCAAAATGAAAATGGCATGGTGCCAGTTAATGACAAAGAAGTGATCCAAGAAGATGTTGATAATGTCATTCACACAGCGCGCTCTGTACCTATTTCAGCAGAACGTCGAATGTTGCACGTACTGCCACAGGAATACAGTATTGACTGTCAAGATGGTATCAAAAGCCCTATAGGTATGTCGGGTGTGCGAATGGAAGCGAAAGTCCATATTGTAACGTGTGCTAATGATATGGCTAAAAATTTAACAAAATGTGTTGAGCGTTGTGAGTTAACAGCCGATCAGTTGATATTTTCTGCTTTAGCTTCAAGCTATGCAGTATTAACTGATGATGAAAAAGAGCTTGGTATTTGTGTAGTTGATATGGGCGCAGGTACTATGGATATTTCTGTGTTTACGGGTGGAGCTTTACGCCATACTGCGGTGATTCCGGTTGCTGGTAACCAAGTGACTAGTGATATCGCTAAAATATTCCGTACACCATTAAGCCATGCGGAAGAGATTAAAGTTCAATATGCTTGTGCATTAAAACAATTGGTCAGTATGGAAGAAAATATTGAAGTGCCGAGTGTAGGTGGCAGACCCGCTCGCTCGATGTCTCGTCATACTTTGTCTGAAGTAGTTGAGCCAAGGTACCAAGAATTATTTGAATTAATTCAAGAAGAAATTAGAGAGTCAGGTTTAGAAGATCAAATTGCTGCTGGTTATGTGTTAACGGGTGGTACAGCAAAAATGGAAGGTGTAGTTGAGTTTGCTGAAGAAATTTTTCAAATGCCAGTACGTATTGCTAAACCTTTGGCGGTACAAGGCTTAAAAGAATATGTAAATGATCCAAGTTACGCTACGGTTGTCGGTTTGTTGCATTATGGAATGCAAGCTTCAAGTGAAGAAGGCCGTGAAAGTAATAAAAGTGAAGGTGTTGGTGATTTATGGTCACGCCTTCAATCTTGGTTTAAAGGCGAATTTTAGAATATTTAAAGTTTATAAAAATTGTTAGGTAAAACGGAGAGAGAAAATGTTTGAATTGATGGAAGATCATAACGAAGAAGCGATAATTAAAGTTATCGGCGTTGGCGGCGGTGGCGGAAATGCCGTTGAACATATGGTGTCACAAACCATTGAAGGTGTAGAGTTTATTACGGCGAATACTGATTCTCAGGCGCTTCGTAACTCTTCAGCAAATGTGACTTTACAGTTAGGGGCTGATGTCACTAAAGGTTTAGGTGCAGGAGCTAACCCTGAAATCGGTCGCTGTGCAGCAGAAGAAGATAGAGAAACAATCAGACAAACCTTGCAAGGTGCTGATATGATCTTTATTGCTGCTGGTATGGGTGGGGGCACTGGTACTGGCGCTGCACCTGTTGTTGCTGAAGTTGCTAAAGAGATGGGCATTTTAACGGTTGCCGTAGTAACTAAGCCTTTCCCTTTTGAAGGGAAAAAGCGTATGAATTACGCTGACCAAGGTATAGAGTTTTTAGCCAAAAATGTTGACTCATTAATAACAATTCCTAATGAAAAGTTATTAAAAGTATTAGGGCCGGGTACGAGTTTACTTGACGCCTTTAAAGCAGCGAACAATGTTTTACTTGGCGCTGTTCAAGGTATTGCTGAGTTAATTACTCGTCCAGGTCTAATCAATGTCGATTTTGCTGATGTACGTACGGTTATGTCTGAAATGGGTACCGCTATGATGGGCTCAGGTATTGCTTCAGGTGATGATAGAGCACAAGAAGCTGCAGATGCTGCCATCTCTAGTCCATTATTAGAAGATGTTGATTTAGCTGGCGCTCGCGGTATTTTGGTAAATATTACTGCAGGCATGGATATCAGTATTGATGAGTTTGAAACTGTTGGTAATGCAGTGAAAGCCTTTGCAAGCGAAAATGCCACTGTTGTAGTTGGTGCTGTAATCGATATGGATATGAGTGATGAATTAAGAGTGACAGTTGTTGCTACAGGCATTGGCGCAGAAAGCAAGCCAGACATTACACTGGTTAATCCTATGCCGATTGCCGAGCCAAAAGTTGTCGGAGCTGATTATACACCAGCTGCACCGCAAACAGTTGCTCATGCAAATACTGAAACTGTCGCTATGACAGATAGTAATGTACAAAAAGTCGCTGCGGCAGATTTAGATAACTATTTAGATATTCCTGCTTTTTTACGAAAGCAAGCGGACTAATAGATTAACCATGTTTTTACAATTACTTACATTAATGAACAAAGAAGTCGTAGAAAATAACAGCTTTGTAAGGTTAAGCTGTAGTTGATAATTTTGATTTAATTGTCGTTTTTTGATATATTATGCGACCTTAAAATCAAGCGCTGATAAACGGAGTTATCCGGTACTTGATTATGCTACTTACTTTAAGTAGAGCGAAATTTTATTAATTAACTTTTGATAGCTTAAACTTAGCTCAGTTTCGGCTTACTTTAATTAGGTAATATATGGTTAAGCAACGTACATTAAAGACAAGTGTTTCGACTATAGGTGTCGGATTACATAAAGGTGAAAAAGTGCAGGTTACTCTCCGTCCTGCGCCAGCAAACACTGGTATTGTTTTCCGTCGCATCGACCTTGATCCTGTGGTTGATATTAAGGCTGCGCCAGAAGTTGTTGGTGAAACGACCTTATGTACCTGTCTAGTGAACGAGCAAAACGTTAAAGTTTCTACTGTAGAGCATTTATTGTCTGCGGTTGCAGGTTTAGGCATAGACAATTTAATTATTGATGTTGATGCCGCTGAAATTCCAATTATGGATGGCAGTGCTTTACCTTTTGTTTATTTAATCCAGTCTGTTGGAATTGAAACTTTAAATGCACCCAAGCGCTTTATTCGAATTAAGAAGCCGATTAAAGTTACCGAGGGTGATAAATGGGCTGAATTATTGCCTTATGAAGGCTTTCGAGTCAACTTTGCGATAGAGTTTGACCACCCAATTATCGCCAAAACCTGTCAAACCATGAGCATGGACTTTTCAAGCTGTTCTTTTATTAAAGAAATAAGTCGTGCCCGTACTTTTGGTTTTATGAAGGATATTGAGTTTCTACGCTCACATAACCTTGCGCTAGGTGGCAGTTTAGAAAACGCCATTGTATTAGACGAATACCGTATGCTCAATAAAAACGAGTTACGTTACGATGATGAATTTGTAAAACACAAGATCCTTGATGCTATCGGCGACCTTTATATGGGAAGCGCGAGTATTTTGGGTGAATTAAATGCCTTTAAATCAGGTCATGGTCTAAATAACTTGTTGCTTAGGGAAGTATTTAAGCAAGTAGATTCATGGGAATGGGTTACCTATGAAGACAGCAAGCCGTCTCCGATAGAATACCAAGAGATTAATGCTGCAGCATTTTAATCATTAACGAACGATAAATGCTGCTAGCAGTAGCTGTCATTACTGCTAATTTTTCTTTCCGGCTACTCGTGCAAGTTTCTCCAATTTTTCCTTCAAGCCTTTGGGAGCGTTCTTAGCTATTTCCATAAATTGTTTTGCAGTTTTCTCATTGGCGATAAAGTCAGCCTGATTGTTATATACTAATTTTTTAAGGTTGAACTGGTTAATTTCTGTTTTTTGGATGCTGCTCTGACGAAAACCTTGTGGATTAACCTTGATCTGAATTTTTTGAAAATTACCTTGAGTTTCAGCTAATAACGCTTTGCAAATATTATTACGTTCGAACTGTAATCTTTGGCCCCAGACGGGTGACTTGACCTCAATAATTAAGGTATCTTGTCGGCAATTAGCAATATGAAAAGCCTCTGCTGGTAAATCAGGACAAATTTGACGTACAATGTCACTCAATAGTGCTAAAGAGTTGGTTTTTTCTTGGATTTGTGCCAAAGTGCCTGTCGATGTTTGCAACAAGGCTGACATATTAATAGGTTTTTTTGATTTTCTCGCCACGGTTGACCCTAAATTCCGCACTAAGCCTACTAGAAATACTGGATAAGTCAGTAAAATAGCATTCTAGTGATTAATAATGCTTACTTGAAATAATAAACGATAAACTGAAAATAATTAACTATGAGTTTAACACTACTATACCGAGGAAAGAACGTAAGATTTTCGATGCAGTTAACAAAGTTGCATTGGTTATCTGCTGTAGTGTTCTTTGCCTTGATTTCAGGCGTTATTGTGCACCTTGTTCTTTCCAATAATGTAGAGCCTGAAAATCAGCAGTTCCCGCTACTTTCTCAATCTAAGTTATTGTCTGCCCCAGGAGATAATAAGCAGGTTACTGCGTTAACGATTAAATTAGCTGAATTACAGGGACAAGTGCTTCGGTTGAATGCCTTGGGTGAGCGTCTTGCCGACGATGCTAATATCCCAACAAAAGAATTTAACTTCACTAGAGTACCAGCTAGTGGCGGCCCTTCTTTAACAACCCAACGCGAGCAAGCAAAGTCACTGCCGTTGTTATTAAATGAAATAACACTTCTTGAACAAGAATTAAAACATGAAGAAAAACAACTAAGCATGCTTGAATCTTTAGCTTTTGGTCACCATATAGAAAATAATCGTTATTTGTCTGGTCGACCTATATCAAAAGGTTGGTTATCGTCCTATTATGGCATGCGCAAAGACCCTTTTAATGGTCGACCGGCAATGCATAAAGGCGTTGATTTTGCTGGTAAAGAAGATGCTGCAATTATTGCCACAGGTTCTGGAGTGGTTACATGGGCAGGAAAACGTTATGGTTATGGGCAATTGATTGAAATTAACCATGGTGAAGGACTAAAAACACGCTACGGTCATAATAAAACTTTATTAGTGGCAGTAGGTGATGTAGTCAACAAAGGGCAAACTATTGCACGCATGGGGAGTACAGGTCGTTCAACTGGCCCACATGTACATTATGAAATATTGCGTAATAATGCTCAAATAAACCCAATAAAATATGTATATCGAAAAGCAAAAAATTAGAAAGTAATTGTAAAAATAGTATTCATAACTCGGTAGCATTGGCTACCATCATTAATTCAATAAATGGTTTAAATAAGATGTTTGTAAACTTGTTAACAAAAATTTTTGGTAGTCGAAATGATAGATTACTTAAACAAATGGGCAAAGAAGTAAAAAAAATAAATGCACTAGAGCCAGTTATTGAAGCACTGAGTGATGAAGAATTAAAGGCTAAAACTACAGAGTTTAAAGAACGGGTAGCTGATGGTGATTCGTTAGACCTCATTTTACCTGAAGCTTTTGCGGTAGTGCGTGAAGCAAGTAAACGTGTTTTTGGCATGCGACATTTTGATGTGCAAATGCTAGGTGGCATGGTCTTGAATGATGGTAAAATATCTGAGATGCGCACAGGTGAAGGTAAAACGTTAACAGCAACTTTACCATCTTATTTAAATGCCTTAACAGGCAAAGGTGTGCACGTAATTACTGTGAATGATTACTTAGCAACACGTGATGCTGATTGGAGTAGACCTTTATTTGAATTTTTAGGACTAACGGTTGGTTGTAATATTGCAGGTTTAGCAACTCAAGAAAAGCAAGCAGCGTATCAAGCAGATGTTACCTATGGTACAAACAATGAGTTTGGTTTTGATTACTTGCGTGACAATATGGTGTTTTCGCCAGAAGAGCGAGCACAAAAGCCACTAAACTTCGCTATCATCGATGAAGTTGATTCAATATTAATTGATGAGGCACGTACGCCTTTAATTATCTCTGGTCAGGCAGAAGATAGCTCTGCATTATACAAAGTTATTAACACTGTAGTACCAACACTTGAGCAACAAGAAGAAGAAGACAAAGAAGGTGAAGAGAGTACAGGTGACTTCACTATCGATGAAAAAGCTAAGCAAATTTATTTAACCGAACGTGGTCAAATTCGTATTGAAGAGATCATGGTTGAAAAAGAGCTTTTACAAGAAGGGAATACTCTCTTCTCTGCTGCAAATATTACCTTGTTACATCATGTTATGGCAGCTTTACGAGCTCATAAACTCTTCCAAAAAGATGTCGATTACATCGTTAAAGATGATGAAATCGTAATTGTTGACGAACATACTGGTCGTACAATGGAAGGGCGTCGCTGGTCTGAAGGTTTACATCAAGCGATTGAAGCTAAAGAAGGCGTAAATATTCAAAATGAAAACCAGACGTTAGCCTCTATTACATTCCAAAACTATTTCAGAATATATGAAAAACTGTCTGGCATGACAGGTACAGCTGATACTGAAGCTTTTGAGTTTAGCCATATTTACGGTTTAGAGACAGTATTAATCCCAACTAACCAACCTATGGTTCGTAAAGATTTACCAGACCTTATCTATTTAAGCGCCGAAGAGAAATTTGAAGCCATTCTTGAAGATATTAAAGACTGTGTTGAGCGTGGCCAACCAGTACTTGTCGGTACTATTGATATTGAAACTTCTGAATTTTTATCAGATTTTTTGAAAAAAGCAAAAATAAAGCACAAAGTACTTAATGCTAAGTTCCACCAACAAGAAGCAGAAATTGTTGCTGATGCTGGTAAAGAAGGTGCTGTGACTATTGCTACCAATATGGCTGGTCGTGGTACTGATATTGTTTTGGGCGGGAATTTAGCTGCCGCTATCGATAAGTTAAAGAACCCTTCTGAAGAACAAATAGCTAAAGTTAAAGAGCAGTGGCAGATAGATCACGCTCGTATACTTGAATTAGGCGGTTTACACATTGTTGCTACTGAGCGTCATGAGTCTCGCCGTATAGATAATCAATTGCGTGGTCGTTCGGGTCGCCAAGGGGATGAAGGTTCAACACGCTTTTATTTATCGATGGAAGATTCATTGATGCGTATTTTTGCTTCAGAACGAATTTCCAATATGATGCGGAAATTAGGTATGGAGCGTGGCGAAGCTATTGAGCATCCATGGGTAACACGTAGTATTGAAAATGCTCAACGTAAAGTTGAAGGCCGTAACTTCGATATGCGTAAGCAATTATTAGAATATGATGATGTTGCCAATGATCAACGTGGCGTTATTTACGAGCAGCGTAACGAATTATTAGATGAAGCTGATATTGGTGAAGTCGTTGCTGCAATTCGAAACGATGTTATTACAGGGGTTATTGATCAACATATCCCTCAGCAGTCTTTAGAAGAAATGTGGGATATTCCTGCTCTTGAAGACCAGCTTAAAGGTGAGTTTGCGACAGATTTACCTATTACTAAGTGGCTTGAAGAAGATAATAAGTTGCATGAAGAAACACTACGCGAAAAAATTATTACCCAATTTGAACAAGTTTACAAAGACAAAGAAGAAGCCGTTGGTGTTGATGTTTTACGTCAATTTGAAAAGGCTGTGATGCTGCAAAGCTTAGATTCTCACTGGAAAGAACATTTGTCAGCAATGGATCACTTACGCCAAGGTATTGGCCTACGTGCACATGCACAAAAGAACCCTAAACAGGAATTCAAACGTGAGTCATTCGAGCTCTTTACTGATATGTTGGATGCGTTGAAATTCGATGTAGTTGGTATTTTATCTAAAGTACAAATACGCGCCGAAGAAGATGTTGCCGCGGTTGACGAACAACGTAGAAAGGCTGAAGAAGTGCCTAAGGACTTCCAGCACAAATCAGCATCTGGTGCAGAGCAAGAAGCTCAAATGCCACGCGTTGGTCGTAATGAACCTTGTCCTTGTGGCTCAGGTAAGAAATATAAACAATGTCATGGTAAGTTGTCTTAATTACTTACTTGATATTAAGTGAAGAGCCAGTCAAATGACTGGCTTTTTTATGTGAGCTGAAACCGTAATATTATACGGGTTACCCATAGTGGTTAATAACTTAACTTAATAAACCTTTGTCCTCATACATACTGTGGTTATTGATTCACATATAATGTTTATAATATAAATATTAATATAAGGAAAATTATGAAAAGCACAGTACATGTTGCCGTCGGTGTTATTGTTCAAAAAGGCTTATCTTCAGAATGCCAATACTTCCTTACTAAACGCCTTGCTAACGTACATCAGGGGAATAAGTGGGAGTTTCCAGGTGGTAAGGTGGAAAGTAATGAAACAGTGGCTGAAGCGCTTAGCAGAGAACTCAAAGAAGAAATAGCAATAGAAGTACTCTCTTGCCAGCCACTTATTGTTATTGAGCACCAATATGCCGATAAAAAAGTGTGTTTAGAAGTGTTTCTTGTTGATAATTATTTAGGTGAGCCTAGCGCGCAAGAAGGACAGGGCCAAGGCTGGTTTTCTTTAGCCGACTTACAAAAGCTTGAATTTCCTGCCGCTAATCAAGCTATCATTGAAAAACTGATTCAAATATAAGTTTTAAATGGCGACGAGTATCTACAGGAAAATGATAACCTTGAATTGTTCTAGACAAAATAAGGTGTAGCTATTCAGGCTCAACAAAGAATTTATTATTCAGTAAGAACTCATCTTCCATGGCATCAAGCATCTCTTCTGTTAAAGGCATATCACTTTGCATCGGTTGACTAACTTTATTGCTTTCGTCAGCCCATTCGCCTAGATCAATAAGCTGACATCGTTTGCTACAAAAAGGTCTAAATGCACTACTCTGTTGCCAAAGAACATCTTTTTTACATTGCGGACATGAAACTTTTAAAGTCATAATATTTGAAGGGTGCTAACAATTAATGGAGCTATTATAACTTGAATAGTCATAGCTTGTCATTCTGAGTGGTAATCAGTTTTACCGCTAGCAGCGAGCTAATTGAAATTTAGTGGCTTGATTAGAGTATCTTCGACCTGTGTGCTGGCAAGGCAGCATAAAACGAATAGAGTAACGAAATTTATTGCCACTTACTGTGGGATAGAACTGAGCGTTATTTAATAATTTGATGCGCAATAGCAACAACCCTTCACCATTGTCTTGGTAAAAGCCACTATCCGTTTCAACTTCTTCAAAAGGTGAGCGTTGACGAATAAATTTCAACACAAGCGCTAAGGCTCTACTAATATCAGTTAAGAAACCTAACCATCGCATTATGTCATGATTAGTATTTTCAGCTGTTTGATGTAACCAAAAATGTAGTTGCGGTAAGTCAAAGCTAGAGTTACCTCCCTGAATGGCAAAGCGCTGTTTTAAGCTTGCTAATAATTTGTCTTCTTTGAGTTGCCACCAAGTAGGTGTGTTCGCTCTTAATTTTGCCACCAGTTCAACGGTTTCTGTTAAATTATTCTCTAAGGCACCGTTATCAATATTAGGTGACTTCGACCAAAGTACTAGATTTTGTTCTAACTTCTCTAAATCTTTGATCAAATCACCACGAATATCATTACGCTCTAATGTATCAATAATTGCAAAGAGTGCATTGAAAAAGACATGTTGATTGGTGATTATATTGCAGGTAGTGGAACTCTTTTCTGTAGAGGCATCGTTGATGGGAGCGCAGATATTAACTTGTGCAAAAAGTTGCTCAAGCTTGAGGTAGTTTCTGATCCGCTCATTAAGTGGATGTTCGTATAATACCGATGCCATGCTAAATCTATTTTTATTAAGTCATAGTTGAGTTCATTGTCGACGACCATACTACCCACTGAAAGTTGAAATGGCGAACTATTTTATTATTAACAGCTATTTTTCTTGTTTTATTTGAGTTTTCACTTGAATTATTACGCTTCATTTGCCAAAGAAAAATATTTCATATGCAATGTGTTAACTTTCTCTTCAACTTTCTTTAGATTAGGTACATCATTATCAATAACATCATGAGCGGCTTTTAATCTATTGTCACGACTTGTTTGACTGGCAATTATGGCTAGAATTTCTTTAGTTGAGCTCGTGCTGTCACGATTTAAAGTACGGGTTAGTTGGGTTTGTTCGCTAACATCAATGACTAATATTCTATCAACTAAGTTCAATAAGTCATTTTCAATTAATAAGGGGGCAACTAATAAGCAATAAGGACTTTTTGCTGAATGTGTTCGCGCTATTATCTGTTCACGAATAAGTGGGTGCAATAAGTTGTTTAGCCAGTACTTATTTTCATCATTCGAAAAGACTTTATTGCGTAATAAAGGCCGATTAAGTTGGCCATCACGTAGAATAACTGAGTCACCAAAGTACTGTTTGATTGCTAATAATGCCTTAGTATTGGGCGCGACGACCTCTCTAGCAATAATATCAGCGTCAATGACATCAACATGTTTGGCAGCAAACATATTGGTTATGGTGGTTTTGCCACTGCCGATTCCGCCTGTGAGACCTATAATTAATTTTGACATAATAGCTTATTTTATGGAGCTGAATATATTGCTTAAGCGAGTTGTTGTAAGTACCATGACCAGATACCATCGCCCCACAATAAAGTTATCCAACCAGCAACTGCCAAGTATGGACCAAATGGAATAGCTTGATCACGTTGGTGTTTCTTAAAGATCATCAAGCTAATGCCAACAACGGCACCAACAACTGAAGCCATTAAAATAAGTAATGGTAATAATTGCCAACCCGCCCAAGCACCAAATACAGCCAGTAATTTGAAATCACCAAAGCCCATACCTTCTTTACCTGTTAATAACTTAAATAACCAAAATACGCTAAATAAGCTCATATAACCGACAGAAGCGCCAATTACAGCATCAGTTAAAGGGACAAATGTACCATTGATGTTAATTAATAAGCCTAACCATAATAGCGGTAAGGTTATTTGGTCGGGCAATAACATGTGGTCAAGATCTATTAAAGTTAAGCTGACCAAGCCCCAGGTTAGTATTATTACCCAGAAAGTTTGTTTAGATACGCCAAAGTGATAAGCAACAGCTAAACTTAATAAAGCGGTGCAAAGTTCAACTAATGGATATCGTATTGAAATAGCATTTTTACACTGGCTACATTTACCTTTTAGTGCCAACCAGCTTAATAGTGGAATGTTCTCGTAAAAGCGAATTTTATGATTACAGTTCGGGCAAGTAGAATCAGGCTTTGACAACGTCATTGCAGTAAGTTCTTTGGCTTTAGTATTTTTTACTTCATCAGCTAAGTATTCACGGCAATCATGATACCAGCTGTATTCCATCATTTTAGGTAGTCGATAAATAACTACATTTAAGAAGCTACCAACTGATAGTGAAATTACAGCAACGCTTAAATAGAAAAAAGCAGGTGTTTGTTGAAATAATAAATAGATGTTTTCAACTAGAGAAGTAATGCTGTTATCAAACAAGGTGTTTTCCTAATATAGAGATAATCATAAAGCCACAATAGCAATTTGCTGATATGGCTTTGGCTTGTAGTAAATTTAATTTGGCAATTTGTGCCTTATACTACACTACCTATTTGGAAGATAGGCAGGTACATGGCTATAATCAAACCACCAATAACAACACCAAGCACTGCCATAATCAACGGTTCCAAAAGAGCAGTTAAACTATCTACAGCATCATCAACTTGTTGTTCGTAGACATTAGCCACTTTAGATAACATATCATCAACTGCACCAGACTCTTCACCTATAGCTACCATCTGCACGACCATATCAGGAAAAATTTTACAGTTTCGCATTGCTAAGTTCATTTGCATACCGGAAGATACTTCAGAGCGAACCTCTAGAATGGCATCGCGAAATACTGCATTGCCAGAAGCGCCAGCAGCAGATTCTAAAGCATCAATTAAGGGTACGCCAGCAGCGAAGGTGGTAGATAAAGTACGAGCATAACGAGCAACAGCCGCTTTCTGTAATAAATCCCCCATAACAGGTAATTTAAGGATAAATTTATCTACCTTATCTCTAAGGCTTTGGCTATTCCTATGAGCACGTTTAAAAAGGAAGAAAGCCGCATATAACCCTGCAAGACCAATATACCAATAGGCTTGCATGAACTCAGAAATGCTAATAACCAATAAAGTAAATCCAGGCAGCTCAGCACCAAAACTCGCAAATATTTCTTGGAAAACAGGCACAACAAAAATTAATAAAATCGAAGTGACAATAGCAGCAATTACTAATACCGCTATTGGATAGGTCATCGCCTTTTTGATTTTTGATTTTAATGCCTCAGCTTTTTCTTTATAGGTGGCAATACGGCCATAAATTGTCTCTAAAGCGCCTGATTGTTCGCCTGAGGCAACTAAATCACAATATAGGTCATCAAAGAAAACAGGGTGCTCGCGTAAACAGTCAGATAACGGGATACCTGAAGATAACTTCACTTCTATATCACCTAATAATTTACGCATTTTTCCATTATCATGGCCTTGGCCAATCATTTGAATGGTTTGTACTAAAGGAACACCTGCACCTAACATGGTCGCTATTTGTCGAGTGATGACCGCAATGTCAGCAGGAGTTATCGCTTTATCACCATTCATGCCAAATAGTGCTTTCGGCTTTTTCTTAACGCGACTTGGTGTTATCCCTTGTTTACGTAATTGTGCTTTAAGGGCGATGACATTGTCAGCGGCAAGTTCGCCATTGATTTTTTTACCTTTGCGGTTTACGCCATACCAGATAAAAATATCCTGTTCTTTGACTGCTTTTTTAGTTTTTTTCTTTTCTGCTGCAATCGCCATAGTTTACCCTAATCTTATATTTAACTGCATGTTTAAGAACTAATTTAACCGAAGTTTAACCTAAGCGCTAGTTACTCGATTAATTTCCTCTAAACTAGTCATACCAGCCATCGCTTTTTGTAAGCCTGATTGGCGTAAATTATTGTAGCCTTCTTTTTGACATTGATTGGCAATATCTAAAGAGTTACCACCCTCCATTATGATAGAGGCTATTGTAGGGCTAATTTTTATTACCTCATAAATACCGACCCGACCTTTATACCCACCAGTGCAATGTGTACAACCAACAGGTTTGAATAACTTAATTTCATCTAGCTTATCACTAGGAAAACCTTGTTCCGCTAATTGCATTTCAGAAAGAGGCTCTTCTTCTTTACATTGTGGACATAAACGCCTTGCGAGTCGTTGGGCGATAATGATAGAAACGGAACTTGCAACATTATATGAAGGTACGCCCATATTTAATAATCGTGTTAGGGTTTCAGCAGCAGAATTAGTATGTAACGTGGATAAAACCAAGTGCCCAGTTTGAGCTGCTTTTATTGCAATCTCAGCGGTTTCTAAATCTCGAATTTCCCCAACCATGACAATATCAGGATCTTGTCGTAAAAAGGAACGTAATGCACTAGGGAAGGTAAGACCCGCACGGGTGTTAATTTGTACCTGGTTAATACCTTCTAAATTTATTTCCACTGGGTCTTCAGCAGTTGAAATGTTACGTTCTTGAGTGTTTAAAATATTTAAGCCAGTATATAGTGAAACGGTCTTACCCGAGCCTGTTGGTCCTGTTACTAGAATCATACCTTGTGGTTGCTCTAAGGCTTCCATATAGATAGCTTTTTGATCTGCTTCATAACCTAACATATCAATACCGAGCATGGCGCTAGAAGAGTCTAATATACGCATTACAATTTTTTCACCCCACATTGTGGGTAAGGTACTGACACGAAAATCTATGGATTTTTTTTGTGATAAGGCGAGCTTTATACGTCCATCTTGTGGCACCCGACGTTCGGCAATATCAAGTTTTGACATAACTTTTAAACGAGCTGCCATTCTTGAGGCTAGAGCGACAGGAGGTTTTGCTATTTCCGCTAAAATACCATCAATACGAAAACGAATACGAAAAGACTTTTCGTAAGGTTCAAAATGCAAATCTGATGCGCCTTTTTTAATTGCATCAAGCAGGATTTTATTAATAAATACGACGATAGGAGCATCATCTTCACTCGCTTTATCATCTTCTTTTTTGGTCTCTTCTACATCAATATTAGCAAGTTCGTCTGAGTCAATATCAGAAATTTCTAATGCATCACTCTCATCTTCTAGTACTTTTTCAATACAGGCCTGCAAACTGATCTCATCACATAAAACCAATTCAGTGCTATAGCCAGTATTAAACTGAATTTCTTCTAGGGCATCTAAATTAGTAGGATCTGACATTGCGACAAACAAAACTTTACCACGTAAATATAACGGCAAAGCATTATGCTTTTGTATCAATTTTTCGTTGCGAATGCCCTCTGGCATCAAGGTTGTATCAAAAAGGGAGAGTTGAATTTGTGGATAACCAAAACTTTTTGATAATACCTTGGCAATTTTTTTGCCATCAATGTTTTTATCTTCAATAAGGTAACGGACAAAAGGTTTTTTCTTACCAACAAAACCTGTCGATATATCATCTATCGCATCTAATGAGATAAGGTTTTGCTTGGAAAGCGCTGATAATAGGCTAGATTGCTGATGGCTTCCTTTCATGATTTTGGAGATAACCTTTTGTTTTGGAGACAGTAACGAAAACAGTAACTACTATTGAGTGTAACGTAAAACCGTTAAAAGCACATGTATTAATTTGAAGAGTGTATTGATCTTTTGTCTATGGAGGAGCCAATAAAAAAGCCCCCGAAGGAGCTTTTAGAAATAATTGTAGTAATTGGCTATTAAGCTATTAACGACAGTTTGCAGGTAAGTAATCAGAATCAACAGTAGTATTACCACCATTACATACCCATTCAATGGTACCATTTGTGTTATTTGCAGCAAGAGGGTTACCACCGATCTGAGGGGTGAATGCAAGAACATCTGAACCAGCGACAATACCAGGTATAGTCAACGTAACTTGTATCTCTCCAGCAGCAGTTATAGCTACACCACTAATACGGTCAGTAGCTAGCTCTGCTTGTGTTGCTGGCAGACCGATTTCTGTTTGGTAGTCAAGAATACCTTGCATACCATCATTAGCAAACATTTCAGTAACACCTATACGTAATGCCGCAGCAGAAAGGCTACCTTCAGTTACTTGAGCTCGTACCGTATAGTTCTGATAAGCCGGTAAAGCTACTGACGCTAAAATACCGATAATCGCTACAACGATCATCAATTCAATTAGAGTAAAACCTTTTTGTGCGCTTTTTTTCATTTGTTGTAAATTTTTCATAGTGTTTATTTCCATTTAATTTTCTACGGGGGCTAACTTTATACTGCGACAATTTTTTAGAAATGTAAAATTTTGTTGCGCTTTTTTTTAGTTTTTTTGCTGTTATTTTAATAAGTAACAACATTCGAACAATTTATAACGCATTATTAACGACAAGTTAACCTTTATCTGTATTTATTTTACTTTCAAAGAGTTAGAGTTTTTGCTCGGTTAATGGGGAGGGGGGGAAGTTTGAACACTTTCCCTTCCTTTATGTAGATGGCCGATTCCACATGCATTACATGAAATAAGAAGTACAGTTATTGATAGATCTTTCATTATTTAAAAACTGGGTCATTTATAAGCATTTATTCTGCTTTAATTGCAAATTCTAGATGATCTTTAGTTAATCCTTCTGTATAATCCGCGCTCCCTACGTTACAAATTGTCTGATTTACTACAATTTCGCTTGTTTTAAAATTGTGTTTTGTGGTGAAAAGGGCGTTAGACTCGATGCTCGAAGGGGTAATAGCGTGGTCTATATTAACCGACAAACTAAGTTTTAGTTTGTTATTTAAGTAACATTTATAAGATTGGGTTTTTTAATGAAAACTTTTGTAGCTAAACCAGCAAGCGTACAACGCGAATGGTTCTTAGTGGACGCCGAAGATAAAACTTTAGGTCGTATCGCTACTGAAATTGCAACCCGTTTACGCGGTAAGCATAAAGCAGAATATACTCCTCACGTAGATACTGGCGATTACATCGTTGTTATCAATGCTGAGAAAGTACGTGTAACAGGTAACAAAGCGAAAGGTAAAATTTACTACTCGCATACTGAGTTCCCTGGTGGCCTTAAGCAAATTAGTTTTGAAAAGCTAATTGAAAAAGCACCAACACGCGTTCTTGAATTTGCAGTTAAAGGCATGTTACCTAAAGGTCCTTTAGGTCGTGAAATGTTCCGCAAATTAAAAGTGTATGCTGGTGCTGAGCACGCGCATACTGCACAACAACCACAACTTTTGGAGCTTTAAGCAATGGCTGATAATCAATATTACGGTACTGGTCGTCGCAAGAGCTCTACTGCTCGTGTGTTCATGAAAGCTGGTAACGGTGCAATCACAATTAACAAACGTGACATTTCTGAGTACTTCGGACGTGAAACTGCTCGTATGGTTGTTCGTCAACCATTAGAGTTAGTTGAAATGTTAGAAAAGTTTGACTTCAACATCACTGTAGTAGGTGGTGGTATTTCTGGTCAAGCTGGTGCGATTCGTCACGGTATTACTCGTGCATTAATGGAGTTCGATGAAACTTTACGCTCTGGTTTACGCCAAGCAGGTTTCGTTACTCGTGATGCTCGTAAAGTTGAACGTAAGAAAGTGGGCTTACATAAAGCACGTAAGAAACCACAGTTCTCAAAACGTTAATTTTCGTTTATCGAGTTCTTTTAAAAAGCCGACCTTGTGTCGGTTTTTTTATGTCTATTTATTTCGATTAATTCGCTAATAATTCCTATTACCACCGGTAAACCTGCCTTTATTTCTCTTATTTAAAAGTATTTCAAATTATTTCTGCTTTAACAGTGCTTAAGCCGCTTTTGCCCTTGTAAAAAACGGGCTATTTCTTTATGATCAGAAAAATTTTTTTATCGATATACCGCTTGGTATAAATTTGATCTAATAAAAACAAAAGCTATGCTTGTTTGTACTGATGATAAAGGCAGATAAGTATTTATAATAATTGTTTTTTTAGAGTCCTAGTTGGAGAGTATGAATGAGCAATGTGCCTGTGAATAACGGCCGCAGACGCTTCCTTACAGCAGCAACTGCTGTTGTTGGTGGTGTTGGTGTGGTCGGTGCGGCGGTGCCTTTTATTGCTTCCTGGAATCCAAGTGCTCGTGCGAAAGCTGCGGGTGCTCCAGTTGAAGTTAATGTAGGTAAGATACAGCCTGGTCAATTAATACGCGCAGAATGGCGTGGTAAACCTGTTTATGTAGTACGTCGAACGGAGAAAACCGTAAATGACTTAGCTAAACATGATGACCAGTTACGTGATCCTAACTCCGAGATGGCACAGCAGCCTGAGTATGCTACCAACGCTTACCGTTCAATTAAGCCTGAATTTTTAGTAGCTCTTGGTGTTTGTACTCACTTAGGCTGTGCACCTACACATCACCAAGGTGACTTTGACCAATTTGTTGAAGGTGTACCTAATGGCTTTTTCTGCCCATGTCATGGTAGTAAGTTTGATATGGCTGGTCGTGTTTTTCAAGGCGTTCCTGCACCACTAAACTTAGTGGTTCCTGAGCATTCTTTTACCAATGATGACACTTTGTTAATAGGTGTTGGTCAAGGAGACGCGTAATGTTAATGAAATTATTTACTGATTTCATGGGTTGGATAGATAAACGTCTACCTGTGACGGACGCTTGGAATAAGCACTTAGCACAATATCCAGCACCAAAGAACTTTAACTTTTGGTACTTTTTTGGCTCATTAGCTATGTTAGTGCTAGTAAACCAAATCCTAACAGGCATTTGGTTGACGATGAATTATGAACCATCTGGTGATGGCGCATTTGCTTCAATTGAATATATTATGCGTGATGTCGATTTTGGTTGGTTATTGCGTTATATGCATTCAACTGGTGCTTCTGCATTCTTCGTAGTTGTATATTTGCACATGATGCGCGGTCTTATGTACGGTTCGTACCAGAAGCCACGTGAATTATTGTGGATTTTCGGTATGTTAATCTTCTTAGTCTTAATGGCTGAAGCTTTCATGGGTTACCTATTACCATGGGGTAATATGTCTTACTGGGGGGCGCAGGTTATTATCTCCTTATTTGGCGCAATTCCAATTATTGGTGATGACCTAACGTTATGGATTCGTGGTGATTATGTTATCTCAGGTGCCACTTTAAACCGTTTCTTTGCTCTACACGTAGTGGCTTTACCTCTAGTATTAGTCATATTAGTATTTTTACATATTCTTGCTTTACATGAAGTCGGTTCAAATAACCCTGAAGGCGTAGACATTAAAAAGCCAAAAGGTAGTGTTAAACCTGAAGAATTAAGTAAGTTTACTTTCCATAAACAATACAGTGGTAAATACGATATTGTTGATGCCGTTCCTTTCCACCCTTATTATTCTGTAAAAGATATCATGGGCGTAGCTGGCTTCTTATTCTTATTCTGTTGGGTAATGTTCTTCGCTCCAGAAGGCGGTGGTTACTTCATGGAAGCACCAAACTTTACCCCTGCAAATGGTTTGAAAACACCTGAGCATATTGCACCAGTATGGTATTTCGGTCCTTTCTATACCATTTTACGTGTTGTACCTGATAAGTTATTAGGTGCGGTTGCTATGTTTGGCGCTATTGTTATGTTGTTTGCTTTGCCTTGGTTTGACCGTGGTACAGTGAAATCAGTTCGCTATCGTTCAAAGTTACACTTATTTAACTTAATTCAATTCGCTATATGTTTTGTTGTTCTGGGTGCTTTAGGTACTATGCCAGCTACACCAACTGCTAATTTGATTGGTGTAATTACTAGTTTTGGTTATTTTGGTTTCTTCATTGCTCTGTGGTTCTACAGCAAAAATGAAAATACTAAGCCAGTACCAGAGAGGATTGCAGACTAATGAAAAAATTTATTACAGCCGCATTATTCGGTTCATTCGTTGCCTTAACTGCACTTGTGCCTCTATCTGCTAATGCCGCAGGCCCAAGTATTCCGTTAGATAAAGCAAATAATGATTTATCTGATAAAGAGTCGTTGAAAAAAGGCTTTAAAACCTACATCAACTATTGCTTGGGTTGTCATCAGTTACAATATCAACGTTACAATCGCACCTTTACCGACTTAGGTATTGAGGAAGCTGATGGTATTGCTAATTATATGTATACCGGTGAGAAAACAGGTGATCATATCTTAAATACTATGCCGAAAAAAGAAGCGGCAAAATGGTTTGGGAGCGCGCCACCTGATTTAACACTTGAAGCTCGTTTACGTAGCCCAGACTGGATTTACACTTATTTACGTTCATTCCATATGGATGCTAGTCGTCCGTTTGGCGTAAATAATACTGTATTTAAAGATGTTGGTATGCCGCACGTATTGCAGGACTTGCAAGGTGTAAGCTCAATTGATGAAAATGGTAAGCTTTCTCCAGCTATGGGTGGTACCTTAACGGCTGAAGAATATGATGTAGTAATTCGAGATTTAACCAACTTTTTAGAATATGTTGGTGAGCCAAATAAACTTGAGCGTAAAAGCATAGGTTATGGTGTATTAATCTTCTTATTTATTTTCTTTATTATTTCTTATTTCCTTAAGAAAGAGTATTGGAAAGACGTACACTAGTTTTGTGGCGTGAGCTTGCTCACGCTGTATAAATAAGATGATTTTTTTGTGGGGGCTATAGCCCCCATTATCCGTTTTATAACAAAACGGTTTTATTAAGTAATTTTAGGAGGCTTTATGGCCGTAGCAGCAAATAAACGCTCTGTGATGACGTTGTTCTCACACGCTGATGATATGTATAGTCATCAAACACGCATTGTTTTAGCAGAAAAGGGTGTGGGCGTTGATATTGATTTAGTTGATTTAGCTAACTTGCCGGAAGATTTGTTAGACTTAAATCCTTACGGTACTGTACCAACATTAATCGATCGTGAATTAGCCTTATACGAAGCTAAAATTATTGTTGAGTATTTAGATGAGCGCTTTCCTCACCCACCATTGATGCCAGTTTACCCTGTATCACGTGGTCGTAGCCGTTTAATGATGCACCGCATTGAGCAAGACTGGTATAGCCTTGCTAAAGTCATTATTGCTGGCCCAGCGACTGAAGCGGCAAAAGCTCGCCAAGAATTAAAAGAAAGTTTATTGAGTGTTGCACCTATCCTAAACGAAGCACCATATTTTATGAGTGAAGAGTATAGCTTAGTAGACTGTTATTTAGCCCCGTTATTATGGCGTTTACCTAGTTTTGGTATTGAACTTGACGGCCAAGGTTCTAAAGAACTTAAAACCTATATGTTACGTTTGTTTGAACGTGAATCATTCCAGGCTTCATTAACAGAAGCAGAGCGTGAATTACGATTTGGGCACCCAGCGTAATGACCACGAAAAAGCCAAGTGCTATGAGCTCAAACAAACCTTATTTAGTTGGGGCTTTTTATGACTGGATATCAGATAACGACTTAACACCTTATATCGTAGTTGACGTAAATGTCTATGGTGTATTGGTACCGATGAATTATGTTGCTGATGGTCAAATTGTTTTAAATATAGCTAGCAGCGCTGTTGGTACCATTGCCTTAGGTGCTGAAGCTATTGAGTTTAGCGCACGGTTTGGTGGTAAATTAGAGCACCTTACTGTTCCTTATGGCGCTATAGGTGCCATTTACGCAAAAGAAAATGGTGCAGGTACGTCATTACCAATTGAACACCCTAGTGATGATGATATTGAAGCCAATGCTGATGAGCAACAAACAACTAAGTCAGCTAAGAAGCAAAAGCCTAGTTTGAGTAGTGTAACATCTGCAGGTGACGATAAAGAAAAAACAGCTAAGCCGAAAAATAAAAGCAAAGCGAGTTTGAAGGTTATTAAATAAACTAGCAAAAAGATTTGCTAGAATATTTTTTAAGCATACCAAAAAGGTCAGTCTGAAGATTCATCAGACTGACCTTTTTTATGTATGTTTGTCTAGATATACTCAAATGCTTTAAATACTCGACTCACACCACTTATATTGCGGGTAATATCAATTGCGGCATCCGCTTCGTTCTTCGTAACAAGACCTAATAGGAATACTTCGCCATTTTCAGTAACTACCTTAATGTCCTTTGCGTTGACTTTGCCACTGGCAAAAAGAGCAGACTTTACTTTCGACGTCAGCCAGATGTCATTGGTTTGTGTAGTTATCGAAGTATTTGAGCCAATGCGTATCTGATTATGAATTTGGCTAACACCTTTTACTTGAGTTACAGTTTTTACCGCTAAATCTCTCAGGTAAGTATTAGGGGCTTGACCAACAATTAATACGGAGCCATTAACACTGACGATATGTAAATTGGTATTATCCGTTAATGGCTTTTGCTTTGCTAAGTCGTTATGAGCACTAAATTCGATGCTTTGATCGTCAATTTGATTACCGAAGCTACGCCGATCAGTTGCCATTGATGCACCTGCGGTGATAGCTACAACAGTGGCAACTGCGCAGCCCTGAATTGTCGATGCTAACAGTAAAATCGTTAAAAGCTTTACACTTTTATTCATTGGTTTCTTTAAGGGCGATGTTAGATGTGGCATTTATGACTCCGCTTGTGGAAATAAAGTGATATCAATAATTTCACATAAGCTGTGCAAAACCACTAGATGGACTTCTTGAATTCTTGACGTGCGCGCAGACGGAACCCTAATTTCGACATCATTTTCACCAAGTAAGCCTGAGATATCACCACCATCAGCACCCGTTAATGCGATGATTGGCATATCACGTGATACCGCGCTTTCAATTGCTTTAATCACATTTCGAGAGTTACCACTGGTCGAAATCGCAAGCAATACGTCACCATTATTACCTAAGGCACGGATTTGCTTAGAAAAAACCTCGTCGTATTGGTAATCGTTAGCAATAGAAGTAATTGTGGTTATATCACTGTTTAAGGAAATAGCAGGTAGGCTAGGGCGCTCAGTCTCATATTTATTGAGTAATTGCGCGCAAAAGTGCTGAGCATGGCCTGCTGAGCCTCCATTACCACAAGAAATGATTTTATTACCGCCTAATAAGCATTGCACCAATACCATTCCGGCATGCTCAATAAACGGTGCTAAAAGCTCACTGGCAGCTATTTGCGTTTGAATGCTTTCGGTAAAGTTGTCTTTGATCTGTTCTAACATGAAAAAGTGAGTTCCGTGGTAAGTGCTTTAATAAGTGTAAAATCGGTTAAAAGGCATTTTTAAGCCATGTAACCTCTGGCCGTTCTATATCACCGGTGAGGGCGATAACATCACATCGACAAGAGGTATTATATTCATTTAGCCCTGCTTGATGCAGATAAAATGTTACGCAATGTTTAATTTTTTTCTGTTTAGCATAAGATACTGCGGCTAAAGGGCCGCCAAAGGTATTGTTCTTGCGATATTTAACCTCTACAAACACATAGGTCTGATCATCGCGCATAACTAAGTCAATTTCACCGTGCCGACAGTGGATATTAGTATCCACTAAATATAAACCCTGTGAGGTTAGATACTGAGCGGCAAAAGTTTCCGTTAAACTACCTTGCTGACGACTAGTTATTTTTTTTTCATCATTTTTGTACATATCTTTAGTCTAAAATACTTAATAAAAAGTCGTTATTGTAGCGTTACTTGGTTGACACCCTTTTGTTGGTATCGGCCCCAAATAAGGCTGCGGGTTAATATATTATCGCTTAATTGTAGTACACCCGTTTGACCATAGTGACGGATATAAGGTGCTTGTTGCATTAGGTTAAGTTTATTGACTAAGTTATAGCTGTCGAAACCCATTGCAAAAATTCGAGATAAACTATCACTACGTTTAGGCCATAATTGTGCACTAACAACAGCTAAACCTTTATTTTGGTCTGCTGACTTAAGTAGCCAAGGTATTTCAGTAAAAGTTAAACCTTGCAGGTCATTGGCACTACTTGAGTCATTCTTTATGCTATGGCTTCGTGAGCTTGCATATACAGGAATAAGTGAAGCAAAAGGGCTGATATTAACGTCAATATAAGGCTTAACTAATCGTGTTTGTTGAGCTGAGCCAACAACATAAATCATATCAACATCACGACGGTTACGCGTTTGTGCTTTAATAGTTTGCTTTAGTCTACTTTTTAATTCATCAATTCTGGTTTGACTCGCCTTTACGTCGAGGCTGGCCTTTAAATTGTTTTGCATGGCTTTGCCTTGTTCGAAATAAACTATTTCGAGTAACTGATCGGTTTTTTCTTGCCATTGCTTTACAAAAGCTAAGGCTATGCGTTGACTTACTTTATCTTGGTGACTTAATACTATGGCTTGTTTAAAACCAACTTGACTAAGTGTTGCGGCTGCTTGGATGGCTTCATCTTCAGGCCGCATTGAAAAAGCAACTTGATTCGCTGCTAGTGTTTGTTGACTGGGTAAGTTAAGCAATAAAGCGGGTATGCTCAACGCTTGCTCGCTATCTATTTCATCTTCAATAGTATTGGCTTGCTCATTTGTATTTGCTGATGACAGGTTAAGCTCTAAATATCGGTTCAGGTGAGATTTAAGCAGTGGGCCAATGACAAAATCAATGTGTTCTTCATTAAGTTTGTTAGGTAAACTCTGCCAATCTAATGTATTGCTATCAAAAAAATGCAATGTTTTCTCTGTGTCTTGCTCAACGTTTTGTTGTTCATATGCAGCTAAAATACCCTGCTGAACAGCTAGTCCAGCATTTCGTTGCTTGCCCGTTAAGGGCAAAATAACTGCGATATTTTCTATCTCATTTTGAGTTAGGGTTTGTTGTAGTAAATGCTCACTAATTGCTATTGCAGGGTGGTTTGGATACTGACGTTGCCATTGAAATAGGTAACGAGAAAACTGTTTATCATTATCACCAAATTTACTGGCATACTGATTTAGTTGTAACCAGCCATCCAAATTCGGAGCTTCTTTTTTAGTTAACAATTCTACCTGCCAAGGAGAAAGCCGCTTTATCTTTTGCCACAGTAACTGCCTTGCTTCTTCAATAGCTTCATTACTTTGTTGTGCATTTAAAGAAAAAGCGAACAAACTGGCTTGTAGAGCTGCAATAGTTCTATTTTTTTTCTCTAACACCTGACTATTTAATTGGTAATAGTCAAAACTAAGTTTAAGGTTGTACTGTTGAGAAAGTGCTAATATTTTCTCAAGCTCTTGATAACTTAGCTCGTTACGGTTTAGTGCTGAATAACTATGTGCCTTTATTAAAAGCAACTGCATTGTCTGAAGGTTATTATGATCTCGTCGAACACTTACCTCAGGCGCTGACTTTGAGCTAAGCTGTAATGTTTGTTCGGCCAGCCAAAGTGCTTTATGATATTTTTGTTCTTGTAAATAGAGTTGACTGGCGTTGACTAAGTTTATAATGCTGCTGTTTATCACATCAGCGTTAACATTAGTGTTAATTGCCTGTTTAGCTAATGCTATTGACTGTTCAGCACTCAATGGCTGCAGGGGTATATTTTCAGAAGTTTCTTTTTCTTGTTTGATTTTTTTTTGTGGTGTTTGAGTACTACAGCTACTTAATAGCAATGATAAGAGCATTGTTAAGCAAAATATTTTTACAAACTGGCTCGTTTTGAATAAAGCTGTTGCGCTAAGTGAAGGTGTTAAAGATAAAATAGTTTGACCCACAGTGAAAAATCCGTGCATTTTGCGTTGACTATAAGGTTATAATAAACGGCATTGGCTTTTGCCTCAACCGATTCAAGTGATGTAAGTTAAATGAGTGAAATATCAGTAAGTCCTGGGACTTTATACATAGTTGCAACTCCGATAGGAAATTTGGCCGATATAAGCCAAAGAGCAATTGAAATACTTAAACAAGTCGATGTGATCGCTTGCGAAGATACTCGCCACACAGGCAAGTTATTATCTGCTTTTTCTATAAAAAATAGAACCTTGTCAATGCACGATCATAATGAAAGGCAGCGACAAGAGCAAATTGCGGTTATGCTGCAAGAAGGTAAAAGTATCGCACTTGTTTCTGACGCAGGAACCCCACTGATAAGCGATCCCGGTTTCCATTTAGTTCGACATTGTCGCAGCTTAGGTTTATCCGTTTCACCAATTCCAGGGGCTTGTGCTGCTATCTCTGCATTATCAGTTGCTGGTTTACCCACTGATAGGTTTAGTTTTGAAGGTTTTTTACCGTCAAAGTCAGGCGCTCGTCAGGCAACATTGCAAGCATTAGCTAATGAATCAAGAACGATGGTTTTTTATGATGCACCACGTCGAGCAATTGATACAGTAAAAGATATTGTTGATACTTTAGGTGAAGATCGTTACGTGGTTATTGCTCGAGAATTAACAAAAACTTTTGAAACAATACATTCAGACAGTTCGAAAAATTTACTTAACTGGTTAGAAAAAGATCCAAATCAGCTAAAAGGTGAAATGGTTCTGATCATTGAAGGTTATAAGGCAGATACCAATGAGATACCAAGCGAAGCTATTAATACGCTAAAATTATTGCTAGGTGAAATGAAACCGAAAAAAGCCTGTGCAATTACAGCCGAAATACACAATGTTAAGAAAAATGCACTTTATGATATTGCACTGTCATTAAAGGGGTAATTTTATTGCCTCTACTCCTATTGCCGTATAGAAGTTAGAGGCAAAAATTCATTTATTGCTCTACTAAAGTGAGTTGTAAATTATCAATTAAACGTGCCTTACCGCAATGGGCTGCTGCAAGAATCACTAACTGGGTATCATCTTCGCTAGCAGGTTGTAGTGTTTGGGCATGGCAAACATGAATGTAGTCCGTTTTCATACCGACTTCATCTATTGCTTTGGCTGCTGTTTTAGCTAAGCCAATAAAATCAATACTATCATGGTTTTCAAAACCAAGTTTTATTTCATTAGCTAACCACTGCAAGTTTTGTTGCAGTGCCGGTGATATCGCTTTTTCCTGCGCTGTTAAGTAGCCATTACGAGAGCTTAACGCTAGACCACTTTCTTCACGTGTAGTTGCTACAGGTACTATTTTTATAGGCATGGATAAGTCATCAACCATGGTTTGAATGACTTGGACCTGCTGATAATCTTTCAAACCAAAGCAGGCAACATCGGGTTGTACTAGGTTAAATAACTTGCAAACAACAGTGGCAACACCACGAAAATGTCCAGGACGACTTTCACCGCAGTAACCGTCAGATACATTAGGCACTTCTACATAACTTTGCTTGGCTAAGCCATTAGGGTAGATAATTTCAGGGGTTGGCGTAAAAAGTAAATCGGTATTTACTGCGATAAGCTTTTCTTGGTCATTCATTAGCGTGCGTGGATAACTATCTATGTCCTCACCTGCACCAAACTGCATTGGGTTGACAAAAATGCTAGCAATAACTTTATCAGCATGTTTATGTGCTTCAGTAACTAAAGAAATATGCCCAGCATGTAAGTTACCCATTGTTGGTACGAAGGCGATAGTTAAACCTTGCTGGCGCCATGTTTTAACTTGTTTGCGTAAATCACTAATATTGCTAACTGTTTTCATTGGTTACTACTTAAAAATATGTTCATCACTAGGGAAGTTACCACAGCTTACTTCGCTTATATATAGCTCAATAGCTTCCTTTATATCACCGGTATCCTTTAAAAAGTTACGAGAAAACTTAGGCATATAATTACAAGCAATACCTAGAGCGTCGTGCATAACTAAAATTTGCCCATCGGTATCTTTTCCTGCACCTATGCCAATAGTAGGAATAGTAAGTGCTTGGGTGATCGCTTTACCTAATTCAGCAGGGATGCATTCTAAAACTAATAATTGCGCACCCGCCGCTTCGAGTGCTTTGGCATCGTTAATCATTTTCTCTGCTTTATCATTTTCACGGCCTTGAACTTTAAAACCGCCAAAAATATTTACAGACTGTGGCGTTAACCCTAAGTGAGCACAAACAGGAATACCGCGTTCAGTTAAGCCTTGAATGCTTTCTGTTAACCAAGCTCCACCCTCTAGCTTTACCATGCTTGCGCCGGCTTGCATCAGTGCGGCAGCACTTTGATAACACTGCTCAGTGGTTGCATAACTCATAAAAGGCATATCGCTAATAATTAAAGTGTTTTCAATGCCATTTTTAACGCAACGTGTATGGTAGGCCATATCTGTAACAGATACAGGTAAAGTTGAGTCTTCGCCTTGTAAAACCATGCCTAAAGAATCGCCAATTAAGATGGCATGAATGCCAGCCAGATCAAATAATTTTGCAAAGCTAGCATCATAGGCAGTAATTGTAGATATCTTATCGCCTTGTTGTTTCATTTTTAATAGGCTTGCGGTGGTAATTTTTGCCATAAGTTTTCCGATTTTAACTGATAGTTAGTTCTAATTTTTTTATTTATTTAGCAAGCCGTTTATGATCAAGCTTGCCTGCATAGAGTTAAGTTGTATTAAACTTTGTCTAGTCTAATTATGCCATTATCGTTTATCTGGCCTGCTATTTTTTTTATCTCTTCGTTGTCCGGTAGTGACAAGTTAGGCGCTATCTCTGCTAAAGGAAGAATAACAAATTCACGCTCTTTCATGCCGTAATGCGGAACAGTTAAACGTGAATTTTCAATAACGTCATTGCCAAATAATAGTATGTCACAGTCCAAGATGCGTGCACCCCAGCGGTTTTCTTTGCGAATACGTCCTGCTGCACTCTCTATTGCTTGCAAAGCATCTAAAAGCGCTATTGCTGATAAGTTAGTTTCTAGTGCTAATACTGCATTGATATAGTCATCTTGATCTTGAGGGCCCATCGGCCGACTAAGATATAAGGATGAAACCGTTAGTACTTCACTATCGACTATTTTATTTATTTCATTAACGGCCTGTAGCACCTGTTTTCTAGGATCTGATAAGTTACTACCAAGACCAATATAAGCAATGGTCATTAATTATTCGGCCGGTGAGTTAGGTGCAGATTTAGTGCTTGGCTTGCGACGTTTTCTTGGGCTTCTACGTTTACTGCTGCCACTTTTAACATTTTTGACCATTTGTACACGGGCGTCATTAGATACATCTTGGAAATCCGTCCACCACTTTGCTTGTTCTGATAATACTTCACTTTGCTCAATTTCAGCACGTAATAACAAGAAGTCATAACCTGCTCTGAATTTGGGGTGCTCAAAGGTTTTAAAAGCACGTTTTCCTTCGCGGCGTGCTAACTTATCTTGCAATATCCAGATGTCTTTCATGACACCTTGAAAACGTTTAGGGATTGCTATGCTACGTTGTTGTTCGGGCATAATCTCAGATAAGGCTGCAAAAAAAGCATCTTGTGGCGCTAGGTGACCTGCATCATTGAGTCGCTGAATATGTTTTTGCAATGGGTACCACAACATTGCGGCAAATAAGAAGGCTGGAGTAACACGTTGATCGTTATTAATACGATTGTCAGTATTGCTCATTGCAAGATTGATGAACGCTGATAAATATTGTTCACCATTGTCATTCAGTGACTGATCTACCGCAGGGAAAAAATAGCTGAACAAGTTGTATTGGCGCAGTTGTTCAAAGTTGGCGACGGCTTTACCCGAAATGAACATTTTCAAGAATTCTTCAAACATGCGAGCGGCAGGAATATTTGCCATCAAGGGGGCTAGCTCTTGAATGGGCGCTTTAGTATCTTCACTAATATGCATATCTAGTTTAGTCGCAAAGCGTATCGCACGTAGCATACGTACTGGATCCTCGCGATAACGGGTTTCAGGATCACCAATTAAACGAATAACTTTGTCATGTACGTCTTGAACGCCATTTGCAAAATCATAAACTTTGAAATCTTTCGCTGAGTAATAAAGGGCATTAATTGTGAAATCGCGACGTTCGGCATCTTCGTCGATACTGCCATAAATATTATCGCGTAATAACATGCCATGTTCACTTTGCTTTGACGTTTTTTTACAGCTTTTTTCTTTTTCTGGGGCACTGTCATGATGTCCGCGAAAAGTTGCTACCTCAATGATTTCTCTGCCAAATACTATGTGAGCTAAGCGAAAGCGACGACCAATTAAACGGCAATTTCTAAACAGTGCCTTAATTTCATCAGGAGTCGCGTTGGTGGCAATATCAAAATCTTTTGGTTTTAAACCTAATAAAATATCGCGAACACCGCCTCCGACAAGGTAAGCGTCAAAACCACCTTTGTTTAATCGATATAAAACTTTCAATGCACTTGGGCTCATTAACTGTCGTGAAACCGGATGTTGGTCTCGTGAAAGTATTATGGGCTCTTTTAGCGTAGCAACCGTTTTAGAGGTGGTATTGCTTTTGCGGGTACTTTTTTTAGTAAAAACTTTTTTACAAAGATTGATGACGCGTTTGATAGTTTCAGGCCTTTAAAAAACACATAAAAATAGTGGCGCAATGATATAACAGTGCCTAAAAAAATAACAGTAAAAAGAGATTAGTGGTGAGCTGAATTCGCTGAAATGCAGCGAAAATTGTCACAATGTTGTCATAAAGTTTAACTAAAATGCAATAAAGCCTTGTTAAGGCATAGTTACGACATAATTAAGGTTAGGCAGAAATATAGCCAGTATACCTTGACGTAGTCACACAATTCTCCTTGAAAGGTCATCCATGCATTTAAGAAACATTCTCGCCAGTATAATTGAAGAGCAGCAACTGACCGCTTTTTTTCAACCTATATACTCGACAACCAGTAATGAACTTTATGGCTATGAGGCATTGATTCGAGGCCCGTCAGACAGTCCTCTCCATAGCCCTCAAGCATTGTTTGATAGTGCTTTAGAGTTTGGCCTTTTGTCTGAATTAGAGTTGTTGTGCCGTAAAATATCGATAGCACGTTTTGTTGAACTCTCTTTAAGTGGCAAACTATTTTTAAATATTAGCCCTATGGTGTTCTTACAGACCGACCATCCTTATGGTAAAACCTTATCTTATTTGCATAAACATAAGCTTAAACCTGCACAAGTTGTGATTGAATTAAGCGAAAAGTATCCAATAGACTCTCCTGAACTCTTGCAAAAGGCATTATTGCATTATCGTCACTTAGGTTTTCAAATTGCCGTCGATGATTTGGGGGCTGGTTATGCGGGTTTAAAGTTATGGTCGGAGGTTAAGCCCAATTTTGTAAAAATTGATCGTTATTTTATAAACCAGTGCAACCAAGATCCAGTCAAAAGAGAGTTTATTAAAAGCATACTTAACCTAGGGCAAAGTATTAATGCTAAAGTGATTGCTGAAGGCATTGAAACTGAAGATGAATTTGAACAATTGCAAGAATTGGGGATGAGCCTTTTTCAGGGCTACCTTTTTGCAAGACCTGAGCCATTCCCCACGAAAGCATTACCCGATATTTTACAAAACCACGCTAGATTGCAAAACTTTGCAGTACACCTCGAAAAAACAGCCTCATCATTATTGCAATACGTACAACCTCTACGTAGTGAAGAACTCACTAAAGTCGTGGTGGAATACCTACATAAACACCCTAAAGTGCATTCTATTCCCGTTATTGAATCTGGACGTCCTGTAGGCATGATTTTAAGAGATCACCTGTTAGAGCTGTTTTCTACGCCTTATGGTCGAGCACTAAACGAACGTAAACCTATCAGAGAAACAATGATGACTAACCCCGTTATTGTTGAATCGAATAGGCCGCTTGATAAAGTGGCACAATTGGTAACTTCAGAGCATGATGAAAAGTTACTATGGCACTTTATTATCACTGACGGAGGCCGATATGTAGGTATTGGCTCAGTACGTGATTTATTAAGGCAAATAACACAGCAACAACTACAACATGCACGTTATGCCAATCCATTAAGCTTGTTACCCGGAAATGTTCCCATTTATCAGCGAGTCGATGAATTATTAAAACAGAAGAAAGCATTCCATTTTGCTTATTTTGATTTGAATAACTTCAAACCGTTTAATGATATCTATGGTTATGCCAAAGGCGATCAAGTTATTCAATTGTTGGCCGGTTTATTAAAAAATAGTGCTCAACGACAAGACTTTGTTGGCCATATAGGTGGTGATGACTTTGTCGTTATTTTTCAGCAGGATGATTGGCAGCAGTACTGCGAAAGAACGATTGATGAGTTTGATGAGCAAATTAAGACTTTTTATGATGCAGAGCATGTTCAAGCAGGCGGCATTGAAGCGCAATCGAGAAGCGGAGAAAATCAGTTTTATCCATTGTTAAGTTTAGCTGTTGGTGTGGTTGCGCCTAATTTGGCCTTGTGTAATTCTCATCATGATATCGCTGAGCTTGCCAGTGATGCAAAGAAACAAGCTAAGCAATTTAGTCATTCAAGTATTTTTATTTGTCGCCGTGGCAGTCCAACATGCAATCTCATCGATGAAAAAATAGTATTGAACAAATTAGTAAGTTAATTAATGTTAAAACGGTGCCTTGAAGGCACCGTTTATTTTATCAATTTAGGGGAACGTCCTACCAAGGCAGACTGTCACCATTGGAATGCTTGAAGGTACCAGAATTACTTATATTTAAATCAGCCATTAAAGCCAATAAGCGAGATGCGGAAACATCGCTACTGATATCTCCATTGCTGGTTGTACCGGGTGCATTTACCATATCTGTTTGCACATAACCTGGATGATAAATACCAACAGAAATTCCTTGTGGCGCTAGATCTTGTGCTAATGAAACTGCTGCAATATTTAACGCAGCTTTTGACATGCGGTAGCCATAACGTCCGCCAGAAGTATTATCCGTTATTGAGCCCATTCGTGAAGTGATCATCGCGATTTTGCTGCCACTAGATAGTTTATCGAGTAAAGCATGGCTAAACTGCAGCGGTGCTAGTGCATTGACATTAAATTGCTCAATGATAGTAGTTGCATTTAAATTCGCTAAATTTTCATCACGTAAAATACCGGCATTATTAATGAGTAAATCAATATCTACATTAACTAAAGCGGTTAGTGCTTTGTTAATACCCACTTCGGAGGAAATATCAACACCTTCTACAATGGTAATAACATTTTCATGATGAGCATTATTTAAACTCGCTAATTGAGCAGAAGTTTGGCGACAAAGCGCATAAACTTTATCACCTCGTTGCTGACATATTTTAGTCATTGCTAAACCAATGCCTCGGTTCGCGCCAGTGATCACTACTGTACTTTGTTCAATTGCTGTTGACATATTAGCTTCCTTTTTAATCAATTTTTATTTCAGTTGCTGCCGGTACTTTATTTCGTTGCCAGTTATTGATTGCCCAGGTAATTAACTCTGCAACGCTGGCTTGTTGTAGTTCATTAGTTAATTCAATAAGAGTCCCTTGCCCTAAAAAAGCTAAGGCAGCGATTAAAGCCGGTTGTGGATTGTCATTATCTATAGCCGGAGCTTTATTCTGCTTACTGAGTTTATAACCTTCAATGGTAATTGCTAAAGGCACATGGCCATATTGGGGAGCTTGTTTAGTTAGGGTACTAAAAAAAGTAAGTTGTCTCGCTGTAGGTTCTAATAAATCACAACCACGAATAACATGGTTAATATTTTGCTCGATATCGTCAGCCACTACTGCGAGTTGATAGGCAAATAAGCCATCTTTACGGTGAATAATAAAGTCTTCATTCGCTAAGGCTTGATCACAATGCACTTGCCCTTGAAAAATATCATTAAATTGATGTAGAGCAATATTATTTTTTAATCTAACAGCTGAATTCTTTTTAGGTCTATCTAGATCAAGGCAGTGGCCCTGATAAATACCACCTAACTTTTTGATTTGAGCGCGAGTGCACTGACAATTATAACTAAGTTTTTTGTTGTCGAGCTCGGTGAGCAAATCATTATAATATTGACTTTGTTTGCTTTTATATAATACTTCTTCGTCCCAGTGCAAACCGAAAGCATCTAGCGTCGTTAAAATAGCACTGCTTGCGCCGACTTGTTCACGAGGAGGGTCAATATCTTCAATTCTAACTAACCATTTTCCTTGTTGACCTTGTCTATTGACTGTGGCTTTAGCATCAAGAAAACTCGCCAGAGCAGCGATTAATGAACCAAAATGAAGTAATCCAGAGGGAGAGGGAGCAAAGCGACCACGATATTGAATATCCCTAAGCTGGGAAAGTGGTCGCTGAGTAAACACTGTTTGCATCATTAAGCGATAGCTTAACCTGCCATTTGGCGTTCTTTAATTTCTGCTAGTGTTTTACATTCTATGCAAAGATCGGCAGTAGGACGAGCTTCTAAACGGCGTATACCAATTTCTATACCGCAAGATTTACAAAAACCAAAATCATCTTCTTCAATTAATTGCAAAGTTTTTTCAATCTTTTTAATTAATTTACGTTCACGATCTCGGGTACGTAATTCAAGGCTGAACTCTTCTTCTTGCGCTGCTCTATCAACAGGATCAGGGAAGTTTGCTGCTTCGTCTTGCATATGAGTTACTGTGCGGTCTACTTCTTCACGTAACTGAACTCGCCAAGCATCTAAAATCTTTTTGAAATGCTCTTGTTGCGGCTCATCCATGTACTCTTCGCCAGCTTTCTCTTGATATGGCTCAACGCCAGCTAATGCCAGAATACCTAATGCTTTGTTTTTACTTGTTGGCATGCTTAATCTCCTAGTATATTCCAAGGCGGTGTAGTTAATATACCACACTTTGCTTTATGTGGTGTAGCGCCTTGCTTGTAAGTGCCAATACTATAAATTTACTTTATATATGACCCGATGAATCAGGACTATATTGTGTCACGTTTAATAAAAATCAACGCTTCAATGAAAATAAATATTATATCGAACTTTATCAATGACTTAGTTGTTACTGTGCCTGCTATTTATTTTGTTGAAAAATGCAAGCAAGCTTTTTTAGCAAGTTTTGCTAGGGTTAGTCAATATTTTTCTCTAGTTTAGACGAACTTTATTACTTTAATTAAAATCAATGCTTTCCTTTAATTGCATATCTAATGACAGACCATCAAAGTCAAATGTGGCTTTATAAACCAATATTTTCACGCCTTCTTCTTGCGCTTGCCTTAGTAGTGAAGCATATTTTTTATCTATATGATTAGCTACAGAAACTTTATTAATGCCTGAATGTAGTACTGCGAATAGCAATACGGCTTGATGTCCTTGTTGGGCCATTTCCATTAATTCACGTAAATGCTTTTGACCTCGAGTAGATACGGCATCAGGAAAGTAACCTTGGCCCACACTATTGCTTGAGCTGTTACACGTTGCAGTATCAGTTCCACCGTTAAAGTTTTCATCGAGTAAGGTAACAGATTTTACTTCAATATAAGTGTCAGGCGTATTATCTTCTGTATTTTGTTCCTTAGATAAGCTTTCATACTTTAGTAAAAAATCAATACGGCTATTCTCACTACCGTACTTCACCTCACGTTCTAGTGAAGTAAAACCGTTTAACTCAGTAATAATGCCCTTGTTTAATGCTTCTTCTACTAACTGGTTAGCACGTAAGGTATTAACACAGATGTAGTCTTTACCCTGATTTTGGCTGACTTCCCAGCTAAATGGGTACTTGCGTTTTGAGTTGTCTGATGTGCTATAAAACACAGTGTTGCCATGGTCGGCGCAACCTGTCATCGCCCCTGTATTAGCAACATGCATTGTGGTTACATGGGAACTGTTTGGTAGTGTAACATCAGCTAAAAAACGCTTATAGCGTTTGATTAAAGTTGCGGAGTTTAAATCTAATTTCATAGGGCAAGCAGAATTATCAATTTTTCAGTCTACCCTATCATGTTAACTAGTTTAGCTAGAATCAAGTTTTACTTTAATTCGTATTAATTTACTAAAGATGCTTTACACTTTTGCTTGTTACTAATAATTTCAGTTTGCTCAATATATCCATCAAGCCAGGTTTTAGCGCTATCCGCATCACTAAATACATGGAAGTCAATATGGCAATCTTGGTAAATTCGCTGTAATTGCATTTGTTGCATATCAGCATAAGCACTATTGAGAATAACAACCGCAATGGCAACCATGCCTTTTTTTTGCCGATAGAGGGTTGTCTCCTTCAATTGCTTTTCAGCATCTGGCGTAAAAACACTATTTCCTCGAAAAGTGATCAAAGAGCCCCAAGGCTTTTCGCTCATTTGTTCGGTAACTTTAGTGATGTCTTGATGGTATTTAGCAGCAGTTATTTCGTTAAAAGGTCCTTGAGCGTCAACTAATAAAATATTATCTTGTTGTTCAATATGATAACGTCCGTGTGCGGAATATTGCATTTTTATGTCCTCAAGTGATAAGTGAGAACCGTTAAAACTAACAAGTTTTTTTTACCTTGCCAAGTAAGCAGATTTAAAAAGTTTTGCAAGTTTATTTGAGTAAAATTGCAATCGACAAACGATGGCCGTTAAGCCAGTAAAATCAATGAGATACTACTTCCAACCTAGTTTGTTTTCAAAATCTTGATCTAATTTAACAGCAAATTCTTTAGCATGCATAGCGACTTGTTCTAACATTTTATCCTCTTCAGTTATTGGGTTAAATTTATTTACTTTAACGGGGTAACCACTTTCATCAGTTGCCATAAAAGTGATAAAACAGCGGTTAGTTACCACGTAATTATGCTCTTTAGGATCGCAAGCTCGGACAACAACATAAATATGCATACTGCTCCTGCCTGTATGTACTATTTGTGCCGTCACCGTAATCATCTGACCAACTAATATGGGGCGAATGAAACGTATACCGTTAGCCGAAACTGTTACGCTATAACGTTTACTCCATTTGGCTGCGCATGCATAAGACGCTTGGTCTATCCATTTCATTACCATGCCACCATGTACTTTTCCGCCGAAGTTAACATCGGTAGGTTCGGCCAAAAAACAAAACTCAACACTGCTTTCATTGGTCTTTGCCATTAGAAGTCCTTTATTTGTTGAAATAGTCATTCCTTGTCAATTATAGACAAATTCAATTACTTAGCGATTTTTTGTGAAAATTGCTAACATGGCCACTTACTTACCTTACTTTTATTATTTCAAATAGCCCCTTATGTCAGCCATTAACTCTTTGCCTATAGAGGCGATTAAAAGTGAATTTGAATGTGCTTTAACCGCACATGATACCTTGATATTGTCTGCGCCACCGGGAGCGGGAAAATCTACCTGCTTACCTTTATGGTTATTAGACCTCTCATGTTTGAAGTCTAAGAAGATATATTTATTGCAACCGCGACGATTAGCGGTGAAGAACATCGCTACCTATTTAGCTAAGCAATTGAGCGAAAAGGTCGGCCAAACCGTAGGTTATCGCTTACGTAATGACGTTAAGGTAACAAAAGAGACACGCTTAGAAGTTATTACTGAAGGAATTTTAACGCAAATAATTCAGAATGATGGTGAGTTAGAAGCAGCAGCTTTAGTCGTTTTCGATGAATTTCACGAACGTAGCTTACATGGCGATTTGGCTTTTGCTTTATGCCGAGAAGTGCAAACTGAGCTGAGAGACGATCTAAAGATATTGTTAATGTCTGCCACATTAGATAATGACTTTTTAATGAAAGCTTTGCCTGATGCTGTCTTTTTAGCGAGCGAAGGGCGCAGTTTTCCGGTGGAAGTGAGTTATCAAGCACCGAGTAAACAGCAATATTGGCAAGAACATGTTTTAACGGTATTGAAACAGCAGTTGCATCATCAAGGTTCCATATTAGTGTTTTTACCTGGGGTCAGCGATATCCGCTTTCTAGCTGAACGACTCGCTACACACCTAGATGATGATACTATCTTGTGTCCTTTATTCGGTAATCTAACTTTAGCTGAACAGCAACAGGCAATTGCTCCATGTAAAGAGCGGCAGAAAAAGATTGTGCTTGCGACGAATATTGCAGAAACCTCATTAACCATAGAGGGCATCAATTTGGTGATTGATTGTGGTTTAGAGAAGGTAGCTGTTTATGATAGTGCCAGTTTACTTAACAAACTAGTGCAAAAAAATATTGCCAAAGCTTCTGCTATACAAAGAGCTGGCCGAGCAGGGCGTTTAATGGCTGGCCACTGTATACGCTTGTATGCCAAAGATGATTTTGATCGCCGACCAGAGCAAAGTATAAATGAAATTCAACAAGCGGATTTGTTACCGACCTTAATCGAGGCGGCGCGCTGGGGTGTACACTGTTTAGCTGATTTGCCTTTATTAGAACTGCCTGAAAAAATAAAAGAGCAGCAAGCTTGGTTAGAATTGCAAAGCCTAGCTATTGTTGATAAAAAACAAACGTTAACTGCACATGGTGAGTTAGTGGCTCAGTTACCTTGCCATCCGCGCTTTGCTCACATGATAGTCTGTGCAGAAAAACTGGGGTCAACAAACACGAATAAAGTCATACTTTCATTAGCATGTTTGTTGGCTGCGTTGCTTGAAGAACGAGATATCTTTCGAGCTGAGCAAGCAAATTTTGATGCTAACATAGAACATAGGTTACATACCTTGATTCAGCATGAAAATACTCGTGCAAAGACAGGGCAGGGTCAAAAAAATACAGCAATTACACAACTCCTAAAACAAGCATCGGTACTTGCTCAACGTTTTAATCATAAGATTTTATTTTCTTCATTACCCATAGAGAAAACAGGACTGCTTTTAGCTTTTGCTTACCCTGAACGCGTTGCAAAAGCTCGTGGTGCTTACGGCCACTTTATATGTGCAAATGGCAAGGGCGTTCGTATTAACGAACAAGATGCAATGGCACAGCACGATTTGTTAGTGCTTGCTAATGTTACTGAATATCAGGGGAAATCTCTGGTAAGGCTAGCGGCAAGTATTAGTTTGACTGATATTGAACAAACGTTTGCTGATAAAATTATAGAGCGGGATGTTGCTTTATATGATGAAAAAACAGGACGTATTACTCACAAAAAACAAGTGAAATTATCAGCGTTGGTACTAAATGAACAGTTAGTTTCACAGGGGTTAACAACAAGTCATATTAGCCAAATGTGGTGTGATTTAGTACACAAGAAAGGATTGGATTTCCTACCTTGGCAAGCCAAAGATCTTGCCTTAAAGTCTAGATGGTTATGGGCGACAACTTATCTTAAACATTTATCCTTACCAGATATTGACGATGACAGTTTACTGGTAAGCCTTGACTCTTGGTTAGCTCCTTTTGTTGGCGACATTAAAAGTAAAGCTCAGCTAAGAAAATTAGACCTGTCCGCTATGTTATTGTCTTTGCTAAATTATTCGCAACAACAATTATTACAACAAGCAGCGCCAAGTCAATATATTGGCCCTACTGGCAGGCATTGCCCTATTAGCTATCAGCAAGAAAAATCACCCAAGGTTTCATTACCAATGCAGGAGTTGTATGGCTTAATACAAACACCCTGTGTAGGTGAAGTATCAGGGGCGGCTACACAGGAAAGCATTCCATTATTACTTGAGTTATTATCTCCGGCGCAGCGGCCTATTCAGTTAACGCAAGACCTTGCTCAATTTTGGACTGGAAGCTATAAGGCGGTCCAAAAAGATATGAAAAGTCGTTATCCAAAGCATTACTGGCCTGATGATCCTGCTAATGCTAAGGCTACAAATAAAACCAAAAAGCATATGTAAGTGGCTAATTTTTTCTGATGAATAACATTCGCCTTTACCTATGTACAAATAGTTGAATTTTATTGTGAATGTTGGTCATTTTGCTATGTTGTAATTACCGATCTTTAAAATTTATTTTAGTATTGTCAACCAAAGTACATTTAAGACGTTTATATCAATAGAGACTCAAAACCTTTTTTAAACATCACCGACATCAGTAGTATTTACTGCGGTTAACAGTTGTTATTATTAAAAAGTGGATTGTTATTGCTCTATTAGTACGAGTTTTAATATTGTAATTTTATCTAGATAAAAATAGAGATCATTTGGCATTTAATAAAAGGCTTGAAGTCATCATTGAGCAGAATTCACACTTACCAGATGAAGCCACGTCACCACCATTAACGATGGAGGCATTTTTGATTGATATTGAGAAAAGAGCGTATCATATGGCATCATTTGCAACAGGTTCACATGCTGATGCATTGGATCTATTGCAAGATAGTATGATTAAACTAGTGAGTAACTATCAAGAAAAGCCTTCTAAGGAGTGGAAACCACTTTTTTATAAAATTTTGCAGAACCGGATCCGTGATTGGCACCGTCATCAAAAAGTAAAAAATTTACTCTTTTTTTGGAAAACAGATCAAGTCGATGAGTGGTCGCCAATTGAAAGTGATGGTAGTAGCCTAGATACTCCTGAGAGAAATTTATTAAAGCAACAACAGCAACGTGCAGCATTAACGCACTTGAAGCAATTATCCCCTAAACAGCAGCAATGTTTTTTATTACGCAGTTGGGAAGGGTTATCAGTGGCAGAGACGGCAGATATAATGCAATGCTCGCAGGGCAGCATTAAAACTCATTATTTTCGAGCGGTAACTAAGTTAAGAACTATGATGGAGGAAGAGCATGAAATCACCTTCTAACGATGAAAATAACCATGAAAGTCAACAAAGTGCACTAGATAATGCTAACGTACAATCAGTAAAGGATGCGTTAGACCATGCCGTTAGTCATTTACCTGAAAATATAGTAACAGATATTGCTCGTGCCAGAACGGTTGCTTTAAATAATGCGCTAACGAGCTCGAAAAAATCAGTGTTTGATACATGCTTAGCGTGGTTATCAATGCCTGTGGTTAATGTGGGCGGGGCAGTTACCGCTGCAATTATGGTTGCTATTTCAATTAACTATGTATCAGTAGATGCAATACCTGAATTACCTGTCGCAATGATGGCAACAGAAATGCCCCATGAAGACTTTGCATTGTTAGAGGATTTAGAGTTTGTTACTTGGTTGGCGGAAAATGAACAAAGCACTTTGTTGTAATGTTGTACTGCTTATATTGTGCAGCACTCCATCAAAAGCGCAGCAAAAAGAGGATGAAATACCTAGTATTGCCCTTTTAGAGTACTTGGCTGAAATGACAGAAGTTGATGGCAAGTTTTATGGCCCGCAAGACATGAGTTTAGCATTATGCCAAAGCGTAAGTGCCGAACAAAATAAGCAAAGTACTGAAACGAGTACTGAAACGAGTGCTGAAACGAGCAATGAAAACAGTAATGAAACAAATATTGGCGTTAATGGTGGTCAAGATGATAAGGCCCAAAAAAATGAAAAGTCAGCGAATAAACCAGGTTGTAAGTATCATGACTAAATTGATATTACTCTGTTTGCTTAACGTACTGTTTGTCTCAAAAGCGCTAGCGGTTGACTGGAAAGATTTGAGCACCCAAGAAAAGGTTGTATTACAATCACTTTCTAACCAGTGGGGACAATTATCAACAGCACAGCAAAATAAACTGCAAGTAGGGGCAAATCGTTGGATTAATATGCCTGCAGAGCAACGCGATAGTCTGTTATCAAAATTTAGTCAGTGGCAGAAGTTACCAGAGCAAAAAAGAAGTCAGTTATCAAAACAGTTTGAACAATTTAAGCAATTGCCACCATCCCAACAAAAACAATTGCGGGCAACCCACAAAAGTTTCAAAAAGTTATCCAGTAAAAAGCAACGTCAATTGCTAGAGAAGTTTAAAAAGTCTCAACAAAAAATGAATAAGAATATGACGAAAAAACAAAAAGTCAAACGTAATTGATTGATGGTTTTAGCTAACTATAAACTCAGTTTTAGTGTTCTTAAAAAGCATAGTTAACACCAACACTCCAGCTTACGTTGTTATAAGTGGTCGAAATTTCAGCTGCAGTATCCAAATCAACAGACCAATTATGAGTGATATCATATGATAGATAAGCCATTATTTGGCCATAATTATCATCACCTGAAGTAACTCTTGAAGTTGTATTACTGACATTGCGTGATGTTGTTGATTGTGTTCCTGCTGTACGCCTTGGTGCTGGGGAGTTTTCAGTGCTTAAGTTTGCATCCCCTGAAAACTGATAATTCCATGAAAGCATAGCCCCGACGATAATTCCTTGGTCTTGAGTTAACGGCCAATAACGTGCTGAAGATAGACCTGCATATACGGTTGAACTATCACTTTTACTTTTACTGATTTCCTCGGGAGGCCTTCCGTCTTGCTGAGCTCGTTGGTTATTAATCATTATATTCTCTATGGACCAGTCGGCATATTGTAAGCCCATTGATAGATCAAACATCCAGTTATCTATAAGCCAATTGCTGCCTACTACAGCAGAAATAGAGGTAACTTGCGTATTATCCTGACGCTTGTCAGTGTGGCTTTTGTTCGCTCTATAGGAAACATCGTCCTCATCAAAGCCAATACTTGTTGCAATATACCAGTTGTCTTGCATATAGCTTATATGGGTACCTAAACTGGTTAAGGTCAAATCTAGTGATACTGGACTTATTGCCTGCTCCTTATCTTGCCAAGTTTGGTAGTCGAACTGAACACTCCAATTGTCATCAATATCGAAAGATAAAAAGAGCCCTTCTCCTGCGGGGCTTAATAATACATCCTCATCTTGTAGAGAAATATATTGCTCTAATTGGCTATGATTAATAGTTACACTGTTGGCTAGAGTTGACGCTGAAACTATGTAACATAGAAGAGGAAGAGATACTAAGCAGGTAAATTTAAAACTGAAGGTATAACATCTATTGTTATTTCGAGTCACTGACAATCCATATTTTAACTAAATATTTAATAAGGCCAGAATACTTGAATGTATTTCTTAAATATAGTTTTTAAATATGGCAGGGAAACCAAAGCGTAAGGTGGAAGCATAAAAAGCGGAAAACCAATCATCCTTGATTTTTATGGTAATCCGCGTGCAGGAGCTAGCGCTAAGCTAGACGAGTTCAATAAACTGAATTATTAACACGTTAAAGCTAAACTATATCATCTGCACTTAATTCATCTACACATTGACGAATCGCATCTTTGCTTGCTTTATGCTTTGCTTTTGCTGTGTTAAATTCATCTTCGCTGACAAAACTGTCAGCATCTTGGTCCATAATTAGAAAGGAAGCTGCAACCTTTGTGATTATTTTTTCCTGCAATTCTTCCAAGCTTATAAGGCTATCCGCAGAAGTATCTATTGATGCAAACTTGTCAGCTGGCGACATAAACTTATCTGCACTTGGAATAGTAATGTCATCATTGCCTGTATCTGCTTTTATATCAGCGACACATTGCACAATATCATCGGCAATATCAGACAAGTCAGTGGCAGTACCGCTACGTGTTTGTTGAAACTCTTCAAACGAGATAAAACCGTCTTCATCGCTATCTTTTTTAGTTAATTTTTTTTCCGCTTTCGATAATGAAGGCGCTGTCATTTCATCTAAAGATAATTGTCCATCCTGATTAACATCTATACGACTGAAACCGCCAGCTCCCTTATGACCACCTCGCTCAAAAGCGCTCACTTGAGACATTGATAGCACAGCTGTTGTTGCGATTAGTGCGGTAAGTAATACAGGGTTAAATTTCTTTGTCATTTTGTTCATAACTACTCCTAAGGGGATATTAATATATTTTATTTTTTACGCTTTCAATTATTAAAACGCGGCAACACTGCTTTGGTTGACAATGAATTTAAAAAAGATAAGTTTTATAATTCATTGCCATTTTTATCATGAGCAATTAAAGGTAATGAGTCAGGAAAACTAACGCGATCATTCTCATCAATAATCCACGGGCTTAAACACTCTCGACTTGTGACGCATGGGTCCGTGAGTGCGTGTAGAAAAGCGGTAAGGTGTGATATTTGCTGTGCAGATAAATTACGGCGCGCCCTTAGCGGTGCTCTGGCTACTACTTCTTCTGCTCTTGCTTGTTGCAAGTGATTCACGACTGCCATTGAATTATCATAAGCGTCAGGGTACAAACTTTGGCAACTTTGATTGTTTTTATCCATGAGTGTCTTAATTTGAGCAAGCTGGCAAAATGGGGCGTTATCATCGGATAAAGCAATACCGTTTTGTGCCGAAAATAAACGATTAATTGCTGTTTCTGGATCATTATAATGTGCAACGACTTCCTCTAAAGTTTGATAAGCTCCAGTATGACCATAAGGGGCTGTGACAGCGATGTTGAGTAAGCTAGGCGCTCTAAAGTGATAGCGTTCAGCTTCATTGTTGGTAATGTTTTCACGGCCAAAATCATTACTAGTTATGCTGCCACTATCATTGCCTTTACCGGGCCCAAATTGAGGGTAAGCTACTAGGTGATGCCTATTACTGGAAAATGTTGGTCCACGATGACATCCTGAGCAGCCGACACCTCCTTCTCGCTGTCCACCAAAGAATAATATTGCTCCAGCTTTTTGCTCTTGTGTTAGCGCATCGTCATCGCCTTCAAGATAATTTTTCCAAGGATTATTAATAAAAACCATTGAACGCTCATATTCGCCAATAGCGTCAGAAATTTTGTCAAATGTTACACCATCTTCACCAAAGGCTTGGTTAAATGCATTTGGCCAGCTACTAGAGAATGCACTATCAGTATTATCAAAGCGTGCCGCTAAAGTAGCGCGGAGTGTTTGATTATTGCTAGCAAATATAAACTCACCACGCATTTCTTCAGGTGACGTTACTGGAAATTTTGCTTGGGCAGCTGCAAGCGTAGTATTTTGAGGTAAGTTAGGATCATTAAGCCTTCTTCCTTGTGCGTTGATAGGAGAGTCAGGTGTTAAGATAGCTCCATTTCGCCTAACCTCTACTCGACTATCCCAAAATAACCCTCTTGTATTAAAACCAAGATTAAACACAGTAGGTGAGTTGCGAGGAACTATGGGAAGGTTGTTAGTAACATTGCCATTGAATCTTCCTAGTCCCAATAGGTCATGACTTTTTTGTTCAAAGCTATTGGTAGCACTGACCCCGATAGGTAATGATAAATTGTCGCCACCTCCTAACATTGGATGATGACAACTTGCACAGGCAACACTTTGTTCCCCACCCAAGTTTTTGGCAAAAAATAATTGTTTGCCAAGTTGCGCTTTAGCATCATTAACATTAGGTAAACCTAGCCCCTGACTATCAGCAGCTACGAGTTCACGTTGTATAATTAATGCTTGCAAAGTTTCTTGTGCGTTCTCTAAATTATTATTGGGGTTACCTGCTTGTCCGCCACCTTGGCGTCTATTACCTTGGTCGCCGTTAGGATCGCCTCTACCGCCACCTTTTAAATTTTCTTGTGCATGTATATGCGTCATGACAAATAAGCTGATAAATATCCCAGTAAACATCAATAACAAGCTCGACTTTTGAGTGTTATTAGCCATATGTAACTCCTAAATGGTTAGTTGTTTCATAGGTACAAACGAAGCAAAGCTGATTTGGTTGACAAGTTATAAAAAATACATTTTAAGTTGGCAGCTATTTAGCGGTAGCAAAGACAAGCTCAGCTATTTTGTGTAAACTCAACGACAATAAGCAGTAACGATGAATCTAGGGATGTCAGACTACATTGAGTTCTAAAAGTTTTATCTGATGCACTTATCAATGCTAAATCGACTTATGGTACTGAGTCGTGTGTAACAATCGCCATAAAACAAGCTAGCTATAGATTAGAAGTAAAGATGTTAAAGAAAAAAGAAAATAAAAATCAAACCACGACTAAACAGAAAGTTACTCGGCAAACACCTTCTAAAGAAACATGGTTACGCTGGAGCCTAATCACATTAGCTAAATTTTCTTTTTCGCTCTTTTGTGCACTAGGGTTATTTGTTATATACCTTGATGCTAAGGTAAAACAAACTTTTGAAGGACAACGCTGGCAAGTGCCTGTGCAAGTCTATGGACAGGTGCAGACATTAAAAGTCGGTGATCAGCTTGATCTTGATTCGCTAGTGCATTCATTACAATTGAATGGATATAAAAAAGTAACAAAGGTATCTGCGGCTAAGCAATATGCCAAATCTTCTACACGTCTTATTATTTTTCAAGGGGATTTTGATTTACCTGCACCTACAATAAACTCAACTGCTTTAAGTGGTCAACAACTTGTTATTGATGTGCAGAATAAGTTTATTACGGCCTTGTTTAGCGATAATGTCGCTACTGATTCAATTCAACTAGAACCAAAGCTATTAGCACGGTTGGTGCCAAATAATAAAGAAGATCGATTATTAGTTTCTTTAGAAGAGGTGCCAAATCAATTACTTGATACCTTGTTGCTCATCGAAGATAGAGGCTTTTATCACCACAGCGGCATCTCTCCTCTTGGTATTCTACGTGCCTTGTATAATAACTTACGTGCCGGACGTACGGTTCAAGGTGGCAGTACATTAACGCAACAGCTTGTCAAAAATATGTTCTTAACAAGAAAGCGCACGGTAAGCCGTAAAGTTAAAGAAGCATTAATGGCACTTATTTTAGAGTACCATTACAGTAAGGATGAATTGCTTGAAGCCTATTTGAATGAGGTTTATTTAGGTCAAAATTACGCCAATGGAATTTACGGCTTTGGTCTAGCTGCACAGTTTTATTTTTCTAAAGATATTGAGCAACTGGATAATGCGCAGATGGCATTGTTAGTGGCACAAGTTAAAGGACCTAGCTATTACGACCCTTGGCGTCACCCAAAACGAGCAAAGCAACGACGAGATTTAATTTTACGTCTGATGTTTGAGCAGCGGATGTTATCTGAATTTGAATTTGAACAAGCTGCCAGTTCAGCATTATCAGTACGTGAAAGTAGACGTTTAGCAAAGCAGAGTTATCCAGCATATTTGCAACTTGTACAAAAAGAGTTGAATGATTTGATGTCTGTTAAACAACAAAAGGCGGGCATTAAGGTTTATACCGGCTTCTCACATCGCAGTCAGCAATTGCTCGAACAAACTATTAGCACAGAGCTACCTATATTAGAAAATAAAGTTCAACAACGTGATTTGCAAGTTGCCATGATAGTCACTGATATTGCAAGCGGTGAAATCAGGGCTATATCCGGCGACAGAGTAAGTGGTTATGCTGGCTTTAATCGTGCTTTATCAGCTCATCGTCCCGTTGGATCTTTAATTAAACCTGCTATATATTTAGCTGCGCTAGAGCGTTATGAACAATATAATCTTGCCAGTGTTTTACAAGATAAGGCGATCACTTTAAAGAGTGGTAATGGTAATAAGTGGCAACCTAAGAATTATGATGGTAAATATCGTGGTCAAGTTCCATTGATAGAAGCTTTAGTGCATTCATTGAATATCCCAACCATTAATTTAGGCATGAGTTTGGGTCTAGACAACGTTGCTGATGCTATTCACCTATTGGGTTACCAAGGGGATATTCGCATTAGGCCATCTATGCTACTTGGGGCGATAAACATGTCACCACTGGAGATAAATCAAGTTTATCTACCGCTTGCTGCTAAAGGGGCCTTTAAAAAAACTCATGCAGTAAACATGGTGGTATCTTCTAAGGGAGATAAGTTGTGGCAGTTTAAACAGCTTAACGAGCAGCGTTTATCTGATAACGGTGCATACCTTATCGATTATAGCTTAGCTAAGGTTGCTCAGTCAGGTACTGCTAAATCACTGACTTGGCGATTGAAAGACACTATTGTTGCAGGGAAAACGGGTACTAGTAACGATTTACGTGATAGCTGGTTTATTGGTTATGATAACAAACATTTAGTGACCACTTGGTTAGGTAAAGATAATAATAAGCCGACAGGGCTAACAGGTAGCAGTGGTGCTTTGCCTCTTTTTGCGAGATTTATGAAAGCGCAAGGCTTAGCCAGTAAAAGCTTAGCAATGCCTGATGGTATCGCCATGACCTTATTTGAAAAGAAAACGGGGTCGGCAGTAACATCACAATGTGATAATACTATTAGTTATCCTGCCGTTAGTCGCAGTGTTCGCATTATTAATGACTGTTTACAAGAAAAAAGTGATAGCCGTTTTTGGTTTGAGAAACTTTTTAGTGATTAGTGTAATGCGATTTAGTTGTATAAGAAATCTTAGTAAGATGGCGTTGAGATAATAGATATTCAACTAAAATGAAAGCACTCAATACAGCGAATTTGAGTGCTATCACTTCATCAACATTATGCTCTTGGTATTAATTTCCTTTAATAGAAATTAAAAGCTAACATTAACTTTTGCTAATGCGGCAACGTCGGTGATACTTACATCACCAATACTTCTTTGTAATTTAGCTGCGGTCTTATTAGCACCATAATGTTCGGCAAATGAAATTACATCTTCACCATTGCACATTAACTTTAATGCCACTGTTTTATCTTTTAGGCGATAGTTTTTGGTGGTATTGCTAAGTTTAAGTACATTATTACTTAGTGCGGCCTTACATACATCGATCAAGGCATTTTCCATATAAGGACTCATTGTTGCTTGGCTTGACATGCTCACAGTTAATAGAGGTAATGCGGCGGCAAGTGCTAGTAATGTAGTTTTAACTTTAGTCATGATATTCTCCAATATGTTCTTGCTGATGGTCTAGGTACAACCCTGCTTTTTAAAAGACGCTTATTTGACTGCTTTGTAATGCTTGTGGACAAGACTTATTGCCTTGCACAGACTAATAGTGGCTTATTTCTACTGAAAAGTTGTAACGATCTACTTAGAGGATGTAAGTAAAAAAGGTGTGTTTATCGCGTAATATTCACTAAGCATTTGATTGGGCATTTATTGTGATTTATTACTTGGAAATGTGAGAAATAAACATTTACATTTGGTGATATTTAGACATACGAAAGTCGCTGTACTTGTGTTTTGTCTTACGATAATTAACATGTCATTATGATAGAACCTGAAAGGCTAACTGTTTTTATATACAGTTGGTGTTGGCTTGTGTTATGGTTAGTTGCAGTAGATAAGAAAATCTTTATTTTATTTTTGCGTTTGGACTTATGTTTTGATTAAGGTGGAAAACTAATGGCAGTTGAAAGTCGATTTGTAGTAATTAGACATGGGGTAGAGGCTAAAATATTTATGGATAAGAAATCAGCAGATGAATATGACAAAATGTTGGACATGGCTGATAACTTAGCCGAGGTATTTAGTGACTCACCAATTGAATTAAGTGATAACCAGTGCGAAGAGTTAAGTATTTATCTAGCACAACATCGAGATGATGTGTTAATTGCACTACTTGCTAAAAAAGCAGCTAAAACAGCAACTGAAACAACTACTGTGAAAGCAAAAGAAAATACAGTCACTAGTGAAAAAAGTAGTGCAGCTGAGACGGTAAAAGATACACCAGTAAAAAATATCAAAAAAGCGAAACCGAAAGCTAAAACGGTTAAGTTAAGTGAAGCGAGCTAACCATCTCTACAGAACTAGACTATCAGTTAATTCGTAGTAAACGACGAAAAACATTAGGGTTACAAGTGAAGCAAGGACAGGTAATTGTTCGCGCACCACATTTTGTTGACGATGCTTTCATTAGCGCCTTTTTAGACGAGAAGTCAGTTTGGTTAAAAAGCAAAATCGCCTCGCAGCAACAAGTGAAAATCAAGGGTTTTGATTTCAGTCAAAACTCTGAGCTTTTTCTGTTTGGTAAAAAGGTTAAACTTAATATCAGCTATGGTAGTAAAAATCGAGTTCTTTCAGAAGTTGATTTTCACGAAAGCAAACAAACTAGCCTAACCGTTATTATTAGTGAGCGTAATCGCAAATTAATAACTAACCCTACAGGTCTCACAAAACAAATTAAAAAACAGTTAGAGTTATATTTTAGAAACTTAGCACAAGATATTATTTTGCCGCGGGTAGCAGAGTTAAGTAAGCAAGTATTATTGCGACCTAAGGAAATTAAAATAAGACAATATAGCGCTCGTTGGGGCAGTTGTAATAGTCGTGATGAATTAAGTTTCAATTATCTTCTAGTTATGACACCACTATGGGTGATCGATTATGTCATCATTCATGAGTTATGCCATTTAAAGCATTTAAATCATTCAACGGATTTTTGGCAGTTGGTCGCTAAACAGTGCCCTAATTATCCAGAGGCTAAACAGTGGTTAACCCGCCATCAAGGCGAACTTATTTGGCAACTGCCAAATTAATACGCCTTCACTTTTATCCCCATGAATAAATTAGCTTTAAAAACGCTACAAATTTAGACAAATATCCAACCTTTTACTACACTTTTCATAGTGCCTGTTAATTATAATCACTTTAAATGGCTTTTCGTTTTTTGTACTTAATGTGCAGTAAGGAACCGTGATGAAAATTAATCTTTATAGTGTAAAAATCCTTATCGTCTATATTAGCTCAGCATTATTTTCACTTGCTTGTCTCAATTTATTAATTGTTATTTAGCATTTACTTGCAGTACTAATGCTTATTATTAACTAGCTACTCGTTAGTTAGTTTTCTTGGTGTCTTTCTAACAAAAGCTACGCTTTGTTACTTTGCATATTTCACATACTTGCTCTGAACTATCTCACTTTGGTTATTCATCAACCAAACAAGCATTAATCGCAGTATTTTTTTGTTATTTATGTAAAAAAAAGTAATTCTTCATTAACAATTACCCTATTTTAGGGTAAATTATCACCATTAAAATAATAAAACCGCAAGGATCCCCCCTCTTATGAGCCCGACGGTACTTATTTGTGACGATTCAAACATGGCTCGAAAGCAAGTGCTTAGAAGCCTACCTGAATTGTGGCGAGAAAATGTTCAAACAGCAACCAATGGTGCAGAAGCGTTAACTATATTACGTGACAGTTCGATTGATGTTCTTTTTCTAGATTTAACTATGCCAGGAATTGATGGTGTAGGTGTGCTACAGGGCATGCAAAAGTTAAAAATAGAAGCAAATGTTTTTGTTGTTTCTGCTGATGTACAGCCTGAAATGCAAAGTAAAGTATTAGCTTTAGGCGCTAAGGCTTTTTTACGTAAACCCGTAAAAGCTGATACCTTAATTGCTCAGTTAGAGCAACATGGCCTACTATGAACACATTCCATTTAACTGAAGATCAGCAAGACTGTTTACAAGAGCTTATCAATGTAGCAATGGGCCAAGCGAGCGATCAATTAGCACGCTACCTTGATACCTTTGTTTATTTAAAGGTGCCTAGTATTGAAAGTGTTAGTGCAGAAGAACTAACACAGACGCTTGCTGAGCAACATAATACTGTTGCGGTAGTTAGCCAAGGATTTTTTGGCCATGAAGGTATTCGTGGTGAAGCACTGTTGATTTATCAAGATGAAGATTCAGATCGCATTGCAGACTTGTTAGGGTACGAACCGGATGAACTGTCTAAGGATGAACAATTAATAGATATTAGCTCTATATTGACAACAACTTTTCTGAATGTCTTTGCCAGTCAAATAGATAATCAAATGTCGTATAATGCACCTAAATTATTGCCAAGTGTGCAAAATAGTTTGTCTAAACATATACAGCAAATGACTTTTAGTTGGGATATGGCGTTAAAAGTTAATATTAACTATCAAGTTACTGATTATTCGTTTAACTGCAATATGATTCTGCTGATTCCTGAAACTGCAATGGCTAATATCAAAACAGTTATAGATCGCATTTTGGAAGAGTTCTAATGACAACTCCTCATGACAATATAAATTTGCTTAATCAAGCTAACGAACCTAATCCAGCATTAAAAATTAGCGGAAAAATGGCCAAGCAAATTACCAATCAAGTTGCTAACCAGCTAAATACTGGAGTGATTGTATTAAACGCTAGTTATAATATTGTTATGTGGAATCGCTTTTTAGAAGTACACGGTAATAAGTTATCGGCAAGCGTACTTGGTCATTCTATTTTTACTGTTTTCTCTGAGTTACCTCAACGTTGGTTGACCCGAAAACTGTCTGCTGTTTTACAATTAAATACGCCAAGTTTTTGTTCGTGGCAGCAAAGACATCACTTGTTTGAATTACCTCATACTCGTCCAATTACCACTGACAGTCAGTTTATGGCGCAAAACTGCACATTCTTGCCTATTGAAATTGATGGTGCGGTTGATCACATTTGTATTTTGATTGAAGATGTTACTGATGTTTGTCATTACCAAAGCCAGCTCCAAAAAACATTAGACGAATTAGCCTTGATGAGCAGAATTGATGGGCTGACACAGATTTATAATCGTAGGCATTGGCAGGACTCTTTAGAGCAAGAATATGCTAAAGCACGCCGCCATAATAAAGAGCTTACTTTGATCATGTTCGACCTAGATCATTTTAAATTACTTAATGATACATATGGTCACCAGGGAGGTGACAAAGTATTAATTGATGTCAGTAAAGCGGTAAAGTCTTTATTAAGAATCGGCGATATCTTTGGTCGTTATGGTGGTGAAGAATTTGCCATTGTATTGCCTGAAACTAATAAATTTGGTGCAATGGAACTTGCTGAGCGTATATGTCAGACACTTGCAAAAACACCATTAAATTTTCAAAATCAAATTATCAATATTTCTGTTAGTATTGGTGTTTCTGCCTTGAATGAAGACGATAGTAATTATGAAGACTTAATTGCAAATGCTGATCTTGCTTTATATCAAGCGAAAGCAAAGGGGCGTAATCAAGTATGCTTATCAGCAGAAAGTACTACAGAGTCAC
>Ga0114909_1000100_pt1 | contig 66689 bp, 52 predicted proteins | sample MalvireepMed_906_FD_87290 | JGI IMG/M metagenome (GOLD analysis project Ga0114909, IMG submission 87290) | Marine viral communities from the Global Malaspina Expedition - Malaspina viral metaG DeepMed_906 | ecosystem: Environmental > Aquatic > Marine > Oceanic | place: Mediterranean Sea...
ACGGTTGCGATTGCAGCGGTAAGGGTGGTTTTACCATGGTCAACGTGTCCGATGGTACCGACGTTGACGTGTGGCTTGCTACGTTCAAACTTGGCCTTTGCCATGGGTATTTCCTCTTTTTTTGGTGAATGATCAATAAAAAGCTGTTTAATGGCTCATAATAAAACTAACTCATCATAAACCTAGCTATCAACCGCACGAACCACTGCTTCTTATCAAACAGCACTTCGAACTAATTTTTGTATCCGTTATTATACGCCGGCTTATCCTCAATAGTCATACATCTCTTGCTCGAAACCTATTTTTCTATTATCTAAAGAGGTCTTAAATATGCTACTGCTTATAACCGTTTAACGGCTCGATGTGCAAAGCTATTATATCAGCTAGATGACATCATCAAACAATCCGTAAAATCCGTTAACATATGAAAAAGCAATCCAATCCCAATGATGTTAAAAGGCTTACGAAAAAAGAGCAAAGCAACATATACCAGCATCGCATAATACGTATGTAGCGGATGAAAATTAATGCTACATCTATTAGCCTGAAAGATCGGGTCTGCTACTAAGTGATCCAAATCAACTAACATAGTCGCAAGCAATATCAGATATGCTTTTTTCCACTCTTTCTTAAAAAATACAACTGCGATAACGAGAGGGAAACCAAAATGCAAAAAGTAATGTATAAACGTTTGCATACTCGTTTACCAGTTTTAATTCTGTTGATATCGAATCATCAAAAGCAATATTTATTAATATGCTGACAGCACTAAAAGGCAACACCTCAGTGTCACCTTTAAATCGTTACCTGTCGTACTAATTTTATATGTTTCAATATTTTATATTTTCGATATCGACGCAAAGCTATATATAAATAGCAAAACAAGCATAGAGGATTTACATAATAAATGGAGCTCATATCGAGAATTGAACTCGAGACCTCTCCCTTACCAAGGGAGTGCTCTACCGCTGAGCTATATGAGCGTATAGTGTAAACCTTTGAGCTGCACTAAAAAAAATATCACGATACAGTAGTAATAACTGATGTCGTGATGAATAATTAATAGGCTTTGCGATGGTGTATATATGGAGCGGGTGGCGGGAATCGAACCCGCGTCATTAGCTTGGAAGGCTAAGGTGTTACCATTATACCACACCCGCATTTACTCTAATCTTAATAACTCTAGTTGAGAGTTAGAAACTATATAGAGCATGCTTGGCGCTATAACAAACTTTTAAAAAAATATGGTGGTGGGAGAAGGATTCGAACCTTCGAAGCTTTCGCGACAGATTTACAGTCTGTTGGGTTTGACCGCTCCCCAATCCCACCTAAGGGTGCTTTGAACAAAAATGACTCTCATTTAAGACAAATTCATAAAAAGCTACTTTAAAAGAGATGGTGCCGACTGCCGGGATCGAACTGGCGACCTACTGATTACAAGTCAGTTGCTCTACCAACTGAGCTAAGTCGGCTTGTTCTCTCTAAAGTGGTGGCTATTCTATCAAATATTTTGAGATGCGCAAGCCCTTTTTTATCTTTTTTTTTATTATTTTAATAATAATATTCAAGCTACTGATTACGTTGTTATTTTTTTGATAGAAAAATAACAACGTAATTGCTCTTCTGATCTGTTGTGATTATATGCGCTGCATAGCTGGCTATATAACTAGCGAATGCGTAGTCCATTACAGGCCATTTTTACCGCTTTGACCAACGCCAATGCTTTTTTATTGGTTTCATCCCACTCCGCTTCTGGCACAGAATCAGCAACAACACCTGCGCCTGCTTGGATATGGATTTCACCGCGGCGCATCACTGCTGTACGAATAGCAATGGCGGTATCCATATTGCCATTCCAACCTAGATAGCCCACTGAACCACCAAATACTGTCCGACGTACTGGCTCTATCTCATCAATGATTTGCATCGCGCGAATCTTGGGCGCGCCTGATAGTGTACCCGCTGGAAACGTGGCACAAAATACATCTAGCGCGTCTTTATCAGACCTTATCATACCCTCCACATTGGACGCGATGTGCATGACTTGTGAGTAGCGCTCAATAAACATCTTGTCTGTAACTTTGACACTGCCATATTCACAAACACGGCCGATATCATTGCGACCCAAATCAATAAGCATTAAGTGCTCGGCAGTCTCTTTTTCATCAGTGAGCAGCTCTTGTTCAAGTGCCAGATCCTCCGCTTCATTCTGACCACGCTTGCGCGTCCCTGCTAGTGGCCGTACGGTGACTTTACCGTTTTCGATACGGGACAGGATTTCAGGAGAAGCGCCAATGATATCAAAGCGTTTGTGATCATCAAGCGTATAGCCATGCACCAAAAACAGATACGGCGATGGATTTAGATAGCGTAATGCACGATAGACGGCTAGAGAGTCGCCTGTGTAATCTGCCGTCAACCGCTGTGCTGGAACCACCTGCATGACGTCGCCTGCTGCGATATAGTCTTTTATTTTCTTAACGTCGCTGCAGTACTTTTCCATACCGGTTTGCGAGATAAATTTTGGTGTGGGCATCACTGGCGCGGACAAATTGGACGGTTCTGCCAACTTCTCTTCGATTTTTTCCAACTCACGGATAGCTAAGCTGTAGCCCTCCTCGGTTTGACAGTCAGCATAGACGATGATCGATAAGGTATTTTCTAAATTATCAAAAACAATGACACTCATGGAAAGCATCAGCCACATATCTGGCATTGACATTGGATTGGGTGCGTCAGATAGGCCCACACTAGGCTCAATGATACGTACCATGTCGTAACCAAAGTAACCGACTAGGCCGCCGCTAAAACTTGGCATGGTGGGCACATCTTCAGAAGTCGGCATTCGATACTGCACCATCAACTGACGGATATAATCAAAAGGATTCTCTACTGCTGCTGTATCGATATGATCGTTCCGCTTGGTAGTCATATTGCCATCAGCGTACTGTAAAATAAGATCACTACCCAAGCCGATCATCGAGTATCTTGCCCAGCGCTCACCGCCTACCACAGACTCAAACAAATATGCAGAGCCGTTTAAATCACGTACTTTGGAAAACACAGACACTGGCGTCTGTGCATCCATCAAACGTTTTTTGACTAAGGGTGCATGACTAAAACCCCGATCTTTAAACGCTTGATATTCTTGGAAAGTCATCATAGTAACGCTCTCTTAGCAGCAGAATGGCAAAAAATAAAACAGTGGACTGAACCATAAAATATAGCGCCAACACCGTATTTGAATGTTAGCGCTATAAAAAGCAGTTTGTCTGAATGACGATTCATACAGCAGTTAAGTTCAGGCCTCAACCTTCATAAACTAACTGAGCTAACGGACTGCTTATCAATCAGGATAGCTATGGATAAACGCTCGTATTCAAACTACGGATCGATGTCCCTACATAACGCCCATGTTAAATAGCCATAATGCCAAGCCAATAATCAAAATGACAGCAAATACCCATATAAACCAACCACCGCTAGATTTTTTCTCTACTTGTCCTGTATGAGCTGGATTACTGATTTCTTGATCCATGGCATTATTGCCTTGGGTGCCAAGATCATGATCCCGCCCTAAATTTGCCGTACCCGAAAACTGCGCGGTCGCTGCTTGCTTGGCTTTTAAGACATCAGGATCGGCTTCTTCTTGTAATTCAGTCTTTGTCGTTTTGTCGTGCTCTTCACTTACTACTGGTTTTTCATTTACTACAGGTTCTTCACTTACTGTTGGCTGCGATACTGATGGTTCATCATCAGTAGATACTGTTGGGGTCAACGGCTCTGCAGTCGTCACAGCTTCTGACTCCGTTACAGTTGACTCAGTCGCCGCTGATACAGGCGTTTCAGATACAGGCGTTTCAGATACAGGCGTTTCAGATACAGGCTCTGACTCTTCTGGTGCTGTTTCAATCGATGCAGGCGTAGCACTTTGTGCAGCCGACAAGACATCCTCAATACCAGTCTCTTTAACTACTGGCTCTTGAGGCGCTGGTTCAGCCACTTCCGCTCTGTCAACTACAGGCGCACTTGCTGAATCTACTACGGTGTTTGAAGTAGTATCGACAGATGGACTCTCTGCATCCTCTGCAGTGGGTAAAATCTCTTCAATATTCGTTTGCTTTACGATTGGCTCGCTGACGATATGCTCTTCGATGATATATTCATCATGCAAATTCTCAGTAGTTTCTGCTGGGGCAGTCTCATCACTGACACTACTTACTGTATCGTCCTTTATGACTGGCTCTAGTGTCCCATCTGCTGTAGCAGCGACAGGCGCTTGTACCTGAAAGCTAAAGCTTGCAAATCCAAGCGTATCCTCAGCCTGTAGAAGGTTTGATTCGTTGCCCGCGATACGTCGATCATTGATAAAGGTACCGTTAGAAGAGTCTAAGTCTTTTACGTATAACTGACCATCAAGTATGCTTAGAATGGCATGATTGCGAGATACTTGCTTGCTGCCGAGTACCACATCATTGTCACCGCCGCGACCTACAGACAAGCTATCCTCGACTGTCAGTGTCAGATCGCCCAGTGCCTCTGTTAATGCATTTAATTGCCATGTGCTGGCTTGTGCTGCCGTGCTCACACTATCTGTATTATCCGTCATCTTGTTACTCCTTATTTTTTCTATTAATTTTCAAACGATTTTAAGCAAATTACTGTCAATTTTTATTCACTGATCACTCTATGATAGAGAGCATAATTAGTGGTCATGTGCTTGATCTATTTTGGTATAAAGTGAGGCTTGATGACCTTATCAAGCTGGCTATACGGAATGCTCAATACCGGCATACCGTAGGCGTATGGACCGATAGAATAGTGCTGATACCGAATGTTAATCCCTGTCTCTGTCAAGGTCACATTGTCGCTCAACATAAACGGCCAGCTTTTCTCATAGCTACTGACATCATCAGCGACGGTCTTTACCCATGCTTTATACGCATCATGCGCGAGTGCTTCAAAACGAGGCTTTTTGCCTTTGATCAGCATGTCATCAAGAGTGACTTGTTTTTTGGTGGTCAGATCAAACGTTAGATACTCGCTATAAGGCATGCCGTGTGCACCACCAGTAAAGACGTAGGAGTTGATTTCGAACAGCTCAAAGTTATTGACGTGACCCAAGTAATCAGGCGTCACCATCAAGCTATAAGCCCACGAAACCTCTTCAGGCATATCTTGAAACTGCGATGTCGCAAAGTCATTAATCGCAGCAGTTACGTCTTCCTGGCTGCTTTTCGTCTTAATAGGTGCTGACTCAGTTGGCTTGCTATTCACCACCAAATTATCAATACGTGCATTGACTGTCTTATCTATCCAACCATGATTTGTCTTAAGGTATTTAATCTCAATTTCTGGGCAATTATCACGCTCAGTACACATCTTTTGAATTTTTTCTGGTAACTGATAATCGAGATACTCTGCTGAGCTGATAAGGCTACCTGCATTTGCGGACAGACTAGCGGCACCCATCAGTAAACCGCTTGCTAAGAGACCAATTCGCCGTGTACGCCCTACTCTGCCTAAAGAAATATGCGTCAGCGTGAACCTATTAAGATGAGATTGAACCATAGCTTTCATGCATCCTCTTTTATAAATATAAAATGTTGTAATACATTCTACCGTAACAATGACGCTGTATTGTAGGAACACTGTTTGTGTTTTTGAAGTGTTGCTATAGTCGGTTCACTATAAAATCGATACAATAAGATTACACGCTATTTTGCGCAGCCTCTGGAGACGTAGTCACAGCAAGCAAGAAAAATAGCGTTTAATCAAATGAATTTATTATCCTGTATCGTTTTTATTTAGACTTAACTATAATCACTCAAAACCTCTCTTGACTCATTTGCCGCATAAATAACGGACAATAAAAAAGACACGGCTAGCGTGTCTTAATCATTGAACAATAAGCGATGCAGGTATATTTGATACAAATAATCTTAATGCTCACGCGTGCTGCTAAAGGTGATCTCTGGATAACGATCTTGCATCAATTGTAAGTTGACCCGTGATGGCGCAAGATAAGTCAGATAACCACCACCATCGATTGATAACTGGTCATGGGCTTTTTTCTTGAACTTTGCCAAAGCCACGTCATCATCGCAGTGAATCCAGCGTACAGTGGCAATCGATACTGGCTCAAAGGTACATTGCACTTTGTATTCTTCTTTGAGACGATGCGCGACCACTTCAAACTGTAGCACCCCAACCGCGCCCAAGACCAAATCATTATTGATTTGCGGCATAAATACCTGCGTGGCACCCTCTTCACTTAATTGCTGTAGTCCTTTTTGCAGGGCTTTTGATTTAAGCGGATCTTTTAGTACCACGCGGCGGAACAATTCAGGAGCAAAATGAGGAATACCGGTAAAGCTCAGCTCCTCGCCTTCAGTGAAGCTATCACCGATAGAGATCGTTCCGTGGTTATGCAAACCAATAATATCGCCCGGATACGCCTCTTCTAATGCTTCACGGTCGCCTGCCAAAAAGGTCAAGGCATCGGCAATACGAACGTCTTTACCCAGACGCACGTGCTTCATTTTCATGCCCTTCTCGTACTTGCCAGAGCACACGCGCAAGAAGGCGATGCGGTCACGGTGACGTGGATCCATATTTGCCTGGATCTTAAAAACAAAACCTGTGAAATCGGTCTCGGTTGCTGATACTTTACGCTCAGTCGTTGGATGGGCTTTTGGTGGTGGCGCGTATTTGACCAAGGTATCGAGTACCATATTGACACCAAAGTTACCCAATGCCGTGCCAAATAAAACTGGCGTCATCTCACCTGCCAAAAACGCCTCTACATCGAACTCTTCTAGCGCCATCTGTACCAGCTCGAGTGACTCCTCAAAAGCATCAAACATCAGCTGACCTAGACGCTCGCGTATATCAGGATAATCATAGCCTTCGCGGGTCTCAGAGACGGTCATCTTGCCGCCATTGCCTTTCTCGTATAAGTAGGTTTTGTTTTCTGCAAGGTGATACACTCCAACAAAATCCTGTCCCATACCAATCGGCCACGTGACGGGCACGCATTTAATCTTTAGTACCGCTTCGATTTCACTCAGTAGCTCAAGCGGCTCACGAATCTGGCGATCGAGCTTGTTGACGAACGAAATGATTGGCGTATCGCGCATGCGACAAACTTCCATCAGCTTGATGGTTCGTTCTTCGACACCTTTTGCGCCATCGACCATCATCAGTGCGCTATCCACGGCAGTCAACGTACGATAGGTATCTTCACTAAAGTCGGCGTGACCTGGGGTGTCTAGTAGGTTGACCATGTGGTCTTTGTACGGAAACTGCATGACAGACGTGGTGATTGAGATACCACGCTCTTGCTCCATACTCATCCAATCTGAGGTGGCATGACGATCGGTCTTACGGCCTTTGACTTCGCCTACGACCTGAATCGCTTGTCCCCATAACAACAGCTTTTCAGTCATGGTGGTTTTACCAGCATCGGGATGCGAGATAATGGCAAAGGTGCGGCGCTTGGCCACTTCTTTGGTTAGTTTTTTTGGATCTACGCTCATAGTTTTCAGCTTCAACAGTTGTGTCATTTAGAAGTTAATCTAAATAAATAAAATCAATAATGAGCGTATTGTAGCCGATTTCGCGTTAGGGTGCAGAGTTCACGCACAAAAAACACGCTCTATCAGTCAGACAAAGCGTGTTAACAAAATTTTTAACCGTCAGCGTAGGGCTTGCTTGATTTTAATAATAGCGCTTGATTTGCTCCGTTATAAAGTCTCCTGCGACCTCATTGACAAGCGTACAATCTACCACGCCAAAGCGGCTATCTATATTTGGATCGGTGCTACCTTTGGCAACATAATTTGCCTCATAAATATCCTTCCCATATTCAACACCACTATATTCATAGGCAGGTTGATTTTTGTATTCAAAGAACATCACTTGCGCCGCTTTTTGCTTATTTGCTATACCAACACCAAACTGAGAGGTCATATGATCTCTGTCGTCACTAAAGCGTTGTTTAGCAGCTTCGATCCATTTCTCCAATGACGAATAGCCTGTCTTATTTTTGTCATTGAAAGCCAAAAATGAGCGCTCGCTTGTCACGACTGGAATGTAACAAACGGAGCCTTCAGGGAAAGCAACATCGGATGGAATTTCTGAGTAGTTGCTCAAATCGGTGAGAATACCGCGGCGCTCTTCAATACTCGTGCCCGCGCTATAACTGCGGGTCGTTAAGCCCGACAAGTTCAGTGTTTGATAGGTGGTTTGATAGTCCAGTTTGTTATTACTGTTTTTTTCATAAATAGGACGCTTGACCGTGCGACCATTGACTTCGATGTCTTTGTTTTCGAGTCGACCTTCGAAATTATCTGCCAATATGGTTCTGTCTAAATCATTGAGACTCTGGTTGCTATAACTGTTGATGAGATTGGTGGTTTTGATCTCGCGTGCGCCTGTACGATAGGTCTCATCGATGCGTGCAATGGCAGTATCGTTGGCCTTACTATCGTAACTATTGGCAAAGCTCGTCAACGTAATATTGTCGCTATCAGAACCATAACTGGCGTCATCTACTTCACAGCCTATGAGCGCAAGCATTGTCCAGAAGAAAACACCAGATATCGCAACCACTCTATTCATCGAACAATGTCCTTATGATTTAGATTTTTTATCACCCAATTTGATGATATTAATATGACCAACCACATGGCTTTGGTCATTTTGTTTATTAGCACCAGCAGGTATTGCTACTGTAGAGAGCTCCAAAAGTCATATTTACAAACTTGTCGTAAAGATTTACTACCGACTTACTGAGCTGTTTTAATGATTTGTTATCCTAGGTTGGTTATTTGGCTTTACCACGAAAATCTAAAAACCAAAACAAAGGATGTGTTATGAAAACTTTATATTCAACCAAAGCGACTGTTACTGGCGGCCGTGCAGGTTCAGCAAGCTTAAGTGACAATGACCTGACTATAAACATGGTACCACCAGGCTCTGGAAAAGAGGGCAATAACCCAGAACAGCTATTTGCCATGGGATACAGTGCCTGCTTTGATGGCGCCCTTGCAGCTGTTAAGCAAATGGAAAAAGCAAAGTTTGATTCAACCACTTCAATTGAAGTAGATTTGCTTCAAGGCGAAGGCCATGACTATAAACTGGCTGCTAAAATTCATGTCATTGGTGAAAATACAGAATTGTCAGCTGACGAGTTTCAACAGTTGGTCGAGAAAGCGCACCAAGTGTGCCCATATTCTAAAGCCACACGCGGCAATATCGATGTTGAAGTCACCTCAGAAGTAAAGTAACGCATTATGAGACTCATTATCAATGATTAATTAAGAAAGTAGTTAATTAAAAATACGTTAATTATAGAAGAACTCAGCTGGTCTGGGTTCTTTTTTTGTTTGAAATTTTGGTGTAAAAATAAAACTGCCAGAACATCTCGTAACGGTTAAGCAGTTCGGCACGCACTGTTTTTATCGTTATAATAAGGACATATTTTTATCTAATAGCTGATAAGTGACTTTTATGACTGATAATATAGCTGACAATACCGCCGATCACGACCACAACTCCCATCAAGCACTCGATCCTAAAACCTTACCGAATTTTGACGACATGCCTAACGTCGCGCTGATGGATACCAGTCATGTAGACAAAGATCAGCCGCCCTTTATCTTAGTCGACGGCTCGTATTATCTGTTTCGCACCTATCATGCCCTCCCAAAGACCATGCAAAACTCGCAGGGTCTAATCACCAATGCGATACGCGGTACCTTGAATGCGCTGCTAAAACTCATGCGTCGTTATCACCCGACCCACATGGCTGTCTGCTTCGATACCAAATCACCAACTTTTCGCCATCATATGTCGTCTGACTATAAGGCCGCTCGTCCGCCTATCGATATAGAATTGGTAGAGCAAATCCCTTATATCCATCGTTTGGTCAGCGCCTTGGGTATTCCGCTATTACGTATTGAGGGTGCAGAAGCCGATGACATCATCGGTACGCTCGCCTACCGCGCTGTTGAGCAGGGTCATCATGTGGTCATCTCAACGGGCGATAAAGACATGATGCAGTTGGTCAATGACGGCGTGATATTAGAAGATAGCTTCACCGGCAAAATCACCGATACCCAAGCTGTCATTGATAAGTTTGGCATTAACCCAAACCAAATGATTGATTTCTTAACGCTCATGGGCGACAGCTCTGACGGGATCAAAGGCGTGCCAGGTATCGGTAAAAAGACCGCCAAAGACTTGTTGGTTGAGTATGGTGACATCGACAACATGCTCAAGCATATTGGCTTTATCAAAGGTCGCGGTGCTAAAGGCTTGATCGAGCACGCCGATGATATTCCGTTTAATAGAAAGCTTGCCACCATCATTACCAATCTAGAAATCGGCCAAGACTGGAACGATTTAAAAATCAATACCGACCCTTGTGCGCATATAGATGAGCTGCGCGAATTGTATACTGAGCTTGAGTTCAGAAACGAGCTGGCATCTCTTGATCACCCAAACCATCCGGCTAACGGCTCGCAAAGTGTCGCTGATAGCCAAGCAAACGCGGAGTCACAAGCGCAAGTTGCCAAATCGCTGCAATCTGCCAATATTGATAATATGACGGGCAGTAACCATCAAGATAAAGCGTGGCATACTGTACTCGATGAGCCAGCGTTTGATAGCTTGGTCAAATTACTAGAGGCGGCTCCGCACTTCGTCATTGATACCGAAACCACCAGTGTTCATTGGCGCGAGGCGCAAATCGTCGGGCTGTCTTTTGCGGTGCAAGCGCATGAAGCCTATTATATTCCGCTCACTCACCGCTTAGAAGGCGATGAGCTAACAGCGAAACAACTCGACCGCGATACCGTACTGGCGCGCCTGAAACCGATACTAGAAAATCCTAATATCGGTAAAATCGGTCAGCATCTAAAGTATGATGCGCATATCCTTGCGCACTATGATATTGACTTAGTCGGCGCCATACATGAGCAGCCAAATAACTGGGCGATGGACACCATGCTGGCAAGCTACGTCATCAATGCGGCTGCCACTCGCCATGGTATGGACGATTTGGCACGCCATTATCTGCAAACGCAGACGATTAGCTTTGAAGAAGTCGCAGGCAAAGGCGCGAAGCAAGTTACATTTGACCAAGTGGCTATCGATATCGCCAGTGACTACGCGTGTGAAGACGCTGATATTACTTATCAGTTATTTGACGTGTTCAGCGTTGAGTTGGCTAACGATGCCAATAATGCCAAATTGCTACACGAGTTAGAGATTCCAACAGCAGAGATACTTTGCCAGATGGAAGCAAACGGCATTCTCATCAAACGCTCTTTCTTAAACGAGCTATCAAAACGCTTTGATGAAGAGATTGTCGCCCTAGAAAAACGGGCTTATGAAGTCGCTGGTGAAGAGTTCAACTTAGGATCACCGAAGCAGCTTGGTGAGATGCTGTTTGACAAGCTGGGCGTGCCGGGCGGTAAAAAAACCAAGTCTGGTCAATACTCGACTGGTGAAGCCGTCCTATCGAAAATAGATCATCCCTTAGTCGATATTACCTTAGAGTATCGCGGGCTGTCTAAGCTAAAAAGCACCTATACCGATGCGCTAGATAATGTTGCAGATAGCGAGACGGATCGCGTGCATACCAGCTATCATCAGGCATTGACCAGCACAGGTCGTCTGTCATCGACTGATCCTAATTTACAGAATATTCCGATTCGTACGGCGACGGGTCGTCTGATTCGCCAAGCCTTTATCGCCCCAGAGGGTCGCGTGATCCTAGCGGCCGATTATTCACAAATCGAACTTCGTCTCATGGCGCATTTCTCAGGCGATAAGCACTTGACGCATGCCTTTAACGAAGGCCTAGATATTCATGCTTCGACTGCTGCTGAAGTGCTTGGCAAGGATGTTGCGGACGTTACCCCAACTGAACGCCGTAATGCCAAAGCCATTAACTTTGGTCTGCTATACGGGATGAGTGCCTTTGGACTTGCCAAGCAATTACAGATGAGCCGCGGTGAAGCGCAAGACTATATCGATATGTACTTTGAGCGCTATCCGGGTGTCAAAAACTATATGATTAATACGCGTGCTAGCGCGTACGAGCAAGGCTATGTCGAGACGATATTAGGCCGTAAACTCTATACCCCTGATATCAATCATAGCAATCGTATGGTCAAGCAAGGCGCTGAGCGTGCCGCAATCAACGCGCCGCTACAAGGATCTGCCGCTGATTTGATTAAGCTTGCCATGATTGCCGTTGATAAGGTATTGCCAAAAGATCAAGCCAAAATGCTGCTGCAAGTCCATGATGAACTGGTGTTTGAAGTGGATGCCGATAAGGTAGACGCGGTTAGCCAATTGATTACCGATGCCATGCAAGATGTCTTGACGACTACGGCCGTAGATAAAGGCTGGCATGTCGACTTTGCTGTACCGTTACTGGTTGAGACTGATAGCGGTCAAAACTGGGATGAGGCGCATTAATCATTGATTTGGTCAACTTAGAACGCTAGCGAGCTTAAAGATATTATGGGTTATGATGGGTTTTGAAACCCACTGTATCATCTATATAAACAACCACTTATGACTACTTGGTTATATTCTATGACGTTATTATTACCATATTGGGTTATAATAGCGTCATATTAACTGTCTTTTGTTAGATAGTTTTTGGTTTAGAGTGAGCCTACGGGCTCACTTTTTTGTTTTTGACACATTTTTTTGATACGCAGGAGCCAGTTATTTTGAGTTCAGATGGCATTATTGAAATTCCTGGTATGATCTTGCTATTTGTCTGTTTACTGCGTTGCACACAGTACATGATAAAAAGTCATATCAAACACATTCAGGCCTTTTGGTTGGCAGCCGCACTTGTATTTTTTACCGTCATTCGTCGCGAGCTAAACTATCTACCAGATTTGTTGGTTCCGAGCGATTTCTCGTTTTTAAATCACTCTTATGATTGGTGGGAAGACAGTGTGCTGACCGTTATCTATCTCGTCGCGCTTGGCCTATTAGCTTATTCGAGGCACTACCTATGGGCAGTATTAAAGAATGTGCCGGTCTCGCTCTACCTCATCGTTACCGCGCTGGCAATCATTCAATATATGGGCGAGAACGCCATTATGTTCCCGCCTACATTTGGTGAAGTTGTCGAAGAGTTGGCTGAGACTGTCATCTATGGTATTGCCTTGACGTATTTATGGCGATTCAAACTGGCTGATTATGAATCATGTCTTGTGCAGAAATTAAACTATGAGCTCAAGCATGTCAATCATTAGTACAATCATTATCATGCTCTCTCTATACTGACATCATAAGAAAACTATAAACGACCTTATAATGACAAGCGGCTGCTCCATATGAGTGGCCGTTTTGCATTTTGGCAATCGCCTTACATTTTTTGAACATCCTGTCACACCTTACTACTAGTGAAAATCCCGATAACCGTACAAACTTATGGACAGATTATCAATGTCGCTATAAGCAGCGCTTTTATAAGCCCTTATAATGACTTTACTGCTAATAATTACAACAAGGAATGACTTATGGAAAACACAAAGAATCCACTACCAGAAGAGATGGATCATATCGATGGCAATCGCCGCGACAATAATGACAGCACCGATAACCAAGACAATCAGTTGGTCGATTTAGACAATCCGATGCTGCACACTATCGACAATGATGATGTGATTGATAATAGTGCAGGGTTTGATAATTCAGAAGTCGGTAGTGCTGCTACGCAAGGATTAACACCTATGCATCGTCAAAACCTTGATGAGTCGCGTGTGGATGAGATTTTGGTGCAAGACAATCTTGATGATAATGATTATCCAGATACAATGGATATTGCTGATAGAGATGCCGCAGAACGCAGCAATGACGATGATTTTTAGAAATTAGCACCGCGGCTAATATAGCCCTTTAGAGCGAAAAAGCACGCTTAATATCGTTAAGCGTGCTTTTTTATGACTTATCATTTAACTAACAGTAATAGATATTTTCAGCCGATTAAACCCATCCATCAAGTGTGCCAGCCCAGCCTTTTACAAGAGGCAAGCTCAACGCTTCGAGCAATTCAATGTGTGTCTCATCGAGGTTTAGCGCAGGGATATAGTGATACTCTTGCCCGCCTGCCTCCAAAAAATTATCGCGGTTTTCAATGGCCAACTCCTCTAGCGTCTCAAGACAATCCGCTGAGAATGCAGGGCTAATCACTTGTACTGAGCGCACACCAGATTTGCCCCAATCTTCTAATACCACATCAGTATACGGCTTTACCCACTCTTGCTTACCAAAGCGCGACTGGAAGCTGATGATCCATTCATCGTCTTTTAAACCAAGTGCATGTGCCACTTGCGCAGCGGTACATTTGCAACGCTTAGGATAGGGGTCGCCTTTATCTGCATAAGGCTGCGGAATGCCGTGAAAGCTGAACATTAACTTCTCAGGCTTACCATGTTTCTCTTGGAAACGGCGGATAGAATTGGCTAGCGCCTGAATGTATAGCGGATGGGCAAAGTAGTCTTTAACAATGGTATAGTTTGGCAAGTTGCGCTGCTTAAGTGTCCATTTTGTCAGCGCATCATATACCGCGCCACCTGAAGAGGCTGAGTACTGCGGGAACAAAGGCAGAATGACAAAGTGATCCACGCCTTCTGCGCGCAGTGCATCCATCACATCAGGCAATCCAGGATTACCATAGCTCATCGCAGGATGCACAGAGACGCGAAATGGCGCCACGCTATTGGCCAAACGCGGCTCTAATAGCTCAACTTGGCTTTTTAATATCTTACGAATCGGTGAATCCCCTTCCCAAATGCTCGCGTAAGCCTTTGCCACGCGCTTAGGACGACTTGGCAGGACAAACAAATTTAAGATAATGGCCCACAAAAACTTGGGAATCTCGATCACTCGCGGATCTGACAAAAACTGTTTGAGATAACGTCGTACGGCAGGTGCCGTCGGCTCATCTGGCGTACCAAGGTTGACTAACAGGACAGCAATACGTGGAGGCAATTCAGGTTTCATAGCAGCACTATTTATCAGCAGTAAGTTATTAGAAGTCGTGTCATCATAAAGGTACCAGATTGCTCATACACCTTTGTGCAAACACCGCATTAGTGTAGCATTTTATCCATGAATCACGCATGGCAAAAGCGCACTTGTACAATTTGCTACGCAGTCGCCAGCCTTCTATCATTTACCCTTTATTATTTAACGCGATAAAACGGCGTTTAAAAGACCTGCTCGGCGGTTGTACTCCTACGCGCATCACCATACAATAGGCAAGCCCAGTTTATAAAAATGGTGTAAGTAAAGTAGCCCATTAAAATTTTGCCATTTTACTTTTATTTTATTGATGATTGTTGTCTTGCGAGGTAGCTTTGAACGCACGCTCTGATAATACCAGTGACCAGTCCCCTAATTCTCAAACTCACGTAAACAGCTCAGCCAATACTGCTGCTGGATCTGTGGGTGTGGTTACGCCACAGAAATTCCATTTTGCCGAGCCATTGACCTTGGAATGTAACCGTACTCTGCCCTCGTTTGACTTGATGGTAGAGACTTACGGCACGCTCAATAGCGATAAATCAAATGCGATTTTGATTTGTCATGCGTTATCGGGTAACCATCACGCGGCAGGGTTTCATAGCGTTGATGACAAAAAAGCGGGCTGGTGGGACAATATGATTGGTCCGAACAAAGCCATCGATACCAATCGCTTTTATGTGGTGTGCGTCAACAATATCGGTAGCTGTTTTGGCTCAACAGGGCCAACAACTATTAATCCCGATAGCATTAGTTCGGATGACAGTATCGATTCAAGCGATAGCAGTGCAAATAACAGTAATGAGCCACAAGTCTATGGCCCTGACTTTCCGCTCATCACGATTAAAGACTGGGTAAAAACCCAAGCCATGCTCTCAGATCGTCTGGGCATTGACGTATGGCATGCTATCGTTGGCGGCTCGATGGGCGGTATGCAAGCGCTGCAATGGTCTGTCGATTATCCAGACAGGCTAAAACGCTGTGTGGTGATTGCGAGTACACCGAAGCTATCTGCGCAAAATATTGCTTTTAACGAAGTCGCACGCCAATCGATATTGTCCGATCCTGATTTTAAGGATGGACGCTACATACAAGCTGGTACCTACCCTCGTCGCGGCCTGATCTTGGCACGGATGGTCGGTCATATTACCTATTTGACTGATGACGCGATGAAAGCCAAGTTTGGTCGTGACTTAAAATCTGGCAAGTTTATGTACGGCTACGATGTCGAGTTTCAGGTTGAGAGCTATCTGCGCTATCAAGGTGAGCGCTTTAGTGAAAACTTTGATGCCAATACTTATCTGCTCATGACCAAGGCATTAGATTATTTCGACCCGACACGTGACTACTCATCAGCGGTAGCAAAAGACAATACAGAGTCGGCCGTCCCATTAGAAAACTCTATCGCGGCGTCAGTCGAGTCTAGCAAAGCCAATGCGCAGAACGAGTTAGAAGATGCGGTAGCGACGATTGAAGACATTGAGTCTGATCGACAGCAAGAGCTTTCTGCGTTCAAAGCGGCATTCGCCCATACACAATGCCAGTACTTGGTTGTGTCATTCACCACCGATTGGCGCTTTGCACCAGAACGCTCGCAAGAAATTGTCGATGCGCTGATGGCTACTGGCAAACCTGTTAGCTATATTAATATTGATGCGCCGCATGGCCATGACTCTTTTTTATTTGACATTCCTCGCTACATGGGTGCTGTTAGAGGATTTTTGACAGCGCCATTTATTAACCCTAGCCGCCCAGCCACAGGAGAGCGCTCATGAGAATGGATCACCAACTGGCAGAGCGCTGGATCGCACCGCAAGCACATGTACTTGATTTGGGCTGCGGTAATGGCGAGCTGCTCGCGCACTTACAGCAGAAGTTAGGCGTCACTGGATACGGGCTTGAAATTGATGAAGACAAAATCAACGAAGCCATTGGCAACGGCTTATCGATTGTTGAGCAAGACCTAAACGATGGCTTAGCACGCTTTGCCGATAACAGCTTTGATACCGTGGTTATGGCGCGTGCGCTACAAGCGGTAAAAGCGCCTGATGTGCTGCTGCTCGATATGCTACGCGTCGCCCGAGAGGCGATCATCACATTCCCTAACTTTGCCCATTGGCAAAACCGTCTTCATTTAGGGCTTAAAGGGATGATGCCGGTGTCTGAAGCACTGCCTTATGAATGGTACAACACCCCCAATATTCATCTATGTACGTTTAAAGACTTTGAGCAACTGTGTGCGCAGCATGATATTCATATCGTTAATCGCTTTGCGGTAAGCGACTCTGATAAAGGTCATTCCCCACTGATGACGGCATTAATTAGACAGGCACCCAATCTACTCGCAGATGTCGCTATCTATCGAGTGACAAAGAAAAAAACGAAGTAATGTCAGATATTTAATTTTTGCTCAAAAGGATAAAATGACCGTTATTGCTGAACCTTTTATCTTAGCAAATTGTTAACTAATGATTGTCTTATAGTAACTCTATGATTTTACTGAGGACAATCAGGTACAAGCAGCTATTAAATCTTGTAATTAGTATTTGAGTTTCGTAAGTTTGGGTGTTAAGCTAGCAAAATGTTGTCAGTTATCCCACTATTACGACCGTTTGTCTAATTAGTTGGGTTAAATCGATGATACAAAATTAAAAACTCTATTGCTGATGATTAGGTAATTCATCTCGCAAGATGTCACCTAATTGTTATCGCCGTCTAACTGTCTTTAGCGAGACGATGTTTAGCGGTACAATTTTCTTGCGTATTAACTGCCTAATTTTGGAGCTGCTATGAAATTATTAAAAGCCGCATTGTTTACTGCCTTATTTTCTTGTGCTGGTTTGGCCAATGCTGAGTTAATATCAAACGTACCGCTTGATACTTCACGCTTTGAGCTGATGCCTGTGAGCGAGCTGTCTAGTCGTGCTGCCCAAGGTAACGATCATGCTCAGTTTTATCTAGCCAAGCGCTTGCAAAAAGGCGAAGGTATTGCTCAAAACACCCAGCAAGCTATCCAGTGGTACACCAAAGCCGCTCAGCAAGGCGTTGCTCCTGCTCAGTTAAACCTTGCTATCATGTATTTACGCGGTGAAGGCGTACAACCTAACTTGCAGCAAGCGCGTCTTTGGCTAGAGAAAGCCGCGATGCGTGGCGACAACCGTGCCAGCTATACACTTGCATTGTTAGATGAAAAACAAAAAAATCTGGTAGATGCCTATAAATGGTATGACTTGGCTGCCCGTGATGGCATGCTCGACGAAAAAGTCCGTAACAAAGCGCGCGGCAAAATTGGACAGTTGGCATTGAACTTATCAAGCTCAGACATCGCCAATGCACGTAACCAAGCGGATCGCTGGTTCCAGAGTAAGTAAACTCTAAACGAACCTCAAAAAAGATTAAGTTGATAATAAGAAATCCAGCCTTTGAGCTGGATTTTTTGTTTTTATCTTATAATCAAAACATTTATTATTTCAGCTCCTATCAAGCTGAGCGACCTAAACTATTCAAAACCCTGCCAAAATTTGCTACACTACGCGCGCATTCATCAATCCCACAATTTTGTTAATGCTTTAAATTGAAAAGATACTTTAAACCCAACGCACTAGGTTTGCGACCTAGCCAGCAGGAGAAACACATGAGCACCACTCAAGATAGTAATATCAAAGAAACCGTGGTAACTGACAATCAATCAGCCCCCGCCTACGATAGCCTCACTAACAATATCGTTGTTGCCGCACTTTATAAATTCACACGCTTTACTGACTTTGAGCAGTATCGCGAGCCGATTTTGAATACCATGCTAGATAACGATGTCAAAGGCACTTTATTGCTGGCAAGCGAAGGCATTAACGGTACGATTTCTGGTACGCGTCAGGGTATCGATACCATCCTTGACTATCTGCGCAATATCGAAGCGATTGGTACGTTTACTTTCAAAGAGTCTTATACCGATGCGCAGCCGTTTTATCGCACTAAGGTAAAGCTCAAAAAAGAAATCGTCACCATGGGCGTAGAAAACATCGACCCACTACAATCGGTCGGTCGCTATGTAAAGCCTAGCGAATGGAATGCACTGATCTCAGATCCTGAAGTGACTCTCATCGATACACGTAACGATTATGAAGTGCAAATCGGTACGTTCCAAAATGCCGTCAATCCAAACACTGAAACCTTCCGCGAGTTTCCAGAATACGTATCAAAAGAGCTCGATCCAGCCAAGCATAAAAAAGTGGCCATGTTTTGTACAGGTGGTATCCGCTGCGAGAAGTCAACTGCCTATTTGCGAGAGCAAGGGTTTGAAGAGGTCTACCATTTAGAAGGTGGTATCCTAAAATACCTAGAAGAAATCCCAGCCAGTGACTCTATGTGGCAAGGTGATTGCTTTGTCTTTGACAACCGTGTATCGGTCAATCACAACTTAAAAAAAGGTAATTATGAGCAGTGTTTTGCCTGCCGTATGCCCATCACTAGCGATGACATGCAGAGCCCAGCCTATATCAAAGGCGAGTCATGCCCGCATTGTATTGACAAAGCCACAGATGAGCAAAAAGCGCGTTTCCGTGAGCGCGAGCACCAAATGCAACTGGCCAAAAAACGCGGTGAAGCCCATATCGGTAGTGACGTGATGGATGTCATAGAAAAACGCAAAGCGGCCAAGATTGAAGCGCGTCTGCAAGCAGAAGCGGTAAACAACGCTAAAGCCAATTAAACCTAGCATTAGTACAATAAAACAGAAGTAAAAAAGAGAGGCTCTAATCAATAGAGCCTCTCTTTTTTTGTGATAAATCTTCAATGCGTATCAAAACTATTAGCACTGATATAGTTAATCCAATTTAAAAGCAGATTGACTATATTAGAATAAGATACGTACGCGGATAGTCTCTTCTACATCTTTTAATTGATCGAGTGCAGCAGTCGAATCGTTGTAGTCAACGTCCATGACTAGATAACCGACATCGCCTTCTGTCATCAGGCTCTGTGCTAGGATGTTGATACCTGCTTCAGCAAACAGACGGTTGATCTGAGACAGTACGCCTGGCACGTTTCTATGAATGTGTAGCAGACGATGCGAGTTTTCTTTGAACGGAATAGAAACTTCTGGGAAGTTCACCGCCGTCGCCGTATCACCTTGGTCAGAATATCTGACAAACTTATCAGCGACTTCAAGGCCGATATTAGCTTGCGCTTCTTGTGTTGACCCACCGATATGCGGCGTCAAAATCACATTATCAAACTTACGTAGTGGTGATTCAAACTCTTCGTCAGCTGATTTTGGCTCTTTTGGGAACACATCGATAGCCGCGCCCAAAATTTTACCAGACTCAATTGCTGCCGCCAGATCATCAATCTCAACACACGTACCGCGAGCCGCATTGATAAAGTAGCTGCCTTCTTTCATCTGAGCGAACTGCTCAGCTTTCATCATATAGCGCGTGCTTGGCACATCAGGCACATGCAATGTCACGATATCAGCCATTGATAGTAACTCTTCTAGGCTACCAACTTGTACCGCATTACCTAGTGGCAATTTGGTCACAGCATCATGATAGATGACTTTCATACCAAAGCTTTCTGCTAGCACAGACAACTGCGAGCCGATAGAACCATAACCGACGATACCGATAGTCTTGCCGCGCACTTCATGTGAGTTAGTCGCAGACTTACCCCAGCCGCCGCGATGTACGGTTGCGTTCTTTTCAGGAATACCGCGATACAGCATAATCGCTTCAGCCAATACCAGCTCAGCTACCGAACGGGTGTTCGAGAATGGCGCGTTAAAGACAGGAATACCTAAGTCACGAGCGGCATCTAGATCGACTTGGTTGGTACCAATACAAAAGCACCCAATGCCGATAAGTTTGTTTGCATGCTCAAGTACATCGCGCGTCAATTGAGTACGCGAACGAATACCGATAAAGTGAGCATCTTTGATCTTTTCGATCAGCTCTTCTTTGTCTAACGCGTGACTGATATTCTCGATGTTGTGATAACCAGCACCCTCCAATACTTTTAGGGCATTGTCATGTAGACCTTCAAGCAATAAAAACCGGATTTTGTCTTTTTGTAGTGATAACGCCATATGAGAACTGTCCTATATTTGTTTTATAAGATTATCTGTCGGATAATCTGTGATGGATGAAACGAAAACAGTCCCGATATCTTACACAAAATTTGACGCCGATGTTAGCAGATTAGATGAATTATTGATTATCAAGCCTGAAAAATTTTTATGCTATAGTGAATCATTCGGTTTGAAATCAAACAAACCACTTTTTATTATTTGTCTCATTTTTTATTTAGAAACTATCACCCACTTATTGCCATCACGAGCCGACTCCTCACTGAATTTATAGTCATTTCGCTATATAATAAACAGTCCCAACATCGTGCTTACGCTAATATTGAGATTTGACCATGACGCTAACTACCGAACAGTCCACCTCCCAAGCCCATACCAACGCTGTGCAAACGATCCTAAGCTCACTGACTGACACCCATCAATTCGACCCCAGCCAAATAAAGACCGACGCAGAGAGCTTAGAGCACTGGGGCAAAGACTGGACCAAACACTTCGCCCCCGCCGCCGCCGCCATCGCCTTCCCAAAGACCACCGAACAAGTCCAAGCCATCGTCCTACTGGCTAATGAGCATAACGTCGTCCTCACCCCTAGTGGTGGTCGTACCGGACTCTCAGCAGGCGCCGTCGCCGCCAATGGCGAGATCGTTGTCAGCATGGATAAAATGAACCAGATTGGACAGTTCTATCCAGCGGACCGCATGGTCGAGATTGAAGCGGGCGTTGTCACCGAACAGCTACAACAGTTCGCCGAATCAAAAGATCTCTACTATCCTGTCGACTTTGCCTCAGCAGGCTCTAGTCAAATGGGTGGTAACATCGGTACCAATGCGGGCGGCATCAAAGTCATCCGCTATGGCATGACCCGTCAATGGATCATGGGACTAACGGTTGTTACGGGTAAAGGGGATATCTTGCACCTCAACCGAGGCATGGTGAAAAACGCCACTGGTTACGACTTGCGTCAACTGTTTATCGGTGCTGAAGGTACCCTTGGTCTTGTCACTCACGCGCAAATCAAACTTGAGCGTCAGCCACAAGACTTAAATGTCATGGTTCTGGGTATGGACAACTTTAGTGACGTCATGAATGTGCTCTCTGCCTTTCAAGCCCAGATTGATTTGACTGCGTTTGAATTCTTTGATGATGTAGCGGTTGATAAGCTCATGGCACATGGTCAAGTACAAGAGCCGTTTGAATCACGTACCAAGTTTTATACTTTATTAGAGTTTGAAGCCCCCTATGAGCCAATCATGGAAAAAGCCATGGCCATCTTTGAGCAGTGCATGGAAGAGGGCTGGGTGGTTGATGGGGTGATGAGTCAAAGCCTTAGTCAGGCGGCAGAGCTGTGGAAGCTGCGCGAATATATCTCTGAGACGATCTCTGTGTTCACCCCTTATAAGAACGACGTGTCGGTACTCATCAGCTATGTACCGGAGTTTATCGCTGAGATTGATCATATCGTCGCCAGCAACTATCCAGACTTTGAGGTGTGCTGGTTTGGTCATATCGGTGATGGTAATTTGCATTTGAATATCTTAAAGCCTGATAACATGAGTAAGGATGATTTTTTTAGTGAGTGTCAAATTGTCAATAAATACGTGTTTGAGACGGTACAAAAATATGGCGGGTCGGTCTCTGCTGAGCATGGCGTGGGTATGACGAAGAAGCCGTATCTGCAATACAGCCGCAGCGAGACTGAGATTGATTATTTGCGTAAGGTGAAAAAGGTGTTTGATCCAAACAACATCATGAATCGTGGTAAGATTTTTGATATGTGATTGGTAGGCCAACGATTTATCTCAAAAAAAAAGACGCTAACCCATAGGCTAGCGTCTTTTTTTATTCATCAGATCATCGTTTGTAAAGGTACATGGTTTACCAGTATAGCAACATCAACCCCACTACCAGCAAGATACTAAGAAACCCTTGGACAATCAAAAAGGCTTGATGCGGTGCCGCCATATGGCGGAACATATTGCCTAGCGCATTGTAAGTAATGCCCGCTGCCTTGATATGTGGCTGGGTATCGAAATTTTTGATAATTTGCAAAAATTGCTCAGTACGATCAGGTGACCAACCGTGCGGCGCAAATGGTAGAAATGGTGACAACTGCGCTGCTTGCTCTTTGGTTGCAGGCGACCATAGCCAGCGCTCCAAAAACAGCAGACGCATGCGCCAGTCTGAGAAGCTGCGATGATTAATCTCTTGTAGTAAAAGCACTTCGATATTTTTGTGACGACTATCAGCAAAGATACGTTCTTGTAGCGCAAAGACATGTCTTTTTTCGCCTTCGATGCACTGCAAAAACTGACCATTGCCATAACATAATGTACCAGTAATACCATGCTGCTCATTATAATCGCGAGCATGGGCCTCTATATCCTCAAATATAGAGGTATTTAGGCGTGAACCGAGCGTTAGCGTACTGACATAGACCAATTGAACCAGTACTGATTCTTGTATTGCATCCCATTGCTTGATTCTATTGCTACGAGTTAAGGGCATAATAAAATAATCCTAAAAGCCGATAACGCCGGCCAAATGAAACAAGCAAAACGATACTATGCCTGAAGTAGATAAAGCTGCAGACTCACAAAAACGTAGCAAATAGTTACTACGTGAGACTATTATTACTTATATAGCTTGCTATCATAGCAAGCAAAATGAATGATACTGATAGATATTACTTAGATTTTATATTTAGATAATAAATAGCAAAACAGTCGCCGTTGTAAAGGCATTGGACAACCCTGTATTTCGTTATTAACAATCCAATAAAAAACCAAGTGATACGGCAGGCAATGATTACTAAGGTTTATTCCTCTATATCAGTCAGAATAAACCTCAAATACACTGAGCAACATGTCATAAAATATTGCTATAACCCATTGTAAATAGGGTAATAATTATTGTAAAGGCTATATCTGACTACTGGAATATTCTTATTGGTTTTTTTCATAAAAATTGACAAAATCGAGTGCTTAGGATCATTGCATTACGCATACTCAAATTTAGTAGAGATTTAATATAGGAATATCATGAGTAAAATCGAAAAAACAGATGACTTTCATCTCACGATCGCTGAGATCAAGAAAAAAGACTACCCCCAACTAAAAGCCTTGATGGATCGCGTCTACGTCAACCTAGGCGGCGCGTGGTCAAAAAACACCATTCATACGCTCATAGACGCCTTTCCTGAAGGGCAGATTGCGCTGTTTGACCATGATCAATTAATTGGTATTGTACTGTCCATGCGTGTTGATTATGCCAAATTTTCTAACCCGCATACCTATGATGATTTGATCGGGCAAAAAGAAATCATTAGAGACAACCCTGAGGGTGATGCTATTTATGGTTTGGATGCGCTGATTGACCCTGATTATCGTGGCTACCGTCTCGGTCGCCGTCTCTATGACGCACGCAAAGAGCTGTGTCGTCAGCTCAACTTCCGCGCTATTTTGGCGGGTGGCCGCATTCCTAACTACCATAACCACCAAGACTTAAGCCCAGGCGAATATATTGACGCTGTTGAGAGCCGCGAAATTCACGACCCTGCATTGTCTTTTCAGTTGTCAAACGGGTTTATCGTCAAGCGTATCTTGACCGCTTACCTACCAGATGACAAACAATCGAAAGGGTTTGCCACCTTGCTTGAGTGGTCAAATATCTATTATGAGCCAAAAGATTATAAGCCCAATACGCGTAAATCTGAGGTGCGTATCGGTGGTATTCAGTGGCAGATGCGTGAGGTCGAGTCGCCAGAAGAACTGCTCCAGCAAGTGGAGTTCTTTGTCGATGTGATGGCCGATTATAACTCTGACTTTGCTTGTTTGCCTGAGTTCTTTAATGCGCCGCTGATGGGCTTGTGCGAGTCTACTGACCAAAACATCGCCATTCGCTTTTTGGCCGATTATACCGAATGGTTTAAAAATGAAATTTCGCATTTGGCCGTCAGTTACAACGTCAATGTCATTACAGGCTCTATGCCTTTATTAGACGAAGACGATACCTTGTACAATGTCAGTTATCTGTGCCGCCGTGATGGTACGGTTGAAGAGCAACGCAAAATTCATATCACCCCGCATGAGCGTAGCGCGTGGGTCATTGAAGGTGGCGATAAAGTACAGGTCTTTGACACCGATGCGGGGCGTATTGGTATTTTGGTCTGTTATGACGTTGAGTTCCCTGAACTTGCACGCCTGTTAGCACTTGATGATATGGATATTTTGTTCGTGCCTTTCTGGACAGATACCAAAAACGGCTATTTGCGTGTACGCCATTGTGCCCAAGCACGTGCCATTGAAAACGAATGCTATGTCATGATCTGCGGCTCGGTAGGTAACTTGCCACAAGTCGAAAGCTTGGATATTCAGTACGCACAGTCGTCTATCTTCTCACCGTCAGATTTTGCATTCCCACATGATGCCATCATGGCAGAGACCACGCCCAATACCGAGATGATTTTCTTCTCTGATGTCAACTTAGATAAGTTGACTCACGTGCGTCACGAAGGCTCAGTGCACAACCTGATCGACCGCCGTGATGACTTATTTAGTTTAAAATGGAAACGTAAATCCAAAGTTCCTGCAAGCAAATTAAGTGACGAAGAACGCCGCGAAAACTCAGGCAGTGTGCTTACTGGTGATCCATTGCAGAATCGTGCGCAAAAGCCATAATAACGTATCTGCTATAACTCCCTACTGACTTTTTAATCCAATAAACGGCTGCATCATCAGCCGTTTATTTTTATCTATCAACACATAAAAGTATAAAAGCAGCCCCTATGACGACTGATATTGGCATCGACAAAACCCTCGAAAAACCGAAAAAAACACCCAAACAGCGCATCCTGTCTGTGCTTAAGACAGCACTGCTCTATGGGGTGATATTTTTGGTGATTTATAGTGTGGTCAACTGGTGGCGACAGCCTGTCATGCCAGCCGATCCGCAATTGCAATTAATGGACTATCAAGGGCAACCGGTGGATTTGGCCGAGCTGAGTCGCCAGCAGCCAACACTGATATATTTTTGGGGGACATGGTGCTCGGTCTGTAGCGTCACATCGCCAACGATAAATAGGCTAGCAGCGACAAACGATCATGCTGTCATCACTATCGCTGTGCAGTCAGGCTCAAATCAAGAGCTACGCAGCTACCTCGATCAGCATCAGTTTGACTTCACCGCGATAAATGACCAAGAAGGTGATATCTTTGCGGATTGGCAAGGACAAGTCACACCATCCTATGTGGTATTAGAGAATGGCAAGATGACACAAGGGCTAACAGGTATTCAGCCACTATGGTCGTTAAAACTGCGCTTATGGTTAGCATCGGTTTTTTAGCGGCTGAACCTGACTTTATTTTTTAATAAATTATCTTGCGAAGAGGTCATCGTTATACTTTCATCAACGACATGCAACGTAGATAAACAGTTGATATTGATCAAAATGAGGATGCAATTGCTCAGCTCTTTTTACCCTACTCTTTTTGTCATATAATAGCTGCCGATCTAAATATTTTTTTGAATTATTTTTACTAGCATATTTTATGTTGCAATCGTCTCGTTACCATTTATTATTGACGTAACTATTTGTGGACTAATGAGCAACAATGGGTATTTATTGACATGACGGTTGATAAACCGACTATGATGAGCAATATACCTACTATTATTAGTAATTAAGTATTATCGACACAGCATTAACCTCAGCACTATATTGAAATACGTTGAACATCGAGCCTTGTAGCCGGTTTTAACCGACACACAAACCTACCTTTTAAAAAGATACCTTCTATGACTGATAAAAGCACTGACACACCAAGCCAAGATTACAAAGACACGCTGAACCTTGCGGATACGCCATTTGCGATGCGCGCAAACCTTGCCAAGCGCGAGCCAGATTGGTTAGCTGCTTGGGAAGCAGATGACGTGTACGGTAAAATTCGTCAGGCGCGTGCTGGTGCGACTAAGTATATTTTGCACGATGGCCCTCCATACGCCAACGGTCAGATTCACTTGGGTCACGCGGTCAATAAAGTACTAAAAGACATTATTGTCAAATCAAAAACCTTGTCAGGGTTTGATGCGCCTTATGTCCCTGGTTGGGATTGTCATGGTCTGCCAATCGAACAAAAAGTCGAAGCCAAAGTCGGCAAAGTCGGTCAAAAAGTGTCTGCTACCGAATTCCGTGGTCTATGCCGCGAATACGCCAACACTCAGATTGAACTACAAAAGGCAGATTTCAAGCGTCTAGGCGTATTCGGTGATTGGGACAATCCTTATCTGACTATGAACTTTGCGCAGGAAGCCAACATCGTGCGCGCGCTTGCCAAAATCTATGACAATGGTCATGTGACTCGTGGTATGAAGCCAGTCAACTGGTGCTTGGACTGTAGCTCAGCTCTCGCGGAAGCTGAAGTAGAGTATCAAGACAAAGTCTCTGACGCGATCTATGTCAGCTTTGATGTACTTGGCACGGATAAAGTGACCGCATTGGCAGGTATCGCAGACAACATCGCTGCGGTTATCTGGACGACCACGCCGTGGACACTGCCTGCTAACCAAGCCATCTCAGTCCATCCTGAGCATAACTATAGCGTGGTTGCGACCAAAAAAGGCAACCTGCTACTAGCAGCTGATCTTATTGAAACTGCGCTAAGTGAACTCAAACTTGAGAATAAAGGCGTCCTCGCGACCGTATCAGGCAGTGAGCTTGAAGGATTGAGCGCTCAGCATCCATTGATTGAAGACCGCCAAGTGCCGCTCATCTTGGGCGATCATGTGACCACCGATAGTGGTACTGGTTTGGTACATACTGCACCCGGTCATGGTCTCGACGATTATATCGTTGGTCTAAAATACAACTTACCAGTGGAAAACCCAGTGAGCGGTACGGGCGTTTATCTAGATAGCGCGGCAGTATTTGCAGGCGAGCACATATATAAAGCCAATCCAAAAATCATCGCTGCCCTACATGACAATGGCCATCTAATCAGCCATACCAAAATTGAACACAGCTATCCACATTGCTGGCGTCACAAGTCACCGATTATTTTCCGTGCGACCCCGCAGTGGTTTATCAATATGGAAACCCAAGGTCTACGTGCTCGCGCCCTTGCTGATATTCCATCGGTCAACTGGACACCTGCATGGGGGCAGAATAGAATCGAAGCGATGATGAATGGTCGCCCTGACTGGTGTATCTCACGTCAGCGTACGTGGGGCGTGCCGATTACGTTCTTTACGCACAAAGAAACAGGCGAGCTGCATCCAAATACGCTTGAGCTGATGGAAACTGCGGCGCAAAAAATCGCTGAGGGCGGTGTTGAAGCGTGGTTTGACGCCAGCTGCGAGGACTTCTTAGGTAGCGAAGCGGCTGATTATGACAAAGCAACGGACACATTGGACGTGTGGTTTGACTCAGGCACGACGCATTTCGCCGTACTTGAGCAACGCGATGAATTGACCAACCCAGCTGACATGTATTTAGAAGGTTCTGATCAACATCGCGGCTGGTTCCAAACGTCATTACTGACGTCAGAGGCCATGTATGAGCGCCCACCGTTTAAGCAAGTACTGACCCATGGTTTTGTGGTCGATGAAAACGGTCGTAAGATGAGTAAGTCATTGGGTAATATCATCACGCCGCAAGAAGAGATCAACAAAACGGGCGCGGACATGTTGCGTCTGTGGATTGCGTCTAGCGACTATCGTTATGAGATGAGCGCAGGTAAGACGGTGTTTAAAGGCGCGATCGATATGTATCGCCGTATTCGTAACACCTTGCGCTTCTTACTGGCCAATACTGATGACTTCAATCCTGCAACCGACAGTGTACCGATGGACGAGCTGGTCAGTCTTGATAAATTCATCATTGAGCGCGCGCAAACCGTACAAGCGCAAATCATCAGTGCCTATGATGCAATGGACTTTCACCAAGTCACCCAGCACGTGACCGCGTTTTGCTCGCAAGACTTGGGCAGTTTTTATTTAGACATCATCAAAGACCGTCAGTACACCACCCAAAAAGACGGTCAGCCGCGCCGCTCTGCCCAGACGGCAATCTACCATATTGCTCATGCGCTGATTCGCTGGATCACACCGATCTTATCATTCACGGCGCAAGAAGCGTGGGAAGTGCTGAACCAACGTGAGGCTGATAAAGGCGGCTACGTGTTTACCCAAGAGTGGTACGAGTTCCCAGCGTTTGAGCTAAGTGCTATCAGCAATGATGACTGGCAGCGTATTATGTTTGCCAAAGACATGGTAAACAAGCACATCGAAACCGCACGTGGTGAAAAAATTATCAATGCCAACTTATCTGCCGATGTGAGCCTATACGCTGACGGTGCCATGTATGAAAGTCTAGCCAAGCTTGATGAAGAGCTTCGTTTTGTACTCATCACTAGCAACGCAGAACTAAAGCCAATGAGCGAAGCACCTACTGATAGCATCGTACAGGTAGATGAAGCAACCGAAACGAATACAGAAGAGGCTGTAGATCTAGTGGTACAAGTTAGCGCTGCCACTGGTACTAAATGCGTACGTTGCTGGCACATCCGTGATGATATCGGCACAGATAGCGCACACCCTGAACTATGCGCGCGCTGCGTGACCAACGTCAGTGGTGACGGCGAGGTACGTCATTATGCCTAACCCAACGGATTCATCTGAAAGCCCGCATGACTCGCAGGTTGAGGTTGATCATTCGCCTAAGCCTGCTCATGCGACCACAGGTAGCTCAACCACGCCTAGAGGCCGCCTGAGCAAGTCAATAAATAGGACACCAAAACTGGTGGCTAACGGTACTCGTGCTTTTATTTGGTATGCACTGGCGCTGATTATCATTGTCATAGATCAGTGGACCAAGTGGCTGGCAGAAACCAAGCTGACCTTTCATGATCCAGTGCCCGTGATTGAGCCATTTCTCAACTGGACACTTGCTTATAATTACGGCGCAGCATTTAGCTTTTTGGCAGATGCTGGCGGTTGGCAGAAGTGGTTTTTTTCAGGACTGGCATTACTCATGTCACTGTTTCTGATCATCTATTTACTCAAAGCACCTCGCAAAGCCACGCTACTCTCGCTTGGACTTGCCATGGTACTAGGCGGTGCGCTTGGTAATTTGATCGACCGCTTACTACATGGTCATGTGATTGACTTTATCCATGTGCACTATGCTGATGTTTGGCATTATCCGATTTTTAATATTGCAGATATTGGGATTTCTCTCGGTGTTGTACTGATTGTCATCGATATGCTGTTTTTGGAAAAGAAGCGTGAAATGCCACGATCATAACCGTCTATAGCTAAAGATATTAATTTAATTGATAAATAAAAAAGGTGGGTTACGCAGTCGTGACCCACCTTTTTTTGTCTGTTTTTGACGATTGAATATATATGTTAATTTGACCTATCTGCACAATCTCTATTCATGCACCCACAACCCCTGCTCACCGACAAAGTAAGTATGAGTATCTGCTACCTCAATGTTATATACCGTCATAGTAAGAGGACCTTCGCCCTCTACCCAATCTATAGTATCAGGATCTTTCCATTCACCTTGACGAAAACCAAAGAACTTAGCATGTTCACGTTTATCTTTAGGTGTTTGTTCTAATAGGCGTTGCTCCCATTCTGAGTCAGCTTGCCACAATTTATTTATCCATGTTGGTGCTGGATCCGTATAAAGTTCATACCTTCCTGTTAATAAATTAACGTATGATCCTTTGAGTTCGCCTGTTTCATCACCAAAGCTTACCTGATAAGCATATCCTTTTTTATTTGCATGATACATAGGTATTATGCCTTCATATCTATAGTCATACCCACCTCCACTATCAGTTGTAAAATAAGTATTATCCTTAGTCACTAAGATATCTTGAGCGTTCAATTTATCTGCTCTCACCCAACCTCTGTTTTGTGTCCAAAAGGGATGATCTGCTGTCATTAATAGAGGTTCAGGCAATATCTGTTGTTTCTTTAACTTACGTCTTAGATTAACTCTATCTGCCAAATTCAATTGTGGATTTACATAAGTATTAAAATACATCATGAAAATTGATGCATCATTAGTTGTCGTCCGAGTTATCCTCTTGTAAACCAGATCACCCAAACCATCAGCTGCCTTAGACAACACTTTATCGCCAATTTTTAGTTGTTCTATTGGTGCTAAACCTTTTTCAGTATGTACTAAGGTGCCACCAACGAAGCCTGACGTATTCATAATCACGTTATCCATATGTGTGTCTTAGTTCTCATTTATAGCAACGCTGATAATACATCAGTTAAAGCCCCTAACCCACCACCTGCCAATAAAAACAGCAACCCTGCCATATTAATGACAACGGTCAAATAATAAGTCACTCGAAACTCAGGCTTTTGTGATTTGTGCCGCAGATACGTCTGAGCCAATAACGCCCCTACCCAACCGCCAAGCGCACTCAGCACGTGTAATGTAAACTCAGGTGTACGCCAGTCGCCACTTTGAGCAGCAGCTTTGTCTTTGGCATACATGGCGTAAGTGATCACGCCCAACGCTGCGTACCAAACCACCACCAGCCAGCTTAGTTTACCTGTCGCTGCTAATAGAGCTAAAACACCATAAAAAGCCAGTCCAAGAAACGAGCGTTTCTTTTGTTCTGCTTCAAACTCTGCTTGCTGACTGCGTTTTTGGTTGCGCTGACGGATTTGCTGATTTTTTTGTGCCATTTTTTGTTGTACAAAGTGCAACTCTTGTACTTCTGTTGCCCGCAAGCGCCCTTGATCGTCTTGTCCGATACTAAAGACGACTTGCTCGCCAACATTGGGACGGCGCTTTGCTCTAAACTCACTCACGTGAAAGAAGATTGAATCCCCTGCTTCGGTTTCGATAAAGCCAAACCCTTTATCGTCCTGCCATTTTTTGACAGTGCCTTGTTGTTTATTCACCACCGACACCTCATATCTTTTAGAATTGCCAATTATAGTACCTCATCTACGTTACATTATTGACGCTTACATCTGGCCTTAGATGGCTTATTATTTCTTACACTATAATACGGCATCCAGATTCCTTATTCTTTTATTCCAGCAACCGATGGCTTTTTATTATGACTCAATCTCAATTTATTAATCCAAATGAAGACACGCGCATCACCTTTGGTAGCCTTGTTAGCCTACACTTTGAAGTATCACTAGAAAACGGCACGGTCATTGACTCAACGTTTAGTCGTGATGCGCCCGTCTCTTTGACTATCGGCGATGAAAGCTTGTTGCCAGGGTTTGAGCAGGTACTTATGAATCTACGCGCAGGCGACACGCGCACAGCTCACCTTGAGCCAGAGCAAGCATTTGGTGACTGGAATCCTGAAAACATCCAACATTTTAGCCGTACTCAATTTGCGCTCGTCGCTGACAATCCAGAAGTCGGTATGATGGTTGAATTCGAAGACAAAGGCAAAAATACCTTGCCCGGTACGATCAGCGCCATTGATGATGACCAAGTCGAAGTGGACTTCAATCATCCGCTGGCTGGGCAAGACGTATTATTTAAAGTAAAAATCTTTAAGGTCACACCACCTGGCGTCACTGGTATACAACTTATGTAGTTGTCCAAACGCACAATCCACAATAAAAAACGAGAAAGGACAATCGAATGCAATATACAACGTTACCGCAATTCGATGAAAAAGTATCTAAGATCTGTCTAGGTACGATGACTTGGGGACAGCAAAACACCAAGGCTGAGGCACACGCCCAGATGGATATGGCACTGAGTGAAGGCGTCAACTTTTGGGATACAGCAGAGATGTATCCATCACCACCAGATAAAGACAGACAAGGTGATACCGAACGATTCATGGGTACTTGGTTTGATAAAACCAAACAGCGTGACAAAGTCATCCTTGCCAGCAAAATATCACCAATGGATTTTTTGCGTGATGGTCAAACACGCTTTAACGCGCAGCATATCAGCAGCGCTATTGACGGCAATCTTGAGCGCTTGCAAACCGATTATATCGATATTTATCAGCTGCATTGGCCTGAACGTCAAGCGAACTTTTTTGGTCAGCGCGGCTATACAGAGGACATGGCAGCACAGTCATTAGATGACTTAACGCCATTTTTAGAGACCATTCAAGCATTAAATGATGAAATCAAAAAAGGTCGCATTCGTGCTTATGGTTTATCAAACGATACGGCATGGGGACTCATGCGCTATCTATGGGAAGCGGACAAAAATGGCTTGATCGCGCCTATCACGGTGCAAAACCCATATAGCCTATTAAACCGTTTATACGAAGTTGGTATGGCTGAGATTGCCCATCGCGAAAACGTGGGGCTACTTGCTTACTCGCCACTTGGTTTTGGCGTATTGTCTGGTAAATATCTCGATGGCAAGCGTCCAGATGGCGCACGCTTGACGATGTATGATCGCTATGCCCGTTATACCAATGAGCAAGCGGTATCAGCGACCGAGCAATATGCAAAGATCGCCGCTGATGCTGGGTTGGACATGGCGCAAATGTCATTGGCTTTTGTCAATTCACGTCACTTTGTCACCAGCAATATCATTGGCGCGACGACAACCGAACAGCTCAAATCAAACATTGATAGTGTCAATGTGGAGCTAACAGCAGATGTATTGGAAGCGATTGAAGCGGTACACGCGCAGCATCCCAATCCATCCCCTTAGTTCGATCTAGATCAGCGGTCTATAAATTGCTACACCTGCATTTATTATAGACACAAAAAAGGCGCAAATCGCAGTCATATATATAACTCGCGATTTGCGCCTTTTTATTAACTAAGCTAGTTTAGCTATAAATAATCAATCTTCAACGGGTACACGAAGTACTCGTGAATGCAGTTCTGCCAACCCTTCTTGCATACGTGCTTGCAACAAATTGGTCAGCTCGCTTTTGGTACAGCCTTTTGGATCTATCGGTGCCAATGGCAATACATACGCGGTGACATCTTTGCTATCGAGCACTTTTTTCATGCTGTCGGTCATTGTCATCTTGCCATAGTATGGCAGCGCGTCGCTAAGCGTGCCATCTTTATCGACATAAGCGATAACAATGGGTCTGATAGGCACATCAGCATCTATCGCTGACTGGAGCAATGTCCCATGAATACGCTTGATTTTTTTGCCACTGGTGGTGGTCGCCTCAGGGAAGAAAATCACCGAAAAACCTTTGGCTAAAAAATCAGCAATCTGTGATGACACTGAGCCTGCATCACCGGAGCCGCGCTCGATGAAAAGCGTGCCTGCCGCATGCGCGAGCTTACCGAACACAGGCCACTCACCAATCTCAGCTTTGGATAAAAAGAATGCTGGACTCACGGTACCAACGATAGGAATATCCATCCATGATACATGATTCGATACCCACAGGCCGTGATGCTGCTTTACTGGTTCGACTTCAACGACCTTTACCCCAAATGAGCCTGCCATCTTGCGACAAAACGTCTGAATATAGCGTGGCAGTTTTTCGCGTGGTGGCTGCTTGAATGCCCCAATGCGTTGAGCGGCACGCATACCACCAGCGATGGTGGTGGTCATGCCAGCAATTTGCTTACCGCGTCCCAACTGTCGTCTGAGTGAAAAGCTTGATTTAGCTTGGCTCATCTTCGCCCTCATGATTAAATAACGGGTGTTTAATAGTCAAAAAAACGAGCCCAGTATAACAAAGTTCATACGCTCAGTGATAGGGTGTCCATTCAGTGGGTGCTCACTTTTATACAAACGGGCAATAAAGCAGATTTATAAAAAATTAATCCCAGTCATCGCTGTAACATAAAACCATCGCTAATTGTGCTCATACCCTTTAATATCAAGTGATAAGACCACATATAGATACTCATATGAACGCTATGCCAAGCCTTATTGAGCTGCTGATAGCGAGACATTTACTTTATTAAATAGGTGATACTCTTTGGATTATTTTGAAAGACATGAAGGTGGCGAGCGCGCCATTATTGTACATTTAGACATTCGCCAAATTCAAGATCCTGACGATCTAGGCGAGTTTGAACTACTAGCAGATTCAGCAGGTGCCGATCGCTTGGCACTGGTCACAGGCTCACGTGCACGCCCTGACGCCAAGTATTTCGTTGGTAGCGGTAAAGCGGAGGAAATTGCAGAACTGGTGCGCGAGCATGATGCGGATATTGTACTGTTCAACCATAATTTATCGCCCTCACAAGAGCGTAATATCGAAGCTTTGGTGAAATGCCGTGTACTGGATCGTACTGGTTTGATTTTAGACATTTTCGCTCAGCGTGCTCGTACTTACGAAGGTAAGCTACAAGTAGAGCTGGCGCAGCTGAACCATTTATCGACACGTTTGGTCCGTGGTTGGACGCATTTGGAACGTCAAAAAGGGGGTATTGGCTTACGTGGCCCCGGCGAAACCCAGCTTGAGACCGATCGTCGCTTGCTACAAGTGCGCGTCATGCAGCTCAAAAGTAGAATTGAGAAGGTCAGACAGACTCGTGCTCAGGGCCGGGCACGTCGCCAAAAATCAGACGTACCCACTATCTCACTGGTTGGTTATACCAATGCGGGCAAATCCACTTTATTTAATCGCTTAGTCGATGAAAATATCTACGCAGCTGATAAGCTATTTGCGACACTCGATCCAACGCTACGCCGCTTAGACTGGCAAGGTGTGGGACGTGTAGTCTTGGTTGATACGGTAGGTTTTGTCCGTCATTTGCCGCATGAATTGGTTGAATCCTTTCATGCAACGCTAGAAGAGACGCTAGAGGCGGACTTATTATTACACGTCATCGATTCTTCTAGTGAAGATATGCATGAGCAAATTCAGGCGGTCAAAGAGGTACTGGCTGAGATTGATAACGATGTGCCGGTACTCAATGTTTATAATAAGATTGATTTGACTGACGAGCCTGCACGTATTGGTTATGCTAGCGAAGGTCAACCTAATCGTGTCTATGTGTCTTCTAGAGAGAACTTAGGCATAGAAGAGTTGTCATTAGCCGTGCAGCAGCTACTAACTGGCACATTGACCACTTTTGATTTGACGCTACCCTATCATGCAGGACAGTTAAAAAATACCTTGTACGAGCTTGGTGTTATTGAAGAAGAAAGCTATGATGATAGCGGCCATGAGTGCTTGACGATTCGCTTGCCAAGCGATAGACTAAGACAACTACTCGGACAAGCCAATCTCAAGCCCACCGATGTATTACCGCTTGCACAAGCAACATTGCTGATGCCAGTACTTGAGGAATTTGAGCAGCCCGACGAACATGAAGTTGAAGAGCCGACGATGACAGCAGAAGAAGAAAGAGCATTTGACGAATTTAATGCGCTCAATTCACAAACCGCTGATTCTGAAAAATAGTCGCTGCTGAAAAACGATTGTTGACGTCAATAGATAAGTAAACCTTTGATTCATACTGTTAGACAGCAATCTTTTATACAGTAGGTTAAAATAGCATAGACGATATCAATCGATATCGTCTATTTTTTTTGAATGTGTCTACAAGCTTTATTAGTAAGCTTATTCTCTATATAATCAACGGTTATACATTCAACAAATATTGATAGGTAATACTCGCCACTCAAAAGTTGAAATGTCACTACTGTCTATTATCAGCGTTCATAATATTATTTTTCACGTTATATTATTGATACTATCGCCCGCTCGTTTTTATAAACTCATCACCTATATCTGACTTGGCCACACTGCTTATGAAGCCTGCCCACTCCTCCCATCTCCCGCTATGGATTTCGTTAATTTTAACGTTGATTATGGTTATCGTTGTCCGAGAGACGGCTGTGGTTCTTTGTCAGTTGGCAGGTATCGAAAAAGCCGCCAATATTGTCGGCTTGGTGGCAATGTTTGTTATCTTGATGATATGGCGATTGCTCAAAGGGTTGCCTAACTGGCTCACTCAAGCCAGTAACACCCTCCTCGTCGATAGTGGTTTTGCATTTCTGCCCGTCTCAGCGGGTGCAGGCTTACTGCTATTCGCGCTAGGAGATGAGCTGTTGGGCGTGATGGTCACAATGATAGTAAGCACGCTCATACCGATGTGGGGACTCGCGCTACTGGCCAATCGCTGGTTGAATCAAGATGCCAATGCCGACAGCGGCACGACTAATCAGCAAAAGGAACAGCCGTGAGCTGCGGAGAGATATTATGACTTTTGACAGCGTATTTATGGCGACCTTAGCAGCCGTACTCCTAACCTTGGTGGCACACGTCATTGCACGTGTGTTAGCGCGTAAATTATCATGGTTACCAATGGTAATTACCGCGCTCGTTTTGGTACTGGTCTTCTTATTTTTATTGCAATGGGATTATGACAACTACTACAGCGCGGCCAAGCCTATATTCGATCATCTATTAGGATATGTCACAGTACTTTTGGCGGTGCCACTAGCCGCAATGAACTTTAAAGGACTGCCTGTCAAAAAGCTCTCGTTGATCGTTGCTATTGCTAGTGTCATTGGCGCCCTACTGCCCATGTCATTGGCTTATCTATTTTCATTGAGTCACGACAGCATACTTGCTTTTGCTACCCGTTCTGTGACTACTCCCATTGGCCTCAGTGTTGCAGACTTAATCAATGCGCCATTAGCACTGGCGAACCTGATCATCATCGTCTCAGGTCTCATTGGCGGCGCTGTCGCCCGTTTTTTGTTTCGCGGTATCAATGATGATCGAGCTAAAGGTCTTGCACTTGGACTGGCTGCTCACGCATTTGGTACAGTAGAAGCGTGGCAAATCAGTCACACAGCGGGACGTTATGCAGCATTTGGCTTGGCAGTGAACGGGTTGGTTACTGCAGTTTGGGTACCTATCTTTATCAGTGCTGTCGGTATCTAGACTGATTTTGCTTACCGCTTTGACAGATGACTGAGCACTGTTTCATCATTTCAATCATTATTTTTATTGTTATTGCTTACTCAGTAACGAGACTAATAGACATGACATTTGGCTCATCCAACCATTGTCATCACCTTTGCATTTTAGAGAATTAAAATAAGGTATGCATCAAAAAAGTGCTTGCCTATAATCCAATATAAACAGATATTTAACAATCTTCAAAAATATAGCACTTTGATTTATTTAAGTTTGTTTAACGATAAAAATTTGATTTTACAACTTATTTTGTCAATCTGATGCGGTAAAAAGTTATTATATGTTATAGTAAGCAACTATTATTTTTTGTATCTATTGCAAGTGGTTCTTGTTAAACGTGGTATTTGCTAGGTGGCTATATCGATGACGAGCTATAAAATCCTGCAACCCCGATGACCGCTTAAGCGCGTAAAATGACGTGTCTATAGGCAAAACAATTTGCTATTATTCGATAAAAAGTGATAACACTATGATAAATACTGCTACTTTGATTATTCGCTGTTTGTCTCCTATTTTATTAAGTGCGATTGCCCTCTCTACTTTTTCTACTGCTGCCAACGCTGGCAATATGTATATCTATAAAGACAAAGCTGGGCAAGTACTACTGACCAACGTCAATCCTAGTGGCAATTTTGATAAATTCACTAAGAAAGTTAAAGTCACTTATTATAAAGACTCTAAAATGTATGACGGCATTAATAGTAGCAATGGCTATGGTAGCAGTGCCGCTAGCAAGAGTGGTAGCCGCAATGCTTACGACAGCTACATTCGCGCCTCTGCTGAACGTAATGGCGTAGATCCTGCCCTTATGAAAGCAATGATGCATACCGAATCCGCTTTTAATCCCAATGCTCGCTCACCTGTCGGTGCGCAAGGCCTCATGCAGTTAATGCCAGCGACGGCTCGTCGCTTTAATGTAAGTAACCCTTGGAACCCTGCAGACAATATTGAAGGCTCAGCCAAATATATCGCTTGGCTCATGCGCCGTTTCAACAACAATGTCGAACATGCAGTAGCTGGCTACAACGCTGGGGAAGGTAATGTCGATAAATACGGCGGTATCCCTCCTTTTAAAGAAACCCGTAACTATGTGCAAAGAGTCATGAGCCGTTATCATAGCTTGTATAAGAATGATGCTGGGCTATCTGGCGCCAGTATGAGTGTCAGCAATCAAACGAGTAGCACCATTAACAGTGGATTGCGCAATGTCAGTTACGGCACTAGCAATAATGTAAATAGTGCCAGCTATGCTAACTCAGCTTATGATGCTTTACGCTAAGCCAGAGCTAAGCTAGAAATGAAATAGACCGGTGACCTAAAAAGCCAGACACAAAAAAGCCCGTTAAGAAATTAACGGGCTTTTTTGTGCTTGGACGCTTTATATCTTGATAGGTCATCAGTTATAAAGATAAACTGTGAGCGCTGAATCAGCACTCACAGTTTTTTCCAATATGACTTAGTTCTTACTTGGTGCTTACTTGTTAGCAGCCTGAGTTGCAGCAACTTCAGCAGCGAAGTCTTCTTGCTTCTTCTCAATACCTTCACCAACTTCTAGACGTTTGAAACCAAGTACTTTTACGCCTTCAGCTTTTAGGACATCACCAACTTTTTTGTCGTTGTCCATAACGTATGGCTGACGTAGCAAAGTTACTTCGTCTAGGTACTTACGTAGGCCACCTTCGATCATTTTTTCAACGATGTTGTCAGGCTTGCCAGACTCTTTTGCTTTGGCTTCGATGATGTCTTTTTCGCGTGCCAATACATCAGCAGCAACGTCTTCATCATCGACAGCAACAGGGTTGAATGCTGCAATGTGCATGGCAAGATTTTTGCCAGTGTCAGCGTCGCCACCTTCATAAGAAACCACTACACCGATACGTAGACCATGACGGTATGCAGCGATGTTAGCGCCTTCAAGTACTTCAACACGGCGAACCTGAATGTTCTCACCGATTTTTTGTACCAAAGATACACGTGCTTCTTCAACAGTCTGACCATCACTATAAGGCAATTCAGAGATAGCAGCAACATCAGTGACGTTGTTTTCTAGTGCAACGTTAGCCACTTTTTCTGCAAATGCTGTGAAGCTGTCGTCTTTTGCAACGAAGTCAGTTTGGCAGTTAACTTCTAACAAGAACGCTTTGCTGTCGTCTTGAGCGATGATGATAGCGCCATCAGCTGCGATGTTACCCGCTTTTTTAGCTGCTTTTGCTTGACCAGATTTACGTAGGTTATCAATGGCAACCTCAACATCACCGTTTGATTCTTCTAACGCTTTTTTACATTCCATCATGCCAAGACCAGTACGGTCACGCAATTCTTTTACCATTTTGGCAGATACTTTTACTTCTGTCATAAGAGTCACCTTAGTATAGTTATGTATAAGAGGAATTAATGTCTATTCGATATCTTAATGTTGCTTTAAATCTAGCAAGACCGCTCATTTTGAGTCATTACTAATATAGCCATCAATGATGTCAAAAAGATAAAATCTTAAAAACATAGCGCTATAGCCAGTACGAACGATAATACTCGCCCATTAGCTACTCAGTTATGTATAACGGCCTCATTAATAATGCTCTATTCAATAACAAGGCATGACGAGTAAAACTACATCATGCCTATTATGAGCTTATACGCTGTTCATAACATTATATGGATGCTGATAGCTACACTATCAAGACATCCTTACAAAGTTAAACTTTTTAACTCAGCTATTTACTCTGCTGGAGTTGCAGCTTCTTCTGCAGCTGGTGCTTCTTCAGTAGCAGGTGCTTGCTCAGCTTTACCGCCAGCTTGAGTTTGTGCGTATTCTTTACCAGCGATGATAGCATCAGCCATAGAAGTTACGTACAAAGTCACAGCACGGATAGCATCATCGTTAGCTGGGATGATGTAGTCAACGTTGTCTGGGCTAGAGTTAGTATCAACGATACCGATAACTGGGATACCTAGGTTTTTAGCTTCTTTAATAGCGATTGCTTCGTGATCTACGTCTACAACAAAAATAGCATCAGGTAGGCCGCCCATGTCTTTGATACCGCCTAGTGAACGCTCAAGTTTTTCCATATCGCGGGTACGCTCTAGCGCTTCACGCTTGGTTAACTTCGCAAAAGTACCGTCTTCTGATTGCTTCTCTAGCTCTTTTAGACGGTTGATTGACTGGCGTAGTGTTTTCCAGTTAGTCAACATACCACCTAACCAGCGATGGTCAACGTATGGCATACCAGCACGAGCTGCCTGCTCACGTACGATACCGCTTGCAGCACGTTTAGTACCAACAAATAATACTTTGTTTTTCTTAGCAGCTAGGCCGTTTACGTAAGTCAACGCTTCGTTGAACGCTTTTACGGTGTGCTCTAAGTTGATGATATGGATTTTGTTACGTGCGCCAAAGATGTATGGACCCATTTTTGGGTTCCAAAAACGTGTTTGGTGACCAAAGTGAGCGCCAGCTTGTAGTAAGTCGCGCATTTCGATTTTGGTTGGATTCTTTGTAGCCATGAGAATATATCCTATTGGTTGGGTTATGCCTCCACATCACAAAAACAGCCTATTTGGCGACACGCATCTGCTACTGACTAGTCTTTATTACTAAAGCCCTAATGGTTCGCAAATTAATCAAGTCGCCAAACACCCAGCAATTTTTTGCCATGATGTGTGTGTCATTGGTTGGTTTCAAAAATAAGCCATTGTACGTTTAAACTAATTATATCTAAACTGTAAAAATAGCTGCGCTGTATTTTATCACATAATACCTTAAAGTCTCCAGCAGTTTATTCATAGTGCCTCAATGCGTTACAGACACAGTAGATCGGTAGTGCAATAAAAAAAGCGACACATTCGTATCGCTTTTTTATTTCTGGCTTTAGACTTTATATGAATGGTTCCATATTAGATTATGCAATACAGATACCAATCACAGCCTTGTAACCGCGCCATGTGAATGGCGTGATATAGCTTTGGCGATCTCTAGGTAAGTAAGACACACTTGGTGCGCTTTCAACAATCTGTGGCGTAGAGATAATGAATTCAGAACCAAATTCTGTACGGGCATTACCAGAGATAGTATTGGCCATTTCACCCAGCAAGTCTTTCATCATCGTGATCGAAGAGTCAGGCTCACCCATCACATTTATCACTTCTCGCAACATTACGCTTGGTGCGCTGACATAGACACAGCCTTCAAGAGGCCCTGATATCTTAATGACACCACTATAATCAAAACCAATCGCCGTTTTATTGTTGTTCAAATAAGGGGTATCGATAGACACCTCTGAGCCGTCGATCTGCGCAAAGAACGCATTGATCGAGCTTAGAAACACACCCAACTTTTCTACTTTAAACATAATATATTAATATCCATCTGTATTACGTGGCAGCAGCATTAGTCCTGCAAACAAACCACAATCTCGCCAACTTGTGAGTGCCAAGTGATGGGAATGATAAAAGAACGCTCATCGTTCGGCAACACAATACTTTGCGGTGCGCCTTTGAACACAAACGGCACAGAGATATGAAACTCAGAGCCGAACTCTTTACGCGCATTACCCGAAATCGTGTTGGCAACTTCACCAGCCAAATCGATGTAGTTTTCCTCATTCTTATCGGTCTCGCCCATGCTGTCCAATATTGAAGACAGTAATTGACGAGTTGCCGAAAAATATACCACGCCTTTTTGTCCACCTGATATACCAATAACGCCTGTATAATCGTGGACTTTTGGCTGTTTGTTTTCTAATAAGTAAGGAGTGTCAGCAATTAGCTCTTCTCCACCAAACTGATTAAAATAGTTACTAATAATACTCAAAAAAATCTGTAGCTTTTGTTCTTTCATAATGGCATCTGCTTTAATCGATGAATGGTATTAGTCTTGCATCAGCTCATACAAAGACTCCACGAGCTCCTCTTCTGAGAAAGGCTTGCACAAGAAACCGCTGGCACCTAGTGATAAAGCTTCGATACCAGTGGCCTTATCAGACAACGCTGATACGACCAAAATACGTACATCAGGATCAATCGCAATGATTTTTTCGATACACTCAAGTCCGTCCATTTGTGGCATGGTCAAGTCCATGGTGATCACGTTAGGACGATGAATGTTAAATTTTTCAATGGCTTGAACGCCGCTAGTCGCTGTTGCAACCAGCATAAACTTTCCTGAGTCGTATGCGCGCTGAATACGGTTTCTGATAATATTTGAATCATCAACAATCATTAATTTATGCATAACTTGTCTATTACCTTTAATGAAATGCTTGTCGTCCCTGACAATATGTTTACTGTTTTTAATTAAGCTTTTGGTAACGTAATGACAAACCGTGTCATTTGACCCAGCTCACTATTTACGTTCAGCTTACCATTGTAGTCTTTTACTTGCGCTTTGATGATATCCAGTCCAACGCCGCGTCCACCATCTTCATCTGCGTTTTCTTTGGTTGAGAAGCCAGAAGAAAATAACTGCTTGAGTAAATCGCCTTGACTGAGCTGGCTTGCTTCTTCCTCACTAAAGCGACCTTCTTTGCTTAGCTTATTACGGATGCTGTCATAATCGATACCTTGGCCATCATCTTGCACTACTAGTATGAAATCTGAACCGTTATCTTGTACTTCTAAGTCAATCGTACCGACTTCAGGCTTACCAGCCGAATGACGAACACTTGGTGCTTCGATACCGTGCACAACTGCGTTTCGTAGTAACTGGATACTGATTTCTTTAATTGGCTTGGCAAGATGCTCTGGTATGTGAGTTTGCGCCAGTGTCGTGCTTTTTAGCTGTACTTGCTTGCCTTGTCTAGCGGCAATCTCTTTTGCAAAGTCATTGTAAAAAGACAGTCGATCATCATTGCTTTCACCGTCTAGATCAATATCTAAACCGCCATCAGTGCTGATGCTACTCGCTGGCTGACTATTTACCGCAGCTGTTTTTGCCACGCTGTCTTTTAAAGCAGAATCGCTTAATGGGGCTTGCGTATTGGCTGTCGCCGCTTTAGGCGGTGCTGAGCGGTTAATACGTTCACCCAAGGTCGCAATGGTATTTGATAGACTTAGTAAGTCATCTAAGTGTACTGCCAACTGTAAGAAATCATTACCCGATAGCTGGCCTTGATTTTGCAAGGCATGCAATTTGTCTTCTGCTTCTGACGCAATTTTAGTAAAGCTATGCAGTTTTAGTGCCGATGCCTCACCTTTCAAGCTGTGCATTTCACGATAGATCGCATTTAGTTTGCCTTCAAGCTCGTATTGTGAGCTACCAGGATTTTTCAAGATGTTGTTCATACGCTCGATATGCGCTTGGGTGTTGCTAATGAACTCATTAATGATCTTTGGATTTACATTCAAGATAGTGGTTAACATCTCAATCTGCATATCGTTTTGCGAGCGTTCTTTTTCTAAACGCTGCTCTAAGTAAACAGCATCTGACACGTCATTGACGTTGACCAAGATACGTGCGATGTCTTTGTCTTCATAAACACGTGAGAATTTAAAGTCTAAGAAGCGATTGTTAAGTCCTTTATCATCAGAGCTGTTATGTAGCATCACTTTGTGCAAAGGATTTAGAGAATCTACCAATTTTTCTTTAACTCGAGGATTATAAAGCTGCTCAATGAACTGCTGAGTGGTCTTAAGATCTTTGTCAGAAATACGACCACGCAAGACGTTGGTAAAGTTTTCTCCTGCTAGCCTATCAGAACCAACGATACTGTTTAGCGCGCGCGAGTGCTGCTGACCAATATTTAAGTCTTTGTCCAGTAGGAATAGGCCCGTATTTACCGTTTCCATAATCTCTTGCGTTTCGCGACGAGCAGCAAATGCCTCAGCATCGGTCTCACGTAAGCGGCGTACAAAGAAGAATACGAAGATCAAGAAGTAAGCAAAAATCGCAACAACCCCAAGTGCCTGAATTAGACGAATGGTATTGGCTTGGCGCTCTGCATTACTAAATACGTCGCGTGTCAGATTATCTAGCGAGTCGTTGATCAGCAAACTGGAGGTTTTGGCTTGCTCATAAGCTAATGCCAGCTCATCTGAAGAATCAATCCGGATATCACCAGCAGTTTCTAAATAATTGACAATTAGTGGTTTTAGAGTATTCCACTCTTCCCGTGCCTCTTCTAAAGCTGCCAACTCACCCGCTGTCTTGATACTAGGAATATTATAAACAGTACCTGCGGCATCGGTATATTTCGAACCCTCACGCATACTGATAAGCAATTGATCGATTTCTTGAGTGTTACTCTCCAACCTTTCCCTAACACGCTTTTGATGGGGGGAGTTAATATGCTCCCCCACACTACTTTGCAAGTCAAACAGATCCTTAATAATCGCTTGAGCATTATTAGCTGTTTTATTAGATATATTTACAAGTGTTGTATTACGTTCAAGAACACTTGATGTATAAAACGTAAAGGCGAGCAACACCCCAATCAATGCCAAGAAGGCAGCGATGGACAGAATCAAACCTCGGTAACGGGAGCTACCATTTTGAGTTGATACAGTCATAGCATATTCCTTTTAATATAGATAAATTCATATTTATTATTTATTTAAAAATAATACGTTCCATCACTATTACGCTTAAGACTACTGCAACATTTGTTGTTGCTGTAAAGACGTCTTTGTCAGATCTGTACCAAACCATTTAGTGGTTAATTTGGCATAGGTGCCATCTTCTTGAAGCTCTTTAAGGCCAGTATTTACTTTTTTAAGTAAGTCAGGGTGGCTTTTATCAATCAAAAATACTTTTCGAGCACCCTCTGCTTTGATACTTTCATAATCAAAGTATAGTGGCTGGAGGCTTGGTAAGTCGTTTAGGGTATAGCGAAGTACACCCGAATCATCTACTACAGCATCAACTTTGTCTTGCGCCATGGCTTCTACTGCTGCAAACGTGGTTGGGTACTGTTCTACAGATTCAGTTTTGTACTCTCCCTTAGCAAAATATTCATAAGGCTCTGAGTTACTCAAAACACCTAGTCTGACGTTACCTAAATCGTTTAAAGACTGGATATTTAATGATTTATCTAGATATACAATACTAGTAGGGAGCGGTGCATAGGGATTTGAAAGTAGATACTTACTAGCTCTTTCATTACTATAGGTCAAACCTGCCGCAATCATATCTCGGCTTTTGTTATCCAAGTTATTGAATAACCCTTCCCAAGGATCGTTATAAACCTCGATTTTAAACCCTTGATTTTCGCCAATATGTTGCATTAGCTCGATATCGAATCCAGTTACATTTCCATATTCATCCTTAAACTCATAAGGCGCATAATTGGCTTCAGTACCCACTTTGATGACTGGAGCAGTATCCGGTAAGTTACTTACAAAACTGTCTTCATTTTTTGTCACTGGTGTGCCAGCTGTATTGGTATTTTCTGTGGTAGAAGAATTACCACAACCAAATAAACCGACGCTTAATATAACTGGTAATACTCGATATAACTGCATCATGTTTTGTCCTTAAAGTTGCAACGCTTGTTGTCTTAACATCACTGTATGGTAACTGTCAGTTTCAAAAAACCTTACATTGTAAACATAAAGTTACAATCTACACTAATTTTTTTCTAATTGAAATATTTCTGATAAATTTGTTTGGTGACAACAAACTATTTATTTTCAATCAACTACGATTAAACATGACACCTCAGTCATTATAAGGCGTGTCTTATAAAAGCATCAGGCTCTGCATTACCACGCGTAGCGCTCATGTATCAGAACCCTTTTATTAAGACAAAAAAAACACCCAATATTGGGTGTCTCAAAAACTTGCAGCCGCTACTCTGCGTCATCGAGGTCTAAATTACGATCTATCTGCCAGATTAAAAACGCACCCAAGCTCATCAGTACAAAAAGTGCAATACCGATTTTTAACACTGGATTGAGAGGGAATAAGTTTAATAATAAACCACCAAAAATACCCACTGAAAACATCAGCGAGCCTTGCAGCGCGCTTGCCATACCCGCACGCTGCTTTTGAAAAGCCAGCGCAATCGCTGAGGCGTTTGGCTGGGTCAATCCCAAGCCTGCAATACAAAAGAAAATACACGCCAGCACCAGTGGCAACCAAGCATCGGTCCCCAAAAATATACCGACAACAAACAATGTGCCTGCAGAGAGCACCTGCATCATCGTCCCAAAGCGTAATATGCTCAAGATACGAAAGCGATTGGTCAACCACTGATTCAGCTGAGTCAAACCCACAAAGCCCGCCGCATTCATCCCAAACAACCAGCCAAAGTGCGTGGCCGAGACGCCATAAGTGTCCATGATTAATTCAGAAGCTGAGCTGATATAGACAAACATCGCACCCATCAACAACCCGCCACCAATCGCTGGATAGTTGAAGGTTGGATCTTTTAATAAATCCCAATACTGACTAAGCACTTCTTTTGCAGGACGCACATTACGATTTTCTTCGGTCAATGTCTCAAAAAAGAAAAACTTAGTAAGCAATAAATTTAGGGCACCAAAAGCGGCCAAAAACCAGAAAATGGAATGCCAATCAAAAAACTGTAAAAATAGTGCACCAAGCGACGGCGCTAGTATGGGTGCCAGACCCATGACCAAAATCATAATCGAAAAAGCTTTTGCGGTTTGCTTGGCGGTTAGGCGATCTCTAATAGCAGCGCGAGTCACCACTGCCCCTACACAAGCGCCTAATGCCTGCATCGTTCGCCCTACAAATAATACATATTCATTGTCAGTGGTCGCACAAAGAATGGACGCAATCACATATAGTGTCATGCCTATGTATAAAGGCTTAACACGGCCGACACGATCACTAAAAGGGCCATAAAATAACTGCCCGAATACCAAACCCAAAAAATACGCTGGCACAGAGTTGGCCATAAATGCCGTAGATACGCCAAAATCATCTGCCATTGATGGTAGCGCAGGCAGATACATATCAATGGATAAAGGCCCTACCGCAACCATTAATCCTAGCATCATAATCCATGCAACAGGCAGATCAGCAGAACGTACTCGTTCAGAGGCGATAGGTTTATTTGGTAGAGAGGACTTTGGGGCAGACATAGTTAGACCATTTATATAGTGATGATTACTTAAGCGCTTGTAAGATGCATGAAATAGATATTTTTAACGACAATAGTGCATCTTTATCTAAATCTGTGCAAGCAAACAGTGTTATATCGTGCTGTCCACTCGGATTTCAATAGCCATAAGGGACTAATGAAACAAGCCTTAACAACTAAAAACAATCAACGTAATTTATCAAAATATGTCTGGCGTACTTTTAATCTAAGTACTGAGGCCGAAATTGTCTCAGATAAAATCCTTAAGACAATATCTACCAAAATTAAAGAACGTTAGCGGAACTGACGTTTGCTAAACACCGTGCTAGCTTGCTTTGCTTTTCTCAGAGCAAGTTTACGATTGCGTCCAAGCATCATCTTAATTTGCCAGATTTTTTCTTTATATAAGGTAGTTGCAGGCTGCTCATACATCGCATTGATTACGCGTTTGCTCGCTAGCACAGCATCAGGAGAACGCTCAGCAAACTCAGCCGCCAGCTGCTGTGCTTGCTCAAGCGGCGTCTCACTACAATGACTGATTAATCCTAATTCTTTGCCGTCATTGGCATTGATGATGCGCGCCGTCATGGCAAGCTCTTTGAGAACGTCTTCTCGTACCACCCCAAATGCCGATTGCGTCAATCCCATGTCCGGTACCAAACCCCATTTGGCTTCCATAATAGACAGCTGGCAATCCGGATGACTAATACGCACATCGCAAGCCAATGCTAGCTGTAGCCCAGCGCCAATACAGTAGCCTTCTAGTACCGCGATGACAGGTACTGGTAGATCACGCCACACCAAGCAGACACGTTGGAATGAGCTTTGCCAAGGCTTAATCAGCTCCCAAATAGCAAAGGCTTGGTTTTTGGGATGGTTTAAATCCCCTAAATCAATACCTGCACAGAATGTGCCTTCTGCACCATTTAAAATAACCGCGCGTATCGTTTTGTCTTTGCTAATGCGCTCTGCCACCATAATCAGCTCATCTATGACTTGAAAGCTCATGGCATTTTTTTTATTTGGACGATTTAAGGTGACCGTTAATATATTGTCTACGACATGCACTTGTAATGTTTCATACTGGTAACTGGCAACCACGTTCATAATAATCCTTATTAATGAATAAAATAACTATAGGGCGTGTTGAACATTCGACCATGGCACTGACAGCGACTATTTTTTAGGCGATTCGATGTTAAAAATAATAAGTTTAGTCATTCTAAGCGCTTATTTTTAACGATGAAACGGCAAAAAAGAGTCCTGTCCCCTGCTTTTATCGTTGGGGCTGATGCTAAAATTGCCCCATACTGCGTTGCAAATCTCGCTAAGGCATCTGCATTATCGTCGCTTTGTGCCTTGTCTGGAACCATTTTAGCGATCAGCAGTGCCTATTTGCGAATGTTCAACACGCCCTAGTAATGATGGTCACAATATTAGCAGGCTTAACCCTACTCTACCGTAGCAATAACTGACTGCTACGATACTGTATCAAGCGTCTGCCTTTTAATATTCGCACATTATCTGACCGCTAGTGATCGGTATCGTATGCAATTCACTTATTACATCGCATAATAACGGTCCGATTACCTGCTCTAAATCATTTTCCACGTCATGTCATTTTCGCTCAAACGATGATAATTAAGCTGCGGATAAGATGATAAATCTACCTTTTGCAGGTTGTCTAGCGCCGTTAATAATGCCTCATAATAAGGCTCAATCATTGCAAATTGCACAGGTGTCGTATGCTGTACATTCAGCAGACACTTATCTTCCAAATCTTGGCTGGCCTGACGTAGCTGCGGCACTCCTGTATAACGGCTGCCGCCCAATATGCGATGGGCGATTTGTGCCAATAAGTTACGATCACGAGCTTCCCATGCTTGAGTCAGTGCTTGCTTTTCCTCGTTAATCGTATCGAGCATCATAATGATGAGCTTGGCTGCTAAATCAGGTTTGTTTGCTGAGCGAGTAAGCGCATCTTGCCAGTCTAAAATATCAGACGTATCCATTGTACTGAGGTTTTTTTGATGGAGGTTGTGATCCGTTTGCTCATATAGCCTTTTGTCCATATTCGCTGTTATGTCTTCAGCAGAATTATCTGTCGGTTCTTTTGGTGGATATAATAATGATTCTTGCCCTTGCTTGTATAAACGTAGGCTCTCATAGCGAGGCTGGTTCTCACGGGTGGTCTCTCGTCTATAATCGTCACGTGGCTGACTGTCACGCAAGTAGTCATCACGGATTTTTTTCAGTGATAATGGTCGAGTGACTTTTGGCGGTTCTGTGATTTCAGTCCTATTACGAACGCGTTCGTTGTCTTTGACCATCGGATAAATTGGGGTCTTTTGATCCGAGAGCGGCGTCGATTGTTCTGTGAGGTGTATATTTTCGGAGTCGGTATTTTGTAAATCGATGCTTTGCAAATTAGAAGCTTGCAGATCAGTATCAGCCAATGCCGTTATTTGCGGTGTGATGCTTTTCCGGCCTAGCCACTTTTGGAGTACTTGCAATAACTGAGGTTGGCTAATTGGTTTGCCAACGTAGTCATTGATACCGCTGGCGATCAGCTTGTCGCGCTCATCCGCTAAGCCATGTGCGGTGAGAGCAATAATAGGAATACGGCTATCAGCCGCTTCAATGCTCCGAATTTGCTTCGCTGCTTCATGACCTGACATACGCGGCATTTGGATATCCATAAATATCAAATCGATATGATTTTTATCTTGAGTAGCTGTTTTATCGTCATTTGCACTCTCTTCAGCATACAGGGAGGTGCTGGATTTTTTATTGACATCATCGCGTGTCTCGGCTTTTGAGAGTTGCGTTTTATTCGACAGACTCTGCTTATCGTTTTTAGCAGATTTGACATTTTTGGTTTGCTGTTTACTGATAATTTCTATGGCATCAAAGCCGCTACTCGCTGTAATGACTTGTATGCCAAGCTCGCTCAATAGCGCATCAAGCACCAACAAATTTGGTAGATGATCATCAACTGCCAGCACGGTAATCCCTTTCCAGCGCGGCTCTTGTAAGCTCTTTGGCATGCTACGGTTTTGTGTATCAAGCATTGCATATAGCTGTCTTTTGTCCAATGGCTCATACAAGATATTGGCTTGATAGCGGTTTAGCAGTGTTTGGTCAGCTGCCACTTGATAGCCAAACACAGCAAGTTTGCCTTGATAATGGAGACGGATTTGCTTGAGTAACGCCATCATATCGTCTTGCGTGTCATCATCGACGATGACCCAATCCCAAAAGTTGCCATGCTCTTTGAGTGACTCAAGCACCCCCGGTAATGAATTGGCTTGGGTGAGCTTAATCGGCAAGTACTGCAAGCTGGCCTTCAACACTTGTATTGAGGCCGTATGACTGATCCAAACCAAGACGTTGAACTCATCTGTCTCGCTCGCAAGCGGTGCCAATACTGGCAGCTCAATGGTCTGACCAGTTGGTGCCTCTAGCACATCGACATGGGCTGGCATACGGAACCAAAACGTCGCGCCTTGGTTGGCGATGTTCTCTTGAGCATTGTCATGAAAGCCGATATCGCCGCCCATCAGACGCGTTAATTGCTTGGAGATAACCAGACCCAACCCCGTACCACCATACTGGCGCGTGATTGACGGATCGCCTTGGCTAAAGCTCTGAAACAGCATTTTTTGATCAGCAAGCGAGATGCCTTTACCACTGTCTTGCACGCTAATCATTAGATAGTTATCACGGTGATCATCCAAGCTGACCCGTACGACCACATCGCCACTATCTGTGAACTTGATGGCATTACCAACGATATTGGTCAATACCTGCTTGAGGCGCAGCGCATCGCCATTGATACGCATTGGCACATCGTTATAGAACAAGACAGCCATGCGCAGCCCTTTCTCGGCAGAGACAGGAGAGAGCATATCAACCACATCATAAATGGTGTCATACAAATCAAACTCATGACGATCAAGCACCAACTTGCCCGCCTCAATCTTAGAAAAATCCAAAACATCATTGACCAAAGCAAGTAGGTGAGCTGAGGATTTGCGGATAGTCTGTACGTATAAATCCTGTTCAGGATTGAGCTCACCGTGACGCGCTAATAAGTTAATAAAGCCATCGATACTGTTCAACGGCGTGCGCAGCTCGTGGCTGATGTTGGCCAAAAATGCGGATTTGGCTTGGCTGGTTGAGATGGCAGCATCACGCGCATTTCGAATAGAGATGTTTTGCATTTCCATCTCATCAAATGCCAAACGCAGATCGTCTTCGGTTTGCTCGGCATGATCCTTGAGCTCCTGAAAACTTCTATGGAGGCGACGAAATGTCTTGACCAAATCTTGCTGTAATAAATTAAGCTCACCATCTGACTCTACTGGTACAGGCTGATATAAGTTATCAACATGGGTACGTTGTAATTGCAAACGCAGCTCATAGATAGGTGCAATCCAACGCTTTGAGTAAATATTTAAGCTGAGTAATAAAATCAGAATGGTAAACAGACCGGTAATCACCAGCGCCATCGCGATACGATAACGGGCGATATAAAGTGGCTCGTTGTCCATATCGACCAGTAGCCACAACGTCTGCCCCTCAAACTCACCCAACACGCTGCCATATGCCGTGCCTACAGGCGTTGGTTTTTGCGATAAAAACTTTGCTGAGTCACTGATTAGCGGCCATTTCTCGTTCAGACCATAGCCTACGGTCGCCAATACTTGATTGCCTTCATTGATAACAGCAATACGCTGTACATGCTGCTCAGACTGCATACGCCCGAGTTTATCCTGTATGCTTTCGAGCGTTGTCATCGCACTCTGTGATGCCTCATCTGTGCTGCTTTTTGATTGCTGACGTTCTTGCTCCAACAAATCAGGAATCAGCTCTGCAATGACTGGTGTATAACGAATCAATACCGCCTCAGCCAGTGCCTCTTGCTCTGAATCGCTCGCACGCATGGTTTCGTGAAATACCAAAATCCCCCCTACCGCCGCCAACACGCAGATGGGTAAAAACACCAATAGGATCAGCTGACCATAAGCGCTACTGGTATTAAAACGTTTTTTATATGCCATGCTCGCTCTACTCTCTACGAAAATGCTGTCTGTGAATTTTGTTACGGTCTCTACGCTACCATAAAAAATGCTTAAGCTTGCTAGCTTGTTTTTTAAAGATACGCCTTTTATGGTTCAAGATTATCTTAACAGGATTCTATAAATCGCGTTTACCCATTCAAGGTGAATGAAACACAAACTTTGACCAATATGGCTTTAAGCAAACCTAACAAATATACATACGTTACTAAACGGCATGGTTGCGGCACCATAAAACCTGCTTTTGTCCCTAAAAAAATTGCCAGTAAAAGGCGCTTTCATCAAGTATTATTCTTTTATGCAATAAGCGCAACTAGCAACAAAATGATATAATGACGCAACTTTTTATTTGCCACACTAGATGGTTTACCCTCATGATGAATGAGAGCGTACGCTACTGCCGTTAAGTTTTGGTTTATCTGTCACTATAAGCCAATACACAAAACGCTTGTCTCAAATGATGATCAGACAATAAAAAATAGTGATTCGATCACAGCCTATCGCCCAAAAAATATTTTAGAAAATAAATAAGGATTTCTTATGTCCGCAACGGCCATGTCAAACGCTAACTTTATCACTCAAGTCACCACGCTTGCCGATTGTGTCGGTCAAACGCCATTGGTTAAATTGCAGCGCCTACCTGAACAAGAGCATATCGAAAATGGCGCCACATTATTAGCCAAATTAGAAGGCAATAACCCTGCTGGCTCTGTAAAGGATCGCCCTGCTTTTAATATGATTTATCAAGCAGAGCAGCGCGGTGATATCAAACCCGGCGATACATTGATTGAAGCCACTAGCGGCAATACTGGCATTGCATTAGCTATGGTCGCGGCGATGCGCGGTTATCCAATGACATTACTGATGCCAACCAACTCTACTCAAGAGCGTAAAGATGCCATGATTGCTTACGGCGCGACGTTGATTGAAGTCGATGAAGGCATGGAAGCGGCGCGTGATTTGGCATTACAGATGCAAGCCGATGGTAAAGGCATCGTACTGGATCAGTTTAACAATCCTGACAACAGTCAAGCGCATTATCTCACCACAGGGCCTGAGTTGTGGGCGCAAACTGACGGTAAGATCACCCACTTTATTAGCTCAATGGGTACCACTGGCACCATCACTGGTGTCTCACGTTATCTAAAAGAACAAAATCCAGACGTCAAAATCATTGGTTTGCAGCCTGATGAAGACGCTTCTATTGCTGGCATCCGCCGTTGGCCTGCTGCATATATGCCGGGTATTTTTGATGCAGACTTGGTCGATGAGATCATGGATGTCGATCAGCGTATCGCTGAAGTCTACATGCGCAAACTGGCAAAAACTGAAGGTATTTTTGCTGGAGTGTCCTCAGGTGCAGCGGCATGGGCAGCAACGCAAGTCGCCAAAAATAATCCTGATGCCGTCATTGCCTTTATCGTCTGTGATCGTGGAGACCGTTATTTATCGACAGGTTTATACAATGTTGATGACAGTCATATCGATAATGATGCAGATAACGCAGCATAGTAAGCTTATAAAAATGCAGGATTCTTTATGTCACAAGCTCTACCGTCCGACCCTATACTAGTTTTCGATATCGAGACGGTCGCCGATATCGATGGCGCACGGCGTATTTATCCGCAGTTGGCTGCACTGAATGATGAAGACACCTTAAGCGCACTGACAGCCATCCGCATGCAGGAGGCAGGACATGATTTTATGCGCTTGCCATTGCAGCGCATTGTCTGTATCTCGGCACTGTATATCAAGGATGGTAAGTTATCGTTGTTTTCATTGACCGCGGATAAGTTTAGCGAAAAAGACATTCTTGCCAAGTTTTTTCGGGCATTCAGTGATCTTGAGACCTTGCCACAGCTCATCAGTTGGAATGGTTCAGGTTTTGACATACCTGTACTGATATATCGCGCTATGCAATATGATTTATCAGCGCCATGGCTGTTTGAAGAAGGTGAACGTATCAAAAATATGCGCTTTGATAACTACGTCAATCGCTTCCATACACGTCATCTTGATTTGATGGACAGATTTAGTCAGTACGGTGCCAGTCGCCGCGAGGCCATGGATATCGTCGCCAGTTTATATGGATTACCAGGCAAAACTGACGTTGATGGTAGCATGGTGGGCGCGCTCGTCAGTAGTGGTGATTGGCAGACACTCTCCATCTATTGTGAGTCTGATGTGATGAACACTTGGCTCATCTATCTTCGTTGGCTACGTCTGACAGGAAAGCTGTCCTCACCAGATTTTGATGCGTGGCAACAGCAGAGCTACGACTATCTAGCACAATATACCCAAGCCGATGGTAGTCCACGACATCAAGAGTTTATTGCTGACTGGTCATCGGCACCCAAATTATAGAAACCGTATTATTAGCAGTTTATTATTCTCCTCTTATAGTTATTTATTATTAAGGCAGGTTTATGCAACCCACCGACTCCAAAACCTCAATAGCCAATTCTGCTCCGCAGAACGGTGTTACTCAAACGAATGATAGCCAAAAGATTGCCATTCCACCCAGCAAGAAAAAATCTAAGCCATCATCAAAAACGCGCCGTCGTCTAAAAGATGCAGAGCCGATTCCATTTAACATTGATGGTTTGTCACATGATGGTCGCGGTGTTGCCATCTATGGCAATGGTTTTGGGGTTGATGATGGCCATGCTGAAGATAAGCATGGCAAAAAAATATTTGTAAGCTTTGCCCTACCGGGTGAAAGCGCACTGGTAAAAATCACCAATAGCCGTGCCAGTTTTGAGGAAGGCGATGCAATCAGCATCACTGCCAATCCAAATCCTGAGCGTGCTGTGCCGCCTTGCCCACATTTTGGTGTTTGCGGTGGCTGCAACTTACAACACTGGCAGCCCGATGGGCAGATAAATTTTAAGCAGTCCGTACTTGCTGAGATGCTCATGCATCAAGCCAATGTAGAACCTGATAACTGGCTAGCACCTGTCGTAGGTGATCGTCTTGGCTATCGCACCAAGGCTCGTCTAGGCGTGCGCTATGTCGTCAAAAAAGAAACCGCGCTGGTCGGCTTTCGTGAGCGCTCAAGTAACTTTTTGGCAGAGCTCAATGAATGCCATATCTTAGACCCACGCATCGGTTTTGAGATTGAGAACTTAAAGACGCTCATCAGCACGCTAGAGAGCCGTGACAAGATTGCTCAGCTTGAGCTTGCGATGGGTGAGCAATTGCCAGAATTGCCTGACGGCAATCAACCTGTTGCACTAATCGTGCGTCACTTAGAGCCGCTGTCAGAGGCTGATATAGACAAATTAAAAGCATTCTTTGCAGCGCGCAATTGGCAGCTATATCTACAGTCAAAAGGTGCTGATAGTATTGAACGTATCGCTTTGACAGAGGCAGATGATCTAAGCGAGCAGTTTGGTCGCCTATATTATCAACTGCCAGAATATGATTTGACCTTTGAATTTATTCCTACTGACTTTACCCAAGTCAATTTATCTGTCAATCGCCAAATGACCAAGCTGGCTTGCGACTTATTAGATTTAAAAGCAGGTGAGCGAGTACTGGATCTGTTTAGTGGTTTGGGTAATTTTAGCCTGCCGCTAGCACGTCTCGTTGGTGAAACAGGTTCTGTGGTGGGTGTCGAAGGTAGTGAGGCCATGACCAAGCGTGCGGCTGACAATGCTCGTCGTAACGGTATCAGCAATACTGAATTTTATAGTCAAGATTTGACAAAAGATTGCACTGACAAACCTTGGGCCAATCAGGGTTTTGACGCCTTACTCATCGACCCCCCGCGCTCTGGTGCTTGGGAGATTATGCAGTATTTGCCAAAATTCAACGCTGAGCGTATCGTCTACGTTTCTTGTAATCCAGCAACCCTCGCCCGCGATACCAAAGCATTACTAGAGCAAGGGTATCGCTTGACGCATGCGGGTGTCATGGATATGTTCTGCCATACTGGACACGTCGAGTCTATCGCTCGTTTTGAAAAAGTAGACAGCTGATTTTTATACGTATCTTATGATTCGTAATAACCTCTTAAGTAGCCGTATTATGACCGCAACACTGAATCCAAGCTTGGATAATATTTTGCCCATAGCTCACGACTATTTCACATAATTAACCAAAGTCATTACAGAGCCTAGCTTGATTTGTCCTTTCAAAGTGAGATAATAGTAAACAATCTTCTTATACTGTATATCGCCGTATAAGCAGCACTTGTACTCGTAGCTTTATATATTTTACGCGCATTTTATGGCTGCTAAAAATCAGATTTTTAGCAGTTGTATTGGTTTATAGCTGGCACTTTATGAATCGTTCATTCGGAGTGTGTGCATAGTAGATGAGGTTATAATCAATTCAAAATAGCTAAGAGGAGTCGGCTATGGTAAAAATTCGTGAGGGGTTGCCGTTGGTGGATGGACAAACCACGCAGGCCGACAGTGCCACACTGGCGGCGCAATTGGTAGCGAGCCAACGCTCTCACCAATCTGCCAACAGCTACGCCCAGATTCCTCTCGATATCAAATACCAGCTGTCAACTCACAAGCTACATACTACTTTTGATCGATCAGCGGCACATACTTATGATGGCCTCGACCCCGCGCTTGAAAACGAGTATCTGGACAACACCTATACGCTCTCAGATGAAGAGCTCGAATCCATTGATTTAGATCAAGCCAATATCGATGTACCCACTTGGCTCGACAATGTGGCGAAGCGTATCGGACAAGAGTCTGTACCTCATCTGAGTGCTGCTTGTGAGTTTATCCGCAGTCACATGAATACTAGCGAATCTGAGCGCTCAGGTGCTTACGTCACTGGTATTGGCATGACAGACATATTGACCTATCTCTATCAAGATGAAGACGCGCTTGTTGCTGCCATGCTATATCGCAGTGCCCGCAAATCCATCATTAGTCTTGCTGAAGTTGAGAAAAATTTTGGTGCGGATATCCTAGCCCTTGTTAAAGACACTTTAGCAATGGGGAAACTCTCAGAGATTATTGAGAGCAATAAACGCTTAGAAGATCATTTCGTCAATAATCAGCGTGACCAGCTATCAAATATTTATAGCATGCTCATTTCTGTCACCAACGACGTGCGTGTGGTACTCATTAAGTTGGCAGAGCGTACCTTTGCCATGCGTGAGTTGACGTTTTCTAGGCCAGAGCGTCAAACTCGTGTCGCGCGCGAGGTCATGACTATTTATGCGCCATTGGCCCATCGCTTAGGTATTGCACAGCTCAAGTGGGAGCTTGAGGATCTGGCGTTTCGCTACCTTGCGCCCGATAGGTACAAAGAGATTGCCAAGCTACTGTCCGAAAAGCGAAGCGAACGCGAGTCTTATATTCAGCGTGTAGAAGAGAAGCTCAATGAGGCATTAGCGAATGCTGGCATTGAGGGCGAAGTATCCGGACGCGTCAAGCATATCTATTCTATTTACCGCAAAATGAAACTCAAAGGTTTATCCTTTGACCAGCTGTATGACATCCGAGCATTGCGAGTATTGGTCAATAATCCTTCAGACTGTTATCACGTCTTAGGCTTGGTACATGGTTTGTGGCGTTATATTCCTGAGCAATTTGACGATTATATTACCAACCCAAAGTCAAACGGCTACCGCTCACTACATACCGCCGTCATTGCCGAAAACAAATCGCTTGAAGTGCAGATTCGTACTCAGGAGATGCATTTTGAGGCGGAGCTTGGCATGTGCGCACATGTCAATTACAAAGAAGGCCTGAAGAATAAAAAAGACAATTACTTAAATCAAAGAATCAGCTCGCTACGTCAGCTACTGTCTATTAACAACGAGACCCGTAACCAGCCGCGCTCATCTGTCATGACAGGCGAAGAGCTAGATGACATGGAGCTTGACGAAGAAGAACAACTCGTTGATTTTGATGAGCTCGAGCGTATCTATATTTTCAGCCGTGACGGCGACATCACCGAGCTACCAAAAGGTGCAACCGTTCTCGATTTTGCCTATTATGTGCATACCCAAGTTGGTAACCGTGCACAGGCAGCCCGAGTTAATCAGCGCTATGTGCCATTGACTTATCAGCTAAAAACAGGGGAACAAGTTGAGATCATCACTAAGGCATCGCGTGAGCCCAATCGTGATTGGCTAGTCGCCTCACTGGGCTATATTCATACCAATCGCGCACGCTCAAAACTGCGTCAATGGTTCAACAAACAAGACCGTGATAAGAATATTGAAATAGGTCGTCAGATGCTTAGCAAAGAGCTTGAGCGCCTATCTGTGCATCCCAATAGCATTGACTTAAATGACTATATCCAGCATTTCCACGTCAATACGACCGATGATATTATCGTGGGGCTCGTCACAGGTGATATCGGTCTCAATCAGCTAACCAGCCATATTTCTCGGCAGCTGCATTTAGAACCCGAGATACCACCAGAGAACTTTGCACCGCACGTCGATACTAGAGATGCGAGCAAGCTCGATGCCTACAAAATCCGTATCGACGGTCTGGATAATATTGAAATCAATTTAGCAGGCTGCTGCCATCCTGTACATGGTGAGCCAATTGCCGGATACATTACCTTATCGCGAGGTGTCAGCGTTCATAACCGCGGTTGCCCTGAGTATCTGCGTTTGGTCGAGCGTGATCCTGAGCGCAAAATAGAGGCAGCTTGGCAAGTACAATCTGGTCGCTATCAGCCAGTTGATATCCACGTAGAGGCGTATGACAGACGCGGCCTGTTGCGTGATTTGACACAGATTATTGATAAAGAGAACGTCAATATCCGCAAAGTTGAAACGCTTAGTAACGATGACAATATCGCCTTTTTGAAATTTCATATCGAAGTTTCAGGGCTAGCGCATCTATCTAAGTTACTGGCGAAACTAGAGCAACAGCACGGTGTCTTACATGCTCGTCGCGCTGTGGCTTAGTTGACATGCTAAGCTACCAATTATTCACTCAAAAATAGAGTTGTCATAAAACATCATGCCCGAATTGCCAGAAGTAGAAACCACCAAGACTAGCCTTGCACCATTATTAGGACAACAGGTGATTGACATAAAGGTCTTTCAACCCAAACTACGTTGGGCGATGCCAGATGACTTAAGTAGTCTGGCTGACTACACGTTAGATAGCGTTGAACGCCGAGCAAAATATCTTGTTCTTAAATTTTTGCCCACAGTGCTTAATGATAATGATGCCATGGTAGCACCACTTAAGCTTTTGATTCATTTAGGCATGTCAGGTAGTTTACAGCAGCACAGTTATGGCACTGACAAACGTAAACATGATCATCTAATAGTAGTATTTAGGGATTCTGAAAATGCAAAGTCTCAGCTACATTATTACGATCCAAGACGATTTGGCTCAGTATTATGGTATGAAGATTACGGTAGCAAATTACTGGACCACTTGGGCCCTGAGCCACTCTCGGAAGATTTTACCGCAGAATATCTTTATAACGTTATTCAACGTAATAACTTATCCGATAAAGATCATAACAATACAGGCTCTAACAAAAAACCATCGACCAAACGAACACAGTCCATCGCACGAGCTATCAAATCTGTCATTATGGAACAAAAAGTCGTGGTAGGTGTCGGTAATATCTATGCGACGGAAAGCCTCTACCTATCAGGTATTCACCCTGCTACCCCAGCCAATCAACTGTCACTTGAGCAGCTGATAATTTTAGTTGACAATATTAAAGATATATTAAAAAAGGCTATCAAACTTGGCGGCTCAACGCTACGAGATTTTACAGTCGCGAGTGGTCAAACGGGTTATTTTCAGCAGACTTTAAATGTTTATGGTAGGCAAGGAGAGCATTGCCTAAAATGCGATACCATTCTAGAAAATGTTAAGCTCAATGGTAGAGCCAGCGTTTATTGTCCAAATTGTCAGCCGTTAGCTTAAGCTTAATTAGTGCTCATATGATTTCTTACCTTGACTAAAGACAAATCTGCTACTATTTTCAAAATAAATACAATCTAGTTTGATATATTTTTTTACTCACATAAGAATATCCCATGTATTCTTGTTGCTTATTGGCGTACATCTTGCTTTAATAGTGCTAGCGCTTACAAAAATAGTGCGCACTATTTATTCTTCTGTAATACTTACCCTACCTGTCGTTGCCGCGATATTCCTATATGGAGACAGCAGCAGCCATTAATCATACTAATTGTAAATTTTAGGATATCGTTATGACGGTTAAAGCCACAAACAAACGCGCAGTTAAGCAAAAGTTGTTTCCTGTCTTTACTTCCTTAGCGTTAATGGCTGCTAGTATGCAACCTACTCTTGCAGCCATAGAAATAGACGAAACTGACTTTGGCCCTTCGTATGAGACGATGGTAGTAGATACGATTGTTGGTAAACCATTACAACTGGTCAATGCTGTGGCTGGTACCGCCGCCTATATCGTGAGCCTACCCTTCTCTCTTATCGGTGGAAATGCCGATCAAGCGCAGCAAAAATTATTTGTTGAGCCTTGGGATGCTATGGGAAGATGTTTAGGCTGTACAGTTGCTGAAGACAACTATTATAAATCACAAGTTATTGACAATAATACTGTGCGTATTGTCGTTGACCAACCATCAGAGATTTTGATTAATACTAACGATTACGTGGTTGTCACGCCATAAGCTACTGTGTTTGATCGTTTTTAGCATAAATCAAAAAATATGACTTTATGAATAGACAATAGAAAAGGCTAACATAAAGTTAGCCTTTTTTGTTACCACTAAACCGTACGTTATTATTTTACAATATGAGTATTACTTAATTTAGCACTGATTTCACGCAGTAACTGTACTTCTTCTGATGGCTCTACTACAGCTTCCTCTACAGCTTCCGTACGACGCATTTTATTTACTACTCTCACCATCATAAAAATAATAAAAGCTAAAATTAGAAAATTAATGAGTACAGTGATGAAGCTACCATATGCTAATACAGGAACGCCAGCTTCTTTGAGTGCATCGTAGGTCATAGCAACCCCATTAGGCACATCACCCAATACCAAAAGCATATTTTTAAAGTTAATCTCGCCCCCTACAATGAAAGCGACAATTGGCATAATGATATCATCTACCAATGATTTAGTGATGGTAGCAAAAGCCCCACCAATGATAACACCAACTGCTAAGTCCATCACATTGCCTTTTAGAGCAAATTCTTTAAATTCTGAAACCATACTCATTGTATTCTCCTCAAAAATTATCTATAGGCGTATAGATATTTTATATAATCAGTATCATACTTCACTCTAACGTTAATCATTGAACACATCAAAACTAATGTTCATTTTGTATTTATTTCTTCAAAATTACAACAAAAAAAAGCAGTATAAAGTGAACCACTATAGCTCACCCTATACTGCTAATTCTTTAACTACTCCGATGTCTAAAAGACATTAAATTTTGGTGTTGAAAATCAACGCTCTAAAAGATTGAATAGTTTATACTGTCGATATTATGCATTTTTCTTACTACGGCTGTGACGCTTACGCTCACTTTCAGTCAAATAACGTTTACGTAGACGAATCGCTTTTGGCGTGACTTCAACCAACTCATCATCTTGAATGAACTCAAGCGCTTGCTCAAGCGTGAACTTAACTGCTGGCGTCAACGTCAACGCTTCATCAGTACCACTAGCACGTACGTTGGTTAACTGCTTACCGGTTGTTGGGTTAACCGTCATATCATCGTTACGAGAGTTAAGACCAATAATCATACCTTCATAAACTTCAAGCTGTGGCTCAGCAAATAACTTACCACGTTTTTGTAGGTTAAACAGTGCAAAGCCTAGGCAAGTACCGTTTGCCATAGAAACCAATACGCCGTTTGAACGACCACCCACATCACCGATTTTTTGTGGACCGTAATGCGAGAAGCTTGACGTCATGATACCACTACCTGAAGTCAATGTTAAAAACTCAGAACGGAAACCGATCAAACCACGAGCTGGTACTGTCGCTTCAATACGCATACGACCTTTACCATCAAGCTCCATATTGGTCATCTCGCCTTTGCGTAGACCAACCTGCTCCATAATAGAACCCTGATGCTCTTCTTCGATATCGAAGACAACGTTTTCATACGGCTCTTGTAGCTCACCATCAACTTCTTTTACGATAACCTCTGGGCCTGAAACACCCATCTCAAAGCCTTCACGGCGCATGTTCTCGATAAGTACAGATAGATGAAGCTCACCACGACCAGAGACTTTAAATTTATCTGGAGATTCAGTGTCTTCTACACGTAGTGCAACGTTATGAATCAATTCACGCTCAAGACGCTCACGAATATTACGTGAAGTGACAAACTTACCCTCACGACCAGCAAATGGTGAGTTATTTACTTGGAAATTCATTGATACGGTAGGCTGATCAACTGTTAATGCTGGTAATGCTTCAACTTTATTAGGATCACAAATCGTATCTGAGATATTAAGCGCATCGATACCTGTGATACAAACGATATCACCAGCCTGTGCCTCTTCAACATCAATACGATCAAGGCCATGGTAGCCCATAATTTTTAAGATACGGCCGTTACGTGTCTTACCATGTTTATCAATGACAGTAACTGGTGTATTGGTTTTAACCTTACCACGCTGGATACGACCAATACCAATCACACCAACGAAGCTATTGTAATCAAGGCTTGAGATCTGCATACGGAATGGTGCGTCTGCATCAACTTGCGGCGCCTGTACAACATCAACAATAGTTTTAAATAGTGGCGTCATGTCATCAGCTAAATCATCTGCTTCCAAACCTGCAATACCATTTAACGCTGATGCATAAACCACTGGAAAATCAAGCTGCTCATCAGTTGCACCTAGATTATCGAACAAATCAAAAATTTGATCCATTACCCAATCAGGGCGTGAGCCAGGACGGTCAATTTTATTGATAACAACAATCGGCTTTAGACCTTGTTCAAATGCTTTTTGCGTTACAAAACGAGTCTGAGGCATCGGACCATCGACAGCATCAACAACCAAAAGTACGCAATCAACCATTGACATCACACGCTCAACTTCACCACCGAAATCGGCGTGACCTGGGGTATCAACGATATTAATACGGTATTCAGTTCCTGAAGTCTGATCTGTCCAACGAATGGCTGTATTTTTAGCCAAAATAGTAATACCACGTTCTTGCTCAATATCACCTGAATCCATTGCACGTTCAGCAATATTTGCACGATCGCCAAAAGTACCAGATTGATGTAATAATTTATCAACCAAAGTTGTTTTACCGTGGTCAACGTGGGCAATAATTGCAATGTTACGCAGGTGTTTGATATCGTTCGCCATATAAAATGCTCGTGTCGTCTTAAAAAAATGCAGTAGCAATAAGCGCCGCTGGATAAACTTTTATCATCAATAAGATAAATATTGAATTTTAGATGATACACAATAAATGCTATCACTCAGAAAATCTCAATATAATCAAATATCTATGCCGATAAATTCATCGTACAGATAGCTATGCTAATGTACATTCTGTCAATTTACAGAATGTTTGGGTGGCTAGTATAACATTATTGATTCATAAATTTATGAAATAACTTACTTTTCTCAATACATAAATAAAAAAAGCCACCCGATTGGGTGGCTTTTTTTGTAACCATATATCTAACTATACGATTATTTATCTAATACTTACTGAACAACCATATCTTTAGTTTGTTCAACAGTCATAGTTTTGTCACCAGTGATGATGGCATAAACACGACGGTTCATAGCACGACCTTCTTCAGTATCGTTTGATGCGATTGGTTGGTCATAACCATAACCAACAGTTGATAGACGGTTTGGAGCAATACCGAATTCGTTAGTTAGCATAGATTTAACAGCAACGGCACGAGCTTCAGATAGACGTTGGTTATAACGTGCTGAAGGACCAGTTTTAGATGCATGACCTTCTACACGAGCTGTAGAGTTTGGATACTCACGCATTTTTTCTGCTACTTTAGCGATTTCTGGCTTGTATTGGTTTTTGATAGCTGATTTATCGTTATCAAAGAATACACGTAGTTCCATTTTTAGCTCATCAGTAATATCTACTGGTACTGGGCAACCACGCTCATCAACCACCACATTCATTGGAGTGCCTGGGCATGCATCCATGCTATCAGGTACGCCATCACCGTCAGAATCAAGGTCAGCTTCAACAACAACTACTGGAGTGTTGTCAACCATTGGCTCTTCCATTGGTGGTACTGCTACTGTAGGTGCTAGATGGCCACCAAGTACAACTTCTAGACCGGCCAAGGCCATGCCTTCCCACCAGTTGTTATCAAAGTTATGAATCGCACGAGCTTCACCACGTAGGCTTAGTGCATCGTTGATACGATACATAGCACCTAGACCTAGGTTACCGATAGTATCTTTAGTGCCTGAAACTTTGTCACCTGAAGAGTCTTTAATCTCAAGTTTAGATTGGCCAGCACCAACTAACACATATGGCTTAAGAGCGCTATCAGTATAACCAGTGAACTCTTCGGTACCAACTAAGAAGTTACCAGAGATCATTTCTTGCTCTGCATCGAAGTTATCAGAACCGTCTTGGCGGATAGCATCAGTATCTGATACACCATACTCTACTTGGAACTGAGTAGAAGGAGTAAGTTCGATACCTAAAGCGGCACCAGTATATAGACCGTCTTCTTTATAGTAGCTATCACCACTACCACTATAGTCGCCTAGTAATTCAGCTTGATCATCATCAGCGCCTTCGCTGTAGTGATAACCTAATAATAGTGGGCTAATAGTAACACCAGCATTAGCTGCTAGAGGTGCAGCTGTTACAGCGAACAGTGCTAAAGCAATTTTATTCAGTTTCATGGACTTCCTCCAAAGGATAATTTTAGTGATGCATTAAGCAAAACCGATTTTCAAGACGCTCTAAATTAGACATCTTTTACGCATTTTAGGTACAAAGCAAAACCAATTAAGAAGTAGCTTAGCGATTATCCATTCAGTTTACAACTTTTTTCGTTAACGAGCTACACATTATTACACGATAATGTTGTAACTAAAACACAATAGCCATTCTAAGTTACTTAGAACTAACACACCTTACGCTTTTTATCTTTTGTATGTCAGTTCACGATAGATGCTAAATCAACTAGCACCTATCGTTTGAACATATTTTATTACAATTAATAATTTTTCTCTATTCCTAATGCACATTATTCACTAATTGAAACATTTTTTGACAATAGACATATATTCTGTTTATATTAAAATAGTCGACTTTATTTGATATTCGAAGTAACTTATAAAAAAGTAATAATTTTGTATACTGCCAACAAACCAAAATACTAGGGCGTGTTGAACATTTGCAAATAGGCACTGCTGATCGCTAAAATGGTTCCAGACAAGGCACAAAGCGACGATAATGCAGATGCCTTAGCGAGATTTGTAACGCAGTATGGGGTAATTTTAGCATCAGCCCCAACGATAAAAGCAGGGGACAGGACTCTTTTTTGCCGCTTCATCGTTAAAAATAAGCGCTTAGAGTGACTAAACTTATTATTTTTAACATCGAATCGCCTAAAAAA
>Ga0114909_1000106_pt1 | contig 63497 bp, 55 predicted proteins | sample MalvireepMed_906_FD_87290 | JGI IMG/M metagenome (GOLD analysis project Ga0114909, IMG submission 87290) | Marine viral communities from the Global Malaspina Expedition - Malaspina viral metaG DeepMed_906 | ecosystem: Environmental > Aquatic > Marine > Oceanic | place: Mediterranean Sea...
CCACTTAGACTGTGCATACTAGGAAGAAGGTATTATGAGTAAAATTATTGAAATGCTCGAGCAAGAGCAATTAAAAAAAGATCTACCAGCATACGCTGCCGGCGACACTGTTGTAGTTCAAGTAAAAGTTACTGAAGGTGATAAATCACGTCTTCAAGCATTTGAAGGTGTTGTTATTGCTGTTAAGAACCGTGGCTTACATTCAGCTTTCACTGTTCGTAAAATTTCGAACGGTGTTGGTGTAGAACGTGTATTCCAGACACATAGCCCAATTATTGACTCAATTGAAGTGAAACGTCGCGGTGATGTTCGTCAATCGAAACTTTACTACCTACGTGAACTTTCTGGTAAGAAAGCACGTATTAAAGAAAAATTGGCAAAAAGATAATTTCTTTTTAAGCTATTTTGCTTTAAGCAAGACGATTAAAAAAAGCCTGAATAAGCAATTATTCAGGCTTTTTTGATGTTAAAAATACGAGGTTAGTGCAAAGTACGATGAAAAAACTCTACTGCCATGCCATAGACTCTTAGCGCTAGTTGAGGATCATAACGTTCACCTTCATCACGCATGAAAGCATGGCTAGCGTTAAATTCATGCCAAGAGAAAATGTTGCCATGGCTTAATAAGTTTAAGTGAATTTTCATACGACCTTCATCAGGAATGTGTGGATCCTGCTTGCCCCAAATCATTTGCAACTCCGCTTTGATATCTTTGGTGCGTGTTAAAGTATCATTACCATCGTTGCTAGGTAGGTCCCCTGAATGAATGTCTGTCGCGTACAAGCAAGAAGCAGCCAAAATATTTTCATTTAGTGCAGCACGATAAGCTAGGTGACCACCAATGCAAACGCCCATACTGCCTATTTTCCCCGTGCAGTAGTCTTGCTGGTTAATAAACTCAGCTAACGCTTGAGTATCGCTATCATGATGCTCTAATGGCTTTGTCCATTTATCTTGATTACCTTTGTCTTTGCCCGCATCGTCGTAGCCTAAAACTGTGCCGATAGGGTTTAATTCATGAAAAACCTCTGGTACTAGCACCACAAAGCCATGTCCTGCCATAATGGCAGCTGTTCTTGCGATAGGGGCTGTTTTTTGAAATATCTCAGAATAGAAGATAATGGTTGGAAATTTACCTGACGCTTGTGGGCGGTATACGTAAGTACGCATAGTGCCTGTTGGTGTGCTGATATCGCATGTATGTTGCTGAATGATCATATTTACAGAGATCCTTGATTGGCTATTTTATTACCTTGTGCGGTATAATTAAGCAGATTATTGCTGTATTGAGTTGATATAGCATAGCGTGAAACTAATCGAATTGGTTAGTAATTTAATTTGATCTACAAGCTAGAATAGGTGAGTGAAATGACAAAAAAGTCACAGAAAAAAGCTAAGCTAAAACTTGAACCACAATTTGAGGCAAAAACTAATGGCGCGACCGAGTGCGGTCGTGGGGTAATTAAAGATAATTTTTTAGCGGCTCTGGTAACTTCAAAGGTGTATAAAATGCAGGTGATAAAAGCTAAAAAAGGTAAGGGCTCTTACCAGCGTAAGGCGAAAAATGTAAGGCGAGAGTCTTATTTAATAGCTGCTTAACCTGTTTCAAGGTAAGTTACTATTAAATAAGTCTTTTGTATTTTTTTATGTGCAGTACTCGTTTAAGTTTTAGTTAACCAGTCTTGTGGTACTAAATAATCAGCTAGTTTGGCTTCTGCACTTCCTTCTTCTGCTTGGTAGTTGTATTCCCACCGTGCTAGAGGCGGCATTGACATAAGTATCGATTCAGTACGCCCACCTGACTGCAAGCCAAATAAGGTGCCTCGGTCAAAGACCAGATTAAATTCGACATAACGACCGCGGCGATATAATTGAAATTGGCGTTGTTGCTCACTATAGCTTTTATCTTTTTGGCGATTAATGATGGGCACATAGGCATCAATAAAACCTTGACCAACGGCTTTAATATAATCAAAACAAGTATCAAAATCCCATTGATTCAAATCATCAAAGAATAAACCACCAACACCGCGGGTTTCATCACGATGCTTTAAATAAAAATATTCATCACACCATTTTTTATGCTCGCTATAGACCTCTGCACCAAAAGGTCGGCATAAATCAGCTGCAGTTTGATGCCAATGTTTTACATCAGCATCTACCGGATAGAAAGGTGTTAAATCAAACCCGCCGCCAAACCACCATACAGGCTTTTCACCTTCTTTTTCGGCAATAAAAAAGCGAACATTAGCATGGGATGTTGGAATATGTGGGTTCTTAGGATGAATAACTAAGGATACACCACAAGCTTGCCAAGTTCTGCCAGCAAGTTCCGGCCGATGAGCAGTTGCAGATGGAGGTAATTTATCTCCTGAAACTACTGAGAAGTTAACACCACCTTGTTCAACAACAGTACCGTCAGTCATTACGCGAGTACGACCACCGCCGCCTTCTTTTCGTTGCCAGTTATCCTCAACAAACTTGCCGCTACTGTCGGCTTGCTCTAAATCGTGGCAAATATCATCTTGTAATTGTTTTAAAAACGTAATGACTTGAGTAATATCGTTGGACTGGTTTACGGGTGCAGTATTTGCGGTAACTTCATTCGACATTGTTTTCTTCTTCATCAATGATTTATTGGGCATAAGCTTAGGCTGAGCATTGTAGATAATGGCTGCCATGGTGTCAAAAGCCGAAAGCTATGTTTAGTCACTATAATGGCTAGTATTCTAATTAAAAAGCACACTAGCCAAGCATAGTCGCTAGCCAAGTAGCTACAACTGAACAGTTATTAACTTTGCTCGTTAGTGGCCAAATAGCTTTCAAGTTCAGCAATTATCTCTCTAAAGCTTTCATTTAGTTCATTCGATAGTATGTCGATATCACTACTGTTGTTTTCTTTTACAGCTTGTTCAATATTTAGGGCACATTGAGCTAGTTTTTTTGCTTCAAGGTTGGCACTTGAGCCTTTTATCCTATGGGCGGTAGCTTCAATTAATTTATCATTTTTTGCGATGATTGCCTGTGTTAAATCGTCGACTTCACTGGGCATGTCTTTACAAAAAATAGCGACTATGCGCTCTGCTAGTAGTTGGTTTCCTCCAACCCTTTTATAGAAAATTTCTTTACCCCAAACTTCATCGATTGTGCTTTGCTCTTCAGCTTTCTCGACACTTACTTCATTAATGATTTTTTGCTCTTCAGCTTTCTCGACATTTACTTCATTAACGATTTTTTGTTCTTGCTTTGCACTTCGTAAAGCTCTAATTTGTGCCAAAGGCATGTTTAATGCCTCCAATAAACTATTTTCTAAGGCAATAACATCAATAGGTTTAGTTAAGTAGTCATTCATACCGGCAGCAATGCATCTGTCACGATCACCACTCATGGCATTTGCTGTCATGGCGATAATATATATGTTTTTATAAGCTTGCTGAGATGCTCTGATCGTTTTAGTGGCTGTGTATCCGTCCATCACAGGCATCTGACAATCCATTAATACGACATCATAATAGTCTTTTTCTAGCATAGTCAAAGCTTCTTCACCATGATTTGCTATTTCTACTTGCGCTCCTAAATTTGTTAATAGGCTTTTGGCAACAATTTGATTAATGGAATTATCTTCTACTAATAATATTCGGGTAGATTTAGGTAAAGGTTTGACCGTAATGGACTTATTGTTTTTTCTTGGCGGCATTTTTTGCTGTGGCTGTTGCTGTTGCGGGTGCGAGTGAGTTGGTTCAGTCTGATTTGCCACTAATACTAACGCTTTTGCTAAGTCTGCCGTGATAACAGGTTTAGGCAAGCTGTAATCGAAACCTAAGTTGGCGAAATATTGGGCATCTCCTGGTCTCGCTAAAGAGGTGAGCATAATAAGCTTTAAATGACTGAATTGTTTATCTGCTCTTATTTGTTGGCACAGTTGTGCACCGTTCATTTCAGGCATTAGCATATCTAGAATAGCAATATCAAAGCCATTCTCATTTTGCTTAGTGACACTTTTAGCTAAGCAGGACAGCGCCGAACGAGCGCTATCAGCCTGACTTACTTCAGCCCCCCAAAGCGTTAATTGACTGTAAAGTACCTCTCTGTTGGTTTTATTGTCATCAACAATCAAGATTTTATATGCTGATAAGTCTACTTGTGGCAACTCTGCTTTAATTTGGTCACAGGCTTTTAATAATAGGGTAAAGCTAAAAGTGCTGCCTTGGCCTTGTTTGCTAGTTACTGAGATGTCACCTCCCATGAGTTGACATAATTTTCTTACTATCGCCAAACCTAAGCCTGTACCACCGTATTCACGTGTAGTTGAGCTATCTTCTTGGGTGAATCGTTCAAACATAGAGTCTAGCTTTTGTTTCGCAATACCTATGCCGGTATCAGTAACTGAGCAGGAAAATCGATGCTGATTTTCATCAATAGTTTTTATACTGGTACTAATAACAACTTCACCAGAGGAAGTGAACTTAATAGCATTGCTGATTAAATTGGTTAAAACTTGCCTGATCCTGTGAGGGTCACCTTTAGTCACTACGTGTTTGAGCTGAGAGACATCAACGATGAGCTCTAAGCCTTTATCGTGAGCAATATGTGCCATTGTGGCACTCAGATTAGCAACAAGTTCATCTAAGTGTATTTCTACGTTTTCAATAACTAACTTATCTGCTTCTATCTTGGAAAAATCAAGAATATCGTTAATAATGTTTAATAAAGAACTAGCACTTACTGTAGCAAGTTGTGCATGATGTTTTTGTTCATGAGTCATTTGACTTTGTTGCAACAAACTGAGCATGCCAATCACGCCATTAAGCGGGGTGCGAATTTCATGACTCATTGTTGCCATAAAATCTGACTTAACTTGATTGCTGTTAATGAGCTCTTTGGTTTTAAACTCGAGTTCATCTATTGCTATGCTCATTTCTTCATTGGCAAAATTAACTTGCTGTTGCTTTTTCTTCATCTCCAAATTTGACTCAGTAAGCTTTTTGGCATCTTTTTTAATACGACGGAAAAATATAAATAGTACAAAGGTAACAAGGGTTATCATGGCGGATAAGACAATGAAAGTTGCCTGCAATGAAGACTGCGCAGCAAATTGAGCTTTGTTAATTGGCAAAATGACTTCCATGACACCTCGAACATCACCTAGCTTCCAGTCAGTCTTTGGTGATTGCTCATGGTTATTATGACAATCCACACAGCCTTGGCGCATTACATCGGCAATTGCATAACGAATTGACATCTGACCATTTACTTCCTCAAAACGAAAAAAGGCTTGTTCTGGATTTTCAATCAAACTGCTCCACGCTTGTTGAGAAAAATCTTGCTCATAAATGTCTTGGTTTTCTTGTTCCCGCCAAGGAAAAGGGTACCGACTATATAGAAAAGTTTGTGCGCCGGATTGAAATTTACCAATTTCTTTACCTAAGGCCATGCTCAGTGTTGCAGGTAGTGGAATAGCGTTTTTAATGTTTTTATAATCGTGGCTAATGGTAATATTTTGTTTGCTCGCAGTATTAACAACCTCGTTAGTATAAAGAGTACGAAAGGCGGATAAAGCTTCTAAATAACGCTGGGCATTTATTTGCGATGTTTGATTGGTCAAGGCTTGTGTAGTGCTAGCAAGAAAAAAATAGGCGATAACAATGCCTATCACCATCACAAATACTGCTATTTTTAAAGAAAACCGATGAATGAACTCTCTAACTTGCATGCGAATATCGGAAAAACTTCCTGACATATTATCTAAGTCCATTTAAATGAGCTGGGTAGATGGATAAACATAAGTCTAATATATAGTTCATTTTTGTTGTTATCTCACGGTATATTTTAATTGTTATCATGACGATTATGCTTCTACAAGCCAATGTTGATTGCTATATGCACTATCAACGTACCAAACTAGGCTTATTAGAACACCAACTATCGTTTTTGTGCACTTTTATGAGGCTTGTTGCTCTTTGGTGGTGCGCATGTTTGCCTATGGCGCTCTATTTTGGTGCTCTTGTTGCTCCTGTAAAATGCTTTGCTATGTATCTATTTGAAAAATAATACAATTTATTTTGGCTTATTTTGTGCTTTATGAAAAGAAATTTATAAAAATACTCTTTACGGAAGTAATTATGCACTACGTTTTACGCTTATGTTTGTGGTTTGCCTGTTTATCTGTACCTTCTTTAGCTTATGCTGATGATGGGCAATTAAATGCAGCTAATACCAGCTGGATTCTGACGTCAACCGCCTTAGTTTTATTGATGACATTACCGGGCTTAGCATTGTTTTATGGTGGTTTGGTTCGCAAGAAGAATGTGCTGTCAATTTTGATGCAGTGTTTTGCTATTGGTTCTATATCATCCATCTTATGGGTAATCGTTGGATATAGTTTGGCTTTTGGTGAGGGCAATGCTTTTATCGGGGACTTTTCAAAGGTAATGATGCACGGCATTGGTAAGGATGTTTTATCAGGCGATATTCCTGAAAGTTTATTTATGCTTTTTCAAATGACCTTTGCTGTCATCACTCCTGCACTAATCATTGGTGGCTTTGCTGAGCGTATGAAGTTTTCTTCGGTACTACTTTTTAGCGGTCTATGGCTGTTAGCTGTTTATGCACCAATAACTCATTGGGTATGGGGCGGTGGTTGGTTAGCACAAATGGGAGTATATGATTTTGCTGGTGGTATTGTGGTGCATATTACTGCTGGTACTGCCGCGCTTGTTGCTGCTCTAGTGGTTGGCCCAAGACGTGGTTTCCCTAAAACACCCATGTTACCGCACAACTTAACTATGTCGGTTACTGGTGCAGGTATGTTATGGGTTGGTTGGTTTGGCTTTAATGGTGGTAGTGCTTTAGCAGCTAATGGTGATGCTTCAATGGCGATGTTAGTCACCCATATCTCAGCAGCAGCGGGAACGTTAACTTGGGCGGCAATTGAGTGGAAAAAATTTGGTAAGGCGAGTGTCTTAGGCGCAGTTACCGGCATGGTTGCAGGCCTAGGTACTATTACACCTGCTTCTGGATTTGTTGGCCCTGGTGGCGCATTAATTATTGGCATAAGTGCTGGTTTTGTTTGTTTTTACGCAACTGTGTATATCAAGCAAAAACTTAGAATTGATGATTCGTTAGATGTCTTTCCAGTACATGGTGTTGGTGGTATTTTAGGCACTTTATTGGCAGGGGTATTCTCTGCAACGTCATTAGGTGTCTTTAGTGGTTTTGGCTTTGCAGAAGGTATTAATACTATGGCAGAGCAAGTGGGTGTACAGCTTATTGGCATATTCTCAACCTTGATATATACCGCAATTGTTACTTATATTTTATTAAAATTAGTCGCATTAATGACCAGTGGTTTACGTGTCGACGAGGAACAAGAAGTCAATGGCTTAGACCAAGTAGAACATGAAGAGTCGGGCTATAACCTATAACCTGATTAAGGCTGCACTCCCGAGCTTTATTGCTCGGGAATTTTTTTTCAACTCACGTACTATACTCACATAATCATTTAGCTAACCAACGAACCTGCTCCCCCGTTCGCGCTATAGATGAAGGTTAACTGGCTATAATGAGCAAATCATTCTTTCAAAATTTAACGCTGGCTATTTAGCTGTGTTAATTCTTTTTTAGCTAAATAGTTATCCATTTTTGAACGTAATAATTTATACAATAAAATAGAGCCGTCTATCTCTTCTTTACGGTTAGTTAAACTTTCTATATTTAAACCTAAAGGGAGATCGTAAGGAAGTACTGCATCTAGAATTTGCTGTAAGCTATTGGTGCAAATTCGTATTGATTCATATAACGGGTTTTGCGCATTTAAAATACGTAAACTGGTGGCTTCAGGTACATTAACGCCTAACCATTCAATAAACTCTAACGTCTTTTCACTGCCGCAGGGTGAAAACGTTAAGATCAAACGTTGCGGTTTTAATCCTTGTTTTTGACACTCAAGGGCATAACGAGTTAATAGATCTATTGTTGCTTGAGGGTTGTATATTGCTTGAGAGATAAAGAAATTACAGCCTTGATTATGTTTTTCGATTAAACGTTCATGTTCATTCTTCTTACTTGCATGGCGCTCTGCAATCGTTACACCACCAATAAAGAAATTATGAGGGTTATTTACCAAGGTTTTGTAACCATCAGCTAATGATAAAGAAATGTTATTCTTTTTTGAAGGGCTACCAACTAGCACTACGTCTTTAACGCCGTACTTTTCCCATGCTTCATTAGCCCATTGATTAAAGTCATCACTATTAGATTGAATAACACTTTTATAAGTAATGACGGGACGATTGGTCTTTTTATTTAATAATGAAGAATAAAGTCGAGCATCGTGAGTCGACTTAAAAGGAAATGGTCTCGGTTTGCTAATGCGAGAGTTTTCATCTTGAATGTCATAAACAATCAGGCCATCAAAATCAATATCACTAACGCGCTCAAGTAGTTTGTCAGCAATAGCGTCAACGGCATCGAGAGGAGTATCACTTTTTGGCGGGGTGGTACCAATAAAGTATACACCGCGGTTAATATCATTGTACCTAGCTTGAAGTTCCGAGTGCGTTGTCAAAATACTGCCCTTTGATTTGTAGACGTTTAGATGGCTATATGATTATGCAAATTGTTAAACTTGTCAACAATATTCTTAGTCTATTATCGGCTTAGTCATACTCTCTCGTTGCTTTGTTGCAGGTATAAAACTTAACGACTTACCTGTCAACGAGTTCGGGTTTATCTTGGTATAAAGGTGTACTTTGTCAATACTTAAGACAGGCCTTATTATTAAAGGTTTTAGCCAGTTCTTAGCTCATATCTAAAACCATAACCTGTCATCAAAGTGAAATATTAGCGCCACTAAACGGTAATATTTCCAAAACATTTCTGTCATTTTTCCCTTGTAGCATGTCGTGCAATTACTCATTAGTTACACCTTTTAACAGAAACTTACTCTGCGGAGCGCTAAGCACATGAACATGAAAAAGTTATTTAAACGAAGCAATACTAATAAAGCAATCATTGCCGCCTTATCTTTTGGTTTGGCAGCCTGTGGTGGTGATATCAACCTTTCTTCTGATGTTGATAACTCAGTTGGCGATACAAATATTACTAACCCACCAGTAACTACACCGCCAGTTGATGGTGTTGAATTACCAGGTAAAGCAAACTCAGCGTTAAGTGGTGAAGTTTCAGCTGCACTTGGTTTTGATGTGCAAATTCAAATACTGGAGGGGCAAATCAACGAAGATACTGCTTTAGTTGCTAACTCAAATGGCAAACCAGTAATGTACGCTATTAGTGGCGGATTAGAAGTCATGGCTGATGCAATGCTAACGATAGCAGAAGGTACAGTGCTTTTCGGTCAATCAGGTGGCGATTACCTTGTCGTGCACCGCGACGCTAAAATTATGGCTGAAGGCAGTAAGGCAAAGCCGATTATTTTAACTTCTTTACAAGATGTTAAAGGCGAAGAAACCAGTGCTGGTCAATGGGGCGGTATGGTTGTTTTAGGTAATGCGCCATCAAATAAATGTCCAACTGACGGAAGTGCCTGTGCTATTCAAATTGAAGGTGTTGCTGAAGGCGCAGTCTTTGGTGGTACAAACTGGGAAGATGATTCAGGTACGCTTAAGTATGTCGTGGTGAAATATGCGGGTTATGAAATTGCCCCAGATAATGAGTTAAACGGTATAACTTTTGGCGGTGTTGGTTCAGGAACTAACGTTGATTATATTCAAGTACATTCAAATGCCGATGACGGTGTTGAGTTCTTCGGCGGAGCGGTAAACATTAAGCATTTAGTGTTAACAGCTAACAAGGATGACAGTGTTGATTGGGATAACGGCTTTAAAGGGATGTTGCAGCATATATATATTGAGCATGCTAAAAATGCTGGTGAAGCAAACCGAGCTATCGAAGCAGATAATGATGGTTCAACCCCAGATAAAGAGCCACAGTCTAATCCGACACTTGCTAACATGACCATTATTGGTAATAACTTCGATACTAGCGATAAAGATTCTGAAGGTATTTACTTACGTGAAGGTACTGCGGCAAAAATATTCAATACTGTAATTACCGGTCCAAGTGAGATGGGAGAATGTTTAGAGCTTGAAGGCGGTGAAACCTCATCTGTTACCGTTGATAATGCAAACAGTGGCAAAATTGTTATGCAAAACATGGTGATGGCTTGTACTAACGATGAAAACTTTAAGAATGCTAAAGCCTCATCCGACGGTTCAACCTTACTTAATTTAGAAAACTGGTTTACTGCTGAACCTTCAAATAGCATCTCAACGTCTATTTTAATTAACGAATCAGGTGTACCTGATAGTAACTCTTCGTTAATTGCTGCAGGCGCTGGTCAAGACGTATCAAGTACACAAAATGCTTATTTTGATAGCGTAGATTATATTGGTGCCTTTGATGGCAGCAATGACTGGCGCCAAGGTTGGGCTTTTGGTTTTGGCGGCGGTATTGTCACTGCACAAGCTGAAGTTGAAGGCTGTCCTACAGGCACAACATCAATTACTCCTGCTGATGGCGCAACAACGACTTGCCAAATTACGGGTCGTATTACAAGTGATTTAACCTTAACAGCCAATAACTTATACGCGTTAAATGGCCCTGTATTTGTCGGAAATGATAAAGCCGATAATGCAACACTATCCATCGAAGCAGGCACCACTATTTTTGGTCGCTCAGGCGGTGATTACCTAGTAGTTAGTCGAGATTCAAAAATTGAAGCGTTAGGTAGTGTTGATGCACCAATTACCTTCACATCAAGCGAAGATATTGCCGGAGAAGAGACTGGTGCGGGCCAATGGGGCGGTATTGTTTTATTAGGAAATGCCCAGTCAAACAAGTGTCCTACAGATGGTTCGGACTGTGCTTTGCAAGTGGAAGGTGTTGAAGAGGGTGCCGTATTTGGTGGCACAGATGACAGCGATAGTTCGGGTACATTACGCTATGTTGTTGTTAAACACGCGGGCTACGAAATAGCCCCGGATAATGAATTAAACGGCATCACTTTTGGTGCAGTTGGTTCAGGCACTAAAGTTGAATACATCCAAGTTCATGAAAATGCAGATGACGGAGTAGAATTCTTTGGTGGTACGGTAAATCTTAAGTATGTCGTTTTAACGGCTAACCAAGATGACAGTGTCGATTGGGATAATGGTTATCGCGGCAATATGCAATATGTACTTGTTAAACATGACGCAAACGACGGTGCTGCTAACCGCGGTATTGAAGCTGATAATGATGGTTCAAGCCCTGCTAAACAACCACAGTCTAACCCAACGATCGCTAACATGACTATTATTGGCAATGCTTTTGATACTGCTGATAAAGACTCTGAAGGTGTCTACTTACGTGAAGGAACACGTGCGCAACTGCATAACTTTGTTGTGACCAATGCTGCTGGTGAGTGTTTTGAAATTGAAGGTGGTGATACTGCCTCAGTAACGGTTGACCAAGCATTGGCAGGGGACACTGTTATTTCTAACTCGGTATTTGCTTGTAGTGAAAACTTCAAAAGCGCGAAAGCGGCAGATGGTAGTGTTTTACTTGATACACAAGACTGGGTTCTTAACTCGAATGCAGATAACTCAACTGCAACAAGCATGAATGATGTAGTTAACGGTATTTTTACTACCGATACAACTATGCCTAAAGACTTCACTGGTAGTGCTTTCTTTGATAACGCGAGCTTTATCGGCGCAGTATCCGAAAGTAATGACTGGACAACTAAGTGGACTGTTGGTTTAACAGACTAATAAGCAATAAACACCAATGCTGTAGCTGCCTCTTTATGCCTCACTGAGGGCAATAACTGAAGTACTACAGCATTTTAATTTATTTCTTATAAAGAAGTTTCAAGAGGTTTCCAATGAACACAAAATTTAAACTATCCCCATTAGCAGTAGCAACCATGATGCTTGTCGCTAACTGTGGTTTATCAAATGCTTATGCAGAGACTGCAAGTGATGATGATGCACAGGCAATGGAAGAAGTGGTAGTTAAAGCGAGTCGCTTAAAAGGTACAGCAAGCGCCGTGATGCAAGAGCGTAAAAATCAGGCTTTTATTGCGGATATCTTAGGTAGTGAACAAATATCTCGTACAGGTGACTCAGACGCAGCAGCGGCACTACGACGTATCACAGGTATCACCTTAGTTGATGGCAAATATATTTATGTACGTGGCTTAGGTGAGCGCTTTTCAAGCACTCAGTTAAATGGCGCTGCAGTACCCAGTCCAGATCCTACCCGTACCGTAATTCCATTAGATTTATTTCCGTCAAGTATTATTGAGTCATTATCAGTGCAAAAGTCGTATTCAGCGACTATGCCTGCACATTTTGCTGGTGGTAATGTGGACGTACGTTTAAAGTCAATTCCAAGTGATTTTGTTTTTAATGTGCAAGGTAAGTTAGGCGGTAACAGTAACAACTTTGATGATGGTTTGACGTATAACGGAGGCAGTGACGATTGGTATGGCGTTGATGATGGAACTCGTGCAGCCCCGGCAGCGTTACAAAGTCTATGGAATAGCCATTCACCATTAAATGATTTGTCTCAGCAAGATAATCGAGAGATTGCTGCACAAATGAATCGTGACTATGATCCGAGCAAGGCATCAATTAACCCGAATACGGGCTTGGATATGACCTTAGGTAATCGTTATGATTTTGATGATTTTCGTTTTGGTTTTTTAGCCGCTGTTTCTTATGACAATAAGTGGCAAGTATCGGAAGGGTATGAAGGGCAGGACTTCTCTAAACAAGAAAACCAAAACAATGAAGGTAACTCTTGGTCATTAGTGCGTGGTTTTGATGATATTCAATCTACTGAGCATACGGTTAGATTTTCTGGCATGTTAAACCTTGGTTTAGAGTTTATGCGAGAGCATCGTATTGATTTTAGCTCGCTTATTTTACACGATACTCGCGATGAAATTCGCGATAAATTAGGTAATTCGAATAACGTTACCGTCAGTGACGGGCTTAAGTTACGTGATAGCCAAGTCATTTATGAAGAGCGTGAAATGATCGCTAATCAAATTCGAGGCACACATAACTTTAGCCAGTTCATGAATATAGGTCTTGATTGGTTTTATTCAGATGCGCGCTCAAATCGTTATGCGCCAGGTAATATAACGACTCGTTATATTATTGCTGATGGCTCAAATGGTCAGCCAGAAGACGGAATTTTTGACCCTGTTAATGAAAGCTCATTGCGTAATGCGACGACAGCATCACGATATAGCTTTCAAGACTTAGATGACCAAGTTGAAAACTATGGTTTTACTTTTTCACTACCATTGAACTTAGATGGTACTGAAATAGAGCTTAAGGCAGGTGGCAACTTTGTTAATAAATCAAGAGATGCCTTTGCTAGACGAATTGATATTAATACCTTAGCGTTTAAAGAGTTGGATTTGACTGGTTATCAGATGAATAATATTTTAACTGATGATGTCATGTTAAATCAGCCATTAAAGGGGAAAGAAATCATCATTCGTGATACCTCTGTAGCCGGTGATGACTATATGTCGGGGCAAATGATTGATGCTTATTTTGGTCAAGTTGATTTCTTCTTTGCAGAGCAATGGCGCATTACCGCAGGTTTACGTTATGAAGATTTTCGTCAAGTCGTTGCGCCTCTAGACCCAGCAACAGGTATGTTTGATTTACCTGCACAGCCAACAGTTGAAGACCTTGAAAAGCTTAGCTTTCAAGATGATGACTTATTTGGTGCGCTGGCGCTGACTTACGAGTTAGATGCAACTATGCAGTTTCGTGCGTCTTTTGCACAAACCACTATTCGTCCAGATATTCGTGAGGTTGCACCTGCTACCTATATCGACCCTTTAACGGGGTTCCCTATCGGTGGTACTCCTAGTGTGACTAGTACCAGCATTAATAACTATGATTTACGCTGGGAATGGTACTTAGAAACAGGTGAAAACTTATCGGTTGGTCTGTTTTACAAAGACATGGAGCAACCGATTGAAGCCGTGCAGTCGCCTTCACAAGATGGCCCGCCACTTATTCGTATTGCCAATGCTGATGATGGTTATGTATATGGTGTTGAAGTTGAATTCTTAAAAGATTTTGCTTTTCTAGCCGACACGGTTGGCAGTTTTGCTGAGAATTTCTTTTTATCGGGAAATTTCACCGTGAGCGAGTCAGAAATCAGCATTGATACGCAAAAAGTTGTTGAGCAGACAGGCGTTTCAACCACGATTACTAACCCAACCAGGGCAATGACAGGTCATTCTCCTTGGGTAGTTAATATGAACTTTGGTTGGGATGCAGCTAACGGTAATCATAGTGCAACCTTAGCGTATAATGTTTTTGCAGAACGCATCATTATTCCGGGTATAGACGGAATTGACGATGCTTACGAGCAACCTTTTCATTCGCTAGATTTTGTTTACAGTTACTTCCCAACGTATTCATCAACATTGAAGTTTAAAGTGCAGAATATTCTAGATCAGACTAAAAAGCTTGAATTTGAAGATACGCTGTTACGTAGTCAAACCAAAGGTATCGGTTTTGAAGTTGCCTACAAATGGGAATTCTAGTCAAGTTAGGCTTAACTTTAAATTAACGAGTTAACTTTTTCCGCACTCCCTAGCGGTTATGTAGTAACAAGGCTTATGAACGGAGCCTTGTTACTACATTATAAGTGTTAAATTAACCAACAATGACCGCAGTCTCATCTAAATTAAGGCTAGAGCCGTCGACAAACTTAAAGAGATTAAAGCCTATTTTTATCATATCGCCATTTTTAAGTAACTGGCGTGATACTAAGCTGCCATTAAGCTCTGTGCCATTGGTGCTATTAAGGTCTTCCAGCAGCACCACATTACCGCCTTGCTCGTAAGGTACTTCTTTAACCGTTAGGCGCGCATGCTTAGAGCTGACCGCACGATCTTCAATGTGAATGTCACAAAACTTTACTCGGCCAATGAGTAATTCATCTTGATTTAATTCCCATTTATTTATTACGACATCTTCAACAATTAAGGCTAAATAAGCCATTATTCTCTCCTAATCTACTTGCTTTTATTACCATTATATCGGTAATAAAGTGGGTTATTCTGTTATTGAAATTAAGCCTAAGGTGACATTATCTTTGCTTAATTGCATTATTGCTTGTTCAATCATTTTCTTGCATATCGATATGCCATCAGCCTCACTAAATGTACTCGTATTACTGAGTGACAAAAAGTCAGCCATATGAGTACTAATATCAGCTTTAGTTAAATAGTCATGCAAACCGTCGGTGGAAAGCATAATGGTATCGCCATTGACGACATCATAACTGATTGTATCAACCTCTACGTCTTGTTTACTGCCTATTGCACGTGACAATAAATTTTTGGTATTGGATTTTTCTGCTTCATTTGCTGTTATTGCGCCTTTATTCAACAAATATTGAATCATAGTGTGATCTTCAGTTTGCAAACTAAGCTGATGATTTCGTAATAAATAGGCTCTCGAATCGCCGACCCAACCTATTGAGCATTGCTGCTTATCAAAAACAGTCAATACACCTGTAGTTCCCATACCCTGGCATTGTGTTTGGTTTTGGGCACGGTCAAAGATTATGCTATTGGCCACTGTCATTTGCTTAGCAATCCAATCACACCAACCTGACTCAGGTAAAGTTTCTAGCCGCGAAATCTTCTGCTTTATATAGTCAATTAATAATCCACTGGCCACCTCTCCGGAGAGGTGCCCACCCATGCCATCAGCGACGATCATCCAAAACACATTCAACTTTTCATGAAAACCATAACAAATAGCATCTTCATTATTCGAACGAAAGTTGCCTTGTTCACATAAGGTACTGACTTGATAATTCATACTAGAGGTACCTGCTTAAAGTCACGTTTTAATGCATTAATTAATGCTTGTTTGAATTCTTGCATTGATTGATAACGTTTTTCAACATCCTTTTGCATGGCTTTATTAGTGATACGTAAGGCACTTGCCGGCAAGTTATCATTCTGTTTCGAAATAGCCGTGTGTTTTTCATTACTAATTTGATAAACCACACTAACAACGGAGTCTCCTTCAAATGGTAAACAGCCACTTAGCAGCTGGTATAAGGTTGCGCCCAAGCTAAAAATATCACTTCGACCATCGACTTGTTTACCTAATATTTGTTCTGGAGACATATAATAAGGACTACCCATAATAACGCCAGTACTGGTTCTGCTATTATCATTTACACAGGCAATGCCAAAGTCTGTGATAGTAACTTTCTGCAAATCATCATCATAAATGATATTACCGGGTTTAATGTCTCTATGGACGACACTTTGTCTGTGGGCATATTCAAGCGCATCAGTAATTTGAATCATCAGTTGATAAACTAACGGCACAGGTAATAAATTGTTTGTTTTTATAAAGTGTGAAAGAGGAGCTCCGGTTAGCAGATCCATAGCGATATAACCTAAACTGCCTTCATCACCAACATCATAAATGGTGACAATATTGGCATGACTTAAACCGCCTGCAGTTTCAGCCTCTCTGAAAAATCGCTGTTTAGCTTTAGCAATTTCACTTTCATCAATACTGTCACTTAGTTGTAAGGTTTTAATAGCCACATGTCGGTTTATTTTAGGATCAATGCCTTGATAAACAATACCCATGGCTCCTTTACCAAGTAAACCTTCAACTTTATAACGACCAAAAGTTTTGTGATGTAAAGGGGATGTTGCGTTTAATGAAGCCACGCTGTTTTGGGGTTCAATAACCATGGTACTTTCAAGAGGGTTATCCTGTGATTGATTTGGTGAAATAACTAAGGTTTTTGCTAACTCTTCATCATCACTTTCAAGTACATCATCTACTATCGATGCTCGCTGCGTAATCTGCGCACTTTTATTTGGCGCTAATGAGCCCCAATTTATTTTATTGATATTATCTCGGTCATTTTTTTCAGCGGTATAGTTTTGTGCTTGTGGGCTGTCAAGTACCTCCGTTGCTGAAGTCTCTGAAACTGTGGTTCCTGCTTGCTGCGCCGCAAGACTTTCTGCTTTAATATGCAGTGATTTTTTTTGATACTCTTGTAACTTTTCTTGTGTTGAGCTGTGAGGAATACCGCTATTTGCTATCCAAGCATAAAGGTATTGAGCATGTTGGTGATTATTGTTTAATGCGGTAGTTGTTGCTAATTGATAAACCTTTTCTATTAGGCTTGTTGTTGGGGTTGTTTTTTCAAGAAAGTACTTTATTTTATCGAGTTGTTTTGTTGATGAGAACTCTTCTAACGTATTGACAAGTAGTCGGTTGTACTGCTGTTCAATAGCTATGAATAAATCGCTTTCTTTTTGATAGGCACGAATAAATAACCAAGATAGAGATATTACGCTGATTGTCTCCACCAAGGAGAGCCAAACACCATTTATCATTAAGCAATATTGACTTAAGATCAGCAATAAAAAGTAAACGGATAATAATTGCCACTGAAGCTTCTTGCTAGAGCCGCGGCAATACCAGAGTAACAAGACACCAACGATAAAGCATAGCGCATGTAATGTGTTTATCCAAAATGCTTGCTTCGCTGCGGTTAATGTTAACGGTAAACCTTGTGATGTAGTTAACGCTTTAGCTGAATATAATTGAAAATTATACTGATTTATTGGGGCAAAATAATCAATGGAAACTCCCCAGTAGCAAACCAGCCAAAAAGAAATCAGTAAATAAAACCAACCAGTTTTGTACAGAGGTAGCACACTCTTTAACATGAAACTATTGAGCCCTAATCAAATAACGCTAAGTAATAGGAAATGACAACCTAATACTATTCAGCTAGTTATCGAAAAGATCACTTAGCGTTGGAATTGTTATTATTATAATCTTTGTTTAAAAATACTCTTAAACAAAGTCCTTGATGAGTGTAACAATAAAGTATCAGATAAGAAAAGTGTTAAAAAGTTTAATGCAACGGAGCTAGATAAAGTTAAATGTTCTATTTATACAATACGATTTAGCTTTGAACTGAATTATGTAGTACTACGAATTTGTTCACGCATGGTCTTAGGTGTTATGCCTGTCCAGCGTCTGAATGCTTTTCGGAAATTACTGATGTCATTAAAGGATAAATCTTCAGCAATTTTTTCATTGCTATGTTGGCATATAATTAATTGAAATATTGCTTGCTGACTGCGTATATTATCAACAATACCTTGATAATTGAGTTTATGGTTGGCGAGTTTACGCTTTAACGTTGCGCTACTGAAACCAAAGTGTTGTGCGCAATACTCCTGTGACAAGTCAGTTTGTTTTGCTAAGCAATTGCCAAGGTAACTATTGAGTTGCTGCATAAAACTACTGCGCGATTGTCTTTGGCGTAGTTGACGCATTTGTTGCAGGGCAACTGACTTCAGTATGTTTGAGCTGTCTTTGAATGGCAGGTATAACTGACTTGATGTGATAGTTATCATAAAAATCTGTTGGTTAAACATCAAGTTCATTTTGGCTTTCATATTAAGATGGGCATGATATTGCTCAATGTGCACAGCCTCAGGATAAGCAAGATGAATGTCTAACGTTGGTAGTGTTTCACAGCGATATTTTATTGCCCCAAGCAAAGCGCTAAGTAGAAACTCACTGATAAAAACTTGCTGGTTTTTTGATAATTCACCAACAGCACTTTGAAAAATCAAATAGCTCTTGCTACCGAAGTGTTTAATTTGCAAACCCATCAACGCAAAACAATCAAGCTGAAAGCATTGGCATACACGTAACATCTCGGCTAAATGACGGCAATTCATCAACGCTTGGCTTAACATACCTAAATGGGATGGAAAATAGCGCCTTCCTAATAAAAAGCTAATTTCATTGCCTTGAATTAATTTAGTGCAATTTTCAATAACGGTAAGCAGAGTATCTGCTGAGCAAGTTAAAGTGCTTTTATTTAGGTCACTATAAAAAAGCTTAGTACCTTTTAGTAATTTATCAGGATGAGCGCCACGTTGCTTTGCTAAATCTATTAAGCTTAATAATAGCTGCTGAGCATCAAGAACTTCGTCATGACGTTCATAACCTTTCATTAGGCTACTTGTTCACTATGATGTTTATTGGTTAGGTTCTTCTTGCTATCCATATGTAGGTTCATTAATTCAAGTATTTGATAAACATCCTGCTTACCGTCAAATTCATTATTACAAATAGTCACTTGCTGATAGTGAGTTTCTTGGTTACTACCGACCTTAAATGCTAAATTAGCTATGCTATTTTCAATATGCCAAACAAAAGTGTTTGCCAGTTCAACAGTCGTATTGGGCAGTAAAACAATAAAACGATCGCTGGCATACCTACAGACCAAGTCTTGATCCCTAACATTTATTGTGATCATTTGCCCTACCTCCCGTAATAAATTATCACCTTGCTGGTGTCCATACCGGCGGTTAAATTGATCAAACTGACAGATATCTATCATCATTAAAGAAAAAGGTTGTTGGTTGTTTTTACTGTAAAGTTGTTGATAGTCAATCTGTTTCTTCATGTATTTAGCGCTGTATAAACCCGTTATGAAGTCAGTCAAACTATGATCTCTATAAAAACGCTCAGTACGCCTTAATTGAGAGTTTATTGTCATTTGCTCTTGATACCAGTGATATAACGCAATAGACATTATTACCATACCAACAGGTGCAGGTAATGACTCGATAGCGGTTATCCAAGCACTATCTTCAGGGTAATACAGAAACTCGTCAATAAAGTCTAATAACATTGAAACATGCATGAGTAATAAACCAGAGAAAAGCCAATTAGTCACTTTTCCTGCCGGCCTACTCACTAAAATAAAAACTACCCATACTAAGGTGATTAATGTCATACCACCTTCGCCTAAGGCGTCAAAGTAATCTAGCTTATGCCCTTGCTTTGCATAGCCTAAAGAGTATGTACAGCTAATCACACCAGCAATGGTTACAAGTAATAGTGCAAGAAAGTGCAGGTGGTATTTTATAAAGAGCGTGTTCATTGTAAGTCCTGTTAGCAATGTATAGGCACATTTATGGCTAATTGGTCGGTTAATAAATAAAATGATAACAAAGTGCTACTTGTTTACTAAGGTCATATTAGCTCACATAGATGACAGTTTTTTTACCTTACGGTATTATTTTATTTGCTTATGTCTATCTCAGCTTAATTTCTTATAACATTGTTCTTACAGCGGTTTTTCTATCGCTTTGCTTGGTGGCGCAGTAAAGTTTTATTATATCTTAGTTGCGGTTTAGCCATGGATTATCAAAAGCTAAGGGTCAAATTAGCTCAAATGAACTGTTTATATCTTAAAAGAACGGCTTAATTACCGATGATTATGGTTAACTATAGTCACACTCTATTTCTGTCATCGTAGTGTCATATTTTCTGCTTACTTTAGCGCCAACATCAATTGGCGCACTGTCTTTATTTGGCTGTTTTTCAAGTTAAAGCAATGGGCAAAAAATTTAATAACAATATGAGAGCAACTAATAACATGAAATATTCTTTAACGGATTTTTGCAGTAATGACTTTCGTCTAAATAAACTGACACTCGCCTTAGCGAGCAGCTTAGTTTTAATAACTAGCCCTGCAAGCTGGGCTGATAGTATTGAAGGACGTATTACTGATGCTAATAACAAGGTTTATTTTCAAGGTGCGCAAGTTCAAATAAAAGAACTTGATTTAACTACTGTCAGTGAACGAGATGGTTCTTTTCGTTTTGCTAACTTACCAGAGGGTGATTACACCTTAGTCATTAAATACATAGGTAGCGATGATGTGCTGCAAAAAATATCGGTTGTAAAGGGGCAAGTATTATCGAAAGACTTTGTCATTGGTGACGCTAATAACAATGATAAAGAAATTGACAATATTATTGTTTATGGTCAAAGAGCAGGGCAAGCCAGTGCCATTAATCGTCAGAAAAATGCTAATAAACTGGTGTCTGTGGTCAGCAGCGATGGTATTGGGCAATTACCGGATCAAAATGCCGCTGAAGCTTTGCAACGAATGCCTGGGATATTTATTGAACGAGATCAAGGCGAGGGACGTTTTGTCGGTATTCGCGGTATTGATCCAAACCTAAACAATGTCACCATCAACGGTTTAAATGTACCTTCTCCTGAAGCGGGTATTCGCAGCGTTGCATTAGATGTAATCCCAAGTGAACTTATTTCTTCTTTAGAGGTAAGTAAAACCGTAACACCGGATATGGATGCGAGTGCTATTGGCGGTTCAATTGAAGTAAAAAGCTTATCTGCTTTTGACCGAAACGGCAGAAGTTATGCACTGACTGCTCAAGCATCACATAATGAATTAGCCTCAGAAACAAGCCCTAAACTGTCAGGTAGTTATACCGATATCTATTCATTAGGTGGTAGCACTCAGTTAGGTATCGCGGGTGCAGTATCATGGTTTAAACGTGAATTTGGCTCGCATAACATGGAAACAGATGGTGGTTGGGGCATGTTTGAATACGAAGATGCCGATACTGGTGAAGAGGTTGAAGTTTTTGGCGCAGAAGAAATAGAGCAGCGTTTATATACTATTGAACGTGAACGATTAGGGGCGGCATTAAACTTTGATTTGTATACCTCTGCTACGGATAAATACTACTTACGCACGCTATACAGTGAGTTTTCAGATGACGAATACCGATTAAGAAACCAGTTTAAATATGACAAAGGTCAAATTGATTTAAGCACAAATAGCAATAATAGTGCGCAGTTTTATGACGCTAAAATGGAGCGAGACACAAAAGATCGTTACGAAGTTCAAGAGATTTTATCGGTTAGTTCTGGTGGCGAAAATCAATTTGGGGATTGGTTGGTTGAATATAATGTCGGTTATTCTAAAGCAAGTGAAGCAGAACCAGACCGCATTGACAGTACCTTTGCTGCTAAAGGACTAGATTTGGGTTATTTGTCCTCTGGCCCTATTCCGCAACTTGATTTTAGCGCAGAGTCTCAAAGTTTAAATAATTTTATCCTAGATGAAGTCGTTTATGAAAATAACCTAAGCGAAGATGAAGAGCTTAGTTTTGCCTTAGATATTAGCAAAGACTTTGTCTGGAATAACCATAATGGCCAAGTTAAATTTGGTGGTAAATACCGTAGCCGTGAAAAATTTAACCGTGTGAATGCTGAGATCTATGATGGTGGTTTTATTAATGATATCGGTGATGATATCAGCGCTGAGTTCTTTAATTCAGGTAAGGTATCGTTTAATTTGGGCGACTTTGGCCCTGGATTATCTCAACATCAGCTTAGTGATTATGTGCTCGAAAATCTTAACAATTTTGAACTAAACAGTCTTGAATCAGACATCGAAACTATGGGGAACTCTTATACTAGTGATGAAGATGTGCTCGCCATATATGCCATGGTTAGCTTTGATATAAATGATTGGAATATCGTTGCCGGTGTTCGTTATGAAGATACTAACTTTAGTACCACGGGTAATAAAGTTGATTTGATTGTTGATGATGTCAGTGGTGAGGAAGTGGTTGATATTAGCCCTTGGCATGGCTCAAAAGATTATGCTGACTTTTTCCCTAGTATCAATGTGCGATATAACATTAATGATAAATTGATTAGTCGCTTTGCTTATACACAAACTATCGCCAGACCAACTTTTAGTGATACCGCCGCTTACCAACTTATTGAAACTGAAGTGAGTGAAGAAAACAGTGAAATAATTGTTGAACGTAAGGCTGAAGCTGGAAATCCAGACCTAGAACCTTATCAAGCCAGTAACCTAGATTTAAGCATTGAGTATTATCCTGGCCATATAGGTATGCTGTCGGCAGGATTATTTTATAAAGACATTGATAACTATATTATAAAACAAGAAGTGCAAGATAATGGTCACTGGGAAGGTTTTGAAGAAGTTGTGCAAGCACAAAATGGTGGTAATGCATCACTCACGGGTCTCGAACTCGCTTGGAATAAAACCTTTAAATCAGGTTTATTGCTGGGCGCTAATGGTACTTTTGTAAACGCGGATGAAAAGCTACCTAACCAAGCCGATACTGTAGGTAACGTAATGCTAGGTTTTGAAAATAATAATATCAGCCTAAGATTAAGCTCAACCTATAAAAGTGAAAACTTTAAATTTGTCGATAATGATGCCGATGTTTATCAAGACGCTCATATGCAAATTGACTTTAGTGCCAAGTATTACTTAAACGCAACAACACAATTTTACTTCAACGCCGTTAACTTAAATGATGAACCGTATTATTTATATCATGGCGAAACGCAGTATAACTATCAGTATGAAGAATATGGTCGTAGCTTTGAGTTAGGTATGACGCTGACCTCTTTGTAGCTAAGCGAGTATTTAAATCTATTAGTTAACCAATTAAACAGTTAAGTCAAATAGTTAACTTAGCTTGTTAACAGGGCGTTTAGTTGAACGAAAGTGAGCTAACGGCTCACTTTTTGTTACTGGTTTAAATGTCGAATAAATTTATTACCATTGAGTGAATTCACTATGAAACATAAAACAATAGTTGAAAAAATAAAAAAAACTAAAAATGCTATGACAGCATTGACCTTATCATTAGTTTGTTTAGGTATTATAACTAGCTGTAGCAATGCTCAACTAAATCAAAGCAATCGACAGGGAAAAGGTCAAAACAGTAATGAAAACATTAGTTTTCTTGCCTTCGGTGATGGTGGTTACCATGTTGATTACCCAAAGAAAAAACACATATCAACTCCAAGGAATGAAGAAGAGTTTATTGCCTACGCTAAAAAGAAATGGTTAGCAGACCATCGTCCAGAGGCTGAGTTTGATCATGCCCCCATCTATGTTTATCCCAATACAATAGTGGCAACTGAGCAAGGTGGTGCTCAAGCGGTAGGCCTAGCAATGACAGAAGTTTGTCGTGACAAACCTTGTCAGTTTGCTATTCAGTTGGGCGATAATATTTACCCTGATGGCGCAGATGCGAATGATGGTAAAGACGATCAAAAGCGTATGAATGACTTAATCCTTGCGCCATTGAAACCTCTGTTTACTGAAAACCCAGAGCTAATGGTCTATTCGGCTTTGGGTAATCATGATTGGAAAAGCTCTCGTAAAGGTGTCGCTTTACAAACACAATGGATGGAAAATCAAAAAAACTTCACCCTACCGGAACAAGGATACTATAAGTATACCGTGGGCAATAAGGGAAATGATGTCGAATTTTTTGTACTTGATACCAATATGTTACTTTCAGGGCAAACTTTTTATGAAGTTCCCCTTAATAAAGATGGCAGTGAAGGTGAGTTAACACCAGCACTTAAAAGTGGCAGTGCCGAGCTAGAGCAACCTGAAGAGCATGAGTTACCAATAACAAATGAAGATGAGCAGCAACTTGCTTGGTTAAGCCAAGGTTTAGCCAACTCTACGGCTAAATGGAAAGTTGTTTATGGTCATCACATTTTATGGTCTATTGGTGGTACCAAATACAGTGAAGGTCATGTTTTAAGGCAATTACTGTTACCCTCATTATGCCAGTATGCCGATGCTTATATTGCGGGACATGAGCATGACTTAGAGCTGCTAACCGATGATTGTTCTCAGTACACTCCTAATACGCAGCGCCCGCCACTGCCGCTTATTATCAGCGGTGCAGCAGCTAAAATGCGTGGTAAACATACGCCATTTGCAGAGCAACAAGCCAAGCGTTATCCTGAATATCAATTGCTCTGGTCGAAAAGCTTTGTCTGGGGTTTTGCCCATATTGAGTTAGATAACCAACAAGACTCTTTAAATGTCGAGTTTTATACCACGCCAAGAGATAACTCAGGCACCGCCAAGCAAGTTGCACAGTTTTCTTTAGCTAAAAGGACCGATTAGTTAATAAGTTAGTTAATCAGCTAGCTAATAAATTAGTGCGATACATATTGTTTATAACCATAACAGATACCGAGAAATATTGGCTGGTGCAATAAATAGATCATTAAGGAGTGCTGGCTGAGCCACTTAATGCAGTTAGGTAGTTTCATCGCTCGACAGGGATCGTTAATGATAAAGCCTTGGTGAGCTAAGGTTATGCCTATAAAAGGCAAAGCAAGCCAAGGAAATATCGCGACAAAGTCATTAGTTTTTACTGGCAATAAACTGTCGATATAGTTAAAGGGCCATTTATTGGGAAGTAAAGTTAAGTAGTCAATGATAATAATAGTGGTAGCAATGACAAATGACAGTTTTGGTGAGTGCCTAAAGCCAACGGCTAAGGCAGTCGCTAATAATATAAAATGGATAATGCCAAAAAATATCCAGTTTGCATTAATAACCACTAAGCTTGCTAAAGAAATAAGTAAAGCGCTAACAGCTAAGGTAAATAGTTTGGCTGAAAAACGGCGCCAGTTAAGGTTTTGGGGATAGGCCAGCTTTAAGCTGGCCCCCATAGTGATTAAAAACAAAGAGACGATAATTGCTCTAAACTCTCGCCAACCAGTGCTGTTAGGAATCCCCAAGTTTACTATCGATAAAAACTGCAAATCATAACAAAAATGAAAGGTTAACATTAATGTGATGGCGATTGCCCTAAGTAAATCAATAGTGACATGACGGTGACTAAGGCTGCTAGTAAGCTTTACTTGCATGTAAGTGCCCATAACTTAGTTGTTCTCTTCAATTACTTGAATTTGCTTTTTACGTTTACTTAGCCGCTGCACTATCAACCAAGCTGTCCAACATAGCATTGTTAATGCTATGGCGGTAATGATGGCTGGTTTAGGGTTGCTTATACTACTAATTGAACCTGCATAGGTGGCAATGATGGCATAGGGGACTGAACTGACTGACCAAACTATGATGAACTTTACTAGCGGCATTTTAGTGAGCCCTGACATGCAGGCGCTAACTTCGGGTAAAATAGGCATAGCGCGTGAAAACAAAATCATCAGGCTACCGTATTGAGCAAACTGTGCTCTTAATTGCTCGCGTTGTTGCTCATTTTTAACTAACAATCGTTCAAGCTTTTCTCCATGAAAGTAGCTAATAGTGTAACCGCTGATTCCGGCTAACATTACGCCAATAATTACAGCAATAGCACCATAGGTTGCCCCCAGAAAGTAACCGCTCAATAACATAATCGTTAAACTAGGAATGGCAATAAATAAGTCGGCAAATAACAGTGCGATAACTACGAATACTAGCACTGATGAATCAATTTTTTTGGCTAACTCTAGCCATAGTGTAATTTGCTCAATACTGAGCACACCCGTTAATTTAACAATGAGAAAGGTACTGGCGAAAATGCTCGCTAACACTAACATTACCTTGAATAAAGCAGGCATAAAAAGCTCCTTAAGGGTAGATTATGCCGATACTAATCGGTTGAGTGATTGTTGACCGTTTTAGTTGCGCTTTTTTAAAGCTAGGCGGTCCTAAAAATAGCTTTGCACCATTAGAAAAACCTAAGCCCTCCGCAGGGATGATGCCGGTCCAGTTCTTAGTGACAGAGCCTGTTTCATCTTCGTCATGTAAAATTTTAATCGCGAATTTCTCTGGCACTGCTGAGAAGTTAACCGTTAGGTTTGTTTTATTTGCTGGTAACTCTTTTATCGCTAATGCTTGCTGATGATCTTTAGGAAAACCTTTGTCGCTATAAAGCATCACCAGAATATTTCCGGTTTTGTTAACGTCAATGTTAGTTACTTGTACCGTAACTTCTTGGGCCGATATTGTTAAAGGAGTCATAAATATTACGCCTAATAATGAAATGAAGTTTTTTCTGAAATTCAGGTGTTTTTTTATCTTAACCATTTGTCCTGTCCTAACTGTGTGTTTTATTTTAATATTTACTCATTATTTTTTGAGCGATAACAGGCAAGAATCGTTGCAGAAAGCGCAGTAACTTCACTTTACCAATATCGTTATTGACAGTGTTTTTCTCTATGCCGTTAATGATGGCTTTACTGGCATCACTTATGCTGATTTTGTTATCACCTCGGCCAAAGGTCATTGGTGTATCAACGACAGGCAAGAAGGCTTGCAATACTTCAACTCTGGTGCTTTTTAATTGCAGTCTTAAGCTTTGCGAAAAGCTATCAACGGCACTTTTTGTCGCGCAATAAATAGCTGAGCTGGTTTTAGGTACTAACGCTAGCCCTGAGTTAATATTGATGATTACTGCCTTTGTATTACTGCCACTATGACTGCTATTTAACAGAGGTAATAACAGATAACATAAGCTAGATAGGGCGATAAAATTAACATTAACTTCCTTGGTAACTGACTCCAAAGCAAAGTTTTCATCATCAAAGTGGGTTGTATACTGAATGGCGGCATTGTTAATAAGTAAATCTACATTACTTGTTTGCAGGAGCAATTTCTCTGCTGCAGATTTAACTTGTTTAATGTTGCTTAAATCAGCCTCTAAGGCGGTAATCTTTGGGAATTTTTTTTGTAGCTTATTGATTTTATTTTTATTTCGCGCAATGATATAAATACTGTTATTTGGGTAAAGAGTTTCTAGCAATTGCAAACCTATGCCAGAAGTTGCCCCAGTAATAACAATTTTTTTATTAATTAATTTCATCTCAATACTCTTAAATAGACACTGTCAGTAATCATAATTGAGTCAATTAAGCAGATCGTTAACCTAGGTTAAAAAAGTGAATTTATATGGATATGCAAACAATAAGTCAGCAACTTGGTATTGCCGCTACTTATCAAAAAAAGACGACTGTGTTTTCTCAAGGTGAAAAAAATCAATCTTTATATTTAGTGCTTGAAGGCTTGTTAAAAGCTTATTACAGCGATGAAGACGGCAAGGAGTATATTAAATCTTTTGTTTTTCCAGGAGATAGTATTGCCAGCTCACAAGCGCTAAGTGGCGGCGTTTGCAGTTTCAGTTTACTGTGCTTAAAAGAAACAAAAGTATTGAAAATCCCTTATAAAAAAATACGCCAACTTGCCGCCAGTAATATTGAAACTGCTAATGTTATTATTGAGTTGCTCATGTCATTTGCCATGAAAAAAGAGCAACGCGAATATGAGTTGCTATGCTTAAGTGCAGAGCAGCGATATCGTGCACTGTTAACGCGAATACCCGATATAACTGAACTGATTAGACAAAACGATATTGCTCTGTATTTAGGTATTACGCCTGTTGCCCTTAGCCGTATTAAACACAAGCGTTAAGGTAATGCCCGCAGATGATTGTTTTTGTGATTCCAAGGCAAGCTTTTTTGCTAAACCTATTTTGTCTTTTAAGGTAATTTTCAAGCTTGGTTTACCAGCTGAAAGTAGATAAGTGACGACAATAGGTGTCGCTGTTACAGCAGGTTTTGATACCTGTAGACGACCTTGTGTTAAGATAATAGCGAGGCGCAATATTTGTATTAATAAGTGAATACGAGCGTTACTGATACCTAGCAGGCTTGCTTCATCACCGGCTAATTTAATTTTACCTCTGTGATTAGTAACCAACAAGGCTATCAGTTGTTTCTCTTTACTATTAAACCCTGGCATATCACTATGCTCAATGATGTAGGCACCATGTCGCTGACGTTTTTTGGAGTTAATGGCAATACCAATTTCATGTAACTTTGCCGCCCAGCACAACAAAGCCAATTCCCCACGACTTAACCTTCCTTTTGCTGTTTGTAGCTGTTGACTTATAAAAGCAACCTGCTGCAACACACCTTGATTAAATGCTTTATCAACATGGTATAAGCGCATTAAATTTTGGATTGTTCTTTCTCTGGTATCGATATCAGTGCGTGATTGGCTTAAATCATACAAAACACCTTCACGTAAGCCACCTAAGCTAAACTTCATTTGGGTAATGCCCAACTGGCTAAAGCATGTTGATAAAATAGCCACTGCGCCAGCTAATAATGGTCGTCTAGCCGCCTCAATTGAGTGTAATGGAATATTTTGGTGATGTTGCCAGCGAATAAGCTGCTTAACCAAACGATTTAAACGCTTTGCTGTTATTTTATTATCGCCATAGAGCTCAAGCATAACTAAGCTGATGGTCTTAATTGAGCCTGAAGTGCCTAGCACCGTTTTACTGTCTAATTCTCTGTACCTATCAGCAACACTTGTTAATTGTGCCTTGGCAAAAGCTTGTGCATCATGCATTGCGGCCGTATTTATTTCGCCGGTCGCGAAAAACTGCTGCTGAAAACTAATGCAACCCATGGACAAGCTATCTGCTAATGATGTGGTGAAATTATTACCAATAACAAGCTCAGAGCTACCGCCACCAATATCAATAATAAAGGTTGTTCCTCGCAATGGCTGTGTATGAGCGACACCTTTAAAAATAAGCTCGGCTTCTCGTTTCCCTGAGATAACTTCAATAGGGTGAGGTAATACTAGGTTAGCTTGTTGTTTAAAATCGTCAATATTGCTGGCGTTTCGTAAAGCATGTGTGGCGACAATACGAATTGCACTACTTGGTAGATTTGTTAGTGATAAGTTGAACTCTCGCAAACAAGTTATCGCCTTAGCTATAGCTGCTTTGCTTAAACAATTATTTTCATCTAAACCAGCAGCAAGACCAATAGACTGCTTTTGCCTGTCTAATATTTGCAAGCAACCGTCTTGCTCTCGAGCGATAATAAAATGGAAGCTATTAGAGCCTAAATCAATGGCGACTAAATGGTTGATTTTTGTGGCTTGCTCATCAACTTGACTGACTAGCTTTCTCTCAGCCTCAACTTTTACATCAACTGCTGGTAATACTTGCTCTATTGCTTTAGTCATGACAAGCGACCACGTTTTTTTCTGCTTGATTAAAATGAGCCAACTTTGCTTGCTGTTGCTTCTTAAGGTAATGATAAATACTAACTTGTGACCGAATTTTAGGCGTTGCTTCCAAGGGGGTAACTTCATTACGTTGGTATTGATTACTTTGCTCGGTATCTAATACTCTTGCCTTAGTATTGTCGCTTAACTGAATATTGATAATATCAATAATACTTTGTTTTACGGATGGACTTAGAATAGGGCAGCCGACTTCAACACGTTGATCTATATTTCGGCTCATCCAATCAGCGGAAGATATATAAACTTTTGGTTGGCCAGCGTTTTCAAAAATAGCCACGCGAGGGTGTTCTAAAAAACGATCGACAATGCTAATCGCGCTAATATTTTCACTTTGGTTTTTAATGCCGGTAACTAAAGAGCAAATTCCCCGAACAATAAGTTTAATTTTCACGCCAGCATTACTGGCTTTATAGAGCTTTTTGATTAAACCTTGGTCTACCAAATTATTGACTTTAAGTGTTATGCCACTTATTTGCTGGCATTGAGCGGCTTTAATTTCGTTATTAATTAGGGTTTCAATAGCATTACGAGCATTGACGGGTGAAATAATTAAGTGTTTAAAGGTAAACCTAAGGTAGGGGAATTTAATAAACTCAAATACTTGTGAAACTTCATCGGTGATTTCTTTTTGGCAGGTAAATAAACTAAAGTCGGTATAAATCTTGGCATTTTTCTCATGAAAATTACCCGAGCCAATATGAGCGTAACGCACTAATTTACCTTGCTCTTGACGGCTGATTAGGCATATTTTTGCGTGTATCTTTAAACTTGAAATACCAAAAGTTACGTTAGCGCCAGCATTGGAAAGTATCTCAGCCCATTGCAGGTTGGCTTGCTCATCGAAACGAGCCCGCAGTTCAATATTTACGGCGACCTCTTTGCCATTTTTTACGGCTTCAATGAGTGCAGCAATAACACGAGATTTTTTAGCAACCCGATAAAGTGATATCTCAATTCTACTTACCTTAGGATCATAAGCCGCTTGGCGTAACCACTCGGTAAAGTGCGAAAATTTATGATAGGGATAATAAAGTAAAATATCACGGGTCTGTATTGCGGTAAACGCATTGTTATGACGGGTGAAATAATGCTGTTCTAACGAAGGCAACTTCTCATGCTCTAAGGTTTTATCGCCTATACTTGGGAATTCAATAAAATCTTTAAAACTGTGATAACGACCCCCAGAAATTAAGCCATGATTAGAAGTGATTGATAATTGTTTGGTTAATTGACTTAACATATTGTTAGGCATTTTTTTATCATAAACTAATCGAACAGGTTCAGCGTTAATACGCTTTTTTAAACTTGATTCCATTTGCTCTAATAGGCTTTGATTAAACTCATGACTTAGGTCAAATTCAGCATCACGAGTGAGCTTCATTGAATAAGCATGAATATTGTCAAATTCGAAAAAACCGCTAAATATTTGCGTTAAACAATGGCGAATAACATTATCAAGTAAAATTATGCTGACATGTTTATCATCGTAGCATTGGCCATCGCTGTTTTTGTTATTGTCTAGGTTAGGCAAAATAACAAAACGCGGTACATTACTACTTGGTACTTCTACTAACGCATATTGCTTATCTTCACCTTTGCACATAGACACCATGAGGTAAGTGGCGTCATCTTTAATATGATCAGCTAAATTCACCTGTTCAGTTAAAATCAACGGAAAAATATGGCGACGTAATTTATCTTTAAAATACTGATCTAGCCATAATTGATGACCTTGCGATAATTGCATCTCATTAATAAGGTGAATATTTTTTAACTCTAATTGCTGTAATAATAATTGATAAGTTTCATCAAAGCGGGTTTGTAAAGAAATCACCTTATTTTGAATTTTATCAAACAGATCTAATGCCAGCTTTTTCTGTTTTTTGTTATTTGAAAATAGTACTTTGCGACGAACATTTGCCACCCTCACACGGTAGAATTCATCCATATTACTGGAATAGATTCCCAAAAATCGTAAACGCTCTAATAACGGTACATTCGTATCTTGTGCTTCTTGCAATACCCTGTGATTAAAAGATAACCAGCTCAGTTCTTTTTCGAGGAATTTCATTTAAGCACTACTCCGTTTTTTGTGTTCACTTTAAGCAAGTGTGCTTAAGTAAGTGCTAAATTTTAGAGAGAGTTTGTTGCAAATTTATTACAAATTAAACACTTAAAGCCTGTCATTAAATTGAAATATTAACGAAACATAAGCGTCACATTTCTTCAACTTTACTGTCATATTCCCTCGGTACACTTTGTCACATTCTTTAATACCAATAACACAAACATGCCTAATGCATTTTCGTTGATATTGATATTTACAATTTATGAAACTCTTTTTAAATAAGAGTAAAAGAAAAAGGGTAAATCGATGAAGTTGTCAAAACTCACCAAAGCAAGTTTATACCTTAGCTTAAGTGCTAGTAGCTTAATTTTTGCTAGTTCTGTAAGTGCCACTGATTCACTAGGTCAAGTGGTTAATGCAGGACAAGAAATTAATCAATCAGCGGCAAAATCACAGCTAAAAGTAAATAACCTCACTGAAAAAGTTCAAACTAAGTTGCAACAATTTCATGTGGTAAATAAAGAAGTTGACGGCCTCAGTGTTTATAACCAACAAATGCAGGCACAGCTTGATAACCAAATGACAGAGTTAACACAGCTCGCTAAATCTATGGAAGAAGTCAGTGTTATTGAACGACAAATATCACCGTTAATGGCACGTATGATTAGTACTTTAGATACATTCATTGCTCTTGATGTACCTTTTCTTCCGCTTGAGCGAGCTAAGCGAATTAATGATTTAAAAACCATGATGAACCGTGCTGATATTGCCGTTTCTGAGAAGTTTCGTCGTGTACTTGAAGCATACCAAATAGAAGTGGATTACGGTCGAACTATTGAAGCCTATAGCGGTTTATTAGCCATTGACGGCCAAGAAATGGATGTTGATTTTCTACGTATTGGTCGTGTGAGTTTAGTGTACCAAACACGTGATGGCAGCCGTTTAGGTGAATGGAAACAGCTTTCAGGAAAAGGCGGGAAAACAGGACAATGGCAAGCATTGTCACAAGATTATCGTCTAGGCATCAACAAAGCTTTACGCATTGCCCGCAAACAACTAGCACCTGACTTAATTATGGTACCAGTGTCAATTAATGAAACATCGACACAAGCAGAGTAATAAATTATGACTATTTTTCCAAATACAGTAAATAAATTGAATCAAGTATGTAAGAAAGCATTATCGGTTTCTGCATTGTCGATCACTTTAGCTGCTTTTAGCGGCTTAACAGGTGCAGGCCTTAGCTATGCACAAGACGCGATAAACTTAGATGATTTATTAAACCAACTCGAACAAGGCAAGATAACCCAAACAAAACAAAATAAAGCCCGAGAAGCCGAGTTTAAAGCGAAAGTTAATCAACAGCAAAACATGCTTAACGACATGAATAAGCAACGTGATAATGCGTTGCAACTAAGTGTGCAGCTTGAACAAAATTTTGCCGACAATGAAATAGACTTAGCCAATAAAACTGAAGCGTTAGACAAGCGTTTAGGTGAGTTAAAAGAGCTTTTTGGCGTATTACAGCAAGTTTCTGGTGATACCCGTAGCAAATTTCAAACGTCTGTTATTTCAGCACAAATATCAGGTCGAGGTCAGTTTCTTGATGAATTCGCGCAAAGCATGGGCTCTAGTTCAAAACTTGCCTCAATAGAAGAAATTGAGCGTTTATGGTTTGAACTACAACGTGAAATGACACAAAGCGGCAAAGTAACTACGTTTAATCGAGAAGTTGTCTTAGCTAACGGTGATCGTAAAAACACAGAAGTTACGCGTATTGGTGGCTTTAACTTAGTGTCAGACGGTAAGTACCTAGAATATATCGACGAAACGGGTACCGTTGCAGAGCTTATCAGACAACCATCAAGCCGTTATTTAGCCTCTACTAGTGATTTAGTAACTAGTGATGGTAAAACAAGCGCTTTTGCCTTAGACCCAACAGGTGGTTCAATCTTAAGTTTATTAGTGCAAGCACCTGATCTTAGAGAGCGTGTAGACCAAGGTGGTCCGGTAGGTTATATCATTTTGGCGATTGGTTTGATTGGTTTACTTATTGCGCTAGAGCGTTTGGTGAGCTTAGTTCTGGTTGGTGCGAAAGTTAACCGTCAGCTTAAGTCTCCGACAGCATCTAATGACAATCCACTTGGTCGTGTTATGCAGGTTAAAGATAACAACCCTGACTTAGATACTGAAACCTTAGAACTTAAATTGTCAGAGTCGATTTTAAGAGAAGTACCTAAGCTATCAAGTCGCTTAACTTTAATTAAAATCATCTCTGTCGTGGCACCATTAATTGGTTTATTAGGTACAGTAACGGGCATGATCAATACCTTCCAAGCGATAACATTGTTTGGTACAGGTGACCCGAAACTAATGGCTGGTGGTATTTCACAAGCCCTTGTTACTACGGTATTAGGTCTAGTGGTTGCTATTCCCATGGTATTTATCTTCGCTTACTTAAATGGTCGTAGTCGAAATATCGTGACAATTTTACAGCAAGAAAGCACAGGTATTATTGCCGAGCGCGCTGAAAGCTCAGAGCTTGAAGGTCAAGGAGCATAAATCGTGATTGCCTTAATGGAAATGTACGATGCGATAACTGAATTTATGGATACCGGTGGTCAGGTGTTAACCGTGATTGCCGCAGTTATCTTCATTATGTGGTTATTAATTTTTGAACGTTTTGTTTTTACTTTTTATAGCTACCGGAGTGTAAAGAGTCACCTAGTAGGTGTTTGGCAAGGTCGGAAAGAGCAAACGTCATGGTACAGCGAGCAGATACGTAATGCGTTAATTTCTCGAGGTACCACCAAGTTAAACCGTAATTTAGTACTGATTCAATCACTGGTTGTGTTGTGCCCATTGTTAGGTTTGCTTGGCACAGTAACTGGCATGATTGAAGTGTTTGATGTCATGGCTATATCGGGCAGTGGTAATGCAAGGTCGATGGCCTCGGGTGTCTCACGTGCAACTATCCCTACAATGGCTGGCATGGTTGGTTCTTTATCTGGGGTATTTACTGTGACCTGGTTACGTAGAAACGCCAAAAAAGAAGCTGAGTTACTCGAAGACAGCTTAGCGGTTAACCATTAATAAAGTGCTTTAGCATTCATTAGAGTCAGTGAGTTGCGATTCAAGCAACTGAGTTTAAAAGTAGTAAATTTAGGAGTTAATTATGCGTCACTTAAACCAAATGTTACAAGAGCAAGATGAAAAAGAAGAAATTGACATGACGCCAATGCTTGATGTTGTTTTCATTTTATTGATCTTTTTTATCGTAACAGCCTCGTTTGTAAAAGAAGCGGGTATTGATGTTAACCGCCCAGAAGCAGCGACGGCAGTGAAAAAAGAACGTGCCAATATTTTAGTTGCCATTAGTGATAAAGGCGATGTATGGATCAACAAACGCAAAGTGGATATTCGCAGTGTACAAGCCAACATTGAGCGCTTAAAAGCAGAAAATCCACAAGGTACTGTAGTGATTCAAGCAGATAAAAAAGCAACAACGGATACGTTAATAAAAGTAATGGATTCTGCACGAGCTGCCGGTGTTTATGATGTTTCTATTGCGGCACAAGAAGCCTAATAAAAGGTTAAGGAGCTAACGTGCCAAAAAATATAGAAAAAGTCATGTCAAAACAAATTATCGTACGCAGTGGCGCACGTTATGTTATCGCAGGAACATTGGCACTGAGCATGACCTTTGTTTTGCTGTGGGGCATGCAAAAATTAATTGCTGGTGGCAATGAGGTGATGACAGACCCAGCTAAGGGCAATGTGCTTGATTTTATTCGCTTGAAAAAAGATGAAGCGATTGTAAAAAAAGAGCGAAAACCACAAAAGCCCGCTAAGCCGAAAGAGCCACCACCGCAAATGACTGCGCCGCCTATGCAACAGTCTAACCCGAATGCCAATGTTGCAAAAAGTAGTTTTGCCGCAGATATTCAAGCAGATACTGGTTTATCGGGAGGCTTGAATTTAGACAGCAATGATGGTGATTATTTACCGATAGTTAAGGTAGCGGCTGTATATCCTCGTAGAGCACAGTCTCGGGGCATTGAAGGTTTTGTTATTGTGGAATTTGTTGTCACTAAAACCGGCGCGGTAAGTAATGCCGTAGTGGTACAAGCAAAACCTGAGGGGATTTTTGATAAAGCAGCGCTTGATGCAGTGGCTAAATTTAAATACAAACCACGGGTTGTTGACGGTGTTGCCATGGAAGTTGCTGGCGTGCAGAACAAGATAAGTTTCGAGATTGATGGTTAAAAACCAATTTATGACAATGATATGAGAAAGGAAAGAGTTATGAATATTAAGCGCTCATTATTACTAACATCAGCATTTACCTTACTGGTTTCGTTAACAGCGATGCCAAGTTTTGCACAAACAGCAGCAAAGAGCGGGGCAGATGATACCAGTGCAAAGAAGCATAGCTACCGCGCTAGCAAGAAAGTGCCGGCTATGCGAAATCGTGTTTATGCGCAGCTCGCTCGCGCACAAAAACTGGCGGATGAAGGTGATAAAATTGAAGGTTTTGAAGTCTTAGATCAAGTAAAAGATCGACTTGATAGCTTAAACAGTTATGAACGCGCTATGTTATTTAACTTTTATGGTTTTATGTATTACGGTAATGAAGACATAGCGATGGCTATTGAAAGCTTTAATAAAGTTATTGCTGAGCAAACTATCCCTGATAGTTTAATCACATCAACGCTTTATTCACTAGCACAATTGAGTATGCAGCAACAAAACTATACAGAAGCACTGGCTTATTTAACACAGTGGCGAGCACTTAATGCAAAAGACTTAAGCTCAAATCAAGAGATGTTATTTGCTCAAGTTTATTATCAAGATAAAGATTTTGTGAATAGCTTAATGCATATTGAAAAGGCCATAAGTTTGGTTGAGGCGAAAAACAAGTTGCCTAAAGAAAACTGGTTGATTCTACAGCGGGCTACGTATTACGAACTAAAACAGCCGGAACAAGTCACTAAAGTTATGGAGCAGTTAGTACGCTTGTATGATAAACCGCAATATTGGTTACAACTGTCGAACATGTATGGCGAAATAGGCAAAGAAGATAAACAAATGGCAGTGATGGAAGCTGCTTATCAAGCAGGTTATGTGAACAAAGCTAGTGATATTCTTACTTTATCACAATTGTATTTGTTTCATGGTGCACCGGTTAAAGCCGCTCATTTATTAGCTGACGCAATTGATAAAGGTGAAGTAGACCCTATTGAAAGAAACTTAGACTTATTAAGTCGCGCCTACTTAAGCGCCAAAGAAGATAAAAAAGCGATTAAGGTGCTAACTCAGCTAAGTGAGTTAGTGGAGCAAGGGGATTATGATGCGATGTTGGCACAAACTTATTTGAATAATGAGCAATGGCAGTTAGCCATTTCTTTTGCTGAAAAAGCAATCATCAAAGCAAATGAAATAAAGCACGAAGAATCGACTGAAAAGATTAGTTACCTAGGCAATATGTACCTAGCTAAAGGTATGGCTCACTTTAACTTAAAGCGCTTTGAGCAGTCATTAAACGCATTTGCTAATGCAGAAAAACAACAGAAAACTAAAAAATCAGCGCAGCAATGGGCTAAATATGTTGCTAGAGAGCAAGAAAATTATCGTCAACAACAGCAAGTTCGTTTAGCGATGTTGAATTAATATAATGCTTTAAAAATGGATTTAGTAATAATTTTTTAAAACGCCTAAGGGCGTTTTTTTATGGGAAAAATTAAGTTAGTAATTATTAGGGGACAGTACTTACAGTAAATCGTTTGTGTGCAATAGCGTTACAGCTCAATTTACACAGCATTTAATAACAGCAAAACAGTTGGTTTTTACTTTGTAATCGTTATTTAGATAACAGTTATTCGCCTCTAAAGCGGGCGATAACTTGCCCAACAATCTATAGTTATTCCTATATTTTTGATTAATCACTGTAGAGTAAGTTATGAAGAAAGTAGCCATCATTCAAGAGGCACCTTATGTTCTTGATAAAGTACGAACTATAAAAAAAGCGGCACAACTCATTAATAAAGTAGCTGAGCAAGGAGCCGAGCTGATCGTTTTTCCTGAGGCATTTATTCCTGGCTACCCTGCTTGGATCTGGCGATTAAGACCAGGTGGAGATTGGGGGCTAAGTGAGGAAATTCATGTTCGTTTGCTTAAAAACGCTGTTGACATCTCATCTGATGATCTTTTACCCATGCTAAATGCAGCTAAAGATAACAGTGTTACTGTAGTTTGCGGCATTAACGAACGAGATAATCAAAATAGCCAATCTACGATTTACAATGCTGTCATTACAATTAATACACAGGGGAGAATTATAAATAATCACCGTAAACTTATGCCAACAAATCCTGAGCGTATGGTTTGGGGTTTTGGGGATGGGCATGGTTTAAATGTTATTGATACACCGGTAGGGAGAATTGGAAGTTTAATATGTTGGGAAAATTATATGCCTTTAGCAAGATACTCGTTATATGCTCAAGGGGTTGAAATATATATTGCCCCGACTTATGACAGTGGAGAGTCTTGGACTGGTACTATGCAGCATATAGCTAGAGAAGGTAAATGCTGGGTATTGTCTTGCGGTACAGCGTTAGAAAGAACAGACCTACCTAAAGACTTTCCAAGTATTGATGAACTTTATCCTCATGATGAAAAATGGATTAACCCAGGTGATTCGCTAATTGTATCTCCCCGTGGTGAAATAGTCTCAGGGCCATTATCTAAAGAAAAGGGTTATATTATATTGGATATTGATGTCGATTTAGCCTCTAACTCAAAGCGTGCCTTGGATGTTGCAGGGCATTATTCAAGACCAGATGTCTTTACACTTCACATTGATAGATCTAGGCAATCGTCAGCGCATTTTAAAGAGCAGACTTAGCAGCAAGGTTTGAATATTTTAATTAAGTAAAAAATCCACTCAGACTAATCAATTCTAGAAATTAATAAAAGCCTGAAGTTTGAGCATTCTACTCAAGCTTCATTAACATAACGTCAGTATCATAGTTTTGCCTTCGGGTATAATAAGCACTCTTACCGTCTTTACTGACACTTAAATAACGACCTTTATTTGCGGCCTCTCTGGTACGAATAGGGTAAAGCTCTTCTGTGCTACCTGAACTTAGGTCTAATCTGGAAAGTACTTGCGCTTTAAGGCTTTTAGAGTACGAAGAAAAATATAGACTATCTAAATGCGCGTCCCAGCTATAGCCCTCGTTAAGAGGCAGTAATAATTTATCTGTAGGAGCTTTAGGGTTAAGTGGTGACAGTAGCCTAGTATGAATGTTGCCTGTGCCAATTTTTTGGTAATAAAGATTATTCTTATCTAATATTTCAAACCTAGCAACAGGGTGTGAAAGGATGGCTCTCTGTTTTCCTGTAGCAATATTCTTCTCCATCACTTGCCATACCCCATCAACTTCTTCATGCCAATAGCTCATAGTGCCATCATGTGACCACTTGCCCATTTTTACATTCTTGTTGCCTTGAAACTGTCGTACGTTACCTAGTTCGATATCAAATTGACTAATACGATGTTCATTTGCGCTAGAAACATTAATTAAAAGTTGCTTACCATCAGGAGACCATGTTGGCTCTGTCAATTTTTCACCGGGTTTGCTCTGCAAAAGCAAGGTATTAGAATTCTTATCGAGTAATCTTAACCAGAGTGAATCTATACCCATAGAAGTTGATATAAAGGCTAATTTATTATTGTCAGGCGAAAGGCTTGGGTAATCTGTTTGCTCTAAATCGCTCAATAACGGCTCTGTTTTCCTTGCTCCTGATGGTGTTTCAAAAGAACGCCAAATATCAAATTTACTATGTCGCTCAATGTAAGCAAAGGACTGCTGTTTATCGCTAAAGTCCATGCTACTGCTGCTCGTTTTTGTAATAAGTTCTGATTTTTGAGAGGCAAAATTAAATTTCCAAATTCCTTCGTTGGCACTTCGAACGACTAAGTAGTAGAAAGCATTTCCAGAGTCATTCCATACGACTTGGCTGATCTCTTCGCCTATTGACAACACTTCAGTGAAAGCGCCTGTAGCAACTGAAACTTTCCCTAATGTCCATAAGTTGTTGCTTGGGCGATAATATACGACAGCGATTTCTTTACCGTCAGGCGAAAATCTCGGCCACAGGTAGCCTGAAGCATTATGCTCAGGTAAAAGTAATGGATTACTTTTACCTGTTTTAATATCAATTAATGTTAAACCTTCAATTTTTTTAATGTAATTGAACATTGGGGTAACCAAGTATTTACCATCAGGAGACCAATCTAGAGCATTTGTTTTAGAGAAGGGGCATTCGGCTACATTACGGTATTTAGCACTGGCTAACGTGTAAATTCTTATGTGACAGCTGGTTTTGGTTTGGTGGCGATAAGCTACTTTTTCATTGTCAGACGAAAATACCGGCGTAAAATCGTAGCTTATCTCGTTTAGCTTGCCTGATGTAGCAGATGTTGCTGCCGATGGGTTTAACGACTTACTTGTATTTTCAGTTAATGAATGCAGCTTAATACTATTGCCCAACTGTCCTTTGGCACGGGAAGAGTAGATTAGATAATTACCATCTTTACTAAAGCGCACATAGGCTTCATTATCTTGATCTTTGGTAAGCGGCGTTAATTGACGGGCAAGGGGAGTAACTTCATCACCTGATTTACTTTGATTGTACCAAAGCCAAATGCCTGAACAGAACAAGGTAATAATAGTAAACAATAAAACTAAATTAACGTTTATGTTTCTACTGCTTGACCCTTCAGCAATATCAATATTTGTCTGAGACGTTTTATCTTCAACTTTTTGCTTAATATTTTCGTCACTGTAAACAACCGTTTGTTGCCAGCTAACACTCTTTTTAAGCCGATAACCCTGCTTACTGACGGTTTCTATATACTCTTGAGTACGGGCTGAATCGCCCAGCGCTTTTCGCAAATCTGACATAGCGCGACTTAACACCATGTCGGTAGTATGAACCGTGCCCCAGACTGAAATAATCAAATGATCTTTTGAGAGGGTTTCTCCTTGATGTTTAGCTAACTCAATCAGCAGAGACAATACTTTTGGCGTGATAGAGGTTTTTATTTCGCCGTTAATAATTAAATTACGCGAAACAATGACACTAAAATCACCTATAGAAAAGTTGGATATTGGCTTATCTGAGTTTTTGTCCATGAGTTCTCAATGAGCCAGTTTATCGGCCTTAATAGCTAAATAACCAAAGTGAAAATTGCAATTTACACCACTCAAGTTATGCGGATTATTTTTAATATGTTGTGTTTGATGTCGAGTTGAACAGTGAAAAGTCAAAATCAAACATAATGTCATTTATTGTGAATAGTTGAGCTTAGCCTATCAAAAACAAAGGCTTTTGAGCAATAGCTTTAACCCTTCTCAGCTAAATCTCAACAAAAACTCAACAAAATACAAGCCAATTATCAAGAATCAGTGCGATAGAGAGCTTAGATTGAAGTTGTTCCATAACAACAAACTTTGCTCATTGATAAAAATAGTGAGTAAAAATAATCAGGAGCTCGTTACTTGTTTATTAGCCTTTGTAAAAAGCTAACAAACATAATGAAACATTAAGCACTACTAACTTGTTATTTCTACGGTTAACTAGCACTTTTTATTTCGCTAAAAAAGAGTCTCACTTTTACAGTTCAGCAACAGGTACTAAATATCATGGCTAAAAAATTATTCAAATTAACTCAAACATCACTTGCGCTTATGCTTTGTTCACAAGTATCAGCGACTACAGTAACAACAGCATTTAGTGATTTTCCTTTTAGAGTAAATGATGGTTTGAGCATAGATGCTCAAGGAAACATTTATGCGTCTAACTTAGGAAACGGGTTAAATAATGACTTTACGGAGTTCAGTGGTACGAATGTTACCAAAATAGCCCCTGATGGCACTATGTCAATATTGTCACAGCACATGCAAGGGCCTTTAGGAAATGCAGTTGATGCTATGGGCAACGTTTTCGTGGCAAACATTAACGATAAAACCATCCGAAAAGTTTCGCCTGATGGCGTAACCTCGTTTTTTGCTCAGTTAGAGGTATATCCGGCAGGTATCGCTATAGATAGCAATAACAACTTGTTTGTTGCTTCTTATACTAATAACAATATTACTAAAGTTACTGCTTCGGGCGAAGTTAGCTTGTTTTCAGACGATGAAAAGTTAAGTGGTCCCGTTGGCATCGTTTTTGATGGCGAAGGTAAGCTGTACGCGGCAAACTATAACAATGGTGACATTCATAGTTTTTCTGAATCAGGCGAAGCAAGCTTTCTTGCTCATGTTGATGGCGGGCCAGAGTCTTTTAATACCGGCTATATGACCTACGCATCAGGTAACTTGTATACAACAGGCATAGGCTATCACAAATTATTTAAAGTGAGCTTGGCAGGTGAAGTGAGTACGTTGGCCGGTACTGGTGATGGTGGGCTAGATGACGGTGATGCTGAAACAGCCACTTTTGCTTGCCCAAATGGCATAACGGCCAATCCATTAGGTGATACTTTATATTGGAACGAATACTGCGCAGGCGGTGTTAACGGTAACGGTGTAATTCGCTCATTACGATTACAAGCTAATGTAACAAATCATGCCGAAAATTTTGAAATAGCTGCAAATGATGGTGTTTCGGTAGCACCAGATGGCACTGTTTATATTTCTAATGTTGGCAATACCTTAAACCCTGAATACACAGAATTTGATGGCACTAGCATTATTAAAGTAGCACCAGACGGTAGCCACTCTATTTTAACCGATGAATTAACAGGTCCATTAGGTAATGCGGTTGACTCGATGGGCAATGTTATCGTTGCTAATGTTAACGATAAATCAATAAAGTCAGTCGCTAGCGATGGAGTGGTAACCACAATTGCGACACTTGAAGTAGTACCAGCAGGCATTGCTATTGATAGTGCTGATAACATTATCGTTGCTTCTTATAATGCTAATAAACTTTACCGTATAAATACTAATGGCGATGTCAGTGTTTATAGTGAAGATATTTTATTAAACGGTCCTGTTGGCATTGTGTTTGATGAAAGTGGCTCTTTGTATGTAGCTAACTATAACAATGGCGATATTTATCAAGTGTCTGATACTGGAGAGCTAACCTTTATCGCTCATATTGATGGTCCGGAATACTTCACTATTGGTTATATGACATACGCATCAGGACATCTTTATGCTTCAGGTATTGGTGGTCATGAAGTATACCGTGTTAGTAAAAGCGGTGAAGTAGTTAGTATTGGTGGTACAGGTGAAGATGGTGTTGTTAATGGTGACGGAGATAAAGCGAAATTCTCTTGCCCTAACGGGATAACAGCGTTGGCCAACAATAATAAACTTTATATCACAGATTATTGCTCGCCCGGTCAGTTAAGAAAAGTATCACTAGCGACTTCAGCTATTGAATATTACTCTGACAAACAGGCGCAAGCAGATGAGTATGAATTAGTAGAAAATAGCAATATAACACATGCGGTATTAGATAATGATGACCTTGCTGACTTATCTGTATCAGAGTTAAATGTGAAAGTTTCTGTTTCAGCCAGTCATGGTAGCTTGACTGTTGAAAGTGATAACAGCATTGCATACACCCCAAATGCTGACTTCACTGGAGTCGATAGCTACAGCTATACCTACACAGATGCTAACGGTATGACGACAAAACCGGTGAAAGTTATGTTAAAAGTTACTGAAGCTCCCGTGGTGATTACCCCTGAAGTAAAACCCGAAAATAATAGTAGCGGTGGTGCTACAGGTCTTGGATCACTTCTTATGCTGATAAGCCTATCACTCTTTGGGCGAATCAGAAGAAAGTAGTCAGTTAGCTTTCTCGTACGCATGAAATTACAACAAACTGAAGGTAAAGTTTGTTGTAATTTCGCCATTGTGGCCGTTAATTAGACAGCTTTGCTGTATAAGGGCTTACCAAGTAAAAATCATTGTTAATAATTCATTACAAAATCATCAGTAGTTGCAATGGTCATTAGCCATTGCATTGGTTATAGTCTTTAAATCAAAGCATGCTGGTAACTACACTCTGTAATCTTTCCTGCCAAGGCTGTTAGGCTTGTTTCGCTTTTTTTACACCGCACAATAACAAGCTACACCAAGGAGATTAAGTGCTCAAATCAATTCATCATGCTGCAATAATTTGTTCCAATTATCAAAAGTCTAAACACTTTTATACGTCAATTTTAGGCATGGAAGTTATCGCTGAAAACTATCGTGAACAGCGCGATTCATTTAAACTTGATCTGAAATTGCCAGACGGCGGTCAGGTAGAATTATTTTCATTTCCTAACTCACCGGATAGGCCAAGTTTCCCTGAAGCTTTAGGTTTGAGGCATTTGGCATTTAATGTAGATTCAGTAGAGTTAGTCAGCGAATACCTTATTGCTAAAGGTATTGATGTCGAGCCCATTAGGGTGGATGAATATACCAATAAAAAGTTTACTTTTTTTAGTGACCCTGATGGTTTGCCATTAGAGCTCTATGAGCAAGTTGTTGTGTAATACACTGTTAAGTCAGAATAAAGCATGTTAGCTTTTTAACTGAGCGTTAAATAACTTCAAATTCAACAATCTGTATGGGTTAAAGGATTTATATGACAGAAGAACAAGCAATTAGAGCAACCCTAGAAGATTATGCAAAAGCATATTGCGCTAAAGATATAACTTCGTTAATGCGTGTTTTTGACGATAGCGAAAATATTTCCGTTATTGGCACTGGCGCTGACGAACTTTGTCAGGGAAGGGATGCTGTGAAAGCGTTGTTTCTTAGAAATTTTGCTGAAGCTAAGGCAAACGAATTTGAATGGCAATGGTCAAATATAATCATTACAAATGATTACGCTGTAGTTGCTATTTCTCTCATTATTCATCTTGAATATCAAGGCAGTAATATCGAGGTACCCGTTAGGTGGAGTGTCGCGTTAAGGAAAAAAGCAAGATGGCTGTGGTTACATAGACATGCTTCTTCACCTGCGTCAAATCAAGATGAAGGGCAAGCATACCCCCAAGAAAACTAATTTTAGGCGCACTAACCGATCTACAAATTACTCACAATTACCCAGCGTTTATTATCACGCTAAATAGCTTAAGGAAAGTATGTGCAAATTATTGGCAGTAGAGTAAAGCTCCAGCCCTTAGAACAGTCAGATTGGGAGTTATTTAAAGCATTAAACCAGTGTCCTATTATCATGGAACACCTTTATGACCGTTTACCCTTGGATGAAGTTCGCACTGTTTTTGAAAGTCGCATTCGCCCTTTCACTGAAGACAGTGATAGTTGGTGCTTTAGTATTAGTGATGTTAATACCGGGGAAAAACTCGGTAATATCGGTTTAAAACTTATAGATGTTAATGCCAAGGTCACTGAAGTTGGTTTTATGTTAAAAGAAGAGGCGCAAGGAAAGGGTTATGCGAGCGAGGCGTTAAATCTTGTGAAAGAGTATGTTTTTAATAGTTTAAGGTTAAATAAAATAACAGGGATTTGCTCAACTGAGAATGCAGGTTCATATAAATTATTAGAGAAATCAGGTTTTACTCGCGAAAAATTTTTACCAAAAAGCACTATGATAAATGGTCAACTCGTTGATGATTATGATTATGTTTATGGGCTGAGTAAGCCGTAAAAAGTCTGTTATGTTTGCTCTTTAGGCAAAAACCATAATAAAAAGCGGTCACAATATTGTTCGTTAACAGGTGTTATGCTGTTAATTCACACTAAACCTTTCTACTTCAATAGAAACTTAAAAATAAAAGAGAGAATAAAATGAAAGAACTTTCAAAACATTCCAATAGCATCTATGCATTATTGAGAATCGTCTCCGGTGCGTTATTTTCGTTCCATGGAGCACAGAAAATATTTGGCTTATTTGCTAGCCATGAAACAGCCTTAGGCTCTCAAATGTGGTTTGGCGGAATAATAGAGTTAGTTTGTGGTTTGTGTTTAGTTTTAGGTTTTAAAACTCGAATTGCTGCCTTTCTCTCCAGCGGTACTATGGCTGTAGCCTATATGCAATTTCATTGGGCTTTTAGGTTCGATGAAAACTTTTTTCCCGTTGTTAATAATGGCGATGCTGCCGTGCTTTATTGTTTTCTATTTTTATATATAGCGAGCAAGGGTGCTGGTAAATGGTCATTAGATAAATAATATCACTAAAGCTGCTAACTCTGTCATATGACGGTTAGCAGCACTGAAACGCTCATCCAGCGTTAAATATCTAGGAGTTTTTCTTGAATATTGTTGAAACTGAAAGGTTAGTAATTCGCCAAATTGAGCCGGGAGATGTTAATCATTTATCGAAAGTATTAACAGATCCTATTGTAATGAAATACTCAACGGTGGGAGTTCATTCAAAAGAGCAGATTATTAATTATATTGCTAACGCTCAAAAGCAATATGAGCTAAATGGCTATGGCCATTGGGCGATATTTAACGTAACGAATGGGGAATTCGTTGGTGTTTGTGGTTTAAATAAACATGAACTCGACTCCAATGAAGTTGTTCATATTAACTATCGTCTTGCAACTGAACAACAGGGTAAAGGTTATGCCGTTGAGGCTACGTTGGGTGTTTTGGCGTTTGCTAAAAATTTGTTAAAACTTGAAGCAGTATATGCACTTATAGAACCTGAAAATATTGGTTCGGTTAAAGTGGTTAATAGAACGGGTTTTCAGTTCATTGGGCCTTCTCAGTTTCGCGGCTTTAACATCGATATCTATCGTGTGGCTTTCTAAAACAAGTATAGCCAGTGAATAATTCGGACAAAATGCCAATAATCGCGTTTTGTTTCTTAACTGTATTTCCCTTTGAATGAGAGGGGAAATTATCGGAGGATTAATGTTCCCAATTGATATTTGGATGACCTATACGCTAGCTTGTTTGTTATTAGTTATCTCACCAGGCCCGGATAATATTTTGGCTATTGGCAGAGGCCTCAGTCAAGGAAAAATGGCTGCGTGCATATCAGGGGGGGCATCAGGTGCCGGAATACTCTTTCACGTATTAACCGCCACTTTTGGACTAACATTGCTAATACAAACCTCGGAGCTAGCTTTTATTGTTGTGAAGTTGATTGGCGCTGGTTATTTAATTTGGTTGGGAATAAAAGTTCTCAAGTCTCGTAGCCTTATAAACCTATCACCTGCTGAAAAGCAGCCTTTTAGAGTTATTTTTGCCACAGGCTTTTTTTCTGCAGCTTTAAATCCAAAACCGGGGATGTTTGTGCTGGCTTTTATACCTCAATTCATAAGCCCAGAATATGGCTCGGTAACGATGCAAATGATTGTTTATGGTACTTGGTTTGCGCTATTAACAGGCGTTGGCTTTTCGCTTATGGGGGCTTTTTCGTCAAAGCTGACAGGTTGGTTGCAAAAGAGTCCTAAAATCATAAATGGCTTGAATATTGGTGCAGGTGTAACCTTTATTACTTCAGGCTTAGCAGTTGCAGCGTTAAAACAGCGCTAATGAATGTAAAATACAATCCATCGAATCTTATTTTAATCAATTATATTTCGCTTGATTAGGGCGTTAATAATCTAAGGAGAAACCAGTGCACAAACTTATATTTTCAATACTTATACTGACATTTTCATTTTCTTCATCAGCAAAAACTTTCACCACAGAGCAGTTAACTGAGTTAGCAAATGCCTTTGTTAACGCTAAAAACGCTCGGCAGCAACCAAATACAAGGCTAGAAGATATCGATAACTATTTATCTTTATTAGCGGATGACTTTGTTGACGAACATATTAAATATAATGTCACCGTTAATAACAAAGACGAATTGCGCCAAAGCATGATTGCAAAAATGGCTGACAAGGTTATTTCAAGTTCTATTAACATAACTGAACTGATGACAGGATCTAACGTTGCTTTTGTTAAAATGGTTGAAGAAGGAAAAGTAAAACCTCAGCACTTAGATAAAGTTATTGATTACAAGGTAACTAATATAGTGTCCCTAGAGTTTAACGAGGCAGGGTTAATCAAGCATATTCGTAGACACCATGGTTTTTAAGCACCTATTTAATTGAAAACTTTTTAGTACATTATTGTTTAATCGTTTACTTGCGGTAATAAACATCCAAGGAGAGTGTTACATGAAAAACATATATTTAGTCGCTGCTATTGTTGGGGCCGTTGTTCCTTATTTATTTTTTATTCAGTTTTTTGCTGTCGAGGGTATAAATATTACCTTATTTATCTCCTCTCTTTTTGCAAATGGCGCTGCTGCAGGTTTTGCCGCAGACCTTTTAATATCATCATTCATTTTTTGGGCGTTTATGTTCCACCAACTCAGAAAGCCTAGCAACCCTAAACCTTACCTATTTATCGTCTTAAATCTTACTATTGGTTTAAGTTGTGCTCTACCGGCTTACTTGTATGCTCGTGAGCATCAAAACGAAAAAGTCTAGCAAGTTATTAAAAAGATACAGCTTACCTAAAGAGAAATACATTGATAGATACAACCTTAGTTGCCATTTTCATTCCAACCTTCTTTTTGGTTAGCATCACTCCGGGAATGTGCATGACGCTCGCGATGACATTAGGCATGAGCATTGGTGTTAGGCGTACTATGTGGATGATGATTGGTGAACTTATTGGCGTAGCAATTGTTGCGATTGCAGCCGTATTGGGTGTTGCCAGTGTTATGCTTAACTACCCTGAATTATTTGAAATATTGAAGTGGCTAGGCGGTGCTTATTTAGCTTATATCGGTATAAATATGTGGCGCTCTAGAGGGAAAATGGCAATAGGTGAAAACAAGCCAGATGATGTCAGCCGTTATGCATTATTTACTCAAGGTTTAGTCACTGCCATCGCTAATCCTAAAGGCTGGGCTTTTATGGTATCTCTGCTTCCTCCCTTTATTAATGTTGAGCGCGACGTGGCACCACAGTTAGCGGTTCTTTTAACCGTTATTATGTTTACTGAATTTACCTGTATGTTGGCTTACGCGACTGGTGGCAAGAGCCTGCGCTTATTCTTAAGTCGTGGCGATAATATAAAGTGGATGAACCGTATTGCCGGAAGTTTAATGATTGCGGTAGGGCTTTGGTTAGCATTAGGTTAGCATTAGGCTAGTTGTTAGCTTTAGAAAAGTATGAGATGTTTAACAATCAAAGTTAACAAAGTCAGTAAGGAGGTTAGGTGAGCCTAGTTAAAAATTTTCGCATGATGTCGGTGTATAACTTGCGTATCAATGAACAGCTTATCGAGTGTTGTAGTTCATTGTCTCAGCAGCAGTTAACACAAGAGAGTCACTCTTTTTTTTCTAATATTATTACTTATTGGAATCATATTCTTTTTGGCGATTTGATTTTGTTATCACGTTTAGCGGCTAATAAAGTTGGTGGCCTATCTGTTGGTGACTTTAGTGAGTTGCCAGAGCCTGAGTCACCACAAGACATCTATCATAATGATTTTTCTTCACTTGCTACTTTAAGGCGTAAAGTTGATGCCTTGATTGACCACTACTGCATGACGCTAACAAATGAAGAATGTGACGAGTTCATCAGCTATACCAGTACAGAAGGGCAGGTTATCAACAAAGCCGTTGCTGAAGTTACTCAACACCTTTTTAACCATCAAACTCACCATCGTGGGCAATTAACCTGCTGGTTAAGCCAGTTGGGTATCGATTATGGTTGTATGGATTTGCCTGTAGTTGTGTCTGAAGGCAGCGCTAGGTAGTTATTGTTCGAATAAGTTAATGAGAAATACTATGAAAAAAGTTGTGATCGTAACTGGTGGTGGCCGCGGAATTGGCGCTGCTACATCATTATTGTTAGCTGAGCAGGGGTATGCCGTTTGTGTTAATTATCATAGCCGCCGTGATTCGGCCGAACAAGTGGTTGCACAAATCAAAGCAAAAGGTGGGCAAGCGTTTGCTTATGCCGCCGATGTTTCTAATGAAGCTGAAGTTATCAGTTTATTTTCAGCGACCGAAAATACTTTGGGAGCGATTACGCACTTAGTTAACAATGCAGGCATATTATTTACCCAATCGCGTCTCGCTGATATGAGTTTAGAACGATTCAATGAAGTTATTACGACCAATGTAAGTAGTTGTTTTCTTTGTTGTCGAGAAGCTGTCAAACGAATGATAAAAGGCGGCGCAATTGTTAATGTTTCTTCTGGTGCATCGAGATCGGGTTCACCTAATGAATATATTGATTATGCCGCATCTAAAGGGGCTATAGATACACTCACAATAGGGTTGTCAAAGGAAGTTGCTGCACAAGGCATCCGTGTTAACGGTGTTCGCCCAGGCTTAATTTATACCGAGATGCATGCCGATGGTGGTGAGCCGAACCGAGTAGACCGCTTAAGTGGTAATATACCTTTGCAGCGTGGCGGAAAAGCAGAAGAAGTAGCAAATGCTATCTTGTGGTTGTTGTCAGAGGAAGCATCATTTAGCACGGGCAGCTTTATTGATGTTACGGGAGGATTATAACAAAATAATTAAGTTAACTGTATTTACATACAGTTATGGTGCATGATGTGTTTTCTATCATTTACTCTGCAACTGACCAAGACGACAAATATGGCTGACCTTTTTAAAGATTTATACAACGAACACTTTTATTTAACCTTAGCGAGCCATTTGCAAAAATGTTTGACTGACTTTAACCAAGAGCGCTTTATGACCTTAATTCTGCCAAGTAATTTTGAGCAGTTAGAGCTGAAAGAGCGCATGAGTCATACCAAAGAAATTGTACATCACTTTATGCCAACTGATTTTGCTAAAGCTGCTGATAGGTTAGTAGCATTAATTGAAAGTTTAACGGCAGCAGGTATCAAGGAGGGCAGTGTTGAATATATGTTTTTGCCTGAATATATTGAAACCTATGGCATAGAAGATTATCAAACCTCTATTGTAGCATTTGAGAAAATTACTCAATTTACCAGTGCAGAGTTTGCTGTTCGTCCCTTTTTAATTAGGTATCCAGAAAAAATGTTAGCGCAAATGTTGCTGTGGAGTAAGCATTCGCATTACTTGGTCAGACGATTGGCTAGTGAAGGTAGCAGGCCTCGTTTACCTTGGGCAATAGCACTGCCCGTTTATAAAAAGGATGCCAAACCCCTATTACCCATTTTGCATGCCTTAATTGATGATGCAACTGAAATAGTTCGTCGCAGCGTTGCTAATAATCTTAATGATATTGCTAAAGATAACCCTGAAATTGTTGTTAGTTTTGCGAAAAAATATATAGGCAAGAGTGCACAGTATGACCGCACCATTAAACATGCTTGTCGAACCTTATTAAAACAAGCTTGTCCTGAAACACTAAAAATATTTGGTTATGATAGCAGTGATATTGATCTTACTGACTTTAAGGTACTAACCGAGAAAGTGGTAATGGGAGAACATGCGGAGTTTAGTTTTTCTTTGAAAAATACTTCAAGCAAAGAAAAAAAAGTACGCTTGGAATATGGGCTGTATTTTATGAAGAAAAACGGTCAGTTATCAAAGAAAGTCTTTAAGATAAGTGAGCGCATCCTGAATGCCAATGAACTGCATCAGGTACAACGAAAGCAGAGCTTTAAAGCGATCAGCACACGGGTTTATCATTTGGGAAAACATCAAGTATCCATCATTCTTAACGGCAAAGAGTTTTTGCCAAAAGACTTTCAGTTAATAGCTTAAGTAATAGCAGGAAACTTCTTTGATGAATAAGCAGAAAGTTTACTTAATCCCAGGCACTATGTGTAATGAACAACTGTGGTCTAAGGCGTTACTGCATTTATCGGCTTTAACTGGGCATGCTTATGAGTTTGTTCATGTAAAAATCCCTCAGAATAAAGATTTCAATGCAATCAGCGAATTTTTAAATGATTACTTTAACGAAGAACAGGTCTGTATTATTGGTTTTTCGTTAGGGGGATATATTGCTGCGCACTTTGCGGTAACTTTCCCACATCGAGTGAGTAAGTTTTTTGTTATTTCAAATAGCGGCTGTGCGCTTTATCCAAAAGAAGAACAACAGAGGCAACAGATAGTTGAGTTTGTTAGTCGCTATGGTTACCAAGGAATGAGTAAAGCACGAGCAGAACAGTTACTCGATAGTAAAAATACCGATCAGCAAGTATTAGCTCGATTAACTACTACCATGCTTAACATGGATGCTGAGCTAGGTGAGGCTGAGTTTATTAGCCAAATGCGTTGGACTTCTGAGCGAGCAGATCTTTTTGAACCACTTGTTCGTTTGAAGATTCCATCGGTGTTTTATTACAGTGAAGCTGACTTATTAGTTAATTCGCTATGGCTAGATAAACTGCAGCTTAATAATGAACATTGCACTATGATTTGCACTAATGGTGCAAGTCACATGTTACCACTTGAAAAGTCCGAAGAGTTGGCTGAGCATATTCATGTTTGGCTTAAACTTTAATAATAAGCATTACTCAGTTTTCTTATTATCTGCTATTTATTCAATCGTTATTAATAAGCCATCTTCTAAACTGTCAATAGTAGTTGAGGCTAGTATCTTGGCGCGATTTGAGTATAGTAGTATTTACCACTATGGCAGTAGGAAATAATAATGAAAATAGAAATGGAAAAGTCAATTAATGTCTTTGGTGAGCCACTTGAAATTTGCGGCGGAAATCCAGTAACGGGTTTTTTCCGTGATGGTAAGTGTAATACCTGTGAGCAAGATACTGGCTCACATACTATCTGTATCGAAGCATCTAAACAGTTTTTAGAATACTCTCGCTTTAAAGGTAATGATTTATCAACTCCAGTGCCAGAGTTTGGCTTTAAAGGTATAAAGCCGGGTGATGCTTGGTGTTTGTGCGCAGCTAGGTGGATGGAGGCGCTGACTGATGAAAGAGCTCCAAGGGTGCATTTAAAAAGAACCCACATTAAAGCACTAGACATAGTGCCAATGGAGCTGCTTAAACCGTATGCGCTTGATTTAAACTAGCACTCTATTCAGGTTTACTACTTCTTTAGTTATTTTATTATCAACTCACTTTTTAGAGAAAACGATGAACGAATTCTACCCCGAGATATCCCCATATAATAACCTATTACTTAACGTTGATGAGCAGCATCAGCTATACGTAGAGGAATGCGGCAATCCTAATGGCCAAGCTGTTGTCTTTATTCATGGCGGTCCTGGCGCTGGCTGTTCAACTAATGATAGGCGTTTCTTCGATCCTGAAAAGTATCGCATCATCTTATTTGATCAACGTGGATGTGGTCGTTCATTACCACATGGTTGTTTAGATCATAATGAAACCTCTTATTTGATTGAAGATATCGAAAAAATTCGTCAGCACTTAAACATTGATTCTTGGCACGTCTTTGGCGGCTCTTGGGGATCAACACTGGCACTTGTGTATGCACAAGCTCATGCCGACAAAGTGACCAGCCTAGTTTTGCGTGGCATCTTTTTAGGTCGAGCTATTGATACAAATTGGACCTTCTCGGGCGGTGGTGCTACTCGTATTTACCCTGATTTTTGGCAGGAGTATTTGGCTGAATTACCTGAAGGTGAGTCGCAAGCAACGGTGCGTGCAGCTTACGATCTTTTAGTGGGTGAAGATAAAGTGCTTGCACAGAAAGTCGCTACTGCTTGGAGTTTATGGGAGATTCGGTGTTGTACTCTAGTGCCAGACCAAGCCTTTGTGGATGCGGCCACTGATGATGAATCAGCGTGGACATTAGCAAGACACGAAGCGCATTATATGATCAATGATTGTTTTTTAACTGAAAATCAAATTTTAGCAAATTGCGATAAAATTAAAGAGATTCCAACAACCATAGTGCACGGTCGATATGACATTGTTTGCCCTATGGACAATGCTTGGTTATTACATCAAACCTTACCTAAATCAAAGATAGTGATCAGTGAAGCTTCTGGTCATGCTTCAGCTGAAACCAATACTAAGCATCATTTGATTGCTGCGACACAAGCGATGTTAGCTATATAAGTTTGATAACTTAACATGGCTTGTTTGTAGGCGATATCGTGCAGCTATATGGTTCTTTAAGCTAAAACCTATTGACGGTCGGTTTTAGCTTGGTTATAGTAAACCTATCGTCGGTCGGTTTTACTTTAAGAGATTATAAAATGCAGCTAGGTGAATTAGAAAAGTTAGTGTTGCAGTATTTATGGCAGCATAAGTCTGCAGATGTAAAACAAGTATATACACACTTTCAGCAAGTGAGAGGCGGTAGTTTAAATACTTACCAAAGCACGCTTGACCGATTATTTAAAAAAGAATTGTTATCTCGTTATAAGCTTGTTAATGCTTATCAATACCAGCCTAAAGTTGAAAGAAATGAATTAATTGCTCAGCTAATTAAATCAGTGACTAATGATTTTGTCTCAGATGATACTAGCTTAGTCGCAGCATTTTCTTCCTTATCAAAAGACTTTAATGAAGAGCAATTAACTAAGCTAGAAAACCTTATTGAAGCACAACGTCAAAAATTAGCTCAGGTGCAAAAATAGTGATTGAAGGTACATTTGCTATAGTACTTAATGTGCTAGCTATTGCGATTATTACGTTTGTTGTCAGTAGTTTGGTTGTTTCTGTTGTGGTTTCAACATTGGCACAAAGGTTTGTAAAACTTGAAGTCAGCTCGCGTAAGCTTAGTCTTTGGTTACTTGCCACCATCCCTTGGATAGCAGTGGTTTGTGTTGCCGCATGCTTTATCTATCAATATCATAGTTACAGTATTTTTACCCCAGATAACTCACTAGCTCATTGGCATCACATGAGTTACTTTACTGTGCTTAGTTGGCACGGCGCTACGGTATTAGCAGCCAGCTTTATTTTTGCTTTGGTTATTTATCAAAAATTGAAGGCATTAGTTTCTCATAATAAAGAGTTGGCTTTATTAAGAAGTTTATCGAGCAAAGTCGATAATGATATTTATCAAGTAGAATTGCCTCAAGCGAGCGCTTTTACTGGCGGATTTTTGAGTAAGCATTGTTATATTACCACGGGAATGTTGGCTCAAACCACAGCTGAAGAACAAGCTATAATTTTTCGACATGAAAAAGCTCATGCACAGCTTAACGATCCTTTTAAAAAGTGGTTTTTTAGCTTGTTAACAGCATTCTTTATACCTGTTATTGCTAATCGATTACGGCTACATATGACCTTAGCGATGGAGCAAGCAGCGGATCGTGAAGCTATTAGTTCAGAGCTTTCTGCCACACTGATTGCCAGCACGTTGATAAAGGTCGCTAGATTAAATAAACAATCAAATACAATGGCGATGGTCAATAGTGAATTAGTTACTAGCTTTGGCGTTGATGTTTTAGAACAAAGAGTCTTTTTTTTATTAGGGCAGCTTGAGTTAAAACCAGCTAATAAGTTGCTTACTGCGGCATTTGTTTTATCTACCTTGGTTATTTGTATTATTTCAGTCGATGGTATTCACCACTTAATGGAAACCGTTTTCAGCCACTAATTATTAGCCACGAGTTTTTAGTATTATTTTAGTCCTATTTTAGCTTTTATTTTAGTTACAAAACCGATTGTAAGTCGGTTTTGTAGCTGTTTACTTTAAATTATTTAAATCAATTTAAATCAATTTGAATCATTTCGAATTATAAAGGGGAAAGTGTTATGTCAGGTATAAATAGCACCTTGATAAAACCGATTACAAGTCGGTTTTTGAGTGTGTTACAAGCCAGCTTTTTGAGTTTTGTCTTAAGTCTAATTCTGGCTTTAGGTGTCGTTAATTCAAAGGTTATGGCGATAGAGGTTATTACCTTGCAAGATGCAGTTTCATTAACTTTGCAGCAGCATAGCGAATTGAAATCTTATGCTCATTCACAAAAATCTGCACAAAGTTTAGTAAAACAAGCAGGTGTAGGCACACCCTTTACTGTTAAGTTAGAAATCGAAGATGCGCTGGGTACAGGCAGTTATTCAGGTATTTCATCGATGCAAACTACGCTAGGGATTTCTTGGTTACTCGAAAGTGACGTGATTAACTCAAGAGTAAAGGTTGCCAGTGAAGAAGTGGCTTTAATTGAATACCAAAGACAGGCTAAAGCGTTAGATGTTGCAGCAGAAACAGCGAATATTTTTATTACATTGCTGACACAGCAAGAGCAAATGAAGCTGGCAAAACTTGCTAAACTTCAAGCTGAAAAGTCACTGAAGGTGATAACAATACGGGTAAATTCGGCTAAGGCAAATATCATTGACCAATTACGTGCTAAAGCAAACTTAGCGAAAAAAGCCCTAGTGGTTGAAGATCTACACCATGAAATAGAAGCCTCTATAGCGCAGCTTGCTGCACAGTGGCAAGGCAGTGTGAATTTTTCAGTAGCGGGCACTTTATTAAATATTCCTAGCCTTGAGTCATTAGAAAAAGTTAATCAACAAATGACTCAAAACCCCAAGATTAGAGCCTTTTCAATAGAGCAGCGCATTGCTCAGTCGGAAATAGCTTTGGCACAAGTGACGGCTAAACCTGCATGGTTAGTAACTACCGGTATAAAACGCAATGAGTTTGTCGATGATTATGCCTTAACGGCAAGTATTGCTATCCCTTTTGGTGGTGAAAACCGAAATCAAAGCAAAGTATTGGCGCTGCAAGCTAAGCAAGGTCAAAAACAAGCACAGTCACAAGCATTGCAACAACGATTTAGCACACAGTTATTATTGTTAACTCACCAACTAAAACATAATCGCCATGTTGTTGAAGGACTTTCTGAAGAAATTATTCCAGCATTAGAGCTTGCCAATGATAAAGCCAGAGAGGCTTATCAAACAGGCAGTTACCGCTACACCGATTGGTATGCAGTACAACAAGAATTATTAACTGCTCAGTTTGACCTTATTCAGGCTTATAACAGTATTCAACTATTTAATATCGAATTAGAGCGCCTTACGGGTGCTTCTATCGCTAATCAATGAGAACTTTATGAAATTTAAAGCAATTATTACCAGTTTATTGGTAACGCAACTTTCTTTGGCTGTCACTAGCTTTAGTTATATCGCTTATGCTGGCGATCATGCTCACGAAGAAAAAGTAGAAGAAGCTGAAAAGGGGCCAAATAACGGTCGCATGCTTAGAGAGGGTGACTTTGCCATAGAATTGGCCATCTTTGAAAAAGGTGTTCCACCCGAGTTTAGAGTTTTTGCCAGTAAAGCTGGTAAAGCAATACCTGCTCAAAAATTAGAGGTAAATATAACGCTTACCCGTTTAGGTAATGTCGTTGATGATATTAATTTCATTGCTGAAGGCGAGTACTTGCGTGGGGATATGGAGGTTTATGAGCCGCATTCATTTGTGGTCGATTTATCGGTGACATATCAAGGGAAATCATACCAATGGTCTTATGAGAATTTTGAAGGGCGCACTCATATAAGTGAGGATTTAGCTAAATTAATGGCTATTCAAACTGAGTTGGTGAGTTCGCAGATATTAGCTGACAGTGTAAAGGTTTTTGGCAAGTTAACCTTACCAGCCAATGCTGTACGCCATATCAGTGCTCGTTTTCCGGGCGAAATTAAAACCATGAATGTTGCTTTTGGAGAAAAAGTTAAAAAAGGCCAAACACTGCTAACCATTGAGAGCAATGAGAGTTTACAAAGCTATCAAGTTATTGCGCCTATCAACGGCGTTATCACTTATCAAGAAGCGGGGGTAGGTGAGCAGAGTGGTGAGCAGACCTTATTAACGATTACCAATACCAAAACACTGTTGGCAGAGCTAAATGTTTTTCCTATGCAGCAAAGCAAAGTGAAGCTGGGTGCAGAGGTGAATTTTTCGATAACAGGTAGTAAGAGAACCTTTACTAGTAAGCTTAACGATATGCTGTTCAACGTAAATGCCCAGCAGGCAAAAGTTTATAGAGCAGAAATAGATAATAGCCTTGGCGAGTTCAATGTTGGCCAGTTTGTTAGTGCTGACATTATCGTCGATCGTTATGAAGTTCCTTTGGCCGTAAAATCGAGTGCTTTACAATCGTTTCGAGACTTTACCGTCGTTTTTGCCAAAGTCGGTCAAGAATATGAAGTGAGAATGCTTGAGCTTGGTAGAAAGTCTGGGCCGTGGGTTGAGGTATTAAGTGGTATTAACGCTGGTACAAAATACGTAAGTGAAAATAGCTACATTATTAAAGCAGATATTGATAAATCTGGCGCATCACACGATCACTAAGCGAGGCTAAGAGAAAACTATGTTAGAAGCTATTTTAAAATTCTCGATTGAGCGCAGTAAGCTCATCTTAGTGTTTGTTTTAGGTATTGCAGCACTGGGCTTATGGAACTTCACCAAATTACCAATAGATGCCGTACCTGATATCACCAACGTGCAGGTAGTCATCAATACTGAAGTTGCTGGTTATACGCCGCTAGAAGTTGAGCAGAGAGTGACGTATCCCTTAGAAACTGCGTTAGCGGGGGTGCCAAACCTTGTCTATACCCGCTCAGTATCACGTTATGGTTTATCACAAGTTGTTGCCATTTTTACCGATGAGACAGATATATATTTTGCTAGACAGTTAATCAGCGAAAAGCTCAACAGTGCAAAATCTGAATTACCTTTAGGCGCGGAACCTGAGTTAGGGCCAATTGCTACAGGTTTAGGTGAAATATTCATGTTCACCGTTGATGCTAAGCCAGGCGCTACAAATGCCGATGGCAGTGCTATTTCAGCAACGGATTTACGCACAGCCCATGACTGGATTATTCGCCCACAACTTATGCAAGTTGATGGTGTGGTTGAGGTTAACCCTATTGGCGGTTATGACCGTGAAATATTAGTTGCTATTGAACCTGAAAAATTACTTGCCCATGGGTTAACACAGAAAGCGGTAATAAACGCGATTGGTGAGCATAACCAAAACCGAGGCGCTGGTTTTATTGAGCGCAATGGTGCGCAGTGGCTTATTCGAGTTCCTGGGCAGTTAAAAGATTTAACGCAACTTGCTAATGTCCCCGTTGCTAGCCAATCGGGTAAAATATTGCGTATTAAAGATGTTGCTACAGTGCAAGAGGGTAAAGAGTTAAGAACGGGTGCTGCTACACAAAATGGTCATGAAGTGGTGTTGAGTACCGTATTCATGTTAATTGGAGAAAATAGCCAAAAAGTTGCTAAAGCTGTTGGTGAAAGACTCAAAGAGATCAATAAAAACTTACCTGAAGGCATGGTTGCCAATGCTGTTTATGACCGTACTAAGCTAGTTAATAAAACCTTAACTACCGTTAAAACAAACCTTATTGAAGGCGCTATTCTGGTTATTGTTGTGCTCTTCTTATTGTTAGGCAATTTCAGAGCAGCATTACTCACCGCAGCAGTAATTCCTTTTGCCATGTTAATGACGATTACTGGTATGGTGCAAACCAGAACCAGTGCTAATTTGATGAGTTTAGGCGCACTGGACTTTGGTTTACTGGTTGATGGCGCAATTATTATTGTTGAAAATTGTATGCGGCGCTTAAGCCAAGCATCAAACGGTAAGATATTGCCAGTAAAAGAACGTTTAACGTTAGTTTTTGAAGCGACCCGTGAAGTTATTCGCCCAGCATTGTTTGGAGTTTTTATTATCACGGTCGTCTATTTACCCATATTTGCATTGTCGGGCGTTGAAGGGAAAATGTTCCATCCGATGGCAATTACTGTCGTTATTGCCTTAGTTAGCGCGATGATTTTATCTATTACTTTTGTACCTGCTGCCATTGCCTTAATGTTTAAAGGGCCTGTCGTTGAAAAAGAAAATATCATCATGAAAAGCAGTGCCAGACTTTATCGTCCAATTTTAACGTTTGTATTAAAGGCGCGTTGGTTTGTGGTTATTAGTGCATTGGTATTAGTGTCTTTTGCCGGTTTATTAGGTAGTAAGCTAGGTAGTGAATTTGTACCTAATTTAGATGAAGGTGATATTGCTATGCATGCCTTGCGTATACCAGGTACATCGTTAACACAGTCTATAGAAATGCAAATGATATTAGAGCAGCAAATAAGTGCTCTGCCTGAAGTTGAACGTGTCTTTTCTAAGATAGGTACACCAGATGTTGCTACAGATCCCATGCCGCCAAGCGTTGCTGATACCTTTGTTATTTTAAAGCCAAGAGATGAATGGCCGGATCCTAATAAAGAGAAATTAGCCGTGGTTAAAGCACTGGAAGAAATAGTCACGCCAGTACCTGGAAATCGTTATGAATTTTTGCAGCCAATACAAATGCGTTTTAACGAACTGATTGCTGGCGTTCGTTCTGAGCTTGCCATTAAGGTTTTTGGCGATGACTTTGATACATTAGCCAGTGTCGGTAAGGATATTGAGGCAGCGATAAAGTCGGTGGAGGGTATTCGTGATATACAAGTAGAACAAACTAAAGGCCTACCCATATTAACGTTAACGCCAAAAGATGAGCAACTGGCTTTATATGCACTGAGCAAGGCTAATCTACAAGAGCAAATTGCTATTGCATTAGGCGGGAAAAATGTTGGTAAATTTTACCAAGGTGATAAACGCTTTAATATTACGGTTAGGCTAAGTGAAACACAGCGCCAAGACGTCGATGCACTAGCACAGTTACCTATTCTATTATCGCAAGGGACTTATGTACCGCTACAAGAAGTGGTTACTATTGAAAAGGTTGATGGTGCTAATCAAGTTAACCGTGAAAACGGTAAACGCCGCGTTGTGGTAACAGCTAATGTTCGCGGCAGAGATTTAGGTAGCTTTGTTAAGGATGTACAGCAGGCTATTGATACTAAAATGACCTTGCCAGCAGGTTACTGGCTTGAATATGGCGGAACTTATCAAAAATTACAATCAGCCTCTAAACGTTTGACTATTGTGGTACCCGTGACTTTAGCACTAATTATAGGTTTGTTATTGCTTGCTTTAGGATCATTTAAGGATTCAATGATCATTTTTACTGGCGTACCGTTGGCGTTAACTGGCGGCATATTCGCTCTAATTTTACGTGATATTCCGTTTTCAATCTCGGCAGGTGTTGGCTTTATCGCATTATCGGGCATTGCTATATTAAATGGTTTAGTGATGGTCTCTTTCATTCGCGAATTAAGAAAAGAAAAAATGCCCTTAGAGCAGGCCATTATTGAAGGTGCGTTAACACGTTTACGACCTGTAATAACCACGGCGTTAGTTGCTTCACTAGGTTTTATTCCTATGGCGTTTAATACCGGTATAGGTTCAGAAGTACAACGCCCATTGGCAACCGTTGTTATTGGTGGTGTTATTTCTTCTACCATATTAACACTGTTTGTATTACCTGCTTTATATCGGTTATTGTATTCAAAAAATGAAAAAGCAGCATCAGAAGATGATAAGCGCATGTTCAAAAACAATACAATCGAAAAACACTCAACTTAAAGGCAAGGGTAAGTTCATGTTAGGAAAAACTAAATTTAGCTATGCTGTTTATTTATTAATTAGCTTAATGGCGCTGTTTTCACTAGAGGCTTTTGCGCACGGTGTTGATGAAAGCACCCGTAATTTTTTACAAAATAATAGTGGCATTCAAATCATTGCTTTTATGTATATTGGCGCAAAGCATATGGTGACTGGTTACGACCACTTACTATTTTTAGTCGGGGTATTGTTCTTTTTACACAAAAGCAAAGATGTGCTGCTTTATGTCAGCATGTTTACCTTAGGACATAGCTTAACGCTAATGACAGGTGTATTAGCAAACATTCAAGTAAATGCTTATTTGATTGATGCCATTATTGGACTTTCTGTGGTTTATAAAGGTTTTGATAACCTCGGAGGCTTTAAACATTTTTTTGGTAAGCAGCCAAATGCTAAAAAAGCAGTACTGATTTTTGGTTTGTTTCATGGCTTTGGTTTAGCTACTAAAATACAGGAGTTTCAATTGCCTACAGAGGGTTTAGCAACTAACTTGTTGGCCTTTAATATTGGTGTTGAACTGGGACAGTTTTTGGCTTTGATGTTTATCTTGTTAGCGATCAATGTATGGCGTCAATTTGACAGCTTCAATCGATTTGCCAAAGTCACTAATACCGCCTTGATGAGCGCTGGTTTTATGTTGATAGGCATGCAATTAACGGGCTATTTCATTAATTGATGTTTCATCAATCAGTTATTACAAGAAACGAATACTAAAATTTAATACCAAAAATTATTAAACATATTTATAAGGCAAATTATTATGGAATCTAACCAACAAAGCCGTTCTTTATTAAAGGCTACTGTTCTCGCTATTATTGTTGCAGCAATAAGCCTTGTGCTATTTATCTTGCCGGCAGAATACAACATAGATCCAACAGGTATTGGTCAAAAATTGGGTTTGACTGTCTTTAATGAGAGTAATGAAAATAGTGACGCAATATCGAGCACTAAAACGAGTGAGAACGAGCAAGAGTCAGTAACGTTAACTGTGCCAGCAGGCAGGGGCATAGAATACAAATTGGCAATGAAGCAATTTCAAAAGGCAACGTATGAGTGGACTACCGATGGCGATTATCTTTATGTTGATCTTCACGGCGAGCCAAAAGGAGATACCACGGGGTATTTTGAGTCATATACTATTGCAACAGTGAAAGAAATGAAGGGCAGCTTTACCGTACCATTTGAAGGTTCACATGGTTGGTACTGGAAAAACACGTCAAATAAAGATGTTCAGGTTCAGCTTACTTTCAGCGGTGATTATATTATTGAAGGACTTAAGTAACGTTTATAACTGATAACTTATAGCAATTTATTGGAAACATCGTTAGGTAACTTAATTTAACTTAACTTAACTAAAGGACAGGAGACAGCTAATGAAAAAAATGGTTAATCTTATTTTGATTATATCCTTATCTATTACAATGAAGCTTGCTTTTGCTCACAGTGATGGCCATGGTGAAGTTGATGCTAACAAAGCGATATCATTAGCGCAAAAGGCTGCAACAATGTTGTCCATTAAAGACTACGATATGGCCGTTGGCCAAATAGATGAGTCGTGGAGTACGCTGGAAAAACATCACTTTGAAGTTATTAAACAAGATCAATCTGCTTATTTTGTTAAAGCTATTAACCAAATAAGCAGCCAAACTTTGTATTTTACTATTAGCAAAACGGGTCAAATTCAAGAAGTGCAAGAAAGCATGCCTACGAAGTGAACTTATCCGTACCATGATTAAGAGTTTATTATTCAAGACAAAAATTCTGAAGTTATAGATGCCAGAAGAAATAGCTAGCTAAGTGCGCAACGCGGAAGTTAGCTTCAAAATATTTGCGATATATTTTCTAATGAATTGGTTGTGTCATATTACTGAGAAGTCTCAGTAATAAACCCAAATCAATCTTTACCAATCCTAACTGGTTGATATTACTTAAAATAGTCTTTGATTCTATGTTGGATATTACTGAGAAGTCTCAGTAATATCCAACACCTATCAAAAATAAAATGTTTTTAGTTTATAAGGCACTGAAAGTATGGGATATTAATGAGAATTAAATTAATGTTATGGGACGGACATTACTGAGAAGTCTCCATAATAAGCTGTTATTTGTACAATGAAATCAGCAACTTACGGGTAATTAAAGTATACTGTATAACTATACAGTATATTTTACCCCGTTTTAGCGCCAACAAAATCTAAGTAATGTACTTGACGAGAACTATAC